>FWPU01011775.1_pt1 | contig 12020 bp, 6 predicted proteins | sample 2228361 | NCBI WGS metagenome assembly FWPU01 (sample SAMEA103939777, study PRJEB20133) | metagenome | reverse complement strand
CAAGCCGTTGCATGAGGCGCGCCACTACGGCTACCTAGTCGGGTGACGGACTTCGACGCCCTCCCTGGATGGGTTTGCGCGGCCGATGACGAAAGGAAGGGTCGTACGTCTCGCAACGCCCGTGAGCATCGCGCGGGAAAGACTTGTGCCGCCCGCACTCCGCGGACCGACGAACCGATATGAGGAAACAGAGTCTTTCATTGAAAAGGACCGAACCGTGCCGCAGACGGACGTTATCCGTCCCAACCGAGTGCCGCCGCGCCCCGAGCAAGCCGGGTTTCGGGGCTATTTGGAATTCGGGGATTGGCTTGTGCGCGAGCCTATCGCGGTCGGCAATTGGAGCACGGTCTACCGCGCTGCTCCCCGTACATCTCCTGCCACCGGAACCTACGCTCTCAAAGCCCTGCATCCCCACCTGGAAAATGACCCTGTCGCCGTCGCCTTGTTTCGCACAGAGGCCCAGGTCGGGCGAGCCGTATCCCATCGACATGTAGTCCCCATCTTGTCCGAGCATGTGAATGACCGCCCCTTTTACTTGGTGATGCCGTTCTTGTCCGGACAGACTTTGAATTCGAAAGTGTCGAGCGGCGTCGCGCAACCCGTGATCGAATGCTTGTGGATTGTCCGCCAGGCCACGGAAGCGTTGGAGGCTCTCTGGTCGGCGGGCTGGATGCACGGTGACGTCAAACCCTCCAACCTGATGATCTCCAATGCCGGCCATGTCACACTGCTCGATCTCGGCTTCGCTCGACGACCGGGAGAAGGCCACGAGGGGAGGGGGCGTCCCTGGGTGGCAGGAACCGTCAACTACTTGGCTCCCGAATGGATTCTGGGAACGCATCGGCCCGATATTCGAAGCGACATCTACAGCCTGGGGGTGATACTCTATCAATTGCTGACGGGAAGGCGGCCGTATCACATTCAGGCACCCGCCGATCTCCTTTCCCTGCATCGCAACATCCGCATCCCCGGCGTCAGGACCTGGGCGCCGTGGATCGGAAAAGAGCTTGCCCGGCTCGTCGCCTCCATGCTGGCGGGAGATCCCCTCCGCCGCCCGCAGAATCCTCGCGAATTGCGAGAGCGACTCGTCCGCTTGGAAATCGAGCACCTCGCGGAGCGTCTGAATTAGCGGAAGAGACGTGGGTTCCGTACCCCTCAGGACGACGCCGGTCGCACGGCCGTCTCACGGAAGCCGCAACGCGGTCTTTGGTGCGCGGGCGATCGGCTTGCACGTGCAATCCGACGCGACTAGAATTCGGACGTGTCGCAAGTCCGACATCCGCACGGCCGAAGGGGAGTCTTTCTTTCGAGCAGAGGGAACTGAGCCGATGTCGTCACACCGCAAGTCCCTTGTATCGTTTCTGCTTGTTGCTCTCGGCTTTTTCGCGGCCGCCGCAAATGCCGCTGAGCTTCACGTCGGCGCGGCGTGGATCGATATCACACCGGACCGCCCTGTGGCGCTGGACGGGCAGCGGCACCTGCGGATTTCGCGCCAGGCGGCGACGCCGATAACGGCTTCTGCCGTGGCTATCGAGGCATTGGAGGCCGGGCAAGCCCACGAACAGAGCGTGCTCATCTCTTGCGACTTGGTCCACATTCATCCCGACGTGCTCAAAGCGGTCCGAGAAAAAGTCGCTTTGCGTGTGGCCGAAATCGCCCCCGAACGAATCGTCCTGTCGGCCACGCACACCCATACGGCGCCCGTCACAGGCGAGGGCAAGTACGACATTCCGGCCGAAGGGGTCATGCAGCCGGGCGAATACGTGGAATTCCTTTCCGACCGGATCGCGGAGATGGTAGCCGAAGCATGGCGAACCCGCCGCCCTGTCAAAGTCGGCTGGGGGCAGGGCCATGCCGTGGTCGGGCAGAATCGCCGGGCGGTGTACGTCGACGGCCTCGCTCAAATGTACGGTAATACGCAGATACCACAGTTTCGCGGCCTGGAAGCTCGCGAAGAACACGCCGTGGATGTCCTTTTTTTCTGGGACGCGGAAGACCGCCTGATCGCTGCGGCGATCGACGTTGCGTGCCCTGCCCAGGAAATGGAATCCTTGTCGGTGATCCACGCCGACTATTGGCATCCCGTACGCGAGACGATCCGCAAGGAGTTCGGCGATCAGGTCGTGGTCCTCGGTTGGATCGGAGCCGCCGGCGATGTCAGCCCCCATGCCATGTACGAAAAGGCCGCCGATGAACGACTCTACAAGTTGCGCGGCACGACTCGCTTGGAGGAATTGGGGCGTCGCATCACCCAAGCCTTTCGTGAAGCGTACGAAGTCGCCTCGCGCGACGTGCGAACCGAAGTGCCGTTTCGCCATGCGGTCGAAGAAGCGGCTCTGCCCTATCGCATCATTACGCCGGAAGAAGCCGAGGCAGCTCGTGCGGAGATGCAAAAATTCGCCGACCGACCCGCGGAACGCTGGAACTTCCTGTGGCATCAACGGGTCGTCTTTCGCTACGAACGCCAACAGGCAGGCATACAGGACACATTTACGATGGAGTTGCACGTTCTGCGGGTGGGCGATATCGCCGTGGCCTTCAACCCGTTCGAACTCTTTACGGAGTACGGACTGCGGATGAAGGCCCGCAGTCCGGCCGTTCAAACCTTCGTCGTTCAACTAACCGGGACGGGAGCCTACTCCGGCGGCTATCTGCCCACCGAAGAGGCGATCCGCGGCGGCGGATACAGCGCCGTTCCTCAAAGCACGTTGGTCGGTCCGGAGGGTGGACAAATCCTCGTGGACCGGACCGTGGACCTCATCGGTCGCTTGTGGACCGGCCCATAGGCCTTCCGAGTTGGTCGCCCATTCGATACGCCGTAACGCTTCGCGTTTTCTTAAAAATTGGGGGAGTTCTTCCTCCGACAGGGATTTTGATGATGGCGTCCGAACCAACCCGCTACCTCCGAGTCGGCAGCGCTTTCGTTCTCCCGGCTGTCCTGGCGATTCTTTTCTCATTAAATCTGCTGCGTCTTTCCCACGCCCGCGCGGGGGACTCCCGGCCCAACATCTTGATCGTACTCGCAGACGATGTCGGTTTTTCCGATATCGGGTGCTACGGCGGCGAAATCAACACGCCGAACCTGGATCGCTTGGCCGCAAACGGGCTGCGTTTTACCCAGTTTTACAACACAGCGCGATGCTGTCCGACGCGGGCGTGCCTTCTGACCGGAGTTTACCCCCATCAAGCGGGCGTGGGTCATATGATGGAGGATCGCGGTTATGACGGCTATCGCGGGGATCTCAATCGGCGGACAGTGACCATAGCCGAAGTCCTCAGCACAGCGGGATATCGCAATTACGCCGTCGGCAAGTGGCACGTCACCAAGGCTACCAAACCGGAAGGGCCCAAGGACAATTGGCCGCTGCAACGGGGGTTCGACCGCTTTTACGGGACCATCACGGGAGGCGGGAATTATTTCGATCCCGGAACCTTGACCCGGGATAACACGATGATTTCCCCGTTCGCCGATCCGGAATACCAACCTTCCGTTTTCTACTACACGGACGCGATCAGTGACCATGCCGTGCGGTTCATACGGGAACATGCGGCCGCGGGAAAGAGTCCGTTCTTCATGTACGTGGCCTACACCGCGGCACATTGGCCCTTGCACGCCCTGGAAGAGGACATCGCCAAGTACCGTGGCCGGTACGACGGGGGGTATGAGCCGATTCGTCGTGCCAGGTTTGAACGGTTGAAACAAATGGGCCTGATTGCGCCTAACTGGGAACTTTCCCCGCAGGTCGGTGATTGGGACACGGTCGAGCACAAGGAGTGGGAGATTCGTTGCATGGAGGTCTATGCGGCCCAGATTGACCGCATGGACCAAGGAATAGGGCGAATCCTCGAGGCTTTGCAAGATACCGGTCAATGGGAAAACACAATTGTGTTCTTTCTTCAAGACAACGGCGCCTGCCAGGAGGCGATCGGCCGAACCGGGACATGGCGGCGCCCCGTAGAACCCACGCTGCCGACGATCCCGTTGGATGCGGTTCGCAATGATGTCAGGCCTTCTCAAAACCGGCGCGGCGTTCCCACATTGACGGGGCCCTTCATCATGCCGGGGCCCGAGGACACCTACATTTCGTACGGCATCAATTGGGCAAACGTCTCCAACACGCCCTTCCGCGAATACAAACACTTCGTACACGAGGGCGGGATCTCCACTCCGTTGATCGTTCACTGGCCGGCGGGGCTAACACGCCGTGGCGATGTGGAACACCAGCCGGGTCATTTGATCGACCTCATGGCCACCTGCGTGGATTTGGCCGGGGCACAATACCCCGACGAATTTCTGGGCCATAAGATCCTCCCCATGGAAGGCGTGAGTCTTGTTCCTCTCTTCGAGGGCCGATCCATCAACCGGATCAAGCCGATCTTTTTCGAACACGAAGGCAATCGCGCGATTCGGGATGGCAAATGGAAGCTCGTGGCCAAGGAAAACCGACCTTGGGAGCTGTACGACATGGAGGTCGATCGTACCGAGATGCACGATTTGGCGGCGAAGGAACCGGAAATCACGGCCCGACTGGCCGCCGCATGGGATGCCTGGGCCGAACGCGCAAGCGTCTTGCCGCTAGGTGCATGGCGTGCCAATCCAGCACGTCTCTCCCAACAGAAGTCATTCTCATTGCGGCCGGGGGACTCGCTCCCGCGGTCCGCGGCCCCCAACGTCGTCGGGACCGGAGTTCACATCACCGCTCGAATCTCACGGATGGGCAAAGGTGTCGTCGTGGCTCAAGGCGGCAGCTCCCATGGGTACGCGGTGTTGCTGGGGGAGGACGGCCCGAGCTTCGCCGTTCGCAAGGGCGGCAAACTGATAGTGGTGGCGCCGGTGCCCGGCACCCCCGGGGTTGCGCAGGCCGACCTGAACGAGATTTCCGTCGACTGGACTCGCGACGGTCGCATCACCTTGCGACGGAACGGAACGGTCGTGGCGGAAGAGGAGGGTATCGAACCGTTGAGCGCGATGCCGGCGGACGGCTTGACGGTGGGACTCGATGACGGCGGCCTAGTGGGCGATTACGGCGCCGATAACGCGTTTTCCGGGCGGATCGAATCGGTCACGGTGGAACTGCGGCCGTGATCCCGGCCCTGCTCGAACGTTCAACGGCGACTTGCCGAGGCGAAATCTCCAGGAGGACGCACCTCATGCGTTTGCTATCGAACACACACGCCCTATTGCTCGCTCTCGCAACGTTGATTACGACTTGCCCTCCAATGGTCCCGGCTTTTAATTTCTGCTTCGCGGCGAAGCCGGACGCAAGACCGAACGTGGTCTTGATCTTGGCGGACGACCTGGGTTACACGGATTTGGGCTGCTACGGCAGTCGCTACTATCGAACGCCCCACATCGACCGGATGGCCGCCGAGGGCATGCGTTTCACCAACGGTTATACCTGCGGTCCGAATTGCCAGCCTACCCGAGCGGCCATGATGTCCGGGCAATACGGACCGCGGACCGGTGTCTATACCGTCGGCAGCATCGAGCGGTTTCCGTGGCGGACGCGATCCCTGCGGCCTGCGGACAACGTGGCGGAACTTCCGACGAATAAGATAACCTTGGGCCAAGCCATGCAATCGTGCGGCTACGTTACCGGGTTGTTCGGCAAGTGGCACTTGGGCGACGATGCCGACCATCACCCCCTTGCCAGAGGCTTCGACGAATCCATCGTCAGCATGGGAAAGCATTTCCATTTCAACACCATTCCGAGAACAGAATACCCGGAAGACGCGTATCTGGCGGACTTCCTCACCGACAAGGCCGTGGACTTCATACATCGCCACCGAGATGGACCGTTTTTCCTGTGCCTCCATCACTTCGCCGTGCATTCACCATGGGAGGCCAAGACCGAGTTGATTCAGGAATTCCGGGACCTTCCCGCGGAGGGCGGACACCATGATCCGGTTTACGCGGCCATGATCGCCGGCCTGGATGAGAGCGTGGGGCGCGTCCTGAAGACCCTTCATGAACTGAATCTCGCTGAAAACACATTGGTCGTGTTCACCAGCGACAACGGCGGAGTCGGCGGCTATGCTCGCGAGGGCCTGGGCGGCAAAGACATCACCGACAACGCACCGCTCAGAGGCGGCAAGGGGATGTTGTACGAAGGCGGCATTCGCGTGCCGTACATTTTTTGGCAACCCGGCACCGTTCCCGGCGGCAAAGAGTGCGACGTGCCGATTTGCAGCGTCGATCTGTTTCCCACACTGCTGGATTTGGCCGGCGGCACCCCGCCGGAAGCCTATCCTTTGGACGGCACCAGCTACGCCGCTATTCTCAAGGGCCATGGTGGGGATGCCCTGAAGGATCGCGCGCTCTTCTGGCACTTTCCCGGCTACCTCGGCGCAGGAAAAGGGACTTGGCGGACCACTCCGGTGAGTGTCGTGCGAAAAGGCGATTGGAAGCTCCTTCAGTTTCTAGAAAACGGTCGCGTGGAGCTGTACGATCTGCGAAACGACATTGGGGAAAAAGAGAACCTCGCGGAGCAACACCCGCAAAAAACCGCAGAGCTTCTCAGGCTGTTGCAGGCCTGGCGGGCCGAGATTCGAGCGCCCATGCCGTCCCCGCATACCCCGGAGATCCCCGACGAAGACTCGCGACGGCCGCGGCCGGTCGATTCCCGACGTTCAACGAACCAAGCTCACTGAGACAGGCATTCCGTGTTTTCCGGTCGCCGCGAGCGGATCAGGAACCGGGTGTGCGATCCCGCCCTCCTCATGTAGCTTGAATGCTCACGGAACTCACCGGCCACGTGTTTTCGGGGGTGTTCACGACCGGCGCCTGGATGCACGGCGTGGACGGTTCCATCGCCGCAACGATGCCCGCCGGCTACGGCTGCCCATCGGTCCCGTGGTATAATCCAAGATCCGAGATGTCGAAATCCGCGGCGAAGCAAAACTTTACCCCCGATGTCTTCGGGAGCCGGCCGCACTCCATTTGCAAATCAGACGAAAGACCGCGCTATGGATTCCGGATTGGGCGAATTGTTGGAGGCCGCCAAGGAAGCCGCGTGGTGCGGTGGGAAAATCCTCCTCGAAAAATTGGGAACCGCTGTCGTACGTGAGAAGGGTTTCGCCGATTTTGTAACCGAAGCCGACGTGGCCTGCCAAGAGGCCGTCGTCGGCCGGCTGTCGGCGCAGTTTCCAACCCACCGCTTCCTTTGCGAGGAGGGGGCTCTGGCCGCGCGACCTCCGTCGGCATCTTATGTGTGGATACTCGATCCGCTCGACGGTACCACGAACTACGTGCATCAAATCCCGTTTTTCTCGGTATCGTTGGCTCTCGAGATCGATGGCACATTGGCGGTAGGAGTGATACTGGATCCTTCGCTGGGAGAGTTATTTTGGGCGACAGCCGGGGGAGGGGCATTCCTCAACGGGGGTCCCATCCGGGCCAGCCAATGTCAAGCATTACCCGATGCCCTGGTTTCCATCGGGCTGCCGGCTCGCGTATCCCGAAAATCCGTTGACATCGCCGTCATGACGGCCTCTGCTGAGCACTGCCAATCGGTACGCAGAACGGGTTCGGCGGCACTGAATCTGGCGTACTTGGCCGCAGGACGACACGACTTGGCTTGGGCGTTCACCACCAAGCCCTGGGACGTGGCCGCCGGCGCCCTTCTCGTTCGGGAGGCGGGCGGCGTTATCGCGGCTCCGGACGGCAGTCCGCTAAACCTGCGAGATGAACGAGTACCCTATGTCGCCGCGGCTTCGCCCCAGCTCCAAAATGCCTTCTTGGAGCTTATTCACCCCATGCTATCGCGGGCTACCATATCGGAAACCGGAGAACAAAACGCCTAGGCTGCGTCCACAACCGCCCCCCACTCCGGAAGCAAAGCACCAGCAATCCGGGTGGCTGCGTTTGGGAATGCCGGACCGTCGAGCTAAAATAAGGAAAAAGGGTTCAGATTCAGGACCGGGCGCGGTACTCCGGTCCGAAACCCTGCACTCCACCGAGAGTCGAAACGCACTTCAACCGCGTGAGCTGAAGTTTGGGCGAAGTGAACAGGGCCGGCTGATTCGTCACATCCTGGGCTGACGACGCCTGTTGTCGCGTTCCAAATGGCAGACACACGGCGAGAAGAGCAAGTACCACGCTACACCTTGGGGCAATCCCTTCCGGCGGAACAGAGTTGGTGTTTTACTCACCAAAGCCGAAACTTCACGAATCTTCGGCAGCGTGCGGGCGGTTTTGGCCGACCGCGGGGCACACATCCAATCAGCTTTGCAATGGGGTAATGCATGAGAACCGTCAACCGGCGATTCGTCGTTATCTTCACGGTTGTACTCCTCCTCTTGGGCATCGCCGTCTATTTCGTGCAGAGGTTTCAAGTCCGGCGCAATGCCCGCTTCTTCTACGATCGGGCGCTGCAGGCCCAGGCGGAGGGCAAGGTAACGGACGCCATCCGCAACTTGCAGTGGTATGTCGAATTCGTCCCGACGGACACAGAGGCGGCGGCCCGACTGGGGGCGTTGCTCGTCGATGCGAAGGCCTATGGCGCGGCCTTTTTCCGGCTGGAAAGCGTCCTCCGCCGTGATCCGTCGCGGAGCGACTCCCGGCGATTGCTGGTCGATGTCCTGCTACGAATGGGCAGGTTTCGTGACGCCCAAGAGCACCTCGAACAATACCTTTTGAAGGAGTCTCCCGAGGATGCCGACCTGCTGGCCAAGTTAGGGCGTTGTCTGCGGGGATTGCGGCAGCCCGAGCGAGCGCTTTCCCTGCTCCAACGGGCGATCGAGAAAGACGCCGCCTTGGAAGACGCCTATATCCAGGCAGCGGCGATAACGCGCTACGATCTCAAGCGTCCCGAGGAAGGTGACGCGTGGATCGACCGCCTGCTGCAGGCCGTGCCCGACTCGGCAACCGCAAAATACGCCGCCGCCGTGTATTTCTACGAATTGAAAGACTACACCAAGTCCTACGAGTTGGCTGCTCAATCGGCCGCGCAATCTCCGCAAGACGTCCAAGTATTGCTCCTGGCGGCGGACACCGCCCTACGAATGGACAAACCCGACGAATGCAAAGAGTGGGCGGAGCGCGTGCTGCGGGCCGACGCCGGGAATGCCGACGCCTACGCCCTTCTTTCCAACGCGAACTTGCGATCGGAGGGCGTCGACGCCGCCATCAAAACGCTGGAGGAGGGTATTTCCAAGGTCAAGCCCCGTGACCGCGACCGGTTGCTATGGACGCTGGCTAGCCTCGAGCTGGACGTCGGCCGAGCGGACTCCGCCGCGGTCCGCGTCGAGGCTTTAACCAAGAACGCTTATGATCCGCCTCGCGTGCGATACTTACGCGGCAGATTGCTGGCACAACAGGGTCAATGGTACGAAGCCGTTCAGACGCTGGAGCAGGCGCGAACCGGCCTGATCGACCAGCCGGACCTCCTCAAGCACGTCGATTTTTGGTTGGGCGTGTGTTATGGTCAAATGGGCAATTTGGACCAAAGCTTTGCGGCGTACGCCAAGGCCGTCAACCAGGATCCGCTGTGGCCGCAAGCCCGCTTAGGCCGAGCGGCCGCGTTTACGGAGCTGGGACGCGTCGACGAGGCGGTCGCTGAATACCGCACGTTGGTGCAAATGAATCAATTGAGCAGCGCCGGTCTGCTCGATTTCGCGAGGCTTTTGGTGCTGCAAAACTTGGCACGTCCACGGGCGGAGCGCGATTGGACGGAAGTGCGGCAGATTCTGGATGCCGTGGACAAACAAGCCCCCAACTCGGCCGATACCGCCGTGTTGCGTGCCGAAATCGCGGCTGCGGACGGTGATCATGCCGCGGCGGAAACGACGTTGGAAGCCGCCCTCGAGCAACAGCCCGATTCCCCGGACTTGGTGCTCACGCTCACTGCGTTGGCCTACCGTTCCGGCGATACGGCCAAAGCCGAGCGTCTGCTTCAGGAGGCGGAGGAAAAATTCGGACCGACGGCCGCGGTGCTTTCGGCCAAAGCTCGCTTTCTCGTCGGTTCGGGTGCCGCTGCCGAAAAACTGGAGTCGGGCTTCTCGGAGATCGCGACTCAAGGCAAATCGCTCCCCGCGACGGATCGACAACGCCTACTCAACTCGCTCACGGTGTATGCGATTCAAGCCGATCAGATCGAATTAGCCAAGCAATTCTGCCGGGAACTCTCGTCTCTCGCTCCCAATTCCCTGCGGGTTCGCCTATTGCTGTTTGATCTGGCGATTCGAGCGCAAGATTATCAAACCGTGGAACCCGTCCTGGAAGAGATTGCGCGGATCGAAGGCCGCGGACCGCTCTGGAACTACGGCAGGGCGGTGTACCTGTTCCTCAAGTCTCGGGGAGAAGACCGAGCGGCATTGCGTTCGGCGCTCGGCCACCTTGACCAAGCAGCAGCGCAACGCCCCAACTGGGCCCGTTTGCAATCCCTGCGGGGTATCATCCACGAACAATTGGGGGACGAAGCCGCCGCGCTGAACGCCTATCTTAGCGCCGTCGATCTCGGCGATCGCGACCTGACGACCATTCGTCGCGTGATCCCCTTGCTATACAAGCAGCAGCGCTTTTTGGAGGCGGACCGCATCGTGCGCGCGATGGAGGAACGCCAAGTGCCGCTGTCCGCCGACGTGGACCGGCTGGCATCCACCATCAACCTTCAATTGGAAAACTACGATCGCGCCCTCGATATGGCGCGACGAGCCGCGGAAAACAGCTCGGACTATCGGGATCATGCCTGGTACGGCACCGTCTTGAGCGTGTTGGCCAATCGCGCGCAAGGCGCCGGCCAACCGCCCGAAGTCGAGCGGAATTTGAGCCTCGCCGAAGCCGAATTCCGCAAGGCCGTGGAACTCTCTCCCGAGACACCCGAGGCCTGGGTGGCCTTGATGCAGTTCTACGCGCGATCAGGCCAAAAGGAAAAGGCCGAAGCCGTCATCCAAGACACCCGAGGCCTGGGTGGCCTTGATGCAGTTCTACGCGCGATCAGGCCAAAAGGAAAAGGCCGAAGCCGTCATCCAAGAAACCCGCGCCGCGCTGGAAGGTGGCTTGGCCCCGCTGGCGTTGGGACAATGCTACGAAACCCTGCAAAACCTCGACGAAGCCGAACGCTACTATCAGGAGGCGCTGACCACTTCTCCTTCGGACCCACAAGTCATTCGGCAGGTGGCGGAGTTCTATCTACGGACCGGACGGACGGAATCGGCGGTCACGCAAATCAGTCGTCTGACCGGAGGCGAAGTGCAAGCCAAGCAAGAAGACGTAGCTTGGGGACGCCGTGCCATGGCCCTGCTTCTGGCCAACCGCGGCGGGTACGAAAACCTGCAAAAGGGCCTCTCTCTCATGCAACAAAATCGGGCCGCGGATGGTGGGACGATTCAGGACGCCCGCGCGGAAGCTCTCCTGCTCAGCTCCCACCCCTTGCGGCGAGAGAGGAACAAGGCCCGCGAGATCCTAGAGCGGTTGGTCGCCGAATCTCCGCAAGTGACGCCGGATGATCGCTTCGTCCTGGCCCAGCTCTACATGGCCGACGGGGACGTGGTCCATGCCGCACGGCACATGCGTTCGCTGCTGGCCTCCCACGGGAATGAGCCTCGATACGTGCAAAGATTCGTCTCCTTCCTGATTCAGCAGGAAGATTTTTCCGAGGCGGAGGTCTGGCAGAAGCGATTGGAAACCCTTGCGCCGGAAGCGTTTACCACCGTTTCATTACGCGCCCGACTCCTCGTCGAGCAGGGGCAGGATGACGCGGCCTTGAGCCTTTTGAAAGCATACGCCGAACAGGCTCCGGCGGCCCCCGAGACGACCCGTGACCCCGCCTCCGACCCCGGCACGCAAACCGGCGAGGGCGTCCCCGTAACGCAATCCGACGACGCCTCCAAGGCGGCCGAAACGCCGGCGAACGATGATTCCGAAAGATTGCTGCAACTGCGGCGGGCCGTTGTCGGAGACGCTTTGGAAGGTTTGGCGCAGGTGCTTCGCCGGAAGGGACGGCAAGAATCGGCGGAGCGCTTCCTGGCCGAAGTGGAATCGGTCTATCGCGACTTCGTCGAAAAATATCCCCAGGCGA
>FWPU01009334.1_pt1 | contig 12020 bp, 11 predicted proteins | sample 2228361 | NCBI WGS metagenome assembly FWPU01 (sample SAMEA103939777, study PRJEB20133) | metagenome | reverse complement strand
CGATCTCGGTCCGTATTTCGAGGTCCATCAGGCTGTCAATCTGCCCCGCGGCCCGCGCGGCACAGAAGGAGGACCGATCGTGCTCGTCGGCACGGATGGACCGCGCATGATGCGGCTGACAGCCCGGTACGCAGACGCCTGGAATTCCTCCTGGCACCGCGATCCTTCCACCTTGGCGCCATTGCTTCAGCAGCTTGACGAGGCTTGCCGTGAGGTCGGGCGAGACCCGTCAACTCTGATCCGCACAGCGGGCACGAACGTGGCCATGCCCGGGTATCTCGGTGTCCGGCCGAACCCCATCGAAGGCACACCCGAGCAGATGGCTGACACGCTTCGGAGCTTTCGCGAGTACGGGTTGCGGCACTGGGTCGCCGGCCTCGACCCCTGCACTCCCAAGAGTCTGGAACAATTCGCGCGCGTGATCGAGATCTTCGATCAAAGATGAGCAAGCACCGCGTGGTGCGTTCGCGGAATGGTGGCGCGAGGGTTTCTTCGCCCGTAGTCAGAACAATCGAGGAGAACGACAACGATGACGATGGCTGGCACCGCTCAAAGCCCGATGCTGGAAGATCGCAACTCCCCAACCCGCAAGCGCCCGCTCAAGATCGGGATCATGCTGCCCGAATCCGAGCGAGAGATGGCCGGGGAGACAGCGAGGTGGAAGGATCTGCTGGCGATGGCGCGAGCAACCGAGGAGCTTGGGTTTGATTCGCTCTGGTTTGCCGATCACTTGTTGATGAAAGTGCCTGGATACGAGCCGCAAGGCGCTTGGGAGTGCTGGTCGGTGCTGGCGGCGCTGGCCGCTTGTACCTCTCGCATCGAGCTCGGTCCATTTGTCTCCTGTACCGGATATCGCAACCCGGCGCTCCTGGCAAAGATCGCGGAAACCGTCGATGAAATCAGCGGTGGACGGCTGATCCTTGGACTTGGCGCTGGATGGGCTGAGCCGGAGTACCGCGCCTTCGGCTTTCCCTTTGACCACCGCTATTCCCGCTTCGAGGAAGCACTGCACATTATTACCTCGCTGATTCGCACTGGCCGCGTCGACTTCCACGGCCAGTTCTACACGGCCGAGGAGTGCGAGTTACGCCCACGCGGTCCACGGCCAGGCGGGATGCCGATCATGATCGGCACCTTCCACGGCGAGAAGATGATGCGACTCACTGCGCTGCACGCCGATCACTGGAACGTCTGGGCGCAATGGACGGGCAACCGCGCCGCCGGCATTCCGGCGCTGCGCGAGAAGATGGACGCGATCTGCCGCGAGGTGGGCCGCGATCCTGCGACCCTTGAGCGATCAGCGGCAGTGATGGTGGACTTTCCCGGTGCGTATGGCCGGCCCGGGCAAACAGTGCCGTCTCTCACCGGCAGCCCGGAAGAGCTGGCCGAAGAATTCCGAGCCTACGCGCGAGAGGGGATTTCGCACCTTCAGCTCTATCCGGATCCCTGCACGGTCGCTGGAATCGAGGCCCTTGCCCCGGTGCTGGAACTTCTCGACCGCGGCTGAACTGCCCCGCACGACGCAGCGTGGCGAGGACATCTATGCAAAACGGCCTCCGTACCGCGGAGGCCGTTGTCCTTCCCATTGCGATGGCGGCTGTCGTGGTGCGCGGGGCCTAGCCCCGGTCTAGACCCCGCTCCACGGCGCCGTTGTTCAAGCGCCACAGGCAGGCGGGTGCTTACTTCGTGAGCAGATACCAGTCGCAAATGATCACATCACCCCGTTGCGTGTTGATCGTGAAATCGCCATCGGCGTCTTGCCGGTCGATGAGCACCACATTCTTGGCCCGGTTTTGGGTCGAGCAGTAGATCCGGGTGCCAACGTACCCGGTCAAGTCATTGACGAAGAAGCGGTTGCTGCCCGCGCGCGGCCCAAAGAAGACCACACCGTTGCCATCGGTCAATTTTGGTTTGCACCATCCCGTCGGGCTGCAGCCCCAAATTCCGAAGCTCGCAACCCGATCCTCATGGCACTTGCCAAACACATCGTTGGTGTTGGCCGGGCATTCTGCCACGTGGAACGTCACGCGGGCATACTTGGTGACCGCCTGGGTGGGTGTCGCCAGGACAAGCGCGTAACCAGACACCAGCACGAGCGCAATCAACGCACGAGTCACAAGGGATAAGCGACGCATCTCCGTGCTCCTCTCCAAGGTTTGGCGATCAGCATCACCGAGTAAACCGTCGCCGGCCCACTCCATCACTTCCCCCGGTGCTGGCCGAGATCGCTTTCTGGTTCAGAGGCGGGAGAACACGGACATCGGTGGCGGTCCGCTTAGGCCGCCCCCACCGGCCGCGGAACCGAGCACCCCGACGGGTGCGCCACCACTCGGGTCGCACTCACGCTTGTCTCCGGGGCACGGCGTGAGCGGAGGGCCCATTCCCCACTCAACGAGCGTCCATCCCACTCCTCCGCCATGACGCCGATCTCTCTGGCTCGGCTACTCATGCATTATGCCAGATTGTGACAGGAACGCAAGGGGTTTCGCGGCGCAATTGCGTGCGATTTGGGACATTTATAGAAGGATTACGCATTCAGAATCGTGACAGCCTTCACGATCGTGGCGGATCGACGTCTCACAACCTACCCGGCCTATTCCGTGTCATTCTGGCACAAAACTGCACCTTCACGGCTCCCGGCCGATCAGATGCGCCGGTACGCGCTCCCTGGCACCACTCGCAACGGCGCCTAGGCCCATCGGGCGGGGCTCAAGCTCCACGCTTACCTAGATACGCCCCCTGAAGAAGGCTGGAGACCAGGTAGCACCCCAAACGGTGAGCCAGATTCAGCCGGCATATTGCCGTGAGCGCGGGAACTTCAGCGAACGGCGGGACGATGCGCTTGCCGCATCCGCGTCAGCGACGTTCTCCTCGGCGACCGTGTGCGGCGCTGTGGAGCCCGCTTGCACACCGATAAGCCTCTGTAGGGGGCTCTACGAGAACACCGCGGGGAGAGAACCAGCCGTCCTCCGTGGCTGTGCCTCATCCTGAGGGAAGCGAGGAAACGGAATCGCTCAGGCTAGCAGGTTCTCCGGCACGGAAACGGGTGCGATCAGGATCGCTTCCGCGCTTTCCACACCTCTTCGCACGGCCAGCGACGCGCCCATTCGAGAGTCACATAGGGGTAGCGGGTGGTCGCTCCTTCGGGCGGTTGCACGTCGATCAGGTCCTCGATCTCGAAGCCACTCGCGCGCAGCAGCCTGATCCAGTCGCCATGCCCGAGGTGAAACTCGACGGAGCCGTCGCCCCACGCGAACCGGTGCATCTCAAAATACGGCCGGTGCAGGCAGGTATCCGCCGGCGCGTCCTCATCCTCCGGACTGCACAGCACGAGCAGGAGGCCATTGACCAAAAAGATCAACTGGCCACCCGGCCGCAGGATGCGTGCTGCCTCGGGCACCCAGCGGTAGGGATCACACCAGATCGAAGCGCCGTATTCGCTGATGGCCAGATCGAAGCTGGCATCCGGAAAGGGGGTCGCCTCGGCGTTGCCGAGATAGAGCGGAAAGCTGAGCCCGAACTCCCGTTGCAGACGGCGGGCCGTTTCCAGTTGGGCAGGAGAATTATCGATGCCGACGGGCCGGGCGCCGCGCCGGGCCAGCCAGGCGGAGACGTAGGCTGTGCCGCAGCCTAGCTCAATTACATCTCGCCCCGCGAGGTCGTTCGGCAAGAGACGCAGCGTCGCCTCGGGCACGTCAAAGATGCCCCAGCGCGGCTCGGCGGCAGCCCAGTTCTGGCGCCCAGGCTCGGCGTACGTCGCGGCCAGCCTATCCCAATAAGCCCGGTTGCGTGCCACATGATCTGGCGCCTGGCCGTCCACGGCGTCTCCCTTCTCTTGCCCGTACGGGACATGCGCGGCCGGTCAGCCTTCAGGCTTCACGGTGGCCCCCGGCCCAAGGTAAACATAAGCCCGGTCGAATTCCCACTCGAGAATCGTTTCGAGCTCAAATTCCAGCCTGGGACGGAGCGGATCGATCCGCTTCGTCAGATGCACATCCACGACATAGCGGTCGTCCAGCCCCAGCGCTTTGCATACCGCATCGAGCGCGATCTTCAACCCGCCATCCAGATCGCGGCGGTGCGGCGTCTCAAAATAGAAGGTGAGGTAGGCGCCGAGAAACGCTGCCCGGAACGCACGCTCGGTCTCTGCCGCGAGCGCACCGTTCGCCCGCAGGTGCTGGACCGCCTTCGCCACATCGCGATAGAACGCCTGCGCCTCCCTGGAGAGCACCCGGCGCCGCCCCACGGTAACGTATTGCTGGTTGACGCTCGGCGGCAACGGCAGCACGAAGGAAAGCCGGGCCGGATCCTTAGCGCCGGGCGCTGGGGTCGAGGGCATCGCGCAGTCCATCCCCCACGAAGTTGAAGCCCGTCACGGTCAGGGTGATCAGCACCCCTGGAAAGAGCGCGATCCAGGGCGCCTGCCCAAAATAGCTTTGGGCGTTGTTCAACATGTTGCCCCAGCTCGCCTCCGGCGGTTGGATGCCGTAGCCAAGATAACTGATATAGCTCTCGGCCAGCACGGCATTGGCGATGTTGAGCGTGGCCGCGACCATGATCGGGGCCAGCGAGTTCGGCAGGAGATGGCGGAGGATGATCCGGGCGTTGCTGGCGCCAAGCGCCCGCGCAGCCTGGACGAAGTCGCGCTCCCGCAGCGCCAGCGTCTGGTTGCGCAGGATGCGCGCCAGTTCCATCCACGCCGTCAGCCCGATGATGAGCGTGATCGAGCCGATCGAGGCGCCAACAAACGACGCCAGCACCAGCAGCAGGAAGATGGTCGGGAAGCACATCAGGGCATCGGTCAGCCGCATCAAGATGCTATCCACCCGGCCACCGTAGAAGCCGGCGACGAGCCCGACGAGGGTGCCGGCGATGACAGTGACCGCCATCGCGGCAAAGCCGACGAGAAGGGAGATGCGGCCGGCGTACAGCAGCCTGCTGAGCAGATCACGCCCAAGCTCGTCGCCACCCAGGAGATACCCCTTGGTTCCTGGCTCGGCAAACTTGCCCATGATGTTGATGTGGAGCGGGTTTTTCGGCGCGATCCACGGGGCGAGCGCCGTGGCGACGACCAGGAGCAGGCAGAGCACCAAGCCGGCCACAGCAAGGCGGTGGCGCGCGAAGCGCCGCGCGGCCAGCCGCCAGGGGCTCTCAATCACCATGTGGCGCCGGTGCGGCAGCGGCGCAATGGCAGCGCCAGCAAGGGTGGAGGTTCGACGGGCGGCGCTCATCGCAGGCGAATCCGGGGATCGAGGATCGCGGCGAGCACATCCGCGAGCAAGTTGAACACGATCACGATCAGCGCAGTCAGGAAGAGCATGCCCATCATCACGGGATAGTCGCGGTAATTGAGCGAGTCCACGAACAGCCGGCCCATCCCCGGCCAGGTAAAAATACTCTCCGTGACCAGCGCTCCGCCGAAGAGGATTGGCAACTGAATCCCGAGCAGCGTCACGAGGGGCACCAGCGCGTTGCGGAAGGCGTGCCCGGCAAGGACGCGGCGCTCGGAGAGTCCCTTGGCCCGGGCAACCCGGACGTACTCCTGGTTGATCGTCTCCAGCATCGCTGCTCGGGTGTACCGGCTCCAGGTCGCGACAAGCACCAGCCCGAGCACCGTCGCTGGGGCGACCAGGTGGTGCAGCCGGTCGAGCAGGGAGAACGGCTCACCGATCGTTTGGCGGTTCCCCGCCGGAATCCAGCCGAGCCGGACCGCGAAGAGATAGATCACCATCAAGCCGAACCAGAACGTCGGGATGGAGAGCGCGATCATTGCGCCGATCGAGGCCAAATAATCGGCAATGGAATACTGCCGGACCGCGCCCAGCACCCCGATACCGACACCGAGGACGATGGCGATCACCAGCGCCGTCCCGGCCAGTTCGAGTGTTGCCGGCAACCGCCCGAAGATGACGTCGGTGACGGGCCGCGTATCCCGGTAGGACCGGCCCCAATCACCGGTCAGCATGCCCGATGCCCAGCGGAGATACTGGATGTGCAGCGGTTGATCCAGGCCAAGGGAACGCTCAAGCGCCGCGATGTCCTCGGCCCGCAGCGTCGGGGTCATCGTGTAGACCGCCAGCGGACCTCCCGGCGCAAGGTGCATCAGGGCGAAGGCAATCACCGTGACCAGCGCCAGGAGGATTGCGCTTTGGAACAGGCGGCGGAGCAGGTAGTTCACCATCGCTTGCAAACGCTATCAATCACCGGCCAGCGGCCTTGCAAGGAGTCAGGGATGGACAGCGGGTCCCACTCGCAGGCGGGACCCGCTGTTGCCAGTGCGTCTTCCAGCCCCTGCTCACGGGCCGGGATCACGCCACTCAGGCCCAATACCACTCGTAAACATTCCACTCGTTCGAGACCACGAACGCGTTTTGCTTGAAGTTCTGCAGCCCCTCCTTCGTTCCCTCGATGAAGACGTAGTGGAAAATCGGCAGGACCGCCAAATCCTCCCGGATAATCTCCTGCACCCGGAAGTAGATTTGCTTGCGCTTCTCCTGATCCGGCTCGCGGGCGCCCTCCTCAAGCAAGCGGTCAACCTCGGGGTTCTTGTACCGCTTGGTGTTCTGGCCGGCGCCAGTCTCGACCGGAATCTGGCTGGAGTGGAAGCGGGTCATCACATCAGGATCGCCGCCCGGTCCGGCGATGTCGCCGATCATCACGGTGTCATATTGGGATTTGTTATAGAAATCGCCCCAGACGACCGCTGGCGGAAAATTCTCGATCGTCATCTCGATCCCAACGTCCTTCCAGGTCTGCTGGAGATACTGCTGCGCCTGCTCCCGCAACGCATTGCCCGCGGTCGTCGAGTTGCGGAAGGAGAGGCGCAACCCGTCCTTCTGCCGGATGCCGTCGTCGCCTGGTGCCCAACCAGCCGCGTCAAGAACCTCCCGCGCCTTATCCGGGTTGTACTCGTGCTTGGGCAAATTGGGGTTGTAGGCCCACGACGTCTGGGCAAGGAATGTCTCGGCGGGAGCGTGAACCCCATAATAGATCGCGTTGATGATCCCCTCTTTGTCCATCGCGTAATACATCGCCTCCCGCACCGCCTTGTCGGCCAGCACGGGATTGCCGAAATTCGGGTAGATGAACTCGACAAAAGCCGACTGCCCGAGGTGGATTACCTTGCCCGGCAGGGTCTTGGCCTCTTCCAGGTGATTAGCGGTGATGAACTGAATGCCCGTGACATCGATTTCGCCCGTCTTGAACTGGGTATAGAGCACCTCGGTGTCCTGGATGTACTTGAAAATGAGCTTGTCCAGGTACGGGCCGGGGCCGTGATAGTTTGGATTCGCCTCAAGCGTGATCGCCTCGCCAGCAGTCCGGCTGGCAAAGATGAACGGGCCAGAACCGACCGGCTTCATCGAGGTGAACTCGCTCGTCATGAAGTCCTGATCTTTGAGAATATGCTCGGGCACGATGTAGGTATCGCCCCAGATGATCAGGAAGGGCGCGTACGGCTCAGTCAGCGTCAGCGTGATGGTGTAATCGTCCGGCGCCTCGATCGAGGCGACTTTGTCATGGCCGAGCTTGAGCGGACTCGGGATATTCGGATCCATGATCTTCTCATGGGTGAAGATCACGTCACGGGCGGTCAGTGGCGTGCCGTCGTGCCATTTGGCGTCCTGGCGCAGCTTGAAGGTGTACGTCAACGCATCAGGCGAGATGCCCCCATTGTCCAGCGTTGGCACTTCGGTTGCCAAATTGGGGATGAACAGCCCATCCGGACCGATGCGCCACAGGCTATCAAACACCGCGAATTGGACGCCCCTGTCGACTTCCAACGTCGAGATGACCGGGTTGAACTTCGTCGGCTCCTGCGTCAGCCCGACGATGACCTGGCCACCCTTCTTCGGCTCCTGCGCCAGCGCCACGTGCCGCGAGACCGGCGCGCCACCAGCCGCGCTCGCCGTGTTCTGCGCGATCAGCGCCCGCGCAACTGGCAGCGAAAACCCCATCGCGAGCGCTCGAATCAGAAACTCACGACGTGATACGTCGCCCGCTCTCAGTGCCGCGACCAGCCCATTGATGTCCTGCCCTCGTCCTGCCATGGCTCTCCTCCTTCTTTCAAATGCGCCTGCGGATACTTGCCAAATTCACCGCCAAAACGCAACGTATCGGGGTGCGCCGCTGTCCGGCGTGCACCCGTCCGCCTCCCACCTCCACCGGTTGTGCGCGTGCCTCACAGCGCTGGGGACGCGGCACCGCGGCGCGTGGCTCCAAGTCGTCACTGACTGGACGCGCGCAAGGATAGCCGACAGGCGGCTGGGCAGTCAGCCCCCAGCCGGCGCGACCTACCGCCAGAAGGCCGCGCCACTGGTGTACTCGTGCCGGCCGGTGATGGGATGCCCCTCGGCAAAGCGCGAGGCGCGAAAGGCATGAAGGTCAACCGTGCGCGGGGCGCCGTCAATAATCCACTCGGCCAGGCAGCGCCCGATCGCTGGCGCCGTCTTGAAATTCGTCCCGCTGCACCCCACGGCCAGGAACAGCCCCTCCGGCTCGGCCACCCGGTCCAGCACGATGTGCCCATCCGGGCTGACCGCCACAACGCCCGACCATCCCCCGCGCAACGGCGCCTCCGCCATCGCCGGGCGGCGGTGCACCAGCCGCTCCCGCGCGTCCGCAATAAACCCGGCGCTGATGCTCTCGTCGTACCGGTCCGGATCGGCCGGCTCCGGGTCGAAATAGGTGGCAACCAGCGTATCGGCCTCCCCTTCGGGCCGGATGACGACCGTGCGCGCGCCATCAATGATCGTCGCCTGCGGCCGCCGCTCCGCCTCGGGCCGGCGGAAGACCGCCACCTGAATGCGCCGGTTCACCAGCCCAAGCTCGATGCCAAGCGGCGCCAGCAACGTCGCACCCCAGGCGCCAGCCGCCACCACAACAGTCCCGGTCACGACCGCTCCCTGTGTCGTGGCAACACCCGTCACCCTGCCACCGCTCGCCTGAATCGCCGTCACCGTCACCCCGGTCCGCACCCTGGCCCCGCGCTGCTCGGCCGCCTTGGCAAACCCCCAGGTCGTGGCGACCGGATCGGCATACCCAGAATCAGGCTCCCAGGCAGCGACGGCGATGTCCTCCGTATTGATCCCCGGATCGAGCTCCGCGATCCCTGCTGGACCGATTGACCACGTCGTGACTCCGACGCCCCGCAGCATCTCGACATTGGCGCGCAGGTGTGCGGCATCCGCAGCCGGCGCCAGGCGCAGCACGCCCGTTTTCACGAACCCCGGGTCGCCCGCGCCGACGAGATCCTTCCAGTGGTGGAAATAGGGCAGGCTGGCGTGCGCCAGTGCGGCATCGTGGGGGTTGGTGTAATGCATCCGCACCAGCGAGTGGGATTTGCCGGTCGCGCCGGCGTTGAGATACTGCCGCTCCAGGAGCAAGACGCGCCCAGCGCCAGCCTGAGCCAGGTGGAACGCCGTACTGGCGCCGATCACCCCGCCGCCGATCACGACGACATCTGCCACGCGACTCTCGTCCACCACGCACCTTCCTTTTTATTCCGCGCCAAGCGCCCTGCACCGGAGAGCGCATTTTACCCGGCCAGCCTGAGGCGCGAACCTTCCTGCACCCAGGCTCGCGATTGACATCCTTCCTGCCAGGCCGTATTGTTATGTTGTCGATCAAGATATCAACTACCCAGATGAAAGGAGGAGCTGCCATGGCCGTCACCGATGAATTGCTCGCGGCGAATCAAGCATATGCGGCCACCTTCACCCATGGCGACCTTCCCCTGCCACCCCGGCGCAAGATCGCCATCCTGGTGTGCATGGACGCGCGCATCGACCCCGCCAAAGCCCTTGGCCTCGTGGAAGGGGATGCGCATGTCATCCGCAATGCGGGCGGCCGAGCCGCTGATGCGCTCCGCTCTCTGGTGATCTCTCACGCGCTGCTGGGCACGCGCGAAATCGACGTCATCCACCACACTGACTGCGGCATGCTGACGTTCACCAATCACGGGTTGCGCGAGACGCTCGGCAAGGAACTTGGCCCGGCAGCCGCGAGCGCGGCAAGCACGATCGACTTCTTGCCATTTGCCGATCTTGAGCAGAGCGTTCGCGACGACGTCGCGCTCATCCGCTCCTCGCCGCTGATCCCGGCAACCATCCCGGTGCGCGGCTTCATCTATGACGTGCGCACCGGCCGCCTCAGTGAGGTCCTCTAATGCCAGGCAGAATAACGCCAGCGCCGCTGGGAGCAGATCCCGGCAGCGCGGGCGGAGCGAGAGGAAGGAGAGGAAAGGCGAACCCGCGCCACCCGGCTACCAGATGAGGCGAATGACCACCACGCCACCGCATTCCCGGCACCAGGTGTCGGATCCACCGATGCCGGAGATGATGTAGTCGTCGAGCAGTTGGGCATTGTGGGAGTTGCTGTCAACCGTCGTCACCTTGAACGGGGCATATCCGACCACATAGATCTGCTTCGAATTTCCCGACTCGGCTGGATTGTTGGTGGCAACCGGAATGAGCATCACGCAGTTGTATGGCTCTGGCGTGTTCGCGGCGCATCCTTCAGCACCGTTGACTTTCGCCCGGGTCGGTCCGGCCTTGGTTCCCGTATCGTAGTAAAACCAGGCTGGTGCAGTCTTGCCAGCATTCTTGTTCTGATCTGCAAGCCCCTTGAAGCGGTCGGCTCGGGAGCCGCAGTCCGCATTCCCTTTCTTATCGAGCTGCGGGTCGTGCACCCGGAAGATTCGTCCCACCGCGTTCGGGTTGATCTTGAATGGCGACTTGCTCGAGAAGATCGCCATGTTCGATCCCGTGCCAGTGCTCTTGCTGGTTGGGTTGCTCGTCACGTCCCAGGCGCTGTCACCGCAGATGATGAACGGCGCCTGCGCGGCCAGCGGCGCGACGTTGGCTCGTTGCACGCGCGCCTTGGCATACCCCGACACGGTGTAGGTATCTGAAACCCCTGGCACCACCTGGATAAAAAACGTGTTCACCGTCAGCCGGGTGCGCACCCGAGCTCCCGCCGCGTTCGACGGGATCGTCTGGTTGCACGTTCCCACAACTCCCCAGTTGTTCCCGATGTACTCGCACTTGGTGAGCACGGGCGTCAGGGGGCCGAATGTGTTCTGGGCAACGATCGTGTTCACCTCGGACTGGGCCGATGTCGGGGACGATGGGGTATACCGGGCAATCATCCGCGCCCCGGCGATCGCCCCGGCATCGGCCGCGCCCTGCACTGCCCGCCGCGCCGCCATCGCATAGCCAACGTCCGTGGCCAGGCCCAGCAGGCCCATCAGGGCGATCATGAACCCGGCAAACATGATCAACACCTGCCCGCGGTGCGCCCGCTCAGGCTGCTCCTCTAGCACGAGCGCCGCATGCTTGCCGGGCATGCGCCCGTTGTGCGCCAAGGTGGAGAGCATTGGAAGAGAGAATGTGCGCTTCATGTCAGACACCTCTGCGTCGAGCTTGCCCGGAGCGTCCAGGAATCGAGACCGAATTGCGCAAAGAACGACGTGGTCACCGGCCGGAAGGTGCTCGTTGCCGAGACCGTGACCGTGCCACTGCCGCCACTGGTGCTGCAACTGCCGCTTCGCGACACCGAGAACGACGTTCCTGCCGGGACACCAGTTGAGCGCGCTTCGTCAATCGCGCCGGCGTCGTTGCCCGGATTGCGCGCGGCATACAGCGCCCCATCAATGACTGCTGACCGAAGCTGGATATAGTCAAAATACATCCGGCCGAGATCAATCGTGCCCAGGAGGACAAGCATCAGGATCGGCACGGCGAAGGCCAGCTCGACGAGCGACTGACCTGGCTTGTGCCCCATTCGACCCTGCTCCGGCCGTGCGCCGTCAACTCGCCGTACGCTCACTTTCATCTCCCTCCCTCCTCATCATTCGAGCGTCACGGTCGCCGACGCCGTCAGGGTCAGCGGGCGAATCCCGAGAAAGTCCTGCGTTACCGCCTGAAACGGCAACGTGGCGGTCACGGTCAGCTTGTTACCCGAGCTGCATGATGACGAACAGGTGTAGCTCGCCGTCGCATTGTGCAATCCGGGACGGGGAT
>FWPU01011771.1_pt1 | contig 12025 bp, 11 predicted proteins | sample 2228361 | NCBI WGS metagenome assembly FWPU01 (sample SAMEA103939777, study PRJEB20133) | metagenome | reverse complement strand
AGTCCTATCTGGACTTTGTTAACGGATTTATATCCGGTCGCAAAAGCAGATCCCAGATTGCGGGGATTGAAAGCGATGCGGGGATTGAAAAGCATAATATGCTGTGCGTCATCACTGAACCAACTCTTTGAGACCGAGTTCCGCCAGTTTTCTCTCTGATGGTCGTCCCGTAGTCTGATCCCAGTCTCTGAACTTGTACCATGTCCTGAGTTGTCTTGTGACATCCGGGACATGCCCCTCTGTCGGGCCATCAAGAGGTCTCAGAATTATTCTGGGCAGTCGTTCCTCCGTTGTCTTATATCCCAGTCTAATGTTCATCAGGCGCATCATTGTGAATATCCTCTCACCTGTGCGTCTGAGTTCCTCAATGTTGTACTCCCAGCCGGTCACAAGTCGGATCAGTTCTACTAGTTCCTGTCCCACAATAGGATAGAAGTTACACATCAAGACCGAGTTTGTGATACATCTAAAGTCTTGGACCCTTCCAGCAACATCCGCCTCATTTGCAAATCTGTCCTTACTCTCTATCCCAAGACTCTCGTCTACGATCCCCATCTGGTAGTTGTACATGTCGGCGGTCATATGGCATGCTCCACGTGGTGAAGTGGTGTATGCGATTGTCATGCCCGAGAAACCTCGCGGGTCATGTTGCGGAAGTTCGAGCCCGTTGACCTGTGCTGCAAGTTCCTCCTGACCAAACTTTCTGCCAAAGGCACGACTGCCCTCTGCCATGAGGTCACCCACGCCCTCTCTCTTCGCTATCTTCTCAATGAGTCGGAGTGCTGTATCCACCTCTCCCCATTGTGGAGTGAGCCCATCTAGGTCCTCTGCCGTTATCATGCCTTGATTGAATAGATAGTATGCAAAGGCGATTGTGTTTCCTGTTGTGATGGTGTCCATACCATATAGATCAAGTTGTTTGTTGATGTAACATAGTGCCTCAAGGTCGCCATTGAGTAACAGTGTGCCCATTGTACCAGTGACCTCAAGTTCTGGACCTGCGAATCTTCCTGTTGCATACCTGCCCTCCTTGATCTCAATGACCCGACCGCATCCAATGGGACATCGAAAACATGCAGTCTTGCCCACAAGTAGTCTTTCCTTTACGCTAGCTCCACTCAGTGGATACGAGTCAAAGTCAGATGCGGTGTAGTACTTCTGCGGAAGCGAGCCAAACATCTGAGTCGCCATGTCTACAAAACCTGCAGTTCCAAGGTCTGAGTACATCTGAAATGTGGGTGTCTGCCTCTTCTCCTCGTTTAGTCGTTGACAGAACTCATTGAGCCGCTCGGGTTCTGCAACGGGCACATTCCTGTCAGTGCCCTGTACAACAATGGCCTTCAGCCGCTTTGAACCCATCACCGCCCCCATTCCTGTTCGTCCTGCGGCTCTATAGTGATCAACAATGATGCTCGCATATTTGACCATCTTCTCGCCGGCGATACCTATTCGGGCGATGCCTGCATTCTTTAGACCAGTTTCCCTCTTCAGTATATCCCAAGTCTGTTCTGTGTCTTTACCCCATAGAGGTATTGCATCCTCTAACGTGACCGAGTCGTCCTTGATCAACAGATAGAATGGCATCTTCGACTGTCCAGTGATTATTATACCATCATAGCCTGCAAACTTCAGGTCTGCACCCATATGCCCACCAACTGTGCTGTATCCCCATATCCCTGTTAGAGGTGACCTTGCACAGACCGACATTTTGCTTCCTGTTGGGACCATTGTACCTGCAAATGGTCCAGTCATTAACACAAGTGGGTTCTCTGGCGCAAGCGGCAGCGTCCTGCCATCAATCATGTCATACAGTATTCTGCATGCCAGTCCTGCACCACCTATGAAGTCCCTGGCCATCTTGGGATCAAGTGGTATATGTGAGATCTTTTCCTTTGTCAGGTCTACTGTGAGTATCTTTCCATGATATCCGTACATTGCATTGCCTCCTAGAAGTCTACTGGACGCCCTTCAAACATGTGCTCGTAGAGCCGTCTGATACCATCACTCTGTATCTCCCGGGGAGTCATTGTGATACTAGAGTCCATCATTGTGTATTCCACAAGTCTCTCTAGCCCATCTTGAAATTGTTTCTTCGTGACTCCCGCTTCAATCAGACTCTGTGGGAATCCCACTGCCCTCTGAAGTTCTCTTATTCTGTGTGCGAACTGTCTTGCAGCCGACTCGGGTTCAACCTCTCTCACACCAATCAGTTCTGCGAGTTCTTGGTATTGTGTAGCTGCGTTTGGACAGTCATGCGAGTTATACTCGATAGTATGTGGCAGTGCTATTCCGACTGCGAGACCGTGATGTAGTCTGAGCACCGAACCAAGACTGTGTCCCAGTGAGTGCGCAATGCAGACCTGCGAGTTACTGAATGACATACCCGCAAGGCATGCTGCGACCAACATCTTTTCTCTTGCCTGAAGGTCATCTAATGCATCCACTGACTTCGGAAGCCACTCAAATATCATCTTGACTGCCCTCATTGAGCAGGCATCGGAGAAGTCATTCTTCCATAGTGAGATATACCCCTCTACTGCATGTGTGAGCGCATCCATTCCTGTATAGGCTGTCATCTCTCTGGAAAGACCTGCCACAAAGGTGGGTTCCAATATCGCAAGGTCCGCGGTCAGCTCGGGATTTATGGTTGCAAACTTTCTACCTGTCTCGTCTTCTCGGACTACAATTGCTCTTGTTGCTTCTGAACCTGTTCCTGCAGTCGTTGGGATACAGACTAGTCGTGCCTTGTTCCTCAGATTTAACGTATCGAAAGGAGTGAGTTCATCGAGTCTCATCTCAGGTCTTGCATAGAGTACCCATGCAGCTTTTGCAGTGTCCATTACACTGCCACCACCAACTGCTACTATCATGTCCGCCCCGAACTTCTCCATCTCTGCAGCTGCCATCTTGACCACTGAGACTCGTGGATCCGGTTCTGCACCATTCCATATAGCGACTTGCCAGTCTCTCTTCTTCAGTATCTCCTCGACTCTTGTAGGAAGTCCTAGCCTCTGGATCATCTCATCTGTGATAATCAGTGCTCTGCTTCCTTGTATCTTTTCTAGTTCTGAAAGGGCATCCTCTCCAAAGACGATCTTCGGAACATTGAACCACCAGACCATGTCTAATTGACCTCTCTTAGTACTAAATTCAATATCACTGAAATATGCTTCACGGGTTCTTATTCTTTGAGTTGGCTCGGTAATGAGATGACTCGTTATAGACAAATGGGTCTCTCTACAGATCCTGTGACTTGTCTTAGCAGAGATGTACTTGTTGTATATCCGGTACGCCATTCTTATGGCCTGCATCGCCATCTCTGCTTTAAACATGCTCCAGACTGTGCAGCCTGGTGGGTGACCCTCTTTACTCCACCAATATCAAGTCCGTTGTAATATGTATACTCTGAGTGACATTCCCCAGTTCACCCAGTAGTATGGTTAATCTGTCCATGTGCCGAAAATGCAGTCATACCTGACGTGTATCTGTACGAATGCGGTTGTACCTAGGGACTGCAGAATAGATATGTTCAAGATAAAGGGGACTCACCCAATTAGAATAGATTGGAATTGATGCAGACACTGTGTGACTTGTTATAGGGATATACTCAGTAAATCTATAGTCTCCCACTTCTACACTCAGTTGTGATGCATGTATTATCTCTATCATATCCCCGCTATAGCAAAAATACTCTGCGTCACAGCTGCCCTCAACCATCACCCCATAAGGATGCTCCAAATAAAAATATCCCTCAGAGGTGGGCAATGTTATGTTGTATAGTTCATTCTCCCCCTTGATTATATTATCCCAATATCTTGTGTATAGTGCTCCATTCACCTCTGCTATTGACACTGATTGAATGAATTTTATCTGCCATGAAAAATCGGTATGATTATCCCCTATAACAGCTAACATAGCACCCGTTGTCACAAGTGCTGACACAGCGCAACAGTCAGAAGACGAATATGTTTCCGATAGCAGTTCACTCCAACTATAACAATGGTTCCCATTATCACACCATACAATGAAGATTTACGGAGACTATCAAACAGATGTAATGACGTCTCAACTATCCTCTGGTAGTCCTGTCAAGACTCTCAATCGTCGCTGCTGCCTCCCTCATTATTTGTTCGAGTAACTCTTCAACAGAGGGGATGTCCCTGATACGTCCTACGCATTCACCTCCAAACATCAATGCAGTGTCTTGTTTTCCCTCAAGCAGGTCTTCAAACCCTGAACGCTCAAGTTCGAGTATCTTCTCATTTGACTCCACTGGTTCACCAAGATAGAAGCGAGGTACGTCCTGCAACGTCTGTTCCACAATCATCTCAGCCCTTCTATTTCTTAGAAATCGCATTGGTCCAAAGAGTCCTCGTCCTGTCAGGGTCTGGCGTTCTTCCAGGTCGACTATTGTCTGTTTCCAGATTGGTTCGAAGTCACTCTCTATTGTCGCGATCAACCGAGTCCCCATCTGTATTCCCTTTGCTCCAAGACATAGGGCTGCAGTCAGTGTGGCACCATCACAGAAGCCCCCCGCCGCCACTACAGGTATTTTTACTGCCAGTGCGACTGCTGGAACAAGGACCATTGAGTGTACTGGTTCCCATGACACATGTGCTCCTCCCTCATGACCCGATGCAACGACTATGTCTGCGCCTGCTGCCTCCGCCTTTAGTGCATGATATACAGAGGGAACAACATGCACCCAGATCAGTCCATGTCTCTTGATATGTGCCCATGGTCGAGGATTCCCTGCGGAGGTTATGATGACTCTGAGTCGTCGCTCAATATCTGAGTCACTCTCTCTTGACTCGATAGTCTGTTCTACAAACATCTCTGATGCAGGCGTAAACTCGGCTGCAACAGGCACATTCACACCAAAGACTCCGCCCTTACTCTTAGTCTCTCTTGCCACCCTCTCAATAGACTTTGCCAGAATTGTACGAGGTGGGTCTGCACCAAATAGGCGAACCGCATCTACTGGTGCAGCATCCGGAAGGAGTGTAGCAGCCATTCCAATGCTACTGATCACCCCAAGTGCTCCCGCATTGCTGACCGCAATTGCCAGGTTCTCTGTCTTGTAGGGCCCCATTCCACCCTGAAAGATTGGGTATCTCAGCCCAATCATATCACATATCTCTGTACGTAAGGACCGCATAATGAGTATATACCAAGTCCTCGATATAAGACCTGTTGATATACTGGAGTATTCAATATCCCTCTGTGTTATCTCTCTGTTCTCTTCTCTCGCAGTCTATGCGGGAGTACTGAATACTATTCTCTCCGTCCAGTCTGCAATGCAGTCTTTAGGGCAGTGAGTGGTATTTCTACCATCCATTCTTCATCGCTCTTCCATCTACCTGCCTCGAGGTCCGCATTCTCCGGATAGAACCAATACATTTGGCTATGTTCTCTCACAGTGTCCATTGTAAAGACCTGTAGTGCTGATAGGTGTCTCCAGAGGACGTAAAACAGATTGTGTTCATGAGTCGGCGGCATTCTGCCCCATAGAACTAGTGCACCTCTCTCAAGTAGGTCTAGTGAGATGGGAAAGGGAGGCGCAGAGTCTGTACATAATGCATTATACAGATGTGCCCTGGCAGTGTCCTCTGAGGTTGGAGTATAGAACAATTTGGTCGACCTAATATCAAACTGTGAACGGTCTATCTGAGCCCGTACGGACTCTATGAAATTCTCTCTGATGAGACTTATTCGGCGACTCACATTGCTTTGGGACATTGAGAACCTCTCTTCCAGTTCCTTTTGACTGGTGTTTGCATTTGCAGTGAGTTCTCTGAGTATCTGCAGATCGACATAGGTGAGTCGAAGATCGCTGAGGTCTGTCTTGCGTGGTAGAGGTGGAAGTATGTCTGGTCCCTTGTCAATATCACTGTCCCACTTAGCCCAGTCATAATGCCATGCAAGGGTCTGGGGATCAAAAAGTTCTGGATTAGTGTGTGTAGAGATTCGATGACCCATACTCTTTCTCCGTGTATAGCCCTCTGACAATCGTTCCTCTTCTAATTCATCAAGATATCTGTCAAGATTGCGCTGCCCCTCCGACGGTATGTCAAACTGAACAAATAGCCCTGTGAAAGGACCATATATTCTCGAGCGGTAATGTGTGTAAGGATGGAGGTCACAGGCAATCTCAAGTGCCACAAGCTGTGCCTCAGTCTTTGCCTTCAAGAACACTATGTGTCTCTCAAGTCCAATACGATTTGGATTGAATACTGCAACAGGGTCTGCGACCACCTTTGCCTGCCTGAGTGCCTCCATATGATTTTTTGCAGTGATCCAACTCACGCCCGCTCTCTTAGCGAGTTCGCGAACCGAAATGGTCGGACTCAGTTCTATCAGATGAAGTAGTCGCAGGTCCACTTCTGAGAGTTCCAACTATGACTCCCCTCCATAATTATTGGTGCGTTATCGAACTTTTCTGCCTGTAACATATAGGGCATGTTCATTCAATCTACATAATACTATATATCATGCAACAAAGAGTGCACCACAGGGATCTATATCTCCTGATCCTCCTGGTGGGTCGAATTGGTACTCCACACTGCTGACACATCGACCCCCACTACGTAGGATCGCTGTAGCATTGAAGAGGTAGTATCCAGGCTCAGTAGCATGATCGTAAAAATACATTGTACAATGAAGCACACTATAGCTTGTGATGATGATGTAGGTGTAACTGTAGGACTTACCTGATGGTAGAGTGAGTGATAGAATTAGAGTGAGTGTATATCTTGTATCACCACTCAGCAGGATGTCAAACCATACAATAGCATCATTCATCACCATGTCCCCATCAGTATCTGCATAGTCCGCACCCAGGACTGCCAGTGAGACTCTTGTTTGCTCAGTACTCACATTCTTCGGACTCACAGCCTCTACGGGTGCAATCAAATACGATACTGATACAAAGATCAACATACACAGTAGTATTGTTTTCGTAGCGTGCGTTCTTCTCATTTTCGCACCTGCATTATTCAACTATCTCGTGCCATATTAAGTTATTTCCCAATATGTTAACATCTTATGCAGAAACGCTTCTGCATAGATTCTATACTAAAATTACAAATACTATTCAATCTACCCAATGTTTATTAGGTGGTTTGTGATTGCAAAGCTATTAGCCAGTGAGCGATTCACTGGTATATCTCCTCTATTCGGTGAACAGAATGAAATACAAGACCGTAGCAACACTTGTGTTGCTCTCAGTCTTGCTGACTGCATTTCCAGTCACGACGTACGCAGTAGCTTATATCGAGAACGTGGCAATGCAGTTTCAGGTGAGAGCCTTCTATGTCTGGCAGGACAGTGATCCGGAGACACAATGGGGCATTGAACGAATCTACAACGGCGTCTATGATGGCTATATCCCAACAGCTGATGTAGACGTGGCTATCGTTGACACAGGCATTGACCTAGACCATCCGGATCTAATGGCAAACATTGTCTGGGGCTACGATGCAATACGCGGAAGAACCGCTGATGATGGCAATGGCCATGGAACACACTGTGCTGGAATCGTAGGTGCGCTTCGCAATGCGATGGGTGTTGTTGGAGTATATGCTAACGTGGACCTATATGCAATAAAGGTGCTTGGCGTATCTGGTTCTGGCACTTACGCTGACATCGCAGAGGGTATCTATGCAGCATGCAAAGGCCCAGACGGCAAAGAGGGTACCGCCGACGATGCTGATGTCATTAGCATGAGTCTCGGTGGTCCGACTAGTGATGCAACACTTTACAATGCGATCCTTCATGCATATAACATGGGTATTGTGCTTGTGGCTGCAGCAGGCAACAGTGGTGATGGAAATCCCTCCACAACTGAGATATCCTACCCAGCAGCATATCCCGAGGTGATCGCGGTGGCTGCAACCAATTCAGATGATGTGTTCGCATCATGGTCTAACACAGGACCCTACGTCGAATTGGCTGCACCTGGTGTGAGCATCTACAGCACATACAAGGGTGGTTCTTACAAGACACTCTCCGGTACATCAATGGCCTGTCCACATGTAGCCGGTCTTGTTGCTCTCATAATTGCTGTGAAGGGTAAGATGCCAGTTGGAACTTTCAGTGACACTGGTACAAACACAATTCGTGGCTATCTCCACAGCACTGCAATCGACCTCGGTCCTGCAGGATGGGATCCCGCGTACGGCTACGGACTTATTCAGGCAAGCCAGCTGATCTAGACCATCCTCTCCATTCAAGAATAGGTCAGCAATCTGTCCCTGCTCTCATAAACGCAGGCCTGTCGGCCTCCCGATGGGCCTGCAACTCTCTTTTTTGTTGCAGTATCTCTATCACTGGCTCTCTCTGGCGTTCTGAGTGATCTCTGGCAGAAGGAATGTTTTTTTCATCGCTGTACAATGACTATCAGTAAACAATACAGGAAGGATACTTGTGATATCAGAGCGGCTTCTATTTCCATCTGAAGAATGGGTCCTAAAGTTCTGGGAGCTTCTGAAGGAGAATCAGGCATACAAGGACGCTGCAAAGACATGGGAAGGCGACTTTATCTTTGAGATCACAGCAGACGGCAATTTATTGAAAGAGCCAGTCCGTCTCTACATGGATCTTTGGCATGGTGAGTGTCGAGATGCCCGACTAGCACGTCCCACTGATAACCCAGCCTTTGTCTACTCCGGCTCGTATGAGAACTGGAAACAACTCTTTGCTGGCAAGATTGACCCTATCAAGGGTCTCATGGCCAACAAGTTCAAGCTAAAGGGAGATATGGGCAAGGTGATGCGAGCAACAAAGGCTGCCGCAGAACTGGTTGCAACAGCAGTTCGAGTGCCAACTAGATTCCTTGATGAAGAGTCGTAAGGAGTCATCTCAGACGAAGCCTTTGAGCTGGACTATTTCACTCATCATCAAGGTGTTCCCGCTTCAAGTGTTCAAATTGCAGAAGACTTTGAGCTGGACTATTTCACTCATCATCTGGAAATCGGGTGGGGACCATTGCTGCAGTCTTGACCAGTTCCTCTGCTGCCTTCATATACCGCATGACAGTTGTCAGACTCCCCTTGAGCCTGAACTTCCTTGCCATTATTCCCTTGATGGGCCCTATCTCGCCATTGAGTAGTAGCCTCCAGTTCTCAAGACTACCTGAATAGACATACGCGGCGGTCTCATCTGGCTGTGCGATATGTGCCTCGACAAGTTCACCCGCCTGTAGATCCACATATACACGGATTGGCTCTCTGACAGACTTTTGTCTGGTGTGACCTCAAATATGAAGTCACCGTGCCAGTTCTTTGCAGTTCTCTTGTATTCCTCATTCTTGCTGAGTAACTCACCATATTTGGTGAGCCATTCATCACTGAATAATAGAACTCTATCATCACTCAATCAGTGATCACTCCCTATGTCATCATCAATTATTGAGAACAGAGGCTAGTCTTCTGTCTTTTGACTCGTATGCCTCTTCAAGACATCAGTCCACTCATTCTCAGTCCGATATAGTGTCACTCCACCTGTGAGACCAATGTCTCGCTATGCCCAGTCATCTATTTCATGATGCGTAATCAGAGGCAGATTAAGAACGCGTGCAGTCTGTTCCTGTTCCTTCAAAAGCCCAACAGTCGTGCTATCGTGTGAGTCGGTGCCAAGAGTGAACTTACATCCATAGTCTCTTGCAACTAGTAGAAACTGTTCATGTTGGGTGGGATACCTTAGGCTGAGTTCCACTGCTACATTGTGTTCTGCCAGTGATGCCGCAACTCTCTCCCCATCAGACTCGTCATAGGACAATAAGTATCCGTCCCAGTGCCCAAGTATGTGTGGGCGATAGTTCTCAAGCATCTTAGTAATAATGTGTGCCCATACGTTAGACTGGCACGCATAATGTAACGACGCAATCACAATATCAAACTGTTCGAGTCCTCCTGCCACAGGTGCCAGTTGTCCATTCATCTCAATGTCGATCTCTGTACCATCAAGTACGCGAATCTCCGTATACTCCCCTCTCAGCTCTCTGATCCTCATTCGCCTCTCTTTAATGATTGATGACCCTCCCTTTCTTGCACCAAGTGATGGCCAGAAGTGATCTGTGATCGCAATACAGTTGAGACCCACCTCATTTCCCCTCTTGACAAGTTCTTCGACAGAGCAGATCCCGTCAGAGAAGTCTGAGTGAGTATGTAAGTCCAGTCGATATCGTTTCAACACGACTACGTTCTACTGAAACTACGACGTCTGTTTATGAACATAGCGCATGACACCTTGTTTCAACACGACTACGTTCTACTGAAGACTTCCACAGTAACGTCTGCTTAAAGCATTTTGAATAGGTTGTCCTTTCTCGATATAATCATGTTTGAGCCTTTTTCAATTTACTGTCTGAGGTCTACATTTTATACAGGCATATACTTTACAAAGGTTTATAAACGCCAAACGTTTAACGTTTGACAATATTCAAACGTTTTACGAATGTCATACGCTGGTGATGATATGTCTACAGGTTATCAAACAATATACAATGACCTCAGAGAGAGCCTAATGCTTGCTAGGAAGAACATAACAAGCTATTTTCTGGGCATACTGGGTCTGTTGCTTGTATCTGCGATTGTAATATCTGTCTCTGCTCTCGTAGTTCTAGGGATCACCTACATCTCTGTTGGAGGTGACTTCAATACCTGGATATATGGTCTTCAGCAGATGGCAGTACTCAATCCAGATGTGCTTGTGTTAGGCGGGTTTGGGATAGCCGTGCTCCTAATTGCATCTCTCTTCATGACTCTGATTGGTCCTCTCTTTGGAATGAGTTATGAAGTGGCTGCAACCGGTTCTACTCGTGCAGAGGCTGTTTTCTCGTGGTTACGAAGCAGATTTGTCAAGTATTTTATCTGTGGTTCTTTAATGGCACTGATTGTAGCTGGTGTACCGATTCTTCTCTGGTATATTAATGCCCTATTCTATAATTATTCTATTCCACCTCTTGTTGAATCTGGATTATCCGTTTTTACATCTGTATGGGTCTTTGTGACAATAGCACTGACATCGATGGTCATGCCTGCAATCACACGTGGCAGTGCTGTGATCGAGGCATTTAGAGTCTCACTAAGACTAGCGACAAAGCGATTCGAACGTATATTCGGACTCTGGTGTGCAATACTACTGCTTCTGCTTGTGACATTTGGGCCTTCGATTGTGTGGACTACGGTTATGGGGCCAATGATACCCTCGCAGTTCCTTCTGACATCATCGATTGTTTTTGGAAGCCTCATTATAGCAGTCTTCACGGTTGTAGTAGCATTCGCATGGTGGCTGTTGTTATTCCCAATGGTCCTCATCGCACTATGCAGAGTCTATTCTGAGCTAACCACAGAACTGGGCGGACAAAAGTCCACAGACTCGGTAGGCATGCATAGTCGTAGTGCGATATGAATACATTCGCAGGAGATGAGACATCATGACCGTTGAGTGTGCCAGCATTCACACTGTTCTGAGAGACGTCAGGGTCAGCATCAGACTTGCCATGAAGAACATACTCTCGTTCTTTATTGGTGCAATTGCCATACTCCTCATCACGGGACTCGTTCTGCTCATAGCCGTTGGTGTCTTCGTTGGAGTTGTCATTCTTGTCACGGGTCCCATAGACGTGAACACAGTATTTACTTCCATAGTTGAGGAGATCACCCGTGGCCCAAGCCTTGTTGCTGCCGGAATAATTGCATTGACTCTCGTCGTGATTGTGTGCCCCATTTTGATTGCAGTGGGTGCATTCTTTGGAATGGCACGTGAGATCGTCGAGAGTGCTGATGCGACCGCGGAGGGAGTGCTTGTGTGGTATAGAACAAAGTCTCTCGCGTTTGCTGGAGGCGGAACTGCTGTCTTTCTGGCGGCTTTCATGCCTTCAATCCTAGTATCTCTATCTCTGTTCTCATTCGGACCGGTAGTCGCTCCAATGAACAGTTCTATTTTCGTCAGCCTCTGGCGGAGCTGGACCTGTCGCAGACGGCGCTGCTCGTCGCCATGGTGCGGGGCGCTTCCTACTACA
>FWPU01011281.1_pt1 | contig 12026 bp, 12 predicted proteins | sample 2228361 | NCBI WGS metagenome assembly FWPU01 (sample SAMEA103939777, study PRJEB20133) | metagenome | reverse complement strand
CATCGCCTGGGGTTCCGGCGAGCAGTGTGGCGAATAGTGCCTGCCGCCGCTCACGCCGGGGCAGCCTGTCGATCACCTCCAGCGGCTTGAGGACCTGAATCAGCGGCTTGGCAGCCGGGTCGGCCAGGATGTCCACCAGCGTCTCGCCGCTCAGTTGGGGAACCAGCGCATCCCACACCGGCTGATCGGTGTCGCGGGTGCGGGTAACGAGCGCTTGGTAGAAGTACTCGCGCGTGCTGCGCGTCAGGCGGGCAGTTCTCCCGCTCCCGGCACGGGCGATCTCGGGCAGCCGCTCCAGCATCGCCTCGGTCGCCTCGGGGTAGGGGTCGGTGGCCAGCACCTCGACGATAGCCTCGGTCACGTCACGGCTGAACAGCTTGGGGTTGTTGATCATGTCCACGAGCACTTTGATCAGCTCGTTGGCCCGCACAATCGGGCGCTGCTTGCGCAGCTCAGCGATCACCTCGCGTTGCACGTCGGGCCGGCCGGTTGAGGTCAGCAGGAGCTGCCGGAGCACGCCCAGATTGAGGTGTGCAAAGTTTAGGGGGCCGTCCGCCTTGATAGGGGGGACAACCCCATCCTTCCGGTAGCCAGGCACGTCCATCCTCCCTGATTGTCTGGCGACAGCCGCCCGGCACGGCGGCGGATTCACCGGGCGGCTGCCGTCTGCTACCCTGCCGCGCTCCACCGCAGGGCAATAGCTGGCTTGATGTCAGCGCGATGATAAGGCCGCCAATCCTGTGCGCCTAGGGTTTCTCTGAAAGTTGTTCAAGATGGCTTTCAGAAAACACTTAATACTATTATGAAAAAGGCGTGAAAAACCGCAAGTCCACTTCCGGGGGTAGCCATCCGCCCTAGTCCCTGCTGGGCAGAACAATCCTGTAGGCCAGTGCGGCGCAAGGCCTTGGCCTTGAAAAACGGACGCAGACCGGGTTAACGCACCCCCGGTGTCAGGGGATCGGCTGCCTCGTCGTCCAGTGAGGGGATCGTCGGCGCTGAGCGTCTCTCCCGCACCAGCCGCCGCCAGGTGAATGACAGCAGCGTCCCAAGCAGCAGCGCCCCGAAGATGCCGGGCGCGGCTGTTCCCAGCGTGCCGATCAACAACCCGCCCAGCGAGGGCGCGATCACGCGCGTGGCGCTCTCGATGCTGGTCTGCACGCCCAGGATACCGCCTACTTCATCACGGCGCACCGCTTTGGTGACCGCACTACGCAGCGTCGTGTTAAGCACACCGCCTGAGAAGGCAACTGGGGCGAGCACCACGAGCAGCATCGGCACGTTGGGGGCGAGCGCCCAGCCGAGCAGTGAGACGGCCATGACCCCCACGCAGGCCAGGATCAGGGTGTTCTCGCTGAAACGTCTGGTCAGTGGGCCGATCAGCCCACCCTGCACCACCACCGACAGCCCCCCGACGTACGTCAGGATGTAGCCGGTCGAGCGCGCCTCCAGGTCGAAGCGGTTAAGCGCGTACAGGCTGAACATCGTCTGAAGCATGGCGAAGGCCAGCCCAAAGAAGAACGTGATGTGCAGTAGCGGGCCAACGTAGGGACGGTTAAGGGCTTCTCTGAGCGCGTCCAGGCTGAAGCGGGGCTGCCCGGCACGGGCGGCGGCTTGCGCTGCCTGTCGCTCGACGTTCGCGGCCCGCGCCTTGTCGCTCAGCGATTCGGGCAGAAAAATCAGCACCCCCAGCCAGTTCAGCGTTGCCAGCCCCGCCGCCGCAAGCGCCGGGACCTCGTAACCCCACTGGCTCAGGAAGCCGCCAGCCGCCGGGCCGATGATGAAACCCAGCCCAAACGCCGCACCGACCAGACCCAAGCTCCTAGCGCGGTTCTGTTCGTTGCTGACGTCAGCGATGTACGCCTGCGCGACGGAGATGTTGCCGCCCGTCAGCCCGTCGATGAGGCGGCTGAGAAAAAGGATCGCCAGTACCAGCCCGTTCTCCAGCGCCACGTCTGGCCCTGCAATCGCCCTGCCGATGGCATCGGCAGACCCCAGAAGCAGGAAGCCCACGATTGTCCCAGCGATGCTGGCCAGCAGCACCGGGCGGCGCCCGTACCGGTCGGAGAGCCGCCCCAGGACCGGCGCGCCGACGAGCTGAGCTGCTGCGTAGGAGGCGACGAGCAGCCCGGTCAGGAAATCACTGGCCCCAAACGCCTCGGCGTAGTAGGGCAGCAGCGGCAAGATCAGGCTGAAGCCAAGCAGATCGATGAACACAACAAAGAAGATGGTTCCCAGGCGGCTTTGATTCAATGTTCCAGCACTCCTCAGTTTTGATGACGGGGCGGGCAGAGCGGCAGATCGCTCGCTACCGCCGCCCACCCCATACCCCCTGTGGCGACGCTCGTGGATTGGATGCCCAGTTCGCCGCGGGGGATTCGCACATGCAGTACACCAAGGCCCGTACCGTCAGGCTTCTGCCGGACGTTTCCCTTTTCGCTCCACCAGCCTGCGCGTCCGCCAGCCCCGGTAAGCGAACAGCACCGGCAGGCTAATCCACATCATCAGGCCCACCAGTCCCCACACGGGGTGGGGGCGCAGCTCGGCCTGCACCACGTCATGCACTTCGGTTGTGTTCGCGTCGAGCCGCCGAAAGTTGTGGCGGTGCCGCCAGGAGCGGAACGGCCCGGCAAGCTGTATATCGTCGAAACCCTCGACCGATGCATTCTCCACCCGCCCGTGCCAGCGCACCGGCAGCGGCCCCATCCAGGCCGTGAAGACGATCTCGGCCCCTTCGCCAAGTCGATCCGGGGTGCGATGGACTTGCATCGGCAGCGGCGTGATGCTCCTCAGGCTGCGTGCGCTCTGGTGGAAGGCGGCGACTACCTCCTGGCTGGCTTTCACGCGGAACCGGTGTTCGAATCGCATAGTGTGCGGTGCTCCCGACCCGCTTCTATTTGCCCAGCAGATCGCGCAGGGCCGCCTCGAAGTCCGTCCACCTGAACGTGAAGCCTTCGGCCAACAGCCGGGACGGCATCACCCGCACCCCGTCCAGCACCAGCGTAGCGATCTCGCCCAGCGCCAGCTTCAGGGCGAAGGCCGGCGCCGGGACGAACGATGGGCGGCCCATCACCCTACCGATGATGCGTGCCATGTCCCGCTGCCGGAGCGGCTGCGGCGCAGTCAGGTTGTAGACGCCGCGCGCATCCCTGTTCTCGATCAGGAAGCGGATCGCCCGTACCTCATCCTCGATGTGAACCCACGAATAATACTGCTGCCCGCTGCCCAGCGGCCCACCGACGAACAGCCTGAAGGGCAGCAGAACCTGCTGGAGAATACCGTGCTTGGCGTCCATCACCAGCCCGCTGCGGATCACTACCCGCCGCACGCCTAGCGTCTCGACCGGCGCGGTGGCCTGCTCCCAGCGGACGACAACACGGGCCTGGAAGTCGTCGCCGGGCGGGCCGTCCTCGGTCATGATCTCGTCGCCGTGCGGGCCATAATAGCCGATTGCTGAGGCCTGCACTACAACCTCCGGCCTGTTCTGCGCCGTCTGGACGGCCTCCACCACCGCCTGCCCGGCGTCCAGACGGCTCTGCAGGATGCGCTGCTTGCGTTCCTGCGTCCAACGCGGTGGGGGGAAGCCCTCGCCCCCAATGCTCTCCCCCGCTAGGTTCACCATGGCGTCCGCGCCGTCAGCCAGATGGCCCCAGCCCTCCGCGCTCCTCGCATCCCACCCCACGAGGCGCACACCCGCCGGGACCTGGCCCCGCTTCCTCTCAGGGCTGCGGCTCAGGATGATGACCTCATGCCCGTCATCGGCCAGGCTGTGGGCCAGCGCGCTCCCGATTAACCCTGTTCCCCCCGTAATGATCACTCGCATCGCCTGCCCTCCGGAAGTTGTTGTGCATATATTATACAAATACTATACACATCGGTCAATGCACGCTGCCGGATGGCGCGTGCCGCCCGTGCCGGGCTGGCTGCCTCACTCCGGGGCGAGCTGACCCAGCAGCTCCAGCGTGGCCGCCCGGATGAGCGCCTGCTGCTCCGGGCGGCTGATCGCAGCCTCGTTATCCCCAGCCTGCGCCCCGTAGTACCCAAACTGGGCGTGGTTGCCGCCCTCAATGGCGACGTAGCGCGCGCCGGGCGGCAGCAGGCTCCGGGCCGCCTCGATCTGGTCCGGCGTCGCCAGCCCGTCGCGTGTGCCGTAGATCGATACAACCGGGAACGCCGCGCGGGATAGGTTGTTGGAACGCGCCGGATAGCCCGCCCACAGCACCAGCCCGCTCACCCGGTCCGGATGGCGGTAGGCGTAACGGGCGGCCATCGCCGCGCCGAGCGAGTGCCCGCCCACAGCCCAGCGCTCAACGCCGGGAAAGGTGTCCATGACCTCACCCGCGCGCTCTGCGCCGAGCACGGCCAGGTTGAGCGGCATCGGCACGATCACAGTCAGGTAACCTTCGGCGGCCAGAGCGCGCATGGTCGGCGCGTAGGCGCGCGGATCGACGCGCCCGCCGGGGTAGAAGATCAGCCCGACAAACGGCTCCTGCCCGGCAGGGCGGAAGACGATCCACCGGCCGTATTCGATCGACACATCGGAGGCCGGTTCAAGCGCGGCTTCTGCTTCGGGCAGGATGGGGTTGGTGTCGGTGGCCCAGATGACCAGCGCTCCGGCGGCGAACGCCAGCAGCGCGACCACCGAGGCAAGGATGCGCCACAACCAGCGGCCCATCGCGGTGCTCCTTGGTGCGTCTGAGAAAGGGTCGGGCGGCTGACCGCCACCTATCTATGACTCTAGCGGCTGGCGGCAGCCCGGACAAGCGGCCGCCGGCGTGAATCGCGCTTCCCCCGCCTGAGTCGGCCCGTTTGGGGCTTGACAGGCGGGCGGAAATGGGTATACTGTCTATTAGACCATAATCTAATCGATAGGAATCTATTTAATATCTGTCTATCACATGGCAGAGGGTTGGCTTAGAATCGAGGAGGTTGGCGATGGAACACCGCACCTTGCCCGGCATGCACGACGTCAGTGCGGCTCATGCCGCTCTGCGCCGCGACGAGATGGCCCGCTTGGTTGAGGCGGGGCGGCTGGGCAGGCCCGGCGACAGGCCGCCGGGCTGGCTCTCCCGCGCCGCCGCGCAGGGCATGGTCAGCCTGGGCAATCTTCTGGTCGGCCTGGGCGAACGGCTGGTCGAGTCCAGCCAGCCTGTGGTGGTCTCAGGGCGTGATGGGGCGGGCTGCTGAGGGGTGAAGAGGGCAGTGAGCGATGCCGGGGAAGCCGGGGGCATGCGCTTCCCGGGTTGTCTTTCTGGGCGGGCGCGGTAGAGTCTGGGCAGGGGGACGCTCTGCACTGCGCGCGCTGGAAGGAGTCTGCGATGGAGGCGCCTCGCCTCGCCTGGGATTTTGGCACAGCCTACGATTTCTTTGTCAGCCTGTACGTCCTGCACGAACCGGACAAGTTCGGGCTGCGGGGGGTGTGGGCGGCAGGGATGCGTTCCCGCCTGCCTGCCGCCGAACGCGAGTTCCTGGAGGATGTGGAGGGCACCGTGACTGGGCCGCCCCTGCCCTGGGTCTACAGCCTGCCTGCGCCCAAAGATGCGGCTACCGCGCTACGTGCCTTGGGGAGCATCCCGGCTGCCGAGCGCCTGCCCGCGCTCGTTTTCTGCTGCGGCGAGGAGGGTCTCGTCGAGGCTAAAGCCGTCCTTCTAGATGTGGCCGCCCGCCAGGCGTGGGATGAGCAGGACCTCGACTCGCTCCGGGAGGCGATCCGGCCCTACGTGAAGGCGAAGGGCCACGACATGCCCGCCCGCAAGAAGCTGGCTACCGAACTGGAGTGGTGGTCGCGCAGCGAGGAGTTCGGGGAGCGCTACCTCAAGGCGCTGGCCGCTTACTACGAAGCGTTCTTCGCCGAGGAAGAGCGCCGCATCACCCCCGCCCTTCAGGAGGCCCTTGCGCGTGCTCAGGCGCTCGCCGCTGAGCTGCCCATCCCCGAACTGGTTGAGGAGCTGTCCCAGGGCATCCGCTGGGAGCAGGCCCTTGAGAAAGATGAACTGGTATGCGCTCCCTCCTACTGGTGCGCCCCGCTGGTCTTCTGGGATGAACTTGGCCCTGGCCGGATGCTGATGCTCTTTGGCGCACGCCCCGACGACGCGGCGCTCATCCCCGGTGAGGCGGTGCCCGAGACGCTGCTGCGCGCGCTGAAGGCCCTCTCCGATCCCACCCGCCTCAAGATCATGCACTACCTCACCACCGAGTCCCTCACACCGACCCAGCTTGCTCACCGCCTGCGCCTGCGCACTCCGACGGTCGTCCATCACCTCCAGACGCTGCGCGTCGCGGGGCTGGTGCACGTGACCGTCGCCGAGGGCAAAGAGCGCAGCTACGCCGCCCGCAGCGGCGTGGTGCGCGCCACCTGGGAGTCGCTCCAGCGCTTCCTCGGCGAGGAGCTGCCGGAGGGCGAAACCTCGGTCTGACACCAGCCAGATGTTCCGCCGTCCCCTCTCTTTTTGCCTCAGGACGGCCCCGATCTATAATCGATGGCCGGACAATGCGTCCCTGATCCCATCCGTTGCAGCCGCCGCAAGCTGATGATCCTTGCCTCAACGCCCGCAACACTGCCTGACCTGCGCCGACAGGCCCGCGACCTGCTGAACGAGTTCGACGCGGCTGACGGCCTGGCGAGCTACTATACCCTCCACCATGACGCCACGCGCACCGCCCTGTATGTGTATCGCAACCATGCCGGGGCTGTGGACGGCTTCCTGGCCCGCTGCCAGACGGGCTTTGACCTGTTTCGCCCGCTCGTCACGATGCGGGTGCGCGGGGCCAGCGATGCCTGCGCCCCCCTGCTTGAGGCGGGGCTGGTCGCGGGCCGCCCTTACCTGATGGTCGTGCCGCCAGCGCTTGCCGAGCGCCTCGCGCGCCACCTGACCATTACCGAGCCGGTCTACAACCGCGTCATGCGCCTTGACCCGGCCCGCTTCACGCCGGAGATCAATGTGTTGGTCGTCTCCCGCACCGACCCGGACGGCAGCCCGCGCGCCGAGGTGCGGCGCGGCAGCCGTCCCATCGCTGTGGCGGGCATCAACTGGCGCTCGCCTATCTTCGCTGAGGTGTACGTCCGGGTGGAACCGGAAGGGCGTGGGCGCGGCTGGGGGCGCTCGGTTGTGAAGGCGGTGGCCGCCGAACTGCTCAGGCAGGGCGTCACGCCCCTGTACTCGGTGGCCGAGGACAATGAGCCGTCCTATGACCTGGCCCTTGATGTGGGTTTTGTCGATACCGGCGCGCGTGAAGTGATGGCCCAGGTAGTGCGTGCCTAGCACCCGCCTGCCGGAGAGGAGAGTCCCCTATGGCGGTCGATCTGGATGGCCTGACCTTCACCCAGGAGCGGGTGATGACGCCCAACCTCGCCCGCACGCTGCAGGCGATCTACGAGACGAGCTTCCCCCCCTCCCAGCGTGAGCCGTTCTCCGATGTGCTGTCGGATGTGGTGGCTGGCGTGCGCGATCTCACAGTCGCCTGGCTGGATGGGGAGGCAGTCGGGCTGGTGGTGGCCCTCGATCTGTCCGCGCTCGAGGCCTGCTATCTGGAGTATATGGCCGTCACGCCGGAGCTGCGCAGCCGGGGGATCGGCGGACGGCTGCTTGAGCATATCGTTGCCCGCCTGAAGGGAGAGGGCTGCGCCGAGGGAGTGATCTTCGAGGTGGAGTCGGTGCAGCACGGCCCGACCGCTGAGGCAGGCATGCGCCAGCGCCGCATGGATTTCTACCGGCGGCACGGGGCGCGCGTGGTCGAGTGTGCGCCCGACTATCGCGGCCCGAACCTGGCTGGGCCGGGCGAGGTGCACTTTACGATCATGTGGATTCCGTTGGCCGGGGAAGGGGCGGCGCCGTCTGGCGAACGTCTCCGGACGCTCATCCGCGCCATGCTCACGGAGGGCTACGGCCTGACCGACGATCACCCGCTCGTGCAGGCCGTGCTTGGCAGCCTCGTTTGCTGACGGCAGGCCGGGGCTGCCGGCTTGGAGGGCAGCGATGGACATGGATACGCTCGTCAGCCTGAGCGCCATCCTTCAGGCGGTGTTTGCCCTGTTCAGCCTGGGGACGGTCGTCCTGACCATCGTGCTGGTCGTCCGCCAGACGAGGGAGATGACCAAGCAGAGCATCTATGAGGCGTATGCGACGGCGGGCAGCATCTACAAGGACGTGGCGATGGCCATGATGGACATCGACCGGCTGTTTTACGAGGAACCTCGGATGCGCGCCTACTTCTACAACGGGGCGGGGATGCCCGACGACCCGCTGGAAGCCGCGCGCGTCGAGGCGCTGGCCGAGCTGTTTATGGACTTCCTCGACATGGTGATCGTTCTGGAGGCCACCACGCCCCCTGAGCTGGATATCCCCTGGGCCGAGTATCAGGATTACTTCGTCGAGATCTACCAGTCCAGCCCGGCCATCCGCCAGTTCTACGCCGAAAACCGCGACTGGTACGATCCGAAAGTGCGCGAGCTGTTTGATCCGCTGGCGGGGGTAGCCGGGGCGGGCGAGGCAGGCGGGGGCAGGGCGTGAGTGGCCCCTGATTCACACCTCTCAGCGCTTGGAGAACGCACCGAATGGCAGAAGCGACCTTCCACTTTCCGCCTGACTTCCTGTGGGGAACCGCCACATCGGCCCACCAGGTTGAGGGCGACAACAGACATAATGACTGGTGGGATTGGGAGCAGCAGAAGCGGGGGCGCATCTTCGAGGATCACACCTCGGGGCGGGCCTGTGAGTGGTGGGCCGGGCGTGCTGAGGAAGACATCGAGCGCATGGTGGAACTCAACACGAACACCCACCGCCTGTCCATCGAGTGGAGTCGCATCGAGCCTAAGGAGGGTGGCTGGGACCACGCCGCGCTGGACCGCTACCGCCAGATTCTGTCCCGGCTGCGGGAGTGGGGCATCGAGCCGATGGTCACGCTGCACCACTTCACCAACCCGCTGTGGTTTGCGCAGCGGGGCGGCTGGCTGCACCCCGACTCGCCCAAGTGGTTCGCCAGCTTCGTTAAAAAGGCCGTCAGCGATCTGGCCGACCTGTGCACGCTGTGGTGCACGATCAACGAGCCTAACGTCTACGCCGCGCTGGGCTACCTGACGGGCCGCTGGCCGCCCGGTATGCAGGACCTCAAAAGCTACTTCCGCGTGCTACAAAACCTGCTGAAAGCTCACGCTGCCGCCTACTCGATCATCCACGACTTCCAGCCGCAGGCCCGCGTCGGGTTGGCTAAGCACATCGCGCTGTGGCGGCCTGCCACCCGCAGCCCGCTCGACCGTCTGGCCGCCCGGCTGCTCGACCGCATCTTCAACGGCGTCACGCTCGACGCACTCGCCACCGGCGAGTGGCGGCTGCCGTTGGCGCGCGGCGTGGACATGCGCTCTGTCAGGAACACGCTGGACTGGATCGGCGTCAACTACTATGTCCGCTATGACGCCTTCTTCAGCCTCCGGGCGCTCAAAACGCTGGGCGTCGCCTATGCCCCGCGCCCCGGCGCACCCCAAGGCCCCGATCAGTGGGGCGAGCTTTACCCTGAGGGCCTGTTTGAAGCGATCCGGCGCCTCCACAGGCAGTTTAACCTGCCCCTCTACGTGACCGAGAACGGCATCCCCGACGAATACGATACCCGCCGCCCGCGCTGGATTCTGGAGAACCTGCGCCAGGTGTGGCGGGCCATCAACTTCAACTGGCCGGTGAAGGGTTACTACTTCTGGAGTCTGGTGGACAACTTCGAGTGGGCCGAGGGCTACGACCCACGCTTCCGGTTCGGCCTGTATGGGGTGGACTTCGAGACGCAGGAGCGCACCCTCCGCAACAGCGGGCGGCTGTATGCGGCCATCGCCAGACAGTATGCCATCAGCACGGATATGGCCCGCCAGTACGCCCCTGAGGCGGTGGACGTTCTCTTCCCCGGCAGGGGACCGGAAGATTTGCCGGTGATGGGCCTGTAGGCTGTGCTCTGCCGGACAGTCAGAAGCCAAAGGCCAAGCTATCAATCATGTACTTGGATTTCTCGCGGCCTACCTCGGCGTAGATTTCCAGCAGTTCCTCGTATGCCGTTGGACCGCCGACAATCTCCCAGAACTCCTGCCCGATGACCACAGCCTGATCAAAAGGCATGTAGTTCAGGGCGAACGACCACTTATAGTCGGCTCTTGATGGCCCATAGGGATTATAGGCCATTGCGAAATATAAGCGCGTACTGCTGGCCGGGGGCGTTGGCGCATGAGATGAAACCTCAACAGCCGCTGGGTTACTTCCAGGCACTGCCCCTTGTTAGGGTCAGGTGATTTCATCTCGAAGTAAAACTCCGTACCATCTCGCGCACGAATGAACAGGTCTGCTCGCACAGTGCGCTCTTCAAGATCGTCTTCCCTACAGGCGGCCAGAACCGCACCTATCATTTGCTCGAAATCTGGTTTTACTCCGTCTGCATCGTTCGAGGAGGCGGACTCAAACAGCGCAACCTGGTGCTCAATCTCGTTGATGGCGGCTAGGCTAACCCTACCGGTCAAGGCATAGTTTCTATAAGCTTCGTGATGGTGTTCAAGCGCTATGAGGCGGGCGCATTCTTCGAAGGTTGTACCCAGGCTAGTGCTGAATCCGCGTTCAAAAGCGCTGATCCGTCTCAGTTCTGGCGGTATGATCGCGGCATGAAATGGTCTCAGTCGGTTTTCCTGTTTGGAGGGCATACGGGTGAGAAGTTCTCGGGGGTAAGTGAACCCTGGAAAACTACGTTGTTTGTATCGCTTGACAAGTATCTCAACAAACCCTTCCAGATGGCCCTTAATCTTTGCACGAGACTCTGGGCTGATAGCAGACATAGCTTGTGAGTCTCCTATCTCTTTCGCCAGATGAACACTGACTCGTAGAACTCGCTAGAGCGTCTGCCCGTTCGCCGATTCACGTGGCGTCTGACAACAGCTTCAGTTTCCAAGCCGACCAAGGCAGCAATTTCTGGGTAGAGATTGGATTTATCGTTGGCCACAATGATCATCCTGCCCCCAGATGGCATAGCATCAGCGGCACGCCGAAAGACCTCTGCAATGTCCTGTTGATATTCTTGACGTGCTGCTTGGCTCGTACCATTAGACGCAGCCCCAATCTCTTGCTCACGTTTATCAGAGAGACCTAGTAGATGATAAGCGTAGATGTGCTGTTCATGGTAGTCGATTAGTCCTACATAAGGCGGGCTGGTGATAACGCCGTGAATGGGGGGAAAATTGGCCTTCCGAGAATCCTCGTGCCGGACAATAACCATCGCATCAGTACGTTTGTGTGCAAACTCCTCCAGCCTGCGGAGCGTATCTAGGCTATATCGTTTGAGAAACTTGAAAGCCTCATCTGTGGGCTGACAAATTCTGGAATGCTTGTAGCACCAGTAAGGCTCTGTTTGTGGTTGTTTCGGGAAGTCTAAGTCGAAGTGTGTTGTTAGCCGAGCGGAACGAGCCGAACGAGAGAGGATGATTTTAAGCAGGTCTTTGTATTGATAGTTTTCGTTGTCGATTAACCAACGATAGGTTAGAAGCTCCCGTAAAGCTCGAGGTGCGAACCACTCTTGAAGGTAGTCATTGTCTATTTTCGTCAATGCCGGAACATCTATCTCGTTGTGCCACAGACTGAGTTGGTAACCGCCCGTCTGGGTGCTTGTGCGTACCTTCTCCAGAATACTCAGCACCTCCCTCCGTGCCCGAGTCAGATCATAGTTGCCGAGCTTGACCCTGCACAACAGCACGTTAAACGCTGAGATGTCATAGCCAATCGAATTGACCCCCAGTTCATTAGCCTGAACAAGGGTTGTACCTGACCCACAAAAGGGATCAAGGACTGTCTCCCCCGGCCTAAAATACTTTCTAAGGAAGATTTCAACCAATTGGGGAATGAATTTTCCTAGATAAGGATGCAAGCGGTGGACGTGCTTAGTTCGTTCCCGCTCTGGCAAGTCCTTTTCCCGCCAGTTGAGGTTGAGGCTCTCTATAGGCGTATCTGGCCCGACCTCGTGTGGCATAGTGGGCCGAGTGGTCTTTAAGTACAATTTCGTGCGTTTCTCCT
>FWPU01011770.1_pt1 | contig 12028 bp, 10 predicted proteins | sample 2228361 | NCBI WGS metagenome assembly FWPU01 (sample SAMEA103939777, study PRJEB20133) | metagenome | reverse complement strand
GGTGGGTGGGAGTAACACGCCCTGCCTTAGGGAGCCAGGAAGGCGCGTGACTCCGAATTCATGGCGCAGTCAACCGCAAAGGGTATAAGGGCAGGTCTGAAAGCTGCTTCTACGGGACACCCGGGAGCAGCGGCGGCATTACCTCATGGCGTGCCCTCGCCGAGAGGCAGGAACACGTCGTCCTCGGGGCCGCCGATGACGGCGGGCTGCATCAGGCGCTGCGGCCCGCCTCGCTCCCGGCTGCGCACCCGCACGGCGCCCTCGGGCATGCGGAGCTTGACCCTGCCCCGCTTGGAGTCGTACTGGAGCTCGTGTAGCTCCACGCCGAAGGCCAGGCTCTTGCTGCCAGCGAAGGTTACCTCCCCCTCGCTGGTCTGCTGCACCGAGACTCCCGCTCCCACGTCGGCCATTCTGGCGGCGCCGATGTCCACGGCCACCGCCTTGCCCTCGGCGCTCTCGGCGACGATGCTGATGGAGGGCGTCCGGGCCACGGCGGTGACCAGGTAGTAGCGATGGTCCTCGTCGTGGAGGGGGTGGTCCTCCACCAGCTTGTGCCGGATGAGTCGGCTGCCCAGCAGCAGGACGTCCACCGAGTCGCGGACGGCGCTGGAGAACCGGAAGCGCAGGAAGCCCACCCTCCTGGCCTGCCAGCTTGCCCGCAGGCTGCTGACGATGCCCACGGCGCCCATGGCCGCCAGGAAGCCCTCAAGAAGTCCGAAGCCCGCCTCCAGGGACACGCTGTTGGACACAGTGCCCGAAACGTCTGCCATGACCTCGCCGGCCGTGACGGGCGGTAGCTCCAGGGGAGGCTCCAGCAGGTACATGACCTTGCCTGGCGCCGAGACACGCTTGCCGTCATACACGTACAGGTCCCCGACGGCCGCGCCCTCCCTGGGCACGGCCAGCAGATGGAGGGAGTACCTGTCCAGGAACATCCTGATGAGGGGATCGTCGGTGTTGCGCTTCCAGAGCATGTTTGTTCCCCCTTTTCAGAGCGCAAATGCCTGCCTGGCGGCCTCGATGTCGCTGGCTAGCCGCTCGTCCCGCTCCGACCGGGCGATATGCCCGGCCTGGGCCAGCAGCCGGGCGGCCTTCCCCCTGGCCCAGCGGTCGGCGCCGGTGGGCCTGCTGCCCCACACGGCCCACGCCAGGGCGTGTAGCGTCCGGGCGCGCTCCGCGCCGTCGGCGTGAGGCAAGAGGTCTTCCAGCAACTTCCTGGCCTCGCGGAAGCGGCCCTGGGCCATGAGCGCCCTGGCCTCCTCGCGCTTCAGGCGGTCCTCGATGAGGTGGGGTATGTCCTCGGCCGGCCCCACGACGGCGCCGGCCGGCCTGTGCCAGCCGCTGCCCACCACCACGATGCTGCCCCAGAACTGGGGGCTGGCAAAGGGGTGCTCGGCCTGGGAGTCCTCTATCTGCTCCACCAGGTTGTTGAGCAGGAGGTACTGCTCGGGGAGGCTTTCGGAGGTGCCATCGCTCTCCATCTGCTCCAGCAGGCTGTAGCAGCGCTGGAGGGCGTCCTCCTTCGAGAGCAGGTGCAGGTCGCGCACCGCCCTGAACAGTGCCGCCGCTGGCCTGTAGCCACGATGGGACAGGTGGGTGATGAACCGCTCCACCACGTAGCCCATGGAGATGTCCTCCACCGGCCACAGGCCCGCCAGCACCGACGCGGCGCCGGCCGAGATGAGCGCCCCGGGGATGCCGCTGGCCGCCAGCTCGTCGGGCGTCGGGGCGATGGCGCCCACCTCGCAGGCGCTGAGCACCATTACCGGGCCTTTGCCGAAAGCTGGGCCTTCCAGCATCGCGCCAAGAGTCCAGGGGCCTTCGTGGAACTCCAGGGCCGACTGCTCCGGACGGACGGGGTCAAAGTCCCCGTGGGTGCCTATGACGATGACATCCGCCCTGTCCATCTCCCCGTACAGGTTGGTGACCGTGGCCTTCTCGCCCACATATGAAGAGTATGTAAGGGTCTCCGGCAGCCGAGAGGCCAGCCAGCCCGCGGTGTTGCGCGCGCCCGGCAGGTCACCTCTGGCGTCGGCCAGGGACAGCACGTGGTTTATCTCCTGGGGCCGCCGCTGGTGCTGGCTGACGGCCACCGCCTGGAGGCACGGGGCATACTCCACGGGAAAGACCTCGCTGAATAGCACCTGCTCGCCGTCCACGGCCATGCCCGCGATGTTGATGGCCTGGACGATGTCCTGCACTTCCCTGGAGCAGATAAAGGCAAGGTGCAGGGGCAGGTGGCGCGTGGTGATGTCCGGCACCAGGATGACCTGGGGCACCCGCGAGTCGTTGAGGTGCTTGGCCAGCGGGCACAGCAGCCCGTGGAGGGTGGTGCTTATCTGGGCGAGGGCCTCCCACTGGCGGTGGCTGATTTCGCCGGCCACGTTGCCCCTGGCCCACGCCTCCAGCAGCTCCAGGGCGTTCTGGGCTGTGAACTGAGAAATAAGCCCGCCAGCGACGTGGACCCTGCCTGCCAGCCGCCTCAAGATATGGACAACAGTGCCCTCCCGCGTTACCACCAGGTCAATGATGCCTACCGGGTCGGCCACCGGCAGGGCGTCCATGAGGCCGTCGGGCGGCACCAGCCCTCCCAGCCTGGCGTGGAGCAGCGGGTCGCGGCCGCGCAGGGCCTCGCCCGCCTCCAGGAGCGCCTCTCCAGCGGCCCTGACGGCCTCCACCCGCTGCGGCACGGTGTCCAGTGTTGCGCGGGCCAGCGAGGCCACGGCGCGGGACAGGGCGTCCAGCCTATCCAGGTAACTGGCTGCCTCCTGGTGCGGTGGGCCGGTCTCGCGCAGGCGCCGGATGTTGGGCAGGCAGAAGCCCAGGCCCTTGAGGCGTTGGGAGACCTCCAGGCTATAGGCTGGCATCTCCGCCTCGCACAGCGCCTTCATGGCGTCGCCCAGCACCCTGAAGCGCAGCCAGCTCTCGGACACAAAGGGCCTCCAGGCTTCTTCAGATGTATCCATGAGGCCCAGGCCGATGTCGCAGAGCAGGTGGGCCATGTCCCGCATGCCCCAGATGTTCCTGGAGCCGGTGTACTGCTCCATCCTCTCGGCGAGGAACAGGTCCAGCACGCCCTGAGAGGCCGGCGGCTTCACGGGCTTCCTGCGGCCCAGACTCCTGCGGGCATAGTCCACAAGCTGGTGGCAGCGCTCCAGCCGCTGCTGCTCGGCCCCCTGCTCCTCCAGGAGCCTGGCCACCTCGCCGCCCACCTGGACAAGCCTCTGCCAGGCGCCGGCGGCGTACAGGTCGCCCAGGGCATCCTCCAGCAGTTGGCACCGGACCTCAGGCCGCGAGACCTTGCCCGCCTCCGCCATGAGCACACCCGCCGACTTCAGCGGCCTGTGGGCGCTCCTGTAGCTTATGGCCCACTCCTGGGCCGTGCTGCGCGCGGCGTGCTCGCTGCCGGTGGCGCGGGCGGCCCTGGTGGCCTGACGGTAGTAGCCCCAGGCCTCCTGATAGCGGCGCCGGCGGGACAGGGCGTTGCCCAGGTTGGTGGCCCAGGTCCTGACCACGTCCCGCGAGCCTGTGTGCATGGCCAGGTCCAGGGCCAGGCGATAGGCGTCCTCCGCCCCGTCGAAGTCGCCGGCGTCGCTGGCCAGCAGGCCGAGATAGCCCTCCTGGTCGGCCAGGCCAGCAAGCCCCGCTTCGCCCTGCTCCATGAAGATATCCCGCGCCTCCTGGAAAGCCTGGCGGGCCAGGTCGGCGTTGTTCATGAGACGGTGCAGCAGCCCCTGCTTGCCCACGCAGGCGGCGTACTCCAGCGGGCCGGCGTGCTCCCTGGCGGCCTCGGCCGCCTGCCGGTAGAGGTCCAGGGCCTCCTGCCATCGCCGGGCGTTGCGGAAGACCAGCGCCCGCTCGGCCAGCGCCTCGTGCAGCCGGGCCATGCCCTTGCCCGAGCGCCTGATGGCCCTGGCCGCCAGGTCGAAGTGCATGTTGGCGAGGCCCAGGTCGTCGGCGGCATAGGCGGCCCTGCCTATCTCCAGCAGCGTGGCGACCTCGGCCTCGGTGTCCCCGCGCCGGCGGGCCTCATGAAGCCTCTCCTGCAGGGCGCCAATCCGGCGATAGTGTTCTTCGGTGCTCATGGGCGCAGCCTCCAGGTGCTACAGGGGCCATTCCATCGAACGCGCGTTGCTCGCCAGTGGGAACACTCCTAGTCCGCTTGAAGTAGCGGATGATGGGACAGGCGCCTGCGGCCCTCACCCCTGCCAGGGCTTCAAGGCCGTGTTGCGGCTATGTTAGCATAGAATGACTGCTGGAGGTGCAGGTACAGTTGGCAGACCCCGCGCATATCACGGTCCGGCAGGTTACCCACGTGTTCAGGGACGGGCGCCGCTTGCTCACTGCGCTGTCCGAGGTGGACCTGGAGGTGCGCCAGGGCGAGTTCGTCGCCATTGTTGGCCCCAGCGGGGGCGGCAAAACGACGCTGCTCAGGATAGTGGGCGGCGTCCTGAAGCCCACGGCCGGCAGCGTGCTCATAGACGGCATGCCTCCATCCGAGGCGCAGCGCCGCAAGGCCATCGGCTTCGTCTTTCAGGACCCGGCGCTGCTACCCTGGCGGAAGGTGCTGGACAACATTCGCCTGCCACTCCAGCTCAACGGCAAGCACGGGCGGGCCGACCAGGGGCAGGCTGAGCACCTGCTGGAGCTGGTGGGCCTGGCCGCGTTCCGGGACTACTACCCCCACCAGCTTTCGGGCGGGATGAAGCAGCGGGTGGCCCTGGCGCGCGCCCTGGCCTTCGGGCCTGCCATCCTGCTCATGGACGAGCCGCTGGGCGCGCTGGACGAGCTGACGCGGGCGGCCATGCGCTACGAGGTCCTGCGCCTCTGGGAGTCCTCGCGCAGGACTGCCGTCCTGGTGACCCACAGCATCCCCGAAGCGGTGCTGCTGGCCGACCGCATCGTGGTCATGTCACGCCAGCCCGGGCGCGTCCTGGCCGAGGTCGCCGTGCCCTTGCCCAGGCCCCGGAACGAGGAAACGGAGCATTCTCGCCTTTTCCTGGAGTGCGTGCAGCAGACCAGGGAGGCGTTGGGAGTGTCCCATGGGCACGTCGCTGCTGGAGCAAGGACTGGGGCCAGAGCTTGAGGCGCCGCCACGGGAGCGAGGCCGCGCTCTGACGGCGTCGCTGCGCTCGGCGGCGGGCTACCTATTGCCGCCGGCCGTGGCGCTGGCGGTGCTGGCGCTGGCATGGGAGCTATGGGTGCGCCTGGCCGGGGTGCCGGTGTACCTGGTGCCCGCGCCGTCGGAGGTGCTGTCGCGGCTGCTGGGGGATGCTGGCTACTTTGCCCGCCAGGGCGCGGTCACCCTGTGGGAAGCCCTGGCCGGGCTGGGCCTTGGCTCGGCGGTGGCGCTGGCCGGCGCGGCCCTCATGGCCCACTGGCGGCTGCTGGAGCGCAGCCTGTTCCCGCTGGCCGTGCTGGTCAAGGTGACGCCTATCGTGGCCGTGGCGCCCCTGTTCGTGGTCTGGTTCGGGTTCGGGCCGCTGCCCAAGGTGCTCATCGCCGCGCTCATCACCTTCTTTCCGGTGCTGGTGAACGCCCTCACGGGCCTGCGCTCGGTGGACCCCAGGGCGCTGGACTTCTTCCAGGCGCTGCACGCCTCCAGGGCGGAGGTCTTCTTCAAGCTGCGCGTGCCCGGCTCCCTGCCCTACCTCTTTGCGGCGCTGCGCATTTGCGTCCCCCTCTCGGTCATCGGCGCCATGGTGGGCGAGTGGTTCACGGGCGACCGCGGGCTGGGGGCCGTCATCATCGTGGCCCACAGCAACCTGGACATGCCCACGCTCTTCGCCGCCATAGTCGTGCTGGCCTCCATCGGCATCGGCCTGGTGCTGGGCGTGTCCTGGGCCGAGCGGCGGCTGCTGTTCTGGCATGAGTCCTCCCTGGCGGACACCTACCGGTGAACGAAGCGGCGTCTGCCTTACGGAGCTGGCCGGCGTCCGGCCCTGGAATTCATACCCAGGCTAGCCGTACAGGGGGAATGGACTGCTCTCGCCCCCTCTGGGGGATAGCTAGACCTGTCCCCTCGGCAAGCTCGGGGCAGGCCCTGGGCCTGCCGAAGGAGCGGCGCCAGGCACGCTACCATACCACTTCAGAGGCTTGACGGGATGAGCATTACGGTTGGCCTTTCGCGCGGGATGCCCCTGGTGGGGCTGATGTGGCTGGCCCTCGTGGCGGTGGGCTGCGCCCCGACCCAGGGCGCCGCGCCCCAGGAGCGGGCCGTGTTCATGGCCGGGTTCAAGCCCCAGGCAAACCTTCCCTTCGTGGCCGCCTACGTGGCCCAGGAGAAGGGCTTCTTCCGCGACCAGGGCCTGGAGGTGGAGATACGGCACGCCGCCAGCGGCGAGCACCTGCAGCTACTGATGTCCGGCGACGTGGACTTCACCACCGCCGACGCCACATCGGTGCTCAAGCGCCGCTCGGACCCGGGGTTGCCCATCGTGGCCCTGGCGCTCTTCGGTCAGCGGGGCCAGCAGGCCTTTGTAGCCCTCAAGGACTCGGGCATCGAGACGCCCAAGCAGTGGGAAGGCAGGACTTTCGGGTACAAGACCTCGCAGCCGCCCGAGTACCTGGCTATCCTCAGGGCCAACAACGTGGACCGCTCCAGGATTACCGAGGTCCGGGTCGGCTTCGACCCCCGCGTGCTGACGGAGCGGCAGGTGGACATCCTGGCCGTGTTCAAGTCCAACGAGCCTGACATCATCCGCAAGCTGGGCTTTGAGGTCACCCTCTGGGACCCGGCGGACTACGGAGTCCCCAGCATGGGCCTGACCTACATCACGCGGGAGGAGCTGGCGCAGAAGGCCCCCGACAAGATCGAGCGGTTCCTGAAGGCCACCCTGAAGGGCCTCCAGTACACCATGGAGCACCCCGACGAGGCCCTGGATATCGTCATGAAGTACGCGGCCGGCGAGGACCGCGACCACCAGCGGGCCATGCTGGAGGTGGAGATGCGGGACGCCATCAGCCCCCTCACCGACGCCCACGGCCTGGGCTGGATGACCGATGAGCAGTGGAAGGCCCTCTACGACAACCTCATAGCGTCCAACGCCCTGCCCCGCCCCTTCGACTACCGCGCGGCCTACACCGACAGGTTCCTCAGGGCAATTTACGATGGCAACAAGCTGCGCTGGCCCTAGCGCCGCGCCAACAGGGGTTGATGGCAGGTCTCGCGCCCCCAGTGGCAGAGCGCCGGGTGCCGCCCTAGGCCAGGGCAGGCTGGGCCGCCGGCGCACGCGCTGGCAGCACGCGGAGGCCCGGCGGGACGATGGCCCCGCGGCCCACCACCGCGATACCACTGCCCTCACCAGCCAGCGCCTCCTGGCTGCCAACGCTGGCGCCCTCGGAGACGTGGGCCAGCGTGTCCAGCACGGCGCGCTGGACCACGGCGCCCTCGCCCACGTAGGCCAGCTCCATGAGCACCGAGTCGCTGACCAGAGCGCCCTCTTCCACGACGGCGCCAGGGCCGATGACCGAGTTCTGCACCACGCCCCTGATGATGGCGCTGGGCGCGATGGAGCTTGTGTCCCCGGAGAGCACGGCGTCGCCGGCCACGTCGGAGGCGGCGCCAAGCTGCCTGATAAGCCACGGCCTGGCCAGGGACTCCATGCTGGCCTGGTGGTAGCTCTCCACCGTGCCGATGTCCCGCCAGTAGCCGTCGAACCGGTAGCCGTAGGCCGCGCCCTCCGCTACTGCGGCGGGAAGGATGGAGTGGCCGAAGTCATGGAGGGAGTAAGGATTGTCCGCGTCCTGCTCCAGCAACCTGACCAGGTAGTCCACCGAGAAGGCGTATATGCCCATGGAAGCCAGTGTCGCCCGTGGACGCGCCGGCTTCTCCTGGAACTCCACTATTCGCCCGGAATCGTCGGTAGCGGCGATGCCGAAGCGGTGCGCGTCCTGCATGGGCACGTCCACCAGGGCCACCGTGGCGCCCGCGCCCTTGCCAAGGTGGGCCTCAATCATCGGCCTGAAGTCCATCCGGTACACGTGGTCCGCCGAAAGCACAAGCACCACCTCGGCGGACTGGCCGAGGATGTAATCGAGGTTCTGGTACACCGCATCGGCGGTGCCGCGGTAGCTCCCGTGGGGAGGGTCCAGCGCCTCCACCGTGCACGGCGCAGCCGACCTGAGGTACTCGTGCACCGAGGCCCGCTGGTAGTCAGTCAGCGCCGCCACGTTCCATATACCCGAGTGGATGGCGTTCCACAGGGTAAAGTCCATTATCCTGTACTGCCACACAAAAGGCAGGACGGGCTTGGCCCGGTGCTCGCACAGCGGCCCCATCCTGCTGCCACGCCCGCCAGCCAGGACCACTGCCATTACGTCGTGTCCCACCGGTTGTCCTCCTGAAAACGCCCCGGAGTCCTGGCAGGGTATGGGACTACTCCGCCCCTGTCCTTCCTCACCTCTGGGGCACTGCTCTCGCCGGCTCTTCAGACTTCATAATAGCCCCCGTCTTTAAATGGCACGTTAACGGGACTTTAAAACTCGCTGGACTCCTGAAGAGCACCTTTGATTTGTGACTACAGTCACAAATTATCTGGCAGGAATGTTTCCCGCGTGTTGCCCAGGGGTTAAAAGGGTGTTACAGGATAGCCACGGCAGGCTGCATCCGGCGGCCCTCGGCGCAGCCTGCCGTGAGACGAAGACGCTGGAGCAGGCAACTCCTACTGGACGTTGACCTTGATAGCCTTGATTTCGCGTCTGGCCGGGGCAGGTATGGTAATCTCCAGGACTCCATTCCTGTACGTGGCCTGGACCGTCTCAGCCTTGACGCCCTCCGGCAGGGCCACGGCCCGCGAGAAGGCCCCCACAGCGCGCTCGGCGCAATAGTAGTCCTCTTCCCTCACCTCACGCTCCTCCTCGCGCTTGCCGCGGATGAAGAGGGTGTCACGCTCCAGGGAGACCTCGATGTCCTCGGGCTTCATTCCCGGCAGGTCAGCCCTCACGATGATCTGGTCGTCCTTCCTGAAAACATCAACATCGGGCGCCCAGCCTTCCAGGAAAGACGGAATGCGCCAGAAGCCGCGTCGCGACCAGGGGCGGAAGGAGCGCATGGCCCGCTCCAGGAACCTGTCGAACTCCTCGGGCCATATCCCGACCCCTCGCCGCTCGCCTTCCCGCACCTGGACTGCCTTTTCCTTGGTCGTCGCCATATTTCACCTCCTCACAACCTCTGCATAGCGCCATGGGCCGCGAGGCTATTGTTTCACAGGGGACGTGAAGAAGGTGTGAAGATGGCTGTAGCAGGGTGTGAGGATTGTGTGAAGGAAGCCCCAGGCGATGATGGCCGACGGCAGTCACCGGCCCTGGTCAGCAGTCCCACCCGAAGGATGGGCCAGGGCCTTCTGCTCAGGGGCCTTGTCCTGGGCTGGCTCTGCGCTGTGGCGTATGAAGGCGTGGGCACGGGGCACCACCATGTCGCACACCCGGGGCCGGCCGTTGTCCAGGTACTGGACGTCCATAACTTCCAGGTACTGGGAGCTGTACTCCTTGAAGACGCCCACATGCTCATCCACCACTCCATCGGGCCGGGTGATCTCCAGCACTACCAGGGTGCCGATATGCCTCTCCAGCATGGGGTCATAGGACGCGCCCAGGTAGCTGATGACCTCGCTCTGGAGCCTGGCAACATACTTCTGCTGCGTGGCCACGGCCTGCAAAGCCGGGTTGGGCGTCTTGATCTGCAAGATTGCCGTCCCGAGGGCCTCGTTGATGGCATCCCTGATGGTGTTGAATAAATTCCTGATGTGTCGCAGGAGCCGGCGCGGCGGCCAGGGATGGTAGGCTTTCTTGAGGGCGTGCAGGCGGCGCTTTTGCTCCTCCGGTGTAAGCTCGTCATGGAAACGGAAGAGCACGAAGATGTTGCCGAACTCCTCCTTGTACAGGATGAAGCTCGTCTCCACGTGGTCTTTGTCCCAGTAGTTGCCCCTGTACCGGAACTCGATACCCGAGGTCTCTACGTGAAGCCTGCCCCATACCCGCTTCCCGCTCTTCGTCTGGACTGTGACCATGTAGGCATGGAAATCGTTCAGGCAGGGGTCCTTCTTGCGCCTCGCCAGCACCACGCCTATGGTGCTGGACAGGAGTATCGCCACGATTGTCCACAGGAGTACGGACTCGACCACCTGGCACTCCTTCTCCGCGGCTAACGGGGCCTTCGGCTATGCTCACGCCTTGCCCAGGGCGTTGACGATGGCGTCGCCCACCTGGGAGGTGCTGGAGGTCCCACCCAGGTCTGGCGTCAAAGTCTCGCCCTCTTGCAGCACCCGCAGCACGGCCCTCCTGACGGCCTCGGCGGCCGCAGGCTGCCCCAGGTGCTCCAGCATCATCCCCGCCGACAGCACCGCGGCCATGGGGTTGGCAATCCCCTTGCCCATGATGTCCGGCGCGCTGCCGTGGACAGGCTCGAACATGGACGGGAACCGCCGCTCCGGGTTTATGTTGCCGCTGGCCGCCAGGCCCATGCTGCCTGTGATGATGGCGCCCAGGTCGGTGAGGATGTCGCCAAAGAGGTTGCTGGCTACCACCACGTCGAAGGACTCCGGCCGGCGCACGAAGTCCATGCAGGCGGCGTCCACCAGCAGCGAGCGGGTCTTGATGTCCGGGTAGCGGGCCGCCACGGCCTTGAAGGTCCGGTCCCACAGCACCATGCCATAGCCCTGGGCGTTGGACTTGGTGACCGACGTGACGTGGAGCTTCTTGTTGCGCCGGCGCGCCAGCTCGAAGGCGTAGGCCATCACTCGCTCGCAGCCCCGGCGGGTGAAGACGGCACTCTGGACAGCCACCTCTTCAGGGAAGCCCTGGTACAGGAAGCCGCCCACGTTGGCGTACTCGCCCTCGGTGTTCTCCCTAATCACCACCATGTCTATGTCCCACGCCTTCTTGTTGCGCAGGGGCGAGGTGACTCCAGGGTACAGGACGCTGGGGCGCTCGCACACGTACTGGTCGAAGCTGCGGCGTATTGGCAGCAGCAGGCCGTTGAGGGTGATGTGGTCCTGGACTTCGGGGTGACCAACCGCCCCCAGGTAGATGACATCGAACGTGGCGAGGGTATCGAGGGCGTCCGGCGGCATCATCTGCTTGTGCTTGAAGTAGTAGCCCGTGCCCCAGGGGAACTCGGTGAACTTCCAGGTGATGCCGTACTCCTTGCCCACGGCGTTGAGGACCTTCAGCCCTTCCTCGATGACCTCCACGCCGATGCCATCTCCGCGTATCACTGCGACCCTGTACTCTACCATCCTTTACCTCGCTGCAATTCAGACTGAACGCCGCGCCCCTGGACAGGCCGGGGCGGGCAGCCAGACACTTCGGGGGCCTGCCGAGGGACTGGCCCTGGCGCAAGCCCCGCCCAGGCGACCTTCGTGCCGCCTGTGGAATTATACCAACTCTAGCTGAAGGTAATGGCAGCCCTGTACTCCTTCAGCCATGCCGTCGTCTCGGCCGGCGAGCGGAGCCGCACCACGTGGATGTGCTCGTGCTCCGGGGCCTGGAACAGCGCCGGGAACTCCCGCCGCCGGCGCCGGTGGGTCTGGATGGCCCAGAGGAACAGGGAGTCCTTGCTGAGGAAGTTGTCGGAGAAGCGCTCGCGGTTGCCGTTCCATAGCTCTTCTTGCCGCCACCAGCGCCGCAGGGTGCGCCAGAACAGCCTCCACAGCACGATGCGCAGCGGGAAGTCCAGCCACACGATGTGCGTGGCCCTGGGCCAGACCAGGTCGCGCGCCCTGCTGTAGTTGCCGTCCACGACCCAACCTTCCCTACCCTCCAGGGCGGCTGCCACACGCTGCCTGAAGACCTCAGCCGGCGCCTGAGTCCAGTTAGGGTCCCAGTTCAAGGCGTCCAGCTCCACGTGCGCGACGCCGTGCAGATGCGCCAGCTCCCGCGCCAGCGTTGTCTTGCCTGAGCCTGTGCTGCCGACGACGACGATGCGCACTGGCTGAGGGCCGGGCGTGGTCTGCGATGGGCCGGTCATCGCATATACCTCAAGGGGCCTTGCTCTCTTGCTGTGCAGCGCACCGCTCCAGGAAGGAGC
>FWPU01011769.1_pt1 | contig 12032 bp, 5 predicted proteins | sample 2228361 | NCBI WGS metagenome assembly FWPU01 (sample SAMEA103939777, study PRJEB20133) | metagenome | reverse complement strand
GGCCAAGGGGGCTCGGCCGATGGGGCTGGCCGAGGTCGATCTCCGCCTCTGCCTGCGGGCTTGGGACCAGGAATGCGCGCTGTGCCGGGCCCACTGTCCCTACCAGGCCGTAACCTACGTGTTCTCCGAGGAAGAATACATTTCCGTGCCGCGCGTCGATCCGGCCCGCTGCCCCGGATGCGGCGCCTGTGAGGTCGCGTGCCCCACCCGGCCGACCAAGGCGATCGTGGTCCGGCCTTTGACCTCCCTCCGGCGCCAATCGCTTCCCACCTGAAGGAAACCGTGATGGCCGCTCCCGATGCCCTGCGCGAAGAAGTCTGGCAAGTCAACAAGGCATTGCCCGCCGCGGGGCTGGTCACCATGCATTCGGGCAATGCCAGCGGGCTGGACCGCAAAAGCGGCCGGCTGATCATCAAGCCGTCGGGCGTGGATTACGACATCTTGACGCCCGAGATGTTGGTCGAAGTGGACCTGGCCACCGGTGAGGTGATCGGCAGCCAACTGCGCCCCAGCGTTGACCTGCCCCATCACCTGTATCTGTACCGCAACATGCCGGGGGTGCAGGGGATCGTGCATACCCATAGCAACTATGCCACGGCGATGGCTGCGCTGGGCCGGCCCATCCCCGTGTGCTTGACCGCCATCGCCGACGAGTTCGGGGCCGAAATCCCCTGCACCCCTTACGTGGATAACGAGGGGGACCACATCGGCCAGGCCATCCTCAAGTACCGCAACCGGGCCCCAGCCATTCTGTTGGGAAACCATGGCGTGTTCGCCTGGGGGCCAACCCCCAAAGCCGCGCTTAAAGCCGCAGTCATGGTCGAGGATGTGGCCAAGACGGTCCACCTGGCCCTTCAGCTTGGGCACCCCCGGGAGCTGCCGCCGGAAGAAATCCGCAAATGGTACGACCGCTACCACTTTGCCTACGGGCAGCGGCGGGAGTGAGCGGCCAGGGCGGACGTAGGGCCGTGCCGGCGTCGGCTCGGGACATTGCAATACCGGCCGCGGCGCGGCTGAGGACCGGGGAGCAGGCAAACGCCCGCCGGGGCGGACCCGGACCAGCGCCGAATGGGGCCGTCCGGGGTTCCGGCTCACTGGGCTGGCATGCGTCGGAGCTGGCGGACCAACTCGACGAACTGGGTGCGCGGATCGGCGAGGCCATCGCCTGCCGCTTGAGCCGCTGTCTTCTCTACCCACTCCAGCGTGGCGGACCCCGCATAGGGCGAGTTGCGGAGGATCATTCCGAAGGCGGCCACGGCCGCGGCAAACCGCAGGTCGGCCGATGCCTCGGCAAACGGCTTGACCGAATCCTTGAGCGAGAACTCGGCCCGCTGCACCTTGCCAGTGGCGGCCTCGCGATACTGGACGTGCACCGTCAAAAGCTGGCCGGAATAGGCGTCCTTGGTCAGATTGGCCGCGGTACCAGGCATCTGCTGATAACGCAGTTGGGGGAACTGGGCCTGGTGGGCCAGGGCCGGCGGAATCACCTGGTAAAGCGCCAGGACACGGTCGCCAGCTTTGAGGCCAGGGGCCGAAAGAGCCCCTTCGGCCGCGGCTATCCGGCCCTGAGGGACCAGATCCATGCCAATCAGCCGGTAAGCGGCCGCCTGAAGCGGATTGAACTCGACCAGGATGCGGACATCGCGGGCCACGAGAGGGGCGGGTGCCGTTGCGATCGGCACCCTGGCCGGGATGGGGCCAGCCGGAGCGACGCCGGCCGGAGCGACGCCAGCCGGGGCGGGGCGGGCTGGGGCCTTGGGGCCTGTTTCCGGCGGCGGAGGGGCACCCGACCCTTGCCTGGCCAGGGCCTTTGCATCGGCGGCCACCACCGCGATACGCACCAGGCGGTGGCCCGCTTTCCACGGGCAATCGGCCACCTCCAGACCGATGGTCAGCGGAGCGTGGGCCGGCGGGGCCGGGTCCCGGTAGGGGAAGGCGTTGATCAGGCCGTTAATATCCAGGTCTTCGGGGGAAGGCCGGCGCCCGGCCCGCACCGCCTCGCTCACCGCCGTCCATTGCGTGCGGTCCGCTTCCAGCGGGAACGAAGAGACGGGGTACGGCCCGACCTCGACAAATGGGTGCTCGGCCAGCGGGAGGCGGGCGTTGCGCAACGATGGCTCTTGCGAAGCCAGGCCGGAGTCGGACGCGGTGGGCTGATCCTGGCGGGCCGCTCGGCGGGCCGTTTGGGCCTCGAAGGGGACGTGCCGGAGGGCATCGACCGGCGCCTCCGGGGTTAGTCCGGGGTAGACCGGAACCCGGGGGCCGATGGCTGCCGTCGCCCGAGAAGGGAGCGCAGCTTGCCCTGCCCGGCCCGCAATCGGTGGGAACTGCCGATAACCCGGCAATCCATCGAGGGCGGGCTGGCCCTGGTCCATACCGGGCACCGCCGCCCCAGGTTTTGCCGGCTCCGCAGGCTTTGCCACCTCCCCAAGTGTTGCCGGTGCCAGCGACACCGGTGGAGCCGGCTGCATTTTCCCCGGCACGGCTTCCGCCTCCGCCTTGCCCTCGGCCTTTGGAGGTTCGCGGCCAGCCACATCTGGAGGTGCGGCAGCGGCGGGTGGGCTCAGCGGACCAACACCGGCCCCTCCGCGCGCCTCGCCCCCCCCTGGGGTGCCGGGCATCTTCTGCGGGCCCGCCGTTGGCCTATCTTCTGCAACGCGGACGTCGGAGGCTACGGGAGGCCCTTGTTCGGCCGCGATGGCCCTTCCGGGACGAGCGACCAAAGGAGCTTGCCGCACCGAAGGAGCTTGCCGCACCGAAGGAGCTTGCGGCACCGAAGGAGCTTGCCGCACCGAAGGAGCTTGCGGCACCGACGGAGCTTGCGGCACCGAAATATCGCGGTTGCCAGCAAAAGGCTCGGATTTTTCCGTGCGAACCTCGGCCTTGGCTGCCAAGGGGCGGCTGCCGGCCATTCCGGGCATGTCAGGTCGCGCCAGTGCGGCAGAATCGCCGGCCTTGGCGTCGGCGGCTTTGGCAACCGTTTTGGACTCTTTGGCAACTCCTCGCCCCATGACGGCCTCCCTCGCACCCGGCCCACTCATTGCGGCCGGCAAGGGGGCCAAGGGAGCCGCCTTTTCCAGGGTGGAGGCGACGGGTGAGGCGGATGCGGGGGAGGTGCGGTCGGCGCGGTCGGTCCGGTCAGCTATCGTACGGCTGCGCCCCTTGATGTTATTGCCGTCAAAAAACATTTCTTCGGCGCGGGCCAATGGTGCCGGTGACTTCGCGGGCGCTACCAGTGGGGAAGCCTCGGCCAACGGCTGCGCTGCCGCCTGTGGGGCGGCCTCGGCCAAGGCCTCGGGTGCGGCGAAACCGGCCGGCTCGCGCGCTGCGGGAGCGGCCGATTTGCCCGCCGCCATCGGATGCACCAGGGCGAGCCCTTCGGCACCCGGCCGGCGATTCAGCCAAGCCAGCCACGCCACGGGGATGGCGGCTATCAGCAAGCAGGCAGCCAGGGCCACCAGCGGGCGCAGGCCGTGACGGAAAGCCCGTGGGCGCAACCGCGAGGCAGCCTCCACGGCTTCCAACTGGTCCAGACGCTGGACCACGGCGGCGCGCAGGCTGGCCGAGGGGGCTGCAGGCTCGTGCCGGGTCGCTTCGCGGAGATGGCCGGCCAGAGCGCGGACCGACTCGACGGCCTGGCGTGCCGCGGCCGAAGCCGCGAGTTCGCTTTCAACCTCGGCGTGCTCCGGCCCGTCGAGCTGCCCCAAGGCATAAGCGGTCAGCCGCGCGGCGTGGTTTTCGGCCAGTTCGGATTCATGGCGGTTGACGCTCATGGTCGGACCTCGTCAGGCTGGCGAGCTGGCAAGGGACGATCCTTTCGGTCGGCGGGTTCCAAAAGGCGCTGGGCGACCGGATGCTGGCGCACCGCTTTGAGGCCGCGGTGCACCAGCACACGGACATTTGCTTCACTGGTACTGAGGATGGCGGCGATTTCGCGGTAGGTGCAACCCTCGGTCCATAAGGCGATAGCCTCGCGCTGCGACAGCGGCAACTGCGCGACCAGCTCATTGAGACGGCAGTACAGGTCATGCTGCTCCACGGCGACGGCGGGGTCCATCTCGCGGCTGGTGCCTTGGAGGCCTTCGTTCTCCCCCAGGCCGGGACAGCGGTGCTGGGAACGCAACAGGTCCACGGCGCGGTTGCGGCAGACCGCGTATAGCCAGGCCCCCACGCGGTCGCCCAGGTCATCCGGGGCCTGGTCGCACAAGCGGAGAAAGGCGTGCTGGACCACGTCGCGCGCAGTATCTTCGTCACCCACCAGTCGGCGAGCAAAACGAAGCAGCGGGAGTTCATAGCGTTCCAGGGCCGCCAACACCCACTGCCGCCGCTGCCCCCACGTTGTTTGCGTGGCCATCGGGGTTCCCCACGTGCACGGGTCTATTGCTTACAACGCCCGAGGCGGGACGACGTTACAAAAGCCAGGGCCATCCCTGCCCTAAGGGGCATCATACTCCACCGGCCGGCGGGAGTCCACGAACGTGGCGGCGTCGGCCACTTGGCCCAAGCCACCGGGTTTTTGCCCCACGGCCAGCATTTCCCGAGAATTTACGGGACGCCTGGATGGGCTGGGGGGGCCTCCAGGGGGGCATCGGCGTAAGGTGACGATGGGCCTCAGCCGTGCCGACAGCATGACGCGCAGCAAACTTGTCTTTTGGGCGGTGCTGTTGACGGTGGCCTTGTTGGCAGGGCCACGAGGCCGACCGATCGTTTCCCTAAGCCTCTCAAGCCCTTCCTTGCGATACAGTTACGGTCCTTATCCGTTGATACATTCGTTGGTGGGGTTGCGATATGAGTCAACCGCGAGACCTGGCAGCGGGCTTGGGCTCGGTCAAGAAGCCCCTGCCCGCGGTCGGACCGCGACTTCGGGTGGTGTTGGTCGTTCTGACCCTGCTGGCCGCAGTGCTGGGGGCCAACTCGGCCTACCTGGGCGGCGTGACCTTTTGGGAATGGGCAACCGGCCAAAGTGTCCAGAACTTCTTTTACCAGTACATGTTTTTGGGGCATCTGGTGCTGGGGCTGGCGATGATCGGGCCGCTGGCGGCCTTCGTAACGGTTCACCTTCGCAACACGTGGCGGCGGCGGAACCGGCAGGCGGTGCGGATGGGCTTGGCTTTGTTGGTCGCCTCGCTGGCCCTGGTGGCCAGCGGCCTGTTGTTGATGCGTCTGGGGCCGCTGGAACTCAAGCAGCCCGCCCTGCGGAGCGCCCTCTACTGGGTCCATGTCTTGTCGCCGATTGCGGCCGTGTGGCTGTATGGGTTGCACCGGCTGGCCGGCCCGCCCCTGCGTTGGCGCCTGGGCGCGGTGTATGGCCTGGGTTTGGTGGTGCTCGGCGCGCTGGCCGTGTGGCTGCACGGCCTGGATCCACGGTCTGAGGCGGTTCCGGTCGCGGAGGAGGAGGGGCGGTTTCGCCCTTCGCTGGCCCGCACGTCCCACGGGGGATACATCCCCTCGGATCTGCTCATGGACGACCAGTATTGCCGCGACTGCCATGCCGATGTGCACGCCCAGTGGTCGGACAGCGTGCACCGCTTCAGCTCGTTCAACAATCCGGTGTATGCGGCGGCAGTGCGCGAGACCCGCGAAGTTTCGCTCCAGCGCGACGGCAACGTGTTCCGCGCGCGATGGTGCGCCGGATGCCACGACCCCGTGCCGCTTTTCAGCGGGGTGTTCGACGATCCGGAGTATGACGACGTACACGACCCCACCTCGCAGGCGGGGATTACTTGCTCGGCGTGCCACGCCATTACCGAGATCCACAGCACGCGCGGCAATGCCGACTATACCATCGAAGAGCCCCTGCATTACCCCTTTGCGTTCAGCAAAAACCCGGTGTTGCGGTGGATCAACCACCAGTTGATCAAAGCCAAGCCGGCGTTCCACAAGAAGACGTTTCTCAAGCCGCTGCACCGCACGGCCGAGTTCTGCTCGGTCTGCCACAAGGTGCACATCCCGCAGTTGGTCAACGATTATAAGTTCCTCCGAGGGCAGAACCACTACGATACGTTCTTGTTGAGCGGCGTCTCGGGGCGTGGGGCACGGAGCTTCTATTATCCGCCGGAAGCCAAGGACCGCTGCGCCTCGTGCCACATGCCGCTGGTGGCGTCGAACGATTTCGGGGCGCAGTACTTCGACGGGGCCACGACGCTCAGCGTGCACAACCATCTGTTCCTCGGGGCCAACACGGCCATCGCCCACTTGCGCAACCGGCCAGAGGTGGTCGAAGCCCACCGCCAGTTCCTGCAAGGCAAAGTGCGTGTGGACATTTTCGGCCTGCGTGAGGGGGAGGGGGTGGACGGCCGGCTCGTGGCCCCGCTGCGTCCCCAGTTGCCGGCCTTGCGCCCGGAGATGCCCTACGTGCTGGAGGTGGTGGTGCGGACGTTGGAGGTGGGGCATCCGCTGACGCAGGGCACGGCCGACTCCAACGAGCTGTGGCTGGATGTAACGGTCCGGTCCGGCGACCGGGTGCTCGGCCGCAGCGGGGCGTTGGACGCCCGGGGCCGGGTGGACCCCGCCAGCCACTTCATCAATGTGTTCATGCTGGACCGCCAGGGGTATCGCATTGCGCGCCGCAATCCCCAGGACATCTTCGTCCCACTGTACGATAACCAGATTCCGCCTGGCGCGGCCTCGGCCGTGCATTATGCCCTTCGCGTGCCCAAAGACGTGGCAGCGCCGGTCACGATCGAGGTCAAGCTCCAGTACCGCAAGTTCGACTTGGAGCTGATGGAGTTTGCGGCCCGATCGGCCAAGCCCGGGCAGACGCCGCCGATCGCCAGCCGGCCTGGCGAACCCTATCGCAACGACCTGCCCATCGTCACCCTGGCCGAAGACCGCGTGGTGTTACCGGTCAAGGGGCTGGCGGACGAGGTGCCTGCGCAGACTTCGGCCATTGCGGCCTGGGAGCGGTGGAACGATTACGGCATCGGCTTGCTGCTGAAGGGGCGGGCGCAACTGCGGCAGGCGGCCGAAGCCTTTGCCGAGGTGGAAAAGCTGGGCCGGCCCGATGGCCCGCTGAACCTGGCCCGGGTGTACTACGCCGAAGGCCGGCTGGAGGAAGCTGCTGCGGCGCTGCGCCGAGCGGCCGAGTACCGCGACCCGGCCGCCCCCTCGTGGACCCTGGCATGGCTCAGCGGGCTGGTCAGCCGGCAGCAGGGCCGCCTGGAGGACGCCGAACGCAACTTCCGCAGCGTCTTGGAAGTGCGGACCGAAGAGATGGTCCGCCGCGGCTTCGATTTCAGCCTCGACTACGAGGTCATCAACCAACTGGGCGAGACGCTGTTCGACCAGGCCAAGCAGTGTCGCAGTGCCGGCCAGGTCCAGCGCCGCCAGCACCGCCTCCGCCAGGCCGCAGACCAGTTCCAGAAGACGCTTTCCATCGATCCCGAAAACGTCTCGGCCCATTACAACCTGAGCCTGCTCTATGCCCAACTGGGCGAGCCGGCCCGGGCCAAGCAGCACGCCGGGCTGTACGCCAAGTACAAGCCGGACGATAACGCCCGAGACCGGGCCGTCGCCGCCGCCCGGATGCGCTATCCCCACGCCGACCGGGCGGCGGAGCGTGTCGCCATTTATCCGCTGGTTTCCCCGTCCCAATCCGCTGCGATGGAGACTCCCAACCTTGTCCGAACCCCGTAAGACCGATCCGCTTTCCCCGGTACCGGGTAGTCCTTCGGGCGGCGGCGCTAGCGGCGCTAGTCCTGCGGTATGCCAGGCCAGTGCTGCCGGAAGGGAGCCGGAGGCCGTGATCGCGCGGGCTGCGCGGCGGTCGCTGGCCGTCGTGGCCGCAGCCGGGCTCGTCGTCGGCGCGGTCTGGCTCTGGCATTCGTTAGGGCGAGCGCCGGTGAGGGTCGAAGCGATGACGGTGGTCGTCCCCCCGCCGGCCGAGGCACCCCCCGCCACCATTCCCCGCGTCCTGTTTACCGAAGTCAGCAAGCCGTGGGGGATCGACTTCCACCAGACCAACGGCGCGCAAGGGGCCAAGCTGTTGCCCGAAACCATGGGGGGCGGCGTGGCCGTATTCGATTACGATAACGATGGGCACCAGGACCTGCTGTTGGTGGATTCCTGCCCCTGGCCGTGGGATTTGCCGGCGGGCGAAGCGGCGCGCCTGCCGACGCCGCGCCTGTATCACAATGAAGGCCAGGGGCGGTTCCGCGACGCCACCGCCGGATCGGGCCTGGATGTTCCGACCTACGGGATGGGCGTGGCGGTGGGCGATTACGACAATGACGGCTGGGTCGATGTGTTCCTCACAGCCGTGGCCCTGCCGGCCGCGGCCGAAGGCCCCGGGAAACCGCCGGCCGACCGCGCGCCCTACCTCAGCCGCAACCGATTGTTCCGCAACCTGGGAGGGGGCAAGTTCCGCGACGTGACGGATGCATCGGGCATCGGGGCGGCCGAACCCGCTTGGAGCACCAGTTGCGGCTTCTTGGACTATGATGGCGATGGCCGGCTCGATCTCTTCGTATGCAACTACGTTCGCTGGAGCCGCTCGATCGACCTGGCCCAAGGATTTGCACTGACCGGCATTGGCCGGGCCTATGGCCCCCCGTTGTATTTCGAGGGGACGCACCCCTATTTGTTCCACAACGAGGGAGAGGGGCGCTTCCGCGAAGTGTCCAAGGAGGCCGGCCTTCGGGTGACCAACCCTGCCACGGGGCGCCCACTGGCCAAGAGCCTGGGCGCAACCTTCCTGGACCTGGATGCCGATGGGTGGATCGACATTTTGGTGGCCAACGACACGGTGCAGAACTTCCTGTTTTACAACCAGCGGGACGGCACGTTCCGCGAGATGGGGGCCGAGGCGGGCATTGGGTTCGACCAGGCCGGCAACGCCCGCGGGGCCATGGGCATCGACGCGGCCTGGTTCCGCAACGACGCTGCGGTCGGGGTGGCGATCGCCAACTTCGCCAACGAGATGCTGGCCCTGTATGTGACGCAGGGCGATCCGCTGATTTTCGCCGACGAGGCCATCCCCGCCGGCCTGGGACCGGTTACCCGGCTGGACCTGGCGTTCGGAATCTTCTTCTTCGACTATGACCTCGATGGGCGGCTGGACCTGCTTTCGGCCAATGGGCACCTGGAAGAAGAGATTGGCAAGGTGCAGACCGGCATGCAGTACCGCCAGCCGATCCGCTTGTTCTGGAACGCTGGCGACCAGGCGCCGGCGGAATTCTTGCCGGCGGCCGAGGACCGCTCGGGTGCGGACCTGGCCCGCCCCGTTGTCGGCCGGGGGGCTGCCTATGGCGACCTCGATGGCGACGGCGACCTGGACATCGTGGTCACCCAGATTGCCGGCCCGGTGCGCGTCCTGCGGAACGATTTGGAGCGCAAGGCCCATTTCCTCCGCCTGAAGCTGGTGGGCACGCACAGCAACCGCGACGCCATCGGCGCATGGGTCGAAGCCCAGGTGGCTGGCCGGTCCCTTCGCCGGCAGGTCATGCCCACGCGGAGCTATCTCTCGCAGGTCGAGCTGCCGGTAACCATCGGCCTGGGGCCAGAAACTCGGGTCGATGCGCTGCGGGTGCGTTGGCCCGATGGCACGTGGCAGCAGGTCGAGGACTACGTGCTCGACGGGCTTTCCGTGATCCACCAGCCCAGCGTCCCGCCCCGCCAATAAGCTGAGCCCTGCGCCCACCCGGCGCCAGCCGATCTGAAAGCCCACGCTCGGCCGCGTCCGGCGCACCAATGGCGAATGCAAAGCCGTGGATGCGGCCACGACGTACAACCGCCCACCGTTGCGCGGGTGGGTGCACGCTGGCAATACGAATCATGCCCCCCGGTGGGCCGGAGCAGACTGTGTACGGGGGTACGACGCACCCGACTTACGGCTAGCCCCCAGGAGTCACTTTTTGTTTTTAATGGCCTGTTGTTCGTGAGCCTATTCCTCCGGGATGGGTGCCAAGGGGTCGATGGGCCGCCGCGAGGCCTTCTTGGCCACCGTGCGGTACAAGGGGAGGTGGCGATAGTACACCTGGAGGGTCATCAACGCCATGCCCGTGGCGTACAGCCGCCCACCTGCCGAGCCCCAGTCGGTCCCCTGGGGATTCCAGCTTCCGGCGCGGTGTCCCGTCTTTTCCTGCGTGCGGATGAGATGTTCGCGCATTCGGGCGTTCCACAAGTCGAAGTCCTCGCCTTCCATGTGATGGAGCACTTGTGTGGCGTAGTAGTAGTAATAGATAGGCCCCAAGCTGGTGCCCGACTCGGGAGGGAGGTTTTTCATCATTTCTTTGCAGCCGGCCAGCAGGTCGGGATGGTCTTTTTTCCATTTCAGCAGGTACTGCCGGGTGAGCAGTCCGGCGGCGGTGGTCGAGATTTTGGCTTTTTCCCCGGGGAGGTAGGAGTATTGCGACTTTTCGGCCCCTGGCGGGCCGGCGGCGCAGAAATCGACGAACCGCTCGGCGCGGATCAAGGGGTCGTTGCCGATGGGCATGCCGGCCAGTTGCCCCGAGCGGATGGCCAGGAACTGCCAGCCCACGGCCGACATGTCGCCGGGCTGGCGTGGCTGGTAGCGCCAGCCGCCTTCTTTGTGCTGGGCCTGGGCGATGAAGCGGATGGCCCGCTGGGCCGGCAGCTTCAACCGCTCTTTCCAGCGGTCGCTCGACAGGCCGAAGGCCTCGCAAAGCGCAATCGTACCCGCCGCGTGCGCATACATATTGGTGCTGAGCCGGCCATCCTCCGTGGGCTTTTCGCTCTTGACCTGGTGCTTGACCAGAAAGGCGATGGCATCCAGCACGCGGCTTTGGTATTGGGCCAGTTCGGGCGGTTCCTCGGGGGCCTGGTCGATGCCCACCCCGGCCCCAAGGAACGGCAGGACGCCGAAGGCAGTGCCAGCCACGTCGTCGTCCGTTACTTTTTCCTCGAACTTGGCGTCGCGGCAGTCGCACTGCTCGGCTTCGGCATCGTAGGCCTTCAACGACCAGGCTCCATCGCTCCGCTGGTGGGCAGCCAGCCATTTGAGGCCCCGCATCACGGCGGCTTCGGACTCGGCCGTGCCACCGTAGGCCTCTAAAAGGGCCTGCTTGGCCCGCGCGGTCAGCCGCCCTCCGAACGAACCGCGCCGCAACAGCGGCATCGTGGGGTCCTTCAGGATTTCGCTGGGGAAGAACCCTTCTTCGGCCCCCTTGATCCGCACCACGATCGGCTCGGAATAGGTCATCCGGCCCCCTTTGGCGACCACACGAGCAGTGCGGACCCGCCTGGCCGCGTTCTCCTCGGCCACAATTTCCAGGGCCACGGTCCGCTGGTCCGGGGCGACTTGGACCCTGGCCACCTTGACCCCTTCGGGCAGATCCACCGGTGCGATCTCCAGCGGCCCCTGGTAGGCGCGCCGCTCGATGGGCAACGCGATCTTCTGCTTTTCGCCCGGCCGGATCGTCACCACCCGGAACGCCTGCACCCGGAACGGCGTGCGAACAACCTCCACCGGCACATCGACGGAGACGGTCCGCCCCAGGATGCTCCCCACCACCTGCACCGCCTGTTTGGCATCCGGGGCGTCGGGGGCAACCGCCAGCTCCAGCCTGGTGGCGTTCTGGTTGGCATCCAGCCGGGCCACCTTGGCAGAAACGCCTTTTGGAAGATTCTGTACGGCCAGGTCCAGCGGCCCCTGGAAGCCGCCGCGATCGACCGACAATTCCACCGTGGCCTGAGTGCCCGGCTGGAGCAGCACCGGCTTGGCGGGCGCGAACTTGGGAAGGGCCAATCGGGGAATCGTCAAGGCGAAGCTTTTTTCTGCCTGGCCTTGGCCCACCTTGACCGCCAGTTTGACGGTGGCTTTTTCTTCTTTGTCGCCCAGCTTGGGGTCGGCCAAAAGTTCGATTGTCGCCTCCGTCTTGTCGGCCGGCAGTTCCGGGGCTTTGGCGGTCACGCCCTGCGGCAGCCCGGAAAGTTGGAACTGGGCGGGCCCCGTGTGTCCGCCGCGGTTGATCGTAACCTTGATCGTGGTGGAAGAGCCGGCCGACAGGGTTACCGGACCCAGCTCAGCCAGGGTGACGGGCGCTGGCGGTGGGGGAGCCGGCGGGGGAGGGGGG
>FWPU01011768.1_pt1 | contig 12037 bp, 9 predicted proteins | sample 2228361 | NCBI WGS metagenome assembly FWPU01 (sample SAMEA103939777, study PRJEB20133) | metagenome | reverse complement strand
GATCCCGACGTCGCGATCGTGCGCGCGACCGCGCGCCAGGCGATGCTGCTCCTCGAGGCCGCGCGCGCCGCGGGCGCGGCCGGCGCGGAGACCGGAGCCGCGACCGGAGCGGAGCGGAGATAGCATGAGCGACGGGCGCACTCTGACCGAAAAGCTCTACGAGAGCGCGCGCAACCTCCACTGGACCTGGGCGCCCGAGGTCCGCGCGATCTTCCGCCAGATCGACGCGCCGCTCTGGCGCGCCGTCCATCACAATCCGATCGCGTTCCTCAAGCGGGTGAAGCCGGCCGAGATCGAGGAGCGCGTTGGCGACCTCGAGCTCCACGCGCGCATCGATCGGGCGCTGCGGCACCTCGAAGAGTACCTCTCGCGCGCCAACACGTGGGCGCTCACGCACGCGGGGGCGCTCCACGCGCGCCCGGTCGCGTACATCTGCGCGGAGTTCGGGCTCCACGAGTCGATCCCGATCTACTCGGGCGGCCTCGGCGTGCTGGCGGGAGACCACCTGCGGAGCGCCTCGGACCTCGGGATTCCGCTCGTCGCCGTGGGGCTCCTCTACCACCAGGGGTACACGCACCAGCAGCTCGACGCGAGCGGGTGGCAGCAGGACGTCCACGAGCCGCTCGACCTCGCCGAGCTTCCGATCGAGCCGGCCCTCGACGCGGAGGGGCGCCCCGCGCGCGTGGCCGTCGAGCTCCCGGGACGCCGGGTCCACGCGCGCGTCATGCAGGCGCGGGTCGGGCGCGTGCGCATGATCCTCCTCGACGCGCGCGACGACGCCAACTCCGAGGCCGACCGCGAGATCACGGCGCGCCTCTACGGCGGCGACCAGCGCACCCGCATCGAGCAGGAGATCCTCCTCGGGATCGGCGGGCTCCGCGCGCTGCGCGCGGTCGGGGTGCGCCCGGGGGTGCTCCACCTCAACGAGGGACATTCGGTCTTCGCAATCCTCGAATACGCGCGCCAGGCGGTCGCCGACCAGGGCCTCCCCGGCCGGGAGGCCCTGCGGCAGGCGGGAGCCGCGAGCGTCTTCACCACGCACACGCCGGTCGAGGCGGGACACGACTACTTCCCGAACGACCTCGCGGCCGCGCACCTCGCGCCGATCGCGGAAGCGCTCGGGCTCGGGGTCGAGGAGATCCTCTCGCTCGGCCGCCACCACCCCGAGCACGCGGACGGGCCGTTTTGCCCCACGATCTTCGCCCTGCGCCTCGCCGGGCGCAGCAACGGCGTCTCCGCGCTTCACGGCCGCGTCGCGCGCCGCATGTGGCAGGGCATGTTCCAGGCGCGCCGCGAGAGAGACGTCCCCATCGGCCACGTCACCAACGGCGTCCACGTGGCGACGTGGCTCGCGCCGGAGATCGACGAGCTCCTCACGCGCCATATCGGCCCGGGGTGGCCGCAGGCGGTCACGCGCCCGGAGATCTGGGCGGCGCTCGACGGGATCGACGACGCGGAGCTCTGGGAGGTCCACCGCGTGCTCAAGGCGCGCGTCCTCGCGTTCATCCGGCGGCGCGTCGCGCAGCAGCGGGCGCGGCTCGGGCTGCCGCCGCTCGACCCGCCGCCTTTCGATCCGGAGGCGCTCACGATCGGGTTCGCGCGGCGCTTCGCCACCTACAAGCGCACGACCCTGCTTTTCGATGATCTCGATCGCCTCGCGGCGCTTGTGCGCCACCCGGAGCGGCCCATCCAGTTCGTGTTCGCGGGGCGGGCGCACCCGCGCGACGAGGGCGGGAAGCGGCTCATCCAGACGATCGCGCGCGCGCTCGACGACGAGCGTTTTCGCGGGCGAATCGTGTTCATCGAAAACCACAACATCCACGTCGGCCGCCAGCTCTACCAGGGCTGCGACGCGTGGCTCAACACCCCGCGCCGGCCGCTCGAGGCGTGCGGGACGAGCGGCATGAAGGCCATGCTGAACGGGGTGCTCAACGTGTCGATCCTCGACGGCTGGTGGGCCGAGGCGTACGACGGGGAGAACGGCTTCGCCGTGGGGACTGGGGAGGTGCACGCGAACCCGGAGGAGCAGGACCGGCGCGACCGGGAGGCCACCTTCCGCGTTCTGGAGCGCGAGGTGGCGCCGCTCTTCTACCGGCGCGACCCCGACGGCGTTCCGCGCGGCTGGCTCGCGCGGGTGAAGCGGGCGTACCGGACGCTCGCGTGGCGGTTCAACGCGGACCGCATGCTCATGGACTACGTGCGGGAGTGCTATCTGCCCGCGGCGAATATCGAATCGTGCCGCATGCCGCCCCCGGGCGCATGAGGCGCCGGGCGGGGCCGGCGGCGGCGGGGGAGAACGGAGGCGAAGGAAAGATGGTCGCAAGCGATTCCTCCATGGCCGAGGCGCAGGCGGCGGCGGCGCCGGCTTCGGGCGCGGCGCCGTCCGCGGCGGGCGAGCGGGCGCTCGCGCTCCCGCGCCTCTTCCGCGACGCGGTGGCCCGGCGCGGGGACCGCATCGCGCGGCGCAAGAAGGTGGGCGGGCGCTGGGTGTCGCAGTCCTGGAACGAGTGGCGGAAGACGGTGGACGAGATCGCGCGGGGGCTCATCGCGATCGGCGTGGAGCCGGGGCGCGCCGTGGCGATCGTCTCCCAGAGCCGCGCCGAGTGGGTGGACTGCGACCTCGGGATCCTCTCCGCGGGCGCGCTGAGCGTCCCGATCTACCCGACGCTGCTCGCCGACCAGGTCGAGTACATTCTCGAAAACTCCGAGTCCGTCGCCGTCTTCTGCGAGGACGCGACCCAGCTTGAGAAGGTCCTGGAGGCGCGCCCGCGCCTTCCCGCGCTGCGGCGCGCGATCCTGATCGACGGCCAGCCCCCGGCGGGGGCGCCCGAGGGGTTCGTCCTCTCCATGGAGGCGCTCGTGCGCGAGGGGTGGCAGGTCGCCCCCGCGGACGTCGACGCGCGCATCGACGCGATCGACCCGGAATCGATCGCCACAATCGTCTACACCTCCGGGACCACCGGCCCGCCGAAGGGCGTGGTGCAGACGCACGCGAACCACTACTGGATGATCCACAACCTCGCGAAGATCTCGATCGTGCGCGAGGATGACGAGGACCTCCTCTTCTTGCCGCTCGGCCACAGTTTCGCGCGCGCCGAGGAGTTCGGCCAGATCTACATGGGAATGACCACCTCGTACGCGGAGTCGCTCGAGAAGCTCGTTGAGAACGCCCGCGAGGTGAAGCCGACCCTGCTCTTCAGCGTTCCGCGCATCTACGAGAAGCTCTACGCCCGGGTGCAGGCGGGGCGCACGGAGTCGGCCCTCAAGGCGCGGATCGTCGACTGGGCGGTGGCGGTGGGGCGGGAGGTCGGGCGGCGCAAGGCGGAGAAGAAGCCCATCCCGATCGCGCTCGCGATCCAGCACGCGATCCTCGACCGCCTCGTCTACCGCAAGCTCCGCGACGTGGTCGGGGGGCGGCTCCGCATCGCCATCTCGGGGGCGGCCCCGCTCTCGCGCGAGATCGCGGAGTTCCTCTACGGAGCGGGGATGCTCATCCTGGAGGGCTACGGCCTCACCGAGACGTGCCCGGCGCTCACCGTAAACCGCCCCGACGACTTCAAGTTCGGGACGGTCGGAAAGCCGATCCCGGGCGTGGAGATCAAGATCGCGGAGGACGGCGAGATCCTGGCGCGCGGCCCCAACATCGCGAAGGGCTACTACAAGCGCCCCGAGGACACGGCCGCGGTCTTCCTCCCCGACGGGTGGTTCGCGACCGGCGACATCGGCCAGCTCGACGAGGACGGGTTCCTGCGGATCACGGACCGCAAGAAGGACCTCATCAAGACGAGCGGGGGAAAGTACGTCGCGCCCCAGGAAATCGAGCGGCGCCTCAAGGCCGACCCGCTCTTTTCCCAGTGCATGGTGCACGGCGACCGGCGGAAGTTCTGCTCGGCGGTGCTCGTGCTCGCGCGCGACCAGGTGGAGGCGTGGGCGCGCGAGCAGGGGATTCAGTGCGCGACCTACGAGGAGCTCCTGCGCCACCCGCGGCTCCAGGAGATGGTGGCCGCGCGCGTCGCCGAGGTGAACAAGACCCTCGCGAGCTTCGAGCAGGTGAAGAAGTTCGTGATCTCGCCGGCGGAGTGGACCGTGGAGACGGGCGAGCTCACGCCCACGCTCAAGGTCAAGCGCAAGGTCGTGACCGCAAAGTTCCAGAAGGAGCTGGATGCGCTCTACGACGAGAAGTTCGCGTGAGGAGGCGCCGCATGGCGGAGGCAACGGAACGCATCCTGGCGGAGATCCTGGATTCGGGCGCGACGCGCGCGCGCGTGGGCGGGTTCGACGTGGACGGGATTCTCCGCGGGAAGTCGATCTCCATCTCGAAGCTGCGCTCCGCCCTGGAGACCGGCTTCGGCTTCTGCGACGTGATCTTCGGGTGGGACGTGGGCGACGTCCTCTACGACAACGCGCGCTTTACCGGCTGGCACACCGGGTATCCGGACGCCCTCGCGCGCATCGAGCCGTCCACGTACCGCCGCATTCCGTGGGAGGAGAACGTCCCCTTCTTTCTCGTCGACTTCTACGAGCGGGACGGGCGGCCGCTCGCGGTATCGCCGCGCCAGGCGCTGCGGCGGGTGATCGCGCGGGCGGAGTCGCTCGGGTTCGCGCCCGTAATGGGGGCGGAGTACGAGTTCTTCTTCTTCCAGGAGACGCCGCACACGCTCCGCGAGAAGGGGTTCCGCCACCTGCGCCCGCTCTCCCCGGGCATGTTCGGGTACTCGGCGGTGCGGGCGTCCGCGAATTCAGCTCTCGTATCTGATCTTGTGCGATGGCTGAAAGGATTCGACTGCGAGCTGGAGGGCATCCACACGGAGACCGGCCCCGGCGTCTACGAGGCCGCCATCGCGCCCGACGAGGCGCTGCGCGCGGCCGACAAGGCGGCCCTCTTCAAGACGGCCGTGAAGGAGATCGCGGCGCGCCACGGGCTCGTGGTCACGTTCATGGCGAAGTGGAACGCGGACCTGCCCGGGTGCGGCGGGCACCTCCACCAGTCGCTCTGGCGCAACGGGGAAAACGCGTTCGCGGGCGAGGGCGGCGCGCCGAGTGAGACCCTGCGGCAGTACGCGGCGGGACTCCTCGCCACGCTCCCGGAGTTCGCGGCGCTCTACCTCCCCACCGCCAACAGCTACAAGCGCATGGTCCCGGGGACGTGGGCGCCCGTGAGCGCCACCTGGGGCACCGAAAACCGGACGACCGCGATCCGCGTGATCCCGGGGCTCACGCCGAAGGCGGCGCGCGTCGAGATGCGCGTGACCGGCGCCGACATCAATCCGTACGTCGCGATCGCGGCCTCGCTCGCGGGCGGGCTCTACGGGATCGAGCGCGGCCTCGCGCTCGGGCCCGAATGCCGCGGCAACGCCTACGAGGCGCGCGACGCGCCGCCGCTGCCCCGATCGCTGGAGGCGGCGATTCCGGCGCTCGCGCGGAGCGCCGTCGCGCGCGAGTACCTCGGAGAGGCGTTCGTCGAGCACTACCTGGCCACGCGCGACTGGGAGCTCCGCCAGTGGCAGAGGGCGGTCACGGACTGGGAGCTGGCCCGCTACTTCGAGGCGATCTGATCTCAGCTGAGCCGTCAAAGCGAGGAACGCCATGTCCGCCGCGCCTCTCGCCGCCGCGGAGATCCCCACGGCCACGTTCTCCTTCCCGAACACGATCCGCTTCGGCCCGGGCACGATCCGCGAGCTTCCCGCGATCCTGCGCGGGCTCGGGGCGGAGCGGCCGCTCGTGGTGACGGACGCGGGGCTCGCGCGCGCCGCGATCTTCGAGCGCGCCCTCGCGCTGCTCGTGCAGGCGGGGCTCCGCCCGGCGCGCTTTACCGGGATCGAGCCCAACCCGCTTCCCGCGCACGTCGAGGCGGGCGCGGCGGCCTGGCGCGAGGCGGGCTGCGACTCGGTCGTCGGCTTCGGCGGCGGTAGCGCGCTCGACGCGGCGAAGGCGATCGCGCTTCTCGCGCGGCAGGGCGGGACGATCGCGGACTGGTTCGAGCGCCCCTGGGAGCGCGCGCGCGCGGACCTCATGCCGCCGCTCGTCGCCGTCCCCACCACGGCGGGGACCGGCAGCGAGGTCGGCCGCTCGACCGTGATCACCGACCCCGCGGCGCGCGCAAAGCGCGTGATCTTCGCCCCGCCGTTGCTCCCGAAGGTGGCGCTCCTCGACCCGGAGCTCACGCTCGGGCTGCCGCCCGCCCTGACCGCCGCGACCGGCATGGACGCGCTCTCCCACTGCATCGAGAGCTACCTCTCCACCGCCTTCCATCCGATCTGCGACGCGGTGGCGCTCGGGGGCGTGCGGCTGATCGCGCGCGCGCTCGTGCGCGCGGTGCGCGACGGGGGGCGGGACCTCGCGGCCCGCGCGGACATGATGATCGCGGCGGCCATGGGCGCGATCGCGTTCCAGAAGGACCTCGGGGCGACGCACTCGCTCGCGCACCCGCTCTCGACGCTCGCGTCGGTTCCCCACGGGACGGCGAACGGGATCTTCCTCGCGCGCGTCATGCGCTTCAACATGGAGGTCGCCTCCGCCCGCGCGCGCCTTGCGGACGTGGGCGAGGCGCTCGGCGCGGGGCGCGACGCGGCGGCGGCCTGCGACGCGGTCGAGCGCCTCGCGCGCGAGATCGGAATCCCCGCGCGCCTGCGCGACGCGGGCGTTCCCGAGGACCTCCTCGACGCCCTGGCCGAGGCCGCCCTCGCCGACAGCTGCCACGCCACCAACCCGCGGCCCTGCACGCTCGCGGACTTCCGGCGGCTCTACCGCGAGGCGTACTGACGAGCTGCGACGCGGGGCCGCGATCTTTCTTTCGCGGCGCGGCGACACGTGTCGCGCCCCTTTCCGGCTCGGAGGCGCTCGCGACGAAGAAGCGCGACCCCTGGGGCCGGGACGACTTCACGTCGCGTTCGAGCTCGCGGAAGGCTCGCACTCGCGGGGGCGTGCGTCCCAGGCAGGGGCCGGCGGCGGCGCGCCGCGCGGCCCGGTTTCAGGGGGCGCCGTCCCCGTTCGCCGGGCGGTAGCGCTCTCCGTCGCGCACGGCGCGCCCCTCGGCGGCGAGCTTTTCGAGCTGCCCGAGGGCGGAGATCCGCGCGAGCGAAAGCAGCGCGGGGTCCACGGTCCCGGCGTAGACGGCCGCGACGACGTCGTCGGCGGTCGCGGACCCGCGCGCGCGGAGGACGTCGATCACCTGCGCCTCGCGCATGCGGCGGTGGCGGATGTACTGCTCGATCTTCTCTTGCGGGTTGTCGACGGGCGGGCCATGGCCCGGAAGGATCCGCACGAGCGGCTCGAGCGCGCGCAGGCGTTCGAGCGTCTCCATGTACGCTCGCATGTCGCCCTCGGGCGGGCCGACGACGACCGTCCCCTCGCCGAGGATCGTGTCGCCGCTGAAGAGGAGCCCCGCCTCCCGCTCCCACCAGACGACGTGGTCGCGCGTGTGGCCGGGCGCGAAGATGGGCTCCAGGCGGCGCCCGGCCACCTCGACGGGGGCCGCCTCCGCGCCCGTCGCAACGATCTGCGCCCCGTAGCGCGCCGCGAGCGCGGGCGCGCCGCCCGCGTGATCGGGGTGGCCGTGCGTGAGCAGGATGTGCGTGACCCGCCGCGCGCCGACGGCGGAGGCGATCGCCTCGATCGAGAGGCGCGTCGCGTATCCCGCGTCGACGAGCGCGACCTCGCGCGCGCCCTGTGGGCCCGCGGCGCGCTCGGGGGCGGCGCCCACCACGTACGCGCGCACGGGCAGCCCCTCGGGCGAAAGAAACCGCCACGCGCCGTGCGGGATCACGACCGCCTCGACGCCGGGGGCCACCGCCTCGATCGCGGGGACCACGTTCTCCCACGAGCCGGTCATGCCTGCTATACTACCGCCCGTGGCCGCCCCGATCGAGATCCTCGCCCCCGAGGTCGCGCGCTACCTTTCCGGGCTGCGCGCGCCGCGCGACCCGCTGCTCGCGCGGCTGGAGGAGGAAGCCGCGCGCGAGGGCTGGCCCATCGTCGCCCGCGAGACCGCGAACCTCCTCGAGGTGCTGGTGCTGCTCGCGAAGCCCGAGCGCGCGCTGGAGATCGGCACCGCGATCGGGTACTCGGGGATCCTGATCGCTCGCAACCTCCCGCCCTGGGGCAACCTCGAAACGATCGAGATCGACCTCGAAACCGCGGAGCGCGCGCGCCGCAACTTCGCGGAGGCGGGGCTCTCTCGAAAGGTCACGGTCCACCGTGGCCCGGCGCTCGCGGTGATTCTGATGCTCCAGAATCGCTATGACTTCATCTTCATCGACGCCGCCAAGGAGGAGTACGAGGAGTACCTCCGCCGCGTTCTCCCGCTCGCCCCGAAGGGCGCGACGATCGTCGTCGACAACCTGATCTGGGGCGGGCGCGTCGTTGCCCCGCCCGCCCCCGGCGAGCCGCGCGGGGCCGAGACGGCGGCGATCCGCCGCTTCAACGAGATCTTTCTCTCCCACCCCGAGCTTCGCACGACGATTCTCTCCGTGGGCGACGGCGTGGGGCTCGCGGTCAAGATCTGAGGCGCCCGCCCGCGACGATGTTGCGCCCCCTGGCGCGCCTGTGCTATCATTCCAAGTTCGCTCGCGCCCCAGGCGCCGGTGGGGTGGCCCGGCGGCGGCGAGCCACGGGACCCAGCCGGGAGCGCGCGTTCCATGATCGGGTTCGACCTCACGCCGGAGCAGGAAGCGATCCGCGATCTCGCCCGCGAGTTCGCGGCGAAGGAGATCGAGCCGCGCGCCGCGCACCACGACCGCACGGGGGAGTTCCCGGTCGAGATCTGCCGCCGCGCCTTCGAGGCCGGGCTCATGAACACCGTGATCCCGGAGGAGTACGGCGGCCCCGGGCTGGGCGGGATCGAGGACTGCCTCATCCACGAGGAGCTCGCATACGGCTGCGCGGGGATCATGCTGCCCATCGTCGCCAACAACCTGGCGTGCCAGCCGCTCAACCTCGCCGCGAGCGACGAGCAGAAGCGCGAGTGGTTCGGGCGGCTCACGTCAGAGTGCTCCTGGGCGGCGTACTGCCTTTCGGAGCCCGAGGCCGGATCGGACGTGGCCGGCATGAAGAGCACGGCGGTGCGGCGCGGCGACAAGTACGTCCTCAACGGGACGAAGCAGTGGATCACCAACGGCGGGGTCGCCTCCTTCTACGTCGTGTTCGCGTACACCAATCGCGAGGCCGGGCACAAGGGCATCTCCTGCTTCATCGTCCCGCGCGATCTCCCGGGCGTGCGGGTCATGAGGAAGGAGGACATGATGGGGCAGCGCGCGTCCTCCACGTGCCAGATCGTCTTCGAGGACGTGGAGGTCCCCGCGAGCCTCCGCGTGGGCGAGGAGGGAACCGGTTTCTATACGGCCATGAAGACGTTCGACCGCACGCGCGCCCCGATCGCCGCCGGCGCGGTGGGGCTCGCGCGGCGCGCGCGCGACCACGCGATCAGGTACGCGAAGGAGCGCGAGGCGTTCGGGAAGCCCATCGCGGAGCTCCAGGCGGTGCAGTTCCTCCTCGCGGACATGGACCGCGACATCGAGGCCGGCCGCCTCCTCTGCTGGCAAGCGGCGTGGCTCGCGGACAACGGGCGGCGCAACACCCGCGAGACAGCGATCGCGAAGCTCTTCTGCGCGGACGCGGCCATGCGCATCGCCACCGACGCCGTCCAGATCTTCGGGGGATACGGGTACTCGCGCGAGTATCCCGTGGAAAAGCTCATGCGCGACGCGAAGGTCATGCAGATCTACGAGGGCACCTCCCAGATTCAGCGCCTGATCATCGCGCGCCAGCTCTTGCGGTCGTGAACCTCACGCGCTTTCTCAAGGAAGAGTACATCGACACGGAGATCGCCGCCGGAATCGACCTCGCGCCGCCCGAGGGCGAGGAGGCGCTCTCGCCGCGCCGCCTCGATGAGGTGCGCCAGGAGGTGCTGCGGCGGCTGGTCGATCTCCTCGATAGGAGCGGCAAGGCGGGCAACCCCTCGAAGCTCTTCACCGACCTCTGGAATCGCGAGAAGAAAGCGTCCACGGCGGTCGGGCGCGGGGTCGCGATCCCTCACGTGCGGACGATGCAGGCGCGCGACACGGCCATGGCCATCGGGATCGCGCGCGAGGGCGTGCCCTGGGTCACCCCGGACGAGGAGCCGGTGCGGATCTTCATCGCGATTGTGGCCCCGCCCTACGAGGATCGGGTCTACCTTCAGATCTACCAGCGGATCGGCCGCCTCTTTGAGCATGAGGGCGCCGCGGACGCGCTGCTCGCGGCGCGCTCCGCGGGGGAGGTGATCCGCTACCTCGGGCGCGCGGGAGAGTAGCAGGGCGCGATTCGTGATCTATCTCGACCACAACGCGACGACCCCGCTTGTTCCGGCGGCGCGCGCCGCCGTCGAGCGCGCGCTCGTCGCGTTCGGGAATCCTTCCTCGCACCACGCGGCGGGGCGCGCGGCGCGGGCGATCGTGGAGGAGGCGCGCGAGGCGGTGGCGGCCTCGATCGGGGCGTCGCCCGCAGAGATCGTCTTCACGTCGGGGGGCACGGAGGCGGTCGCGCTCGGGATCGTGGGGCTCGCGCGCGCGGCGGGGGCGAGGCGCGTGGTGACCTCTCCCGTCGAGCACAAGGCCGTGCTCGAGGCCGCGGCCGCGGCCGCCCCGGAGGTCGTTTTCGCGCGCCCCGACCGCGCGGGGCGCGTGCGCCCGGAGGCGCTGGCGGAGGCGCTGGGGGGCGGCGCGGCCGTGGTCGCGCTCCAGAGCGCCTCGAACGAGGTCGGCACGCGCAATGAGATCCCCGCGCTCGCGGCCGTCGCGCGGCGCGCGCGGGCGCTCTTCTTCTGCGACGCCATCCAGTCCTACGGGAAGGAGCCGCTCGACGTGCGCACGCTCGGGGCCGACGCGGTGGCGCTCTCCGCGCACAAGATCGGCGGCCCGAAGGGGGCGGGGGCGCTCTGGGTGCGCCCGGGCGTTCCGATCGAGCCGCTCCTGCGCGGCGGCCCGCAGGAGGCCGGGCGGCGCGCCGGAACGGAGGCGGTCCCCGCGATCGCCGGGTTCGGTGCCGCCGCCCTCGCGCTCCCCGACCGGCTCGCCGCCGCCCCGCGCGTGCGCGCGCTCCGCGACCGGCTGCGGGCGGCGATCCTCGGCGCCGTGGACGCCGTCACAAACGGCGACCCCGACGGAGGTCTTCCCAACACGCTCGACCTCGCGTTTCCCGGCGTGGATGGCGACGCGCTGCGGATCGCGCTCGACCTCGACGGGATCTGCGTCTCGGGGGGCGCGGCCTGCGCGTCCGGGGCGACCGAGCCCTCGCACGTTCTCCTCGCGCTCGGGCTTCCGCGCGATCTCGCGCGCGCGGCGCTGCGCCTCTCGCTCGGCCCGGAGACGACCGAGGCCGAGGTCGACGCCGCCGCGGCCGCGATCGTGCGGCACGTGATGCGCCTTCGCCGAGCGTGACCCGCCCGCGCCCGGCCCGCCTGCCGCGCCGGAAATCGCGCGGTCGAGCGCCGCGAGCGTGGCCCAATCGACTCGAGCGTCGCCTCGCCGCGCGCGATCGCCGCGAACGTAGCATTCCCGCGGAACGCAGGCCTCGAAAGCGCGACGCCGCCACCGCGTCCGCTCCGGGCGGCGCCGGCGCCGCCGACACCGGAGGCGCACGCCAATTTTAACGCGGCGTTCGCCCGAAGGCTCCTGCGGCCCCTCTTTTTCTCCGCTTGCTAGCGGCCGATTTGGCTCGCCACCTCTGCGCGCACGCGGGGCGCGAGGGCGGCCGGGGCCACCGCGACGTACTCGACTCCGGACGGACAGTGGAGGCGCACGACCTCGAAGCGGCCCAGGCGATCGGTCCCGTCGCCGCGCAGCCGCGAGAGCACGCCGCCGGGCGGGCGGCGCACGAACACGGAGACGGGTTCGCGGCCGGGGGCCGCGTAGACGAGGTGGACGTACTCCTCGCCCGCCACCACGCACAGGCTCGCGCACGGCGCGCCGTAGCCCTGGGCCCCGAGGCAGATCGCGCGCGCGTGCGCGCCCGCGACGGACCTGCAAAGGGCCGCCGCCGCCCCTCCCGCCGCGTCCTTCCC
>FWPU01011767.1_pt1 | contig 12041 bp, 10 predicted proteins | sample 2228361 | NCBI WGS metagenome assembly FWPU01 (sample SAMEA103939777, study PRJEB20133) | metagenome | reverse complement strand
CTTTTTAAGAATTTTTAATAAAAGAGAAGGATTTTCAGAATTTCTAAAATCACAATCTGTTTTTTTTAAATACACAGTATACATAGCTTTTATCGCAGAAAGTATACTGAATTTTTTGAACCTAACTTTCTTGAAAATCTGATATATTTTCCTTAATAATTTAAAAAACTTCCAAAAAAGGAGGATTTATGGATGATGATATGCATTTTTCTACCGAGTGTGTTCATGGAGCAAAACCTTTTAGAGATATCAATACAAGAGATGTAGTCCCCCCTATTCATATGGCTTCTACATTCTTTTTCCAAAATGCCCAACAGGGTGGCAAACTTTTCCTTGGTGAAGAGGAAGGATATATATACACAAGACTTGGAAATCCAACAATAAAACTTCTTGAGGAAAGAATTGCATATCTTGAAAAAGGAGAATCCGCTGTGTGCTTTTCATCGGGTATGGCAGCTATAAGTGCTGTTTTACTCTATCTTTTAAAACCCGGTGAAAAAATAATTTATTCCGAGCCCATTTATGGAGGAACTTTTGCCCTTTTCAAACTTCTTGAGGAAAGGTTTGATATGGTTTTTACGGGTATAAAATCAGATAGATTCCTTGAAAAACTTAAAGAAGAGATTAAATCTAAAAAAACAAAAGCAGTTTACATTGAAACACCGGCAAATCCAACCCTTGATATATTTGACATAGAGGAAACCGCAAAAATATGCAGAGAGAATGGATTACCTCTTATAGTTGATAATACCTTTGCGACTCCTTATCATCAAAGACCTCTTGAAAAAGGAGCTGATATAGTTCTTCACTCTCTTACCAAATATCTTACAGGTCACTCAGACGCAATAGGTGGAATTGCTGTAAGCAGAAAAGAAATAATAGACCCATTGAAAGAGCATTATCTTACTCATCTTGGAGCATGCCTTTCTCCCTTTAACGCATGGCTAACACTTAGAGGAATTAAAACCCTTCATGTCAGGATGGCAAGGCATAGTGAGAATGCCATTAAACTTGCAGAATTTCTAAAAAACCATCCGAAGATTGAAAAAGTGTTTTACCCAGGCATTCCTGATTTTGAAGGTCATGATATTGCCAAAAAACAGATGGAAAACGGATTTTCAGGTATGTTGAGTTTCATAATCAAGGGTGGAAAAGAAGCAGGAATAAACTTTTTAAACTCATTAAAAATATGTACCCTTGCTGTTTCGCTTGGTGCTGTTGAGACCCTTGTTGAGCATCCTGCATCAATGACCCATTCTACCTATTCTGATAAAGAACTTTTAAAAGCAGGGATAAACCCGGGTCTTATACGAGTTTCAGTAGGACTTGAACATATAAATGACATTGTAGAAGATTTTAAAAGAGCACTCCGCTGAAAAAGAGATGCTTCTGATAATTTTTGAACTGGGCGGACCAGGACTTGAACCTGGGACCTTCGCCTTGTAAGGGCGATGCTCTCGCCTTCTGAGCTATCCGCCCGAACTAATCAATAATGTGAGGAGTTAAGAATATTACGATTTCCCTTTCGCTTTGTTCACCTATTGTTCCACCAAACAGTCTTCCTATCAAAGGTATCCTTGATAAGAAAGGCAATCCTTCTCTTGATGACTGAGTCTTGTATTTTATAAGACCACCTATTACTGCAGTTTCTCCATTGTCAAGTAATACCCTTGTGTCTGCAAAGTTTGTTAGAATTTCTATTCCACCTGGAAGCTGTGCTCCAGGCTCTGAAACTTCTGTATGTATGTCAAGAGTTATCTGTTTGTTGACATTGACATGAGGGGTTACTTCAAGTCTTATACCAACATCCACAAACTGAACAATCGGGTTTCCTGCCTGGTCCCTTGTGATATAGGGGATTTTTGAACCACCATGTATTGTTGCTTTCTGGTTGTTCAAAACACTAATTTTCGGATTTGAAAGAGTTTTTACCATCTTTCTCTGTTCGTATGCGGATATTATATTGTCAATTAGAGCTCCTCTTGCAATTATTCCAACCTGTGCAAAAAATGTTGGTGCACCTGGCATTGCACCAGGTGATGCTCCACCGGTTATCTCTCCTGCCACATTTTCTGCTTTTAGTTGAGATACATTCCACTGAACACCCATCTGATCCAAAGCACCCCTGTTGATTTCAAGAATTCTTGATTCAATTGCAACCTGATAAACAGGTGTATCTATGGATTTGACTAAAGAAGCAATCCTTGTATGCGCCTCTTCAATATCAGTAACAATTATTGAGTTTGTCCTCTCATCGATCTCTATTTGACCCTTTGAGGTTAAAAGTTTTTCAACAGATTTCTTTGCCTCATCAGCAACTGCATATTGAAGAACATATACCTTTGTAGCAAGTGGTTGCAGGAGTTTTGCCTCTTCTTCTGATTTTTTCCTTTTTATTTCTTCTTCCCTTATTTTTTCAGGCGGTGCAATTCTGTAAACACCATTTTCAACGAGATAGGAAAGACCAACAGTTTTAAGGGCAAGGTCAAAAGCCTGTGTCCAGGGAACATTTTCTACCCTTAAAGTTATTTTGCCCTTTACCTCTTCTCCAAATACCACATTGAGTCCTACATATTCTGCAATTGCTTTTATAACAGTGACAATGTCTGCATTTTCAAGATTTAGAGAGATCGTCACACCTGCACCAGGAGTGGGTACAGAGGGTTCTGCGTGGTATTCGGGTGGAGGTGCTTCTGTTTCTGCAGGTGCTTCTCCTGAGAGTGAAACTCTTTCAAACCCGCCTCCTGTTCCATAAAGGGTTAATACAATATTCCCATTTGTTCTCTCATCTTTATAAGTGAGTGATTTCTCCAGGTTTATTACAAATCTTGTTACATTTCCTGTTTTAAAAGGTTCAACAGAAAGAGTTGTTATTCCGCCAGTATAAACTGTATATACTCCTGGAGAGAGTTCTGCTTGTGATTCCTGAATATCAATTAATATCTGGGCAGGTGTCTCCCTTGAAAATATTGAATAAGAAACAGGTGATTCTGAATGGATTAAAATTCTTGTGTTTTCATTTTCCGGCTCTATAGTAACATCCTTTATCTGGGTAAAAAGGAAGGAGACGGGTAGCAGTAGAAAAAACATCTCTTTTATTTTTATTCTCATACACTTGCCTCCTTTTTTTTCATTTTTAATAATTTTCACTATTTTTTTAAAAATTTACTTGACATTTTTCAATTTAAACATTATAATTATAAACAAAATGATTTTATTTGTCAATAGGAAAAGTATAAAAGGGAGGTGAAATGGAAAAGAAAATAGGTTTATTAATTGCAGTGATCTCAAGTATGTATTTCTTAGCCGGCTGTAGAACTGCATCAGTTGAGAGTGATTCCTTTATTGTGAGCACTCCTTTGAGTTCCTATAATTCAGATATAATAACATTTAATGAACAGGAGAGCACTGTTATTTTCCTTTATGACACATTGTCAATAAACTACTACTTTAATTTTCCGGATACAATAGGTGGATTCCGCCCAAGATGCATAGTTGACAGTTTTATAATTGAATTCTTTGACGAAAATGATAATAGAATACCTTTTGTTCACTATTCTACAGGAGATAGATATGATTTATTACATTTTGAAGTCAATACAGAAGTGGAACCAAACGCTTGGATTGAAGCAAAAGTTGATCTTTTTCCTTCATGGCTTAAGGCTTATTACAATCCTATTTATAATTTGCATCAAGGTAATCCCTCTGCAAGTCCTGAACCTTTAAAAACAAGGGCTCATTATACATTTTTTGCTCACGAATTGAATACAAAACAGGAATTTATAACAGAATTTAATGTGACTGTTGTTTTTGCAAACTTTGCAGACGAGCAATAAGTTTTAAAGGGAAAAGTTTAAATTAATTGTTCTTGAGTTCCCTTTTATATCTTCAACCTTTAAAGTTATATTAATTTTTTTAACATTTTCAGGAGCTTTTCCTTTTATGGTTCCATCAGGTATAATTTCAATTTCAGAGATTGATGAGGAAAGAATTGAAAATTTTAAAGAGTCTTCATCAGGGTCATAGGCATTTATTTTATATGTAAATTCAGGATAGGATGATAGTTTTATTTCTCCTTTTTTTATATTGATAACCGGAGGACTGTTAAGTGCAATTGTGCTTATCCTTATAAAGTTTCTTGACCTTTCCTGTCCATCGAAAGCATAAACTATTGCTTCAACAAGGTCATTTTCTTTCAAACCTCTTGGCTTAAAAACAGGTTCATCTTGTTCTATTTTCTTTCCATTTATATACCATTCACACAAAAGGGTTATTTCATCTCCATCAGGGTCATTTGCTTTTCCCTTAACTTCTATTTTCTCTGTTGTTGTTAAAATTGTATCTGGTAGAAAATTTGCCTCTACTATCTCAGGAGGTAGATTCTGCAGGTGGGCAGGGGGTGTTTTATAGGATTTACCGTATTCTTTACCGTCATAAGGAGTTATAACAGCATAAATCCTATCACCTTTTCTCAGGTTTTCAGGATAAAACTCCCTGCCTTCAAACACCTTTTTATCATTTGCAAACCATTCAACTTTAAAAGTTATATCATCTTTATCCTTATCAACCGCGTTTATACTCACCCCTGCCCTTTTACCTGCACTGAGTTTTTCAGGAGCTATTTTTGCAGATAAAATTTCCGGAGGAAAATTCCCTTGTTTTTTGTCCCTGGAGGCACACCAAAGCATTAATAAAAGGATTAGAAAACAGACTGAATAGTGTTTCATTTTTCTTCTGCTTTCTTTTGTTCTTTCATTGCTTTTTCCACTTCTTTATCCCCTTGTGCTTTGATAACTATTTTCAGAACCTTTTTGACATTTCCATAGGGGATTTCAGATGGGGCTATCATTTTTATTGCTTCAATATCAGCAAGTGCAGGAAATTTTATTTCATGAATTTTTTTAGAATATCCGGCAAAATCAACAATAAAATTAGGATTTGAACTGGTTAGGTCATTTACAGAATTTTCAAGCTTTATCTCACCTTCTTCAAGATAAATTATGTTATCTTTCACTTCTTTAATCACAATATTTTCTATTTTAACTTTTTCTTCTTTTTCCTCAATTTTTGTCATTTTAAAAGGACCCAATTCAATGGTCTCTGCAAAAAGATTCCCTGTCAAGAATATTCCGGCTATAAGAATTAATGTTTTTATCATTTTTCACCTCCCTTTCCACATAATAAGTCCTCCCCTTGGGTTCAAGGGTAGGACAGGTGTAACATCTTTAATCTGTCCACCTATCTGAATAAATGCTTTTTCTTCAGATGCACCTATCCACATTGTAGGTTCAGAAGGCATTCCTCCTCCCAGACTAACAAAGGGGACACTTTCACCCGCGACTTCTCCAAGAATAGGTTCTTTATATGCTGTCCCTGTAAGATAATAAAGAGCATAAAGTTTTCCAAGTCCTCCGAATTGACATATATCTCCTCCTTCACTCGTATAGGTCGTGAATATCACTGCTCCTCCTATGACAAGGGGTCTTGAAAGCGCCCTTTCACCAGGAAGATTATTGAATCTTCTGTACCATCCATCCGCACTTCTTATGTTTGCTACAAGTTCCTCCCAGGAAATAGTGCCTGTTCCTGTTTCGACTGTATCTCCGTACACATGATAATCGGTAACATCGATCAGGTCAGCATATGTGTAAGTTAAAACTGTGTCATCTTTTATTCCAACAAATACCTGTTCTTCTGTATCTGATTCATCACCATCATAGAAAAGTCTTCCTGAGCCAAAATAGACCCATAGATTACCATATTCATCCATTGTTGCAGCGCCAGGTGCTGTTATTGGTTTTCCAAGGTCAATTAAAAGAGTTAAATCCCATTGAGATGGATTAGGATCTCCATGAGTTTTAATTCTATAAATTCTTCCCTGCCAGTTAGGATCATTCTGATTTCCTGTATAGTAATAAGTTCCAAAATAAATTACATCAACGGTATAATCAAGAGCAAGGTCAACAGATATTATATCCCCTATTGCTGAATTTGCCTCGTTAACCGTGAATGTTCTAAGGATTTCACCTGTTTTTAAATTAAGGATGTAAACCTTTGCATATTTGCTTGAAAATCCTGAGCACAGCTGGGGTCCTGAACCTATGACAAGGAACCATTCATCTTCAACCTTGATAACATTTGGATAAGGTGTTGTGAAGGAAAAATCAGGTAGAGCCCTTTCCCAGAGAACAACTGGCTCTTCAGGGTCAGTGACATCTATGCAGAAATAGGAGGATGAAAGAGTATCTATGCCGAGATCATAGGTCTCTCCCCCGAGTCTTGCAGAACCTATAAGCAGGGTTCCAAATCCACCAACATGCTTTGGGTCAGGTGTAAAAATTTTGGCATCTGTTGGATAAGGCTTTAAATCAACATAGTACACATGACAGTAATCAGGGTCTGGTAACCATTTTAAGTGGGGCAAAAGATTAAAGGGAAGGTATGCCCACATCTCTTTGCCTATGGGTATTCCCATGGGATCAACATGACCGGGTTCACAACCTGTTTCAGAATCCTGAATGTATCTTCCCACATTAAAAGCATGAATCATACCGTCGTTTGCACCAACATAAACAACTCCCCTTCTTGTGTGATAAGCCTCATAGAAATTCCTATAGTCTTCATCAAGATAAAGCAGGTCGTATCTTTCCATTGGTTTTTGAACAAACATCGGAGATGAGTAAATTATGTCTCCGAGTTTCCATACTTTATTGTCAATTGTTCTGGTTCTTAAACCGGGATAGTCATAACCTCTTATATATCTTATAAGAGTGTCTGCATAGTTGGTTGAATAGACATCAAGATAAGGAGAAATAATGCTCAGGTTTGATGTCGTGAATGGGATGATTTCATTCTCACTTGCCCTTACAACATTATTGTGATCCTGGTCCACTCCTGTATATATTGTTCTTTCATCAGGGTTTGCATTCCACAAAAATTCTCCTCCGTCCCACAGAGGCTGGATCTCATCAAGAGTTATCATATCAACAGGTTCAAGGTTCTGTCCTGTGCAGGAGGTGTCCCTGTATCTGTAAACATATACTACCTGCTGAGGATTGCATAAAGAGGTTGTGTCAGGTGATTCAAAACTTATAACATAGTCGTTCTCTAAATCAAGAGATAAATTGCCTTCTGTTTCTTCTCTCAAAAGACCGAATCTGTCGACCCATATTCCTCTTATTTCACCAATCCATGAACGAAACACCCCACCATCGATATTTTTTCTGGGATAAAACAGAGCAAAGGTTCCAAGACCTTCACCCTTTGTGGTTTGAGAAACAACAGATGCCTGAGATGCTGAGGTTGCACCTGCTATTATTTTCATAAGAATTTCTCTTATTGCATCTTCAAGTTGCTGACCGCTTCGTGAATCATAATAATTGTCAGGAATACCATTATCATCTTTATCCCATTCATTCAGAGGGTCAGTGGGAACAGAACCGCTTGTATAATATCCATCTGGAATTAAATTTCCATTCTTATCTTCAAATCCACCAACTGCAGCCATATCTTGGAATAATTGAGCACCCTGACCAAAGGAAAATATTGCATAAAAGTCAATTGTTTGCGGACAGGGAAGACTTTCAGGAGAAGGTGCATAATCCGGTCTTAAATCTGTTATATGAGCATAATAGGCATAATCATCAGCAGGGTCATCTGTGTCACCCGGACCATCTACACAGTCGTATTGACGCCCAGGTTCATAATCATAATCATAATAGTTACATAAATTTCTTAAAACTGATGGAAGATGAGGATCCAAATGAATTCTATCATCAGAGTTTGATTCACCATCACCTATTACAACAGCGAAACTCTTTCTGCACCAAACAGTGTCTGTAACTACATTCCCCCTGAAATTCATATAAGGGTCCCATTTTGTTTTATAACCATGCCATGTATATGTCCCGTAGTGAGAATGACAATATCTCAGGTAATGAATGGCCTCTAAGACAGCCTCTCCTACATTTGTTCCACCTGATGCAACAATATTATTTATTTCATTGAAAAGAGGTTCCATATCAGGATCGTCTTCTGATTGATAAAGTTCAAATCTCAAATCAAATTGCCAGGTGCTGAAAATTAAAAGACCAAATCTTGGTGCTTCAGGGTCCCAGTATCCGTTTAGGTCTTTATCAGCAATTTGTCCTATTACTCCTATTTTAAGTTCATCAGGAACATTTACAACATCAACCCGGCAGTCGTAAGTTCCTACATGATACCATTTGGGAGCACTAAATCTATAAATGTAAAATCTTTGAGGACTATTGCTCATATAATATGGCTTGTCAAAACAATACCACATTCCATCATTTCCCTGAATCGGCGGTGTTCTCCATCCCCCATAATAACCGCTTCCTCCATCTCCTTCTCCTATGAGCGTATGCTTATTATAAAGATTACCAGGAGTTCCTCTTCCTCCTGCAAGAACCTTTTTTGCAACATCTATTCTTGACATCACACCCCAGTTCAGAATATTTCCCGATATTCTGGGATTACTGGTGCTTGACATATCAAAGAATGTATGAGAGGCATCATATCCAACTGCGCTCCACTTATTACTCGCGTACCGGTAAATTGAGTCAGGATGAAAATATCCATAATATACTGTATTAGGGTCATAAAATGAAGGGCAGTAACGATATCCCCATTGGTCCTGATACGAAGTTCCATCCCATGCAGCCCTCCATCTCATACTTCCTGTAACATCAAGAACAAGTAAAATATTTGGTTTTACAACATTTGAAATGAATGGTGGTGCACAGCAGGGCATTACTTCTTGAGAGTGAAGACCTTTAAAAATTACTCCTGCGAAAATCAACACAAATAATTTTTTCATAAACACCTCCTTTTAATCAATACCAATAACTTTTTTCTGGACTGTCTCTATGCCTGACCTTGCTCCGAGGTGTCTTTCTGCATCTGAAAATATTGAGTAAAGATGGAATGCACCTCCTTTTGCTGCTGAGACACCTATACCAAGATATCCAACTGCAAATTCCATTGCAGCGCCTGCCATTGTAACAACTGCAAGGAATTCAGGGTCAACAGAGACATTGTATTTGCTTATATCAATTGTGTCTGTCGGTATGTTTACAATTCCTTGATGAAAATTCACATCAACTAATTGCATTCCCCTTTCAATTCCTCCTTCTGCAGCCTGAAATGCTGTGTAGGCTCTTTGCTGACCACCTGTCACATATATATTCCTTGAAACAAGAAAAAGAGCAAGAGAACCTGCGATCAGAATTAACATCAGGACTATAATTGTCACAACCATAACAATTCCCTTTCTTTGTTTCATTTTATCACCCCCTTAAATTTCTCGGGGAAACAATTCCCCTTAAAACAATTCTTTGAAAATTTCTTTCAAGCGGAGTAATATTTAATGTTCTGTCTTCAATTGTTAAGGTATTAAAGGGATATTCAAATCCTGCAATGCCTTTACCTGTTCTTGTCAGAATTGTTACTCTTATCATAAAGGGTCTTGAATATATGTCTGATAGATTAATATTTGCCAGAGTATGGGTGTATTCTGTTGTTGTGTCAATTATACTGTCACCATCTGAGTCAAACCCGTAAGCAATCTGGAAATCTTCAACATTTTCAAGAAAAATCAGGTTATTCCTCATCAGAATATCGTTGTCTACATCAAGCCAGTATCTAACCCCATTTACATAAGTGTCTGGGGTTACTCTGAATGCAAAGCCTCCTGCATTTACCTGAACATTAGGGTCATTTACAGTTAGCATTCTCCTGTCTCCTGCAACACCCACATTTATAACAACAAGGCTATCATAAAGCAGATTTTTGAATTGGGAAAGAATTATGATAGTATCTCCAAGCATTATATCCCTTGTTGTATCTCCCCAGTTTTTGCATATAAGTACTCCTCCTGTTGAAAGGCTTATTATAGGATTCCATCTTGCATTTTCAAGTTCTGTGAAAAAAGATACTCCATAGAGAGTGATCTCATCAGGTAAGCTTGTTCCTCCATTTATACCTGTAAGAGGCCACTGGTTTGATGGTATCCCAAGTCCTGCATGCATTATATCTCTTTTTATGAGTTCAAAGGCAACCTGTGCATCGGTCTGCATTATTGATGTTTCCTGAACATAGGTTGCTCTTTTCTGTTGATAAAAATATATGCTCATTATCGCAGCAAGTATGATACCAAATATTGTTAAAGAAACCAGAAGTTCAATTAAAGTTAATCCTTTTTTCATCACTCACCTCCTTCCCATATAGCAACATCTTCCCATATTCTCTGATTTCTATTGTTCCAGAGTATAATAATTCTTGATGTTCTCATACCATCTTCAGGCAAACTATCTGCTATGTTCCTCATAATTTCGTAAAGTATGTCTCTGTAAAAAGTTGTATCAGGTCCAAAGTCAGGATTTGTAATGTCCATTAAATCAGTATTATCACCATCATTTCCCCATAAAGGGTCATCAGGAGAAAGACTTCTCAGATTTTCCACTTCCCTTGATAAAACCTGCTGTGCATATATTCTGTGTCTAACAGCGATATCTGCCTCCATTCCAAAAAACACCATTTGAAGAAGACCTATAAACATTACTGCAAGTATCACTATTGTTACCATCAATTCAATCAATGTAAATCCTTTTCTTAGTACCATCCTGCACCTCCCCATTTCCATACCTTTATTCTTCCTGTCATGGTTATACCTATTGCATAGGTTTCTTGATTATTTGTAAAATAAATTGCACCAGGGGTTGCAAAACCTTTTGCCCTGAAAATTAAACTGTTTCCAGGAAATTGTATTCCGTCAGGGTCAGCAGGACCCCCGCCACATTCAGGTGTAGCGGTAATCCCGGCTGAAATTCCCGCTGGTCTTCCCATATCATATACTCTTGGTAGTTCACCTTCATACTGAATTATATATGTATTTGTGACTGGATCAAATACAATGGTGCAATCTGAGTTTTTCACAATTGCTGTTTCCCTGTATGTTCTTAAAGTAGATGCAAAACTATTTGTAAAAGAACGAAGGGATTCACCCCCTATACTCGTAAATATGGGAATTGCAAGACCCATAAAAATTCCCACTATCAATATGACTATTAAAAGTTCAACTATAGTAAATCCTTTTTTCATTTTGCACCTCCAATAAATTTATATGAAAAATAAATGCCAGAATTTTAATTTAAAATCATACTGGTAATCAATGATTTAGCATAAATAAAATTTTCGTATGTGTTAATTTTATGTAAATTGTGTTACCTTTTTGTAAAAAGATTGAAAATAAAGTTAGACTATATTTATAACCGATGTTTGCCAATTGCATTCTGAAAACCCTAAAAATGGTTAAAAAACCCCATTTTTAGGCAAGTATCGGCTATTCATGCTATTGCGAGAGTCAAAACGGTTATTTTCTGTGCACCCTTTTCTTTTAAAAGAATGGTTAATTCGTTTAAAGTAGCACCTGTTGTAATCACATCATCAAACAGTATCAGTTTTTTGTCTCTAAAATCTCCATATATTCTGAAAGCACCCATTATGTTCTTTTGTCTTTTTTCTCTTTTTAAACCTGCCTGAGGCTTTGTATACCTTATTCTGTAAATAGAATTTTTAATATAAGGGATGCCAAGGTCTTTTGATATTTCCTTGCAAAAAATTTCATTCTGGTCAAATCCCCTTTCTCTTTTTCTCGCAGGATGAAGAGGAACTGATATTATAAAGTCATATTCCTCTTTCAAATATTGAATGCGATTTTTTAAAAAATTAAGGAACAAATTTGAAAGTTTTTTTCTTCTATTATATTTATAAAGATGAAGCAATCTTACCACCTTATCTCTGTAATAAAAAAGAGTAATAATTTCATCAAATAAAAAAGTTTTTTCGCATATATGTGAATGTTTTCTCGTTTTGCCACATTTTAAACACATAGGTTCTTTTACAAGGAGTCTTGCTACATCTTCAAAACAATTTTCACAGATAATTTTATTATCATTTATCAACTTTTTGCATAAAGAGCATACAGATGGAAAAAAGAAATTTATTAAATCTCTGAAGAA
>FWPU01007740.1_pt1 | contig 12041 bp, 7 predicted proteins | sample 2228361 | NCBI WGS metagenome assembly FWPU01 (sample SAMEA103939777, study PRJEB20133) | metagenome | reverse complement strand
CAAGACAAGGTTTTGACTAGAGAACACTAGATGTAGAGGCCCGACGCCGTGGCACGAATCACCGACCGATCTATGGCGACGCGCCGATCTCCGGTCCGATGCGCGGCACCACGTGTCGCTCGCCTTGTTCGGCCGTTATCATAAATCTCTCCGACGCCGCGGGCAATACGCGCTCCGTCGCCGAAGACTCTTACGGTGATGTTCTTGATCGTTGCATGCTTTCGTGGCAGTTTCCGCAATGAACGGCAGCCGGGATCATCGCTCGGTTTCCGCCCTCTCCGCATAGGGAATACGGTAGAGATGGACGCCCAACGCATCGAAATGGTCCGAGAATTTGCCTTCCCGAATCGGCAGGCTGCGATCCTCATCAAGGACGAGGGCGTCGTCCTCCGTGGCGAGCGCAACCGTCGGCGGCAACCCGCCGGCATCGAGGGTGAATTCGACTTCGGCGGGTCGATTCCCCGGATCGTAGTTGACGGCGAACACGTAGATCGCATCCTCCGCGGCGGTCAAAAACGCCGCTACCTTACCACCCGCCGCCGACCAGGACAAAGCGTCCTTGCATCGCGGAGCCAGAATAGCAGGAGCCAGTCGGGTCAAGCGACCGTTGATGCGCCGCAACGCCTCCCGGTTTTCCGCCGGAACTCCGAACTGCTTGTAAGACGGCTTCCAGATGTGCGTGAAATACCCGATGCCGGTGGCGCCGCCGCACAGGGCCATCCACACTTCGGCCTCGATATGTTTGGGCGTGACATCCTTTTGATTCTCCAAAGCGCCGGTATACTGTCCGCCCTTGCTGGTTTCGATCCAAGCATAGACCGGACGACGTTCCGCCAAAGCCGTAAGCTGCGCCGTGGCTTCGTACACCAAATGAATCCATTCCGGCTTATTCCACCCGTAGATCGGATAGATGTCGAAGCCGACGACGTCGGCGGACGCGATGTAGGCGGGATAAAGGCGGTCGCGAACTTCCTCCGGCCATTTTCCGAAGTGGGGGTGGAAGTAGCCGGTGAAGGTCATGAAGACCGGTCGACTCGCATCCCCCTGCCGCATGAGCCGATAGGCTTCCGCCGTCCGCTCCGGCGTTTGGCGAGGTATCCAGCGGGGCGGCGCCAAGAACACATTCCTGCCCTCCGCATCACAGGCGGCGATCTCCGCGATCGATCCCCATTCGTTTTGACCGGGGTCGGTCTTGATGACCCGGAAGGTGAATCGTGCCGCGGTGACCGGCGTCGGCAAGTCGATCGTTTGCTCGCCGCGGCGGTTCTCCAGAGCGAAGACGGCCGCCTTTCGCCCGTCGGCCTGGATTTCGATCTCCCGAGCGACGCTCAGACCGGGTGACGTGGTCAACCAAAGAGAAAAGCGACGGACCGTGACGGGAGCGGGCAGAGGTATGGTAATCTCAGCCTCCGCAAGCGGATCGAGTACGGACCACGAACTCGTATCGCCGTCGCGCATCCGCCATAACGGGGTCCTGGAATTGATTCGCAAGCCCGGCGAGGCGATGACTTCACCATCGCTCACCTGCTGCGGCAGGTCCGGTTCGTCGTCATGAATATAGCCCAGCAGGGCAGGGTGACCTCGCAAGGCGTCGTCGTAGGGCATCACACCATACAAGCCGGCGTCTCGTACCCTATCCAAATACTCGATGACGCTTTGAGTCCCGCCCGATCCCCGCCGATAACCGGCGGTGGTATTCATGCCGCAATCCCGAACGGCCGGAAAATTACCGGGGTCTTGCAACCATGCCATGATGGGAAGAAACGGCCTTCCATTGACGCGCAGTTCCCGTTCAGCGCCGATCGTGACGACGCGAATAGGCTCCGGCGGTTGCGCGGCCGATGGTACGACAAATGAAACAAGGCCCCCCCACAGTGCCATCTGGAACAAAAACCGCCGGTAGCCGTGCTGAAATCTTTGCATGAGATGCCTCTCCGATGTCCGAGGATGACTCGTACCACCTGGGAATACGCGCCCCCCAAAACGGCCGGCCGTCTTGACTTCCGCCCCGGCCCCGACCGCGTCCCCGCAACTCGACCGTCCTCGCACGTGCCGGATCGCTTTGACGCCCAGCATTCCGTTTCGCGTAGCCCCCAGCGAATTCAACGCACTCAACTTAGCGATTCCTCCGTCTGGAATAAAGTCCCCAATGCGTTCGTGAGTACTCAAAGCGGAATCCGGATGCCGAGCGTTGATTCCCCGGCTTTTTGGAAAATAATGGGCGTAGGGCGAAGGCCGCGTGTTCGAACGTAGAGGCCTTTATGAACTCCGGTTCGACGCTCATCCGAGAGCCGTGCCTGCGTTCTTTAAACCCATGGCCATTCTTTTGGATCAACCAAAGTCACGGAATTCCCCTATATGCGAATCCCTGCACTGCATTCTCGGACCCCGGCTCGATGTTTGGCGATCCTACTGTTCGCCGCGATTATCACAAGCGGGTTTGCGGGCCTTCCATTTGCGGTCGTCGGGGCTGAAGATCGACCCGCGAATCCCATTGAAAGCCTGGACGACGCACGTCGGCTGGAGTCGCGAATCAGCGAGCTGGTCCCAAAGCTCATTCCTGCCGTGGTGTGCGTGCGGGTGGGAGGGAGCCAAGGTTCGGGCGTCATCGTGACGGATGACGGTTATGTATTGACGGCCGGCCACGTCATTGTTCAGCCCAATCAACGTGCCGAGTTCATCTTTTGGGACGGTAAGCGGGCTTTCGGAACCACATTGGGACGCAATGAGGAGCTGGATGCAGGACTTCTGAAATTGGAGGGTGACGGACCCTGGCCGGCTGTAACCATGGGACCATCGGCGTCACTTTCGGAGGGCGATTGGGTTCTCGCGTTGGGGCATCCGCTGGGTTTCACGGCGGGGCGTCCCCCGGTACTTCGTGTGGGCCGCGTCTTGCGAGCCGATCCGAGCTTGATTCGCACGGACTGTCCGCTGGTGGCGGGCGATTCCGGGGGACCGCTGTTCGACTTGGAAGGTCGCGTGGTAGGAATCCATAGTCGTATTTCCACCGCCACTACCACGAATTTCCACGTCCCCGTCCAGATTTTTCGCGATGGATGGGACCGCCTGGTCCGCGGGGACGTATGGCGTAGCCCGTTGCCGCTGCGAGACCTGGATACGATCAAGCAGGCATTCGCACAGGTTGTCGCGGGGGTTCGCCGGTGCGTGGTGCTCATCCGATCCGGAGGGAACGACGTTGCCTGGGGAACCATCGTCGGCCCGGACGGTTGGATCGTCACCAAAGCCGATGAGCTGAAGCCGCCGATCACCTGTCGCCTGCCGGACGGACGCGAGCTGCCGGCTGACATCGTCGGTATCTCATCCCAACACGACGTCGCCATGCTGAAGATCGATGCGAGGGACTTGCCGGAGATTGTTTGGCATCGCGGAGAAGACCCGCAGGTCGGACGGTGGCTCATCTCACCCGGGTTCGGGGCCGACATTCCCGCGGTGATCGGCGTACTGGCCGCTCCGCGACGCAGCATCCCTATTCAGCCGGGCATCCTAGGCGTCGCGCTGCGGGATACGGAGTCGGGGCCGAGCGTAACCGAAGTGCTGGAGGGCACGGCCGCGTTTGCCGCCGGGATCAAGGCGGGAGACATTATCCTCTCCGTGGAAGGCATCGCGACGGGGAAATCGGCGGATGTCGTCCGTGCCGTCCGAAACCATCGGCCGGGCGAAACGATCATCCTGAAGATTCGCCGCGGCGAGGAGGAGCAAGAGATTCAGGCCGTCTTGAAGCCGTCGTATACTCCCGACGCAAGGAAACGGCGCATGCAAAATGCCTCGGCCGTCGGAGTCAGTCGCCGCGCGGACGACTACCCGGCCGTCTTGCAGCACGACGGAGTTCTGTCTCCCAAGCACTGCGGCGGGCCCGTCGTCGACTCGGACGGGAACGTCATCGGCATCAACATCGCCCGGGCAGGCAGAACCGAGACCTTCGTATTGCCCTCGGACGTCCTGCTGGATTTGATGTACGACCTGATGTCCGGACGTCTACGGCCGGATCGGTCTGCGCCGCGAGAGGATGCATCCAAGTCGGGGCCGATCAACGAGGAGTCCGGTGAAGACCCGCCCTTGCCGCCTCAAGAAAATTCACCGCCCGACGACGGTTCAACACCGGAAGCGTCTCCCAATCCCACGGACGAGCCTGGACCGGCCGAACCGGACGCGGAATCCGAATCCGATTCACAGTAGACGGGCAGACTGGGGCGGCTCGGCGACAGACTCACCTGGGCGGCGTGTCAGCCCCATCTTGCCACCGACACAGGCCCAGGCTCTATTCCACTCGCCATTCCAGGATGCCGCCCGAGAAATTTTCCCGAAGCTGCACTTCCAGTCGCAGCCCCGTTGTCTCGATCGGCGTAAAGCCGACGCGGTTGAACGCGTTCTTTTGCAGACCGAACTCGTCACCGGTGGTCACGGGCCTCCACTCGTTCCCATCGAGGTAGAGCAATCGCCAGGTTGTAGGAACGCGGCAATGGCCGCCGACCGGCTCGTCATCGAACCAGTAAACCTCGGCGGAAGAAATGGTAACGGGTGCGGCCCAACGGTACTCGACCCACTCCGCCGTGCCGCGATGGTCCCACCAAGTGAACCGAGGGATTCCGTGATCGCTGGAGTTTTGGGGCACCAACGCGTCGTTGAGGGCCTCGACTTGGTCGTTGGGGTTACAGTGCGAGGCGGCAGGCTCGGCGGCTTCCAGCACCGTCAACGGCTGATCTTCGCCCAACGTGGCCGGATCAAGAGGTCGATACAGCAGCCCTTGCCAAGTAGGATCGTCTGCCTGAGGACGGCGCGACTTGCCCGACTGCCGCACCCACACCGCCATGGGCCCCGGCTCGCGGTGATCCCAAGCATAGTACGGGATGGCCGTGACCCGGCGATGATCCGCGGCATCGGCCCGCACGACCACCATCCCGCCGAGGAGATCGGGCCGGTATTCCGCTTCCGGTCGCAGGTCCTTAGCCAGCACGATCTTGCGGACGTCGAAGCCGTTATCCACGCTTTCGAAGCAGTAAACCAGCGGGCCTCTTTGAAGGGCGACGCGACCGCGATCGGCCGCCACGGCCGGATGGGCTTCGATTCGCTCGACCGGCATCGCCAAGCTCAAATCCACGCGATCTCCTTCTTTCCAAACTCGGCGGAGCGTAAGATACCCCTTCTCGATCACCGGGCTGTCCATCGGCTCTCCGTTCACTGCGGCCTTGAACTCGCGGCACCAGCCGGGAATGCGGAGTTGGAGCGCGAATTCCCGCGGCTCGTTCGGGAACAGGCGGATTCCGATTTCACCGTCCCAGGGATAACGTCCCTCTTGGCGCAATCCCAATTTCCCGCCGGATGTCTCCAAGACCGCGCTGCCCGCCGCGTAGAGGTTGACGAAGATCTCCTCGGGGTCGGCCCGCTGCATGTAGACGTAGCCCGGCACGGAGGGAATCAATCGCACCACGTTCGTGGGGCAGCACGCACAGCCGAAAAACGGTTGCCGGTGGTGATTGCCCGCCGACGCCAAGGGATTGACGTAGAAGAAGTGCTCGCCGTCCAGGGCGACGCCCGCCAACACGTTGTTGTACAGCGCCCGCTCCAAGACATCCGCATACTGGGCGTCTCCGTGCATGAGCGCCAAACGGTACGACCAAAAGGCCAGACCGATCGCGGCGCACGTCTCGCAATAGGCGGATTCATTGGGCAATTCGTAGGGATCGCCGAATGCTTCGCCCGCATGACGAGCGCCGACCCCTCCGGTAATGTAGAGTTTTCGCAGGGTGACATCCTTCCAAATGCGGTCCATGGCGGCCATCAGTTCCGCGTCGCCGGTATAGGCCGCCACATCCGCCACGCCCGAATAGAGATACATCGCTCGAACCGCGTGCCCGACGATCTCCGACTGCTCACGGACCGGCACATGATCTTGGCAATAGGGACCGTACGAGGGTCGATGCGTACTGTCTCCGCGTTGATCGATGAAGAACTTGGCCAGGTCGAAGTAGCGTCGCTCGCCGGTGACCTCATACAGCTTGACCAGCGCCAACTCGATTTCTTCGTGGCCTGGCACGCCGTACTTTTTGCCGGGGCCGAAAACACGGTCGATATGGTCGGCCAAACGGATCGCCACGTCCAGCATGGTGCGTTTGCCGGTTGCGCGGTAGTGCGCCACCGCGGCCTCGAAGAAATGGCCGGCACAATACAATTCATGCATCACCGGCAGATTCGTCCACCGCTTGTCCAATCCCGTCAGCGTATAGTACGTGTTGAGGTATCCATCCTCACGCTGTGCGGCGGCGATCCACGCAATAACGCGGTCCATCCGATGTTCCAACTCGGGATCCGGCGCGGCTGCTAGAGCGTACGAAGCCCCCTCCAACACCTTGTAGACGTCCGAGTCGTTGAAGTAGATGCCTTCGAATTCGCCCTGCATCAGACCGGCCGCCTTGGCGAAGTTGGAAAAGCGACCCGTTTCCTCACACCAACGAAAATTGTGGGGAAGGGACCGATCATGGTTCGTTTTCAGACGGCCCGACCAAAAGCCGTCATCCAATTGCACGGCGGTGAAGGGGACGGGCGTCAGACGATGGGCCGCGGTGGGCGTTTCCTCGCCTTGCGTCGGCAGGGCCGCCGACAATACACTCGCCGCTGCACATGCGAAGAGCGACCGAATCCAAGTCCATTTCCAGAATTGTCTCATCATACCCTCCGGGCACTTCACATCAGGGCTGCCTGTTGCGAATGGGCGGATTGCAAGACGAAAGGCCGTTCTTCGTCACGGGCCGGCTTGCACGAAACGGAATCGCACGGTGGGCTCAGGCGATCCCCGGGTATCGCACGGGCGGCCCGCGCGCGATCCTAAAGCACCTCCCTTTTTAACGTCCCAGCGCGGTCGTTGCAATTACGCATAAGAACCGCCTCGACGGTCGGGTAGTAGCAGCGCCGGGGACCGTAACCCTACCTTCCGCACAAGATTGTGGTGCCGGACGCTTGCCGCCGTCTCGTACTCGCTTACGCGTCCGTGACCTCCGAGCGGTCGCGTTCCAATTGTTCCAACCTGGCGGGAATCGCTAGGACGGAGGCCAATAGGGCCAGCACAAGTTGCCCGAAAACGAAAACCAGATACGTCACTACCGGGAGCAATCCGCCGAGTATTAAGAAGATTCGACCCGAGGCCTCGAAGGCGAGTACGAGCATTCGGACAGTGAGGGTGTTGCCTGAGTGTTCGAAGGCCGATGGTTCGAAATCGCCCGGTGCGACGTTTCTTGTCTCCCCAAACACCAAGATCAGGGCCGCCAGCAGTTGGAAGAATCCGAGCAGAATCAGCGTGCCGAACAGGACCGGCGTCATGCGCAAGCTCATTTTCAAAAGGAACTGCAAGAGTCCCAACGCCTCTTCCGCGGGCGAAGTCTCGGGTACGATCGCGATGTTCATGCCTTCCAAATTCAGCATGGAAAGACTGAGGTAGGCGAAAATGATGAAGCCCCCCAGCGCGACGAACAGAAGATTCGGCATCCCGCTGCGAAAGGCAATGACGGTGAACGAGACCAGGCCCGCCGTACCGACGAAAAGCGATATTAGCGACAGCCCGTCGGTCGGGGCGGAGGACCCAAGCTGCGCATGAACCAGGCGATCCCAACGTTCCAGGACGAAGAGCAGCCGGGAGGCCGCGTACTGAAAAATCACCAAGACCGCCGCGAATGCGATCCCGTAAAAGATTTGGGTGGGGTCCGACAGCCGCAAAGCGGCGACCGCTCCGGCAATGATCGCAACCACGGCGCCCGCCCACAGACCGAATTGCCCGCACAGCGCGAACAGCCGCAACGTGCCGTTGATGAACTCGCTGCCGAAGAATTGTCGCAAGAATCCTAGAATGGCATCGAAGACGTGTCCGCCCTGGCTTTCGCGCGATCGGGCGAAGGTGGTCGGCGAGTTCTCGAAAGCCGCCTTCAAGCGGCCGGTGCGCCCCCCCTCGGGCCGCGGGAACGACTCCGAAAGCGGCGGCGGTCGCCGAGACGGAAATTGGTCCTCCTCCGTCGCCGTCGCCGCAGTATTGCTACTCATCGGCACAGACGGTTGTGCGGCCGGGTATTCATCTTGAACGCCGGGCAGTGCCTCCTCCGGACCGGATTCCGCAGACGCGCCGGACGGAGCGGATGGTGCGGCCTCCGCCGATTCGCTCTGCGGGAAAAGTCCGCGAATGCGTTTGGCGGCCGTCCAATCCCGCAGTCCTTCTCGCCAAACGAGATCGTCCGGCAGCAATTCCGAATTCTGTGCCAAGCGTTTCAGCTCGCCCGCCGTGATCGGCCCGATCTTGCGCTCGCCCTTTGCGTAATACCACTGTTGAACCATAAGATTTCCCCGACCGGCCGGTGAGGCGCAACCCCGAGCGGATGCTTTTCGATCCTTCACGTGCTATCCTGATTCAATCCGGGGGGAATTGCAAGCCGCTTCGAGAGACGGTCGGAAACACGCCATGGATGCTTCCGCGGACTTCTTCAACCGATTTCTGTATTGCCTGATTCCCCTCTTCGTCGCCGTCGATCCCATCGGCATTCTGCCGCTGTACTTGGGATTCACCGCCGAGCTTACGGAAGTCGGTAAACGGCGTGTCATTCGGCAATCGCTGCTCACCGCGGCGATCGTTGTTATCGGCTTCGCTTTGGCCGGCCGTTGGGTCTTGCTTTACCTGCAAATCACCATCGCAGATTTCATGATGGCAGGGGGAATACTCTTGTTCGTTTTAGCGATGGGAGATCTCTTTGCAACGGAAAAGAGCGGGGTTCGGCCGGACCCCGAATCGCTGGGCGCCGTTCCCTTGGGTATTCCTCTGATGGCCGGCCCGGCCCTCTTGACGACGGTCTTGCTGCTGACCAATTCCTACGGCGCCGTGCCGGCTCTCTTGGCCGCAATGGTGAACATCGGCCTGGCGGGAGTATTCTTTCACGCCGCATCCTCGATCGAGAGAATAGTGGGACCGACCGGCTTGCGGACGGCCTCCAAGATGGCGGCTCTTATCCTGGCTGCGATCGGGGTGATGATGGTACGGCGAGGTCTGGAAGCTACATTTCCCGGCCTCACCGAGCATTGACGCTACCGGTTCGGAGAACCTCGCCGCGACGCGGAGCCGGTGACGACACTCATCTAGCGTCCAACCGCGACTCGGAATCCTCGGGCGACATCCGCTGCATCTTGCTCAAAAGCGTCTCCACCAGGTTGCGTTTTTCACGCAACATGTCCCGGACGTCGGCGAATCGAGCGTGCCGAATCTCGCAATGCAGATCGGCCCTCTCTCGCTCCAACAGTTCCACCAACAGCGTGCACTCGCTTTGAGAAATGTCGAGCAGCGGGACCATGATCGTCCCTCCTCAAGCTAAGAATCTGCCCCCAAAAGAATGGTAGGCAGCGGTTCGCGCGGAGGCAACCCAGCCGCAAGACAGAACCAACCCCCCACTAAAACCACGCTTTAGATGGGGATATCTCCCTTCGACACACGGGTTAATCCATCGAAAAGCGACGAATCACCGCCGCCGAGGCCTGTCCCTGTGCATTGAAGCTGAGGTTGATACACACCTCGCCCGCGGGGGGGGCGCCGTCGCGAGCCACCTGAACGGGGCATTCCGGGTCAGGCGTGTCGTAGTTCAAAGTAGGGAACAAAGATCCTTCCAATAAAGCGAGGACGCCGATAATCAATTCCACCATGCCGCTTCCCGCCCCCAGATTGCCGTAGTAGCTCTTGGGGGCCATCACAGGCACCTTGTTGGGGCCGAAAACGTCGGCTAATCCCAAGGCTTCCTCCCGATCGGCAGTGCGGGTGCTTAGCCCGTTGGCAACCACGAAACCGACATCGCTCGCGTTCAGGCCGGCCTGTTTCAAGGCACCGACCAGGGCCAATCGCACGGCTTGCCGCAAATCACTGACGCCGTTTTTGCTAATGGCCGCAACGGAGAACGCCGAGAGCACCTCGGCATACACGTTCGCCCCACGGCTCCGAGCATGAGAAAGCTCTTCCAGCAGAACGGCGCCGGCGCCTTCCCCAAGCACCATGCCCCGGCGGTCCCTATCGAACGGGCGGCTGACGGTGGCCGGGTCTTGGTCGTCGGTCACAACCAGTTCTTCTTGTTGCAGGCAGTGCATCAATTTCATGGTGCTCAAGCGAGTACCGGTCGAACCGGCCAGCATCGCATCGGCTCGACCGTGGCGGATGGTGTTCAGGGCATCCATCACGCAAATGTTGGGCGTCGCCTCGCGGAGCGTCAGGGAGTTGCTCGGGCCTCGCAGATCGTTGTAGATGCCCAAGTGGCTGGCAGGCATGTTGGGCAGGTATTTCAACAGCCACAACGGGAATAACTGCGGCATTCCCTTGACGGGCCATAGCGAGAAGCGAAAGACGCCTTGCTCATCCCTGGCGTGGCGGAAACCCTCGATGAATTCCTCCGGCGAACTGACCATATAATCGCTGCCGAAGCAGACGCCGATCCTCGCCGGATCGACCTTGCCGGGCGCAATCTCGGCATCGTTCAAGGCTAACTGGCCGGCCGCGACGCCCATCTGGCACTCGCGGCACATGACTTTCAGAGCCTTCCGCAGGTTCTTCTGCACCTCCTTGGAGATGTTGCCGAAATCGCCGATCGAACCGGTGAAATCCTTCACTTCGCCGCTGTATCGGACCGGGACCGCACCCGGCGGCAAGACCGACAAGCGGCCTACGCCGCTCCGCCTGCTCCGGAGCGATTCCCTAACCGCGCTTTGGGAGCTTCCAATCGGACTGATGACGCCCAGCCCGGTGATGACGACTCTGCGCGACTCCGCGTCCATCCCAAATCCTCGCCCAAGAGATGCTTTTTCGACAATCGGCGCAAAACTTTAGTTTACCGCTGCGGCGAGCGAGCGTCGAGGTCGGCGAGGTGACGATCCCACTCGTAGAAAATCCTTCGGAAATCGTGCAATCCCATTCCGTGGTGTGCCCCAAAGCCTCTTGCCGTCGCGAATCATGACGGCGGGGTGCTGGAAACCCATCCAACGGCGCGTCACAATGGACCGCGCTTTACGCAAGGGATTGCCTGAGGCCTCGCTGGTCGACCCGTTCTTCCGGTTTCGACTTCGCACTGAGAGCGATCCCATATGCGAGAGTTCGGACGGCGCCGCGTTGAATCGCGTCGGACGGCGGGAAGGATGCTCCTGCCGAGAAATCGGCGGAAAGATGGAAGCAATCGATCCATGAGGGAGAATGCCATGGCATCGGGAGTTGAACAGGCCTTTGAAACGGCGTCCGCTCGATACGCGGAACTCGGAGTGGATGTCGCCTCGGCTTTGGAGAAATTGGCCTCCATTTCCATCTCCATGCACTGCTGGCAAGGCGACGACGTGGGCGGCTTCGAGAGCGACGCCGGGCTGAGCGGCGGAGGGATCATGGCCACCGGTTCGTATCCCGGCAAAGCCCGCAACGCAGACGAATTGCGACAAGACGCAGATCAAGCCTTTCGCCTGATTCCGGGACGCCATCGTTTCAATTTGCACGCCCTCTATCTTGAAAGCGGCGGAGCCAAGGTGGAGAGAGACTCGATCGCGCCGGAGCACTTTTCGCGATGGATGGATTGGGCGGCGGAACGCGGCATCGGCCTCGATTTCAATCCCACTTTCTTTTCCCATCCCATGGCGAACGACGGATTCACGCTGACCCACCCCGACAGCGGCATCCGCGGGTTTTGGATTCGTCACGGGATCGCTTGCCGGAAGATCGGTGAGGCCTTCGGTCGAAGACTCGGCTCCGCCTGTGTAACCAACGTCTGGATACCGGATGGACAAAAAGATCTGACGGCCGATCGCCACACGCCGCGGCGCCGCCTGGCGGATGCCTTGGACGAGATTTTCCGAGAAGTGATCGATACCGCCTATCTGCGGGACTCGGTAGAAAGTAAGCTCTTCGGCATCGGCTCCGAAACGTACGTCCCCGGATCGCATGAATTTTACCTGGGATACGCCATCACACGGAAAAAACTATTGACCCTGGATACCGGCCACTTTCATCCCACCGAAAACATCGCCGACAAACT
>FWPU01011766.1_pt1 | contig 12042 bp, 9 predicted proteins | sample 2228361 | NCBI WGS metagenome assembly FWPU01 (sample SAMEA103939777, study PRJEB20133) | metagenome | reverse complement strand
TGCCGGCAATTCCCCGCCGGGCTGTCGCTCGCCCGCCGACGACCGCCGCGACTTTCCTTACTCCCTCTCTCGTAGAACCCTCGGGCTGCGTATCGACAACGGGCCTTCAACCGCTCCGCACCGGTGCGTCCACACTCTCCCCGTCACCCAAATCGGCCACGGGAATCGCTTGCCGCTCCTGCACCGCCGCCACCAGCAGCCGCACGCCCGCCGACTCGATCTTCGTCCGCCAATCAGCGCTCAAACCGTCGTCCGAAACCACGTAGCGAACCGCTTCCAACGGGCAGAGATGGGTCAGACTACAGTGCCCGAACTTGGAGCTGTCCGCCACCACGATGACTTCGTCGGCGGCCTCCATCATGCGGCGCTCCGTCCCCACCAACAACACGTTGTTGTTGAAGAATCCCTGTTCATTGACCGCCGCGACGGATAGAATCGCCTTGCGAACACGCAACGACCCGATCATGGCGTCGGCCAGCGGCCCCTGAGCCACTCCGCTACGCGGACAAATACTACCTCCTAAGAAGACTAGGTCACTGATCGGGCTGGAGGCAAACAAATTGGCGACGGGAAGCGAGTTGGTAACGACATGCAGCGGCACGCCGGTCAACAACCGCGCGACCTCATAAGTCGTGCTGCCGCCGTCCAGCAGGATGGAATCTCCCGGCTGAATCAACTCGACGGCCGTTCGCGCGATGGCCTTCTTTTCGGCCCAACGCATGGGCTGCCGCATTTCGAAATGGGGCAGCTTGGGCGAACTGCCGGTATACAACACCCCCCCATGGATGCGGTGGGCCTCGCCTTCCTCCTCCAGTGCCTCCAAATCCCGCCGGACCGTAGACTCCGAGACGCCCAGCACTTCGGTAAGCTCGTCCAAGGTGGCGAAGTGCCGCGCGCGAATCAGCTCCAGAATCTGCTGCCGTCGTTCTTGAACGGTTAGGGTCGATTGACTGGGCGGCATTGCGTTCTTCCCCGGCCGATCATCCAACCACGCAGCACGGTTTCGCAAAGTCAACTCAAACAACCCCAATTATGGCTCGGTGAATGCACTCTGTCAACAAATGAGCGAAATCTATCATGATTCGCTCAAGCGATGCCATCTTTCTTCCAGTAGTGTCTGCGATTAATCCCACCCCTGATCTGGTGCGTCACGACGAAGCCGGGTCCGACCATTCGGCAATTCCCGCAATTTCCGAATAATCCTTAAGGTTTTCCCAGATTGCGTCCGATTGTTGCTTCCAGGCGTCGAACCGCGTGCATGCGCGGAGTTCGGCTTGACCACCTCAAACGACCCCAGTCACCAAAGCGCGATGTCCATGAACGAGCAATCGAACCGTCACGGCGAGGTCTCTCAGACGCAATCCGTCGCGGCTTTCGGGCCGAAGGAGGTGCCGGCAGGTCCGTGTCCGGTCCGCGTCCGATCGTCTTTTTCGGATGCTCGAGCGTCTCGTCCGAGCGTGCTCACGGAACTGCCCGATCTGAGCCGTCCGGAAAACGATCTCGAAGAATTGGAAACTATCTCGAATGGAGGTTTTGCGATGTTGGAAAAGCCGGTTTGGCGGGGCATCGCCCTGGGAGGCGTGGTGATCGTCCTTCTAGCGGCGGTCTGGTTTTTCTCCGGACGCGGGCGGAACGATTCGGGAGGCGTGACCGATAGCAACGGCCGCTGGCAGGTGCCCGTTCCCCAACCTGACGCCCCCGAGGCCCCGCGATGGGGCTCGGACCTGACTTCGTCCCCGACTTCCGCACAGCCGGGAGTCGGTCAAACGGCTGCCACGGCCTGGGACGGTTGGAACTCCCCAAGCACCGCCGGTCCCACTGCTCCGACTGCGGCGCCCACCAAGTCCCCGTTAGGCTTCGATCTTCCGCCGGGCAATCGATGGGGTGAGGTGGCAACTGCGGACGCGGGTTCGCCCCCGACCGGCATGCACACCCAACAGGCGTATGCTCACCCCAACGCCGCCCTGCCCGTACCCAGCTACGCCCCGCAGGGAGTATCCGCGTTTGCGTCACAGCCGCCCGCCTGGGATGAACCGGCCTCGTCGCAGCCCCCGCCCCCGGCGAATCAGCAACCGAGTTGGGCCAACGCCGCCTCGAACAACTTTTCCGCAACTCCTTCGGCGGGTGCCGCGCAGGCTTCCGTTGCGGACGGGCAACCGTACACGGTCCAAAACCCGTACTATCAACCTTGGACCGGTGGTCAGGCGGTAGCCCAATACCCCGCCGCAAACGCCGACTCGACGCCGTCGTCGGGCCCGACCTGGGCCGCCCCAGCGCCTCAGGTCGCCCCGCCGAATATGCCGACGACCTATCCGCAGGGTGCGTACTCGCAGGCGAGTGCGCAGGCCTACGGATACCCTGCTCCGTCTCCCTATGCCTCACCGGCGGTCGATGAACGCGTCGCTTTTCGCGGGAGCGGTCGAGACTCCGGTTCCGCGGACGCAGGCTACGTGCCCGCTTATTCTCCCAACCTGAATCGCCTCAACGCGCCCTCGTGGAATCGCGACGCGGCCCCCAATTCCGCGTACCCTGCTTCCTCGGGTGAGGCTTCCGCTTGGGGCCGACCCGCCGATCCGTCCTCGCCCGCATCCGGCGGACAACCGCAAGTGGTTGATCCGGCGGTGGTTCGGGCCGACTATGCCGGCACGAGCGCCCCCGTTGCGACGGGATACCCGGCGGTGCCGAATCCGTCAGCCCCGAGCTACACCCCGGCTCCGTCCTCCAATCCGTCGCCGTACTACTATCCGTCCACGAGTGGGAGTGCTCCCGTTTATCCGCAGACTTCGACCTCCACGTGGAACACTTATCGTTGAGTCGCGAAGTCCGCCTGGGTGTCGCCGGATCTGATTGACTGCAAGCCTCCGTTTGGTAGGTAGCCGAACCGTTCACGCAAGGAGATCGCCGCCTGGAACGGCCCCAAAAAGGTACGGCGGCCCAAGGCGGGAGGATGCGACGATGACGCGTATCGATCAGGCGTTCCTTCGGTCCATGCCGGCATGCGAACCGGAATCGTCGTCGCATGGGGGTGGATCCAGTGAGCGGAAGACTCGCCCGGCGGAACCCCACCCGCCCGTGCGGAGTCGTGTATCGGCCCCCCACTTCGCCCTTAGCGGCAACGCGGCATCCAAGAAACAACGGGCATCCCAAGGACGGTTCACTCCCGAACCTGCGGTCAATCGCGAGGAGACGTCGCACTCTTCCTCCACCTGTATGGAGAGGCAACCCATGGCTACCGACACCCGCAGCGAAGCGAAAGACATCTTACCTCTCCCCACTTCCCAATCGCCCCTCGGACGCGGCAACTCCGAGTCGGTTTACCGGCCGTCGCTGGAAGTGGACGCCTTTCTCGTCCCTCCGATCTGCCGCAAGCTGGTGGATCGGTCGGGGTCGACCGCCCTGGCTCCGGTCGCTCAGGCCCTGGCGTCGGCGGCCCGACGCGGCTGTGCCATCGGCGGCTTTGTGGGCTGGGGCGCCGCAAGCGGCTGCACCACGACGGCCCTCAGCACCGCACTCCTTTTGGCGGATCGCGGCAAACGGGTACTTCTCGTGGACGCGGCCGACGACGCCGCCTTAACGTCTCTGCTTGGGCTGGACCTGGAATACGGCTGGGATACGGCCCCCACTCAATCCTTGCGCGAGCTTGTCATTCGCTCGCTCGAAGATCGCTTCGACCTTTTACCGAAATCCACCCGGACGGCGCCGAGCACGCCGAGCGAAACCCAAAGAAATCCCGGCCAACCGTTGTGGCGGCGTTTGGCGGATCTGACTTCGCATTACGCGTTCATCTTGATCGACGTGGGGAGCGAGCCTGCCGAGCGCCATGCTCCGCGAGGGATCCCCGCGGGAGACGCCGCGTCACCCGCGGCTCCGCGCGGCACCGCCGATGAGACGGACTTGGCCGCCGCCTGCGACGTCCTGTTCTTTGTTCGGGACGTGAGGCGACGGGAGGACGCCGATTTCGCTCCACCGCCCGGCCCTTCCGCAACAAGGCGGCCTCGGACTTTCATCATCGACAACTTCGCGCCCGGTGCCTAATCGAGTCATCCCCAGCCGCGGCACGACCTGGCGGTCTTCGGCGGTCCATGCATGAGGTGCGACGATGTACGAGAGTTACTGGGGCCTGCGAGAAAAACCGTTCGGCAACGACGCCGCGGGGGCGTTCTTCTATCCGGCCGAAACACATCAAACGGCCATGCTCAAGTTGCGCTACTCGCTCGACAACCGTCACGCCGCCGTCTTGTTGCTCGGCCCGTCCGGCACGGGCAAGAGCCTGCTCCTCGGTCGGTTGCGACGATCCCTGCCCGACACGTTCCGCCCCATCATCCACCTGGCGTACCCGTTCCTGGCGCCGGCGGAGATCCCGTTGTATATCGCATCCGAAGCCGGCTGGTTCTCCCCCGAGGGCGCGCCTTCCCCCCCCGTCCTCTTGCAAGCGTTGGAACGCGGTCTGCGCGAGGTATCGCGCCGCGGTGAGCGGGCCGTGGTCATTCTTGAAGAGGCCCAGCTTTGGACTACCGGGCGTTTTTGGGAAACGCTGCGAACCCTGATGAATCTTCCACCCGCCGAAGAACCCGCCTGGACCTTCGTCCTATCGGCCCAACCCGAGATTTTGCCGGTTTTGCGGAGCCTGCCGCACCTGGAGGAGCGGCTTACTCTCCGCTGCCGGCTGAAACCGTTCGACCCCGAAGACACGCGGCGATATATGCGACACCGCTTGGCCGCGGCGGGGGCTACCCGTGATATCTTCAGCCCGGATGCCGAGAACCTGATCCACGATTTTTCCGGGGGAATTCCCCGTCGCATCAATCGCCTCTGCGATCTGGCCCTCTTCATCGGTTTCGCCGAGAAGCTGGATAAGATCGGTCCGGAGCACGTCGCGGCCGTCCAAGAGGAACTGACCGCAGTAACCGTGGAATAGCTCCCGCCCGTCGTACGCAGGCCGCTGTTTTCTCGAGGACGAGACGGCGATCCCGGCGGCGCCGTATACTCATGGAATGGCGACGGAGTCCTTTCTCAGCCGTTTCTCTCGACGATTCCACGGCGCCCGGTCCGACGGCATTACCGCCGGGGTGACGGGAGGCCTTCTCGCTGCGCCGGCCGCTTTGGTCCTGCTCGCCACCTCGCCCCTGCTACCCATGGTCTGGGATGAGGGCGACGCGTTGGACCGGGCGGATGCCATTCGCGGTTGGTTCTCGGCCGTCGCATCCCCGGAACGTTCTCCGCGGCCGTTGACGGTCGAGGGTATTCACCGGGGCTGGCCCTTCACCACGACGCGAGAAGGACACCCGGCGTTCTACGGACTCGTCATAGCCCTCGGGCACGAACTCGCCCCGCGCGGCCTCGATCCGTTGACGCGCTATCGTTTCGGCCCGATGCTGCTGTTCGCCCTTGCCTGCGGCGGCCTTGCGGCTAAGGTCGCCCGACACTGGGGACCGCTCGCCGCCGCGGCGGCCGTGCCGGGGATTCTACTTCAACCCCGATTGTTCGCTCATGCCCACTTCGCATCGTTCGACGGCCCTCTCACGGCATGCTGGCTGCTTACCTGGTCGGCGTTGCCGGAGAATCGCCCCAGGCTCCCCGCGTCGCATCGCCTTCCCACGGTCCGGCTTCTACTTTGCGGTACGGCGCTGGGGCTGACCATGGCCTGCAAGGCCAGCGGATTGCTCGCCGTCGTGCCGGTCGTGTTTTCCTTGGCCCTGGTTTTCGGCCGACGTGCCTACCTTCCGATCTCCATCGTCACGGCGGCCGCGGTGACGGTTTTTTACGCGGTCAATCCTCCGCTTTGGGCTCATCCCGTAAGCGGTTTGGTCCGCTTTTTTGATCTCAACCTGAATCGTGCGGCCCAGCCCGGCCTGAATATCTCGATCTGGTTCGGGGGGAGAATGTATAACCTTGACCACCCCCTGCCGTGGTACAACACGCTCTTATGGACGGCCATCGCCGTACCGTTGCCCATCTTGACATTTTTTCTTATCGGCACGGCACGGGTTCTTACTTCCCGATCACGCAGGCGTGCGGGAGTGATCCTTGGTTTATTTTGGCTGGCGCTGATTCTCGCCCGCACCGTGCCCGGCACGCCGCCGCACGACGGTATCCGCCAATTCCTTCCGTCTTTCGGCATCCTGGGCATCATCGCCGGGATCGGACTCTCCGACACGTACCGATGGTACCGCCTTGTGATTCGTCGCCGCGGTCCGCAGCGTCCTCTGCGCGACGGCACGCGAGGCATGTCAACGGAGAAATCCGCGCGGTTCCCTAACGCCGGCTCGGCACGCAGCCCGTCCGAGAAGCTCCGTCCTGCCGCCGCCGTCCTCGCGATCGTTCTCGCATTGTTTTATCTGGCCCCCGGATACGCCTTGGTGATATACACGCCGCAATGGTTGTCGTTCTACAATTCCCTGATCGGCGGCACGGGAGGCGCTGCGCGGGCGGGATTCGAAGCAACGTATTATTGGGATTCCCTGGACGACGAGGTGATTCGGTGGCTCGGCGACCGGACCTCGCACGATGAGGCGGTCTTCCTCGCGACCTATCCGCGGTGGAACCTCCGCCGATTGCAGGCATGGAGTCGCATCGATTGGCAAGCGGCTTCGGCCCCCGAGCAAGCAGCTTGGTATGTCGTTCAAAATCGTCCCAGCGGTTGGAGCGAAATCGATCGCCGGCTTTTTGCCGAGGGAACCGCGAGCTTCGAGAAGCGAATTCGGCGACTCGGCCCCGCATCGCCGGTCCTGCTCAAAGTGTTTTCCCGGCAAGAATACCTCAAGCTGCGGGATGCCGCGCCGGGGCGAACACGGCCCCAGTCGCCGCCGCAAGGACTCTCACCGCGTTAAGGCCGCGTTCAGAAAACGTTGCTCGACGAACTGCGTAATCATCCGCGCCCCCTCGTGCAAGGCGAACTGGCGGTCGACGTTGCCTTCCACGTAAGCGACCTTGTTCATGCCGTATACGTCGGAGGTTCCCTCATCCTGCCCGAGGACGAATCCGCCCGCCGCGCGAATGTCCCGACAACCTTGAGCCCCGTCCCGGCCCATTCCGGTCATGATGACGCCGAGCGTACTTCTGCCGAAGATTTGGGCCACGCTCTTCATCAGAACGTCCACGGAGGGCTTGTGCCCGCTCACCGGTTCGCCGTTGAAGACGTGCAGTCGCGCCGTGCCTTTGCGTCCCCGCACGGCCATGTGGTATCCGCCCGGGGCGATGTACACGTGATTGCAACGGAGAGGGTCCCGATCGCAACCCTCCGTCACCGAGAGGGCCGAGCAGGCATTCAGCCGCCAAGCAAAGGGCTTCGTGAATTGGGCCGGCATGTGTTGCACGACCACGATCGGCGGCATGGGCGGCCGCAAGGCGGACAGCAGCGCCGTCAGCGCCGGAGGACCGCCGGTCGAAATGCCGATCGCAATGCAGGTGTTGATCAGACCGGGCGGCTCATTGGCGGTCTCCGGTTTGGGAACGGTCGTTCCCGAAGCAATTGCGGCGTACGCAGTCGAGCTTCGCGTCGCCATTCGCCGGCGGTTGCGCACAATCCGTTCGATGTCGGCGGACGCCGCAAAGCGAATCTTACGGACGAGTTCGGCCCCCAGGACGGCGGAAGCCGCCATGCCGTTTTCCGGTTTGGAAACGTAATCGATGGCGCCGCATTCCAACGCATCCAGGGTTATCGCGGCCCCGGCCTGCGTCAGGGAACTGACCATGATCACGGCGGTGGGACGCACTTGGAGGATGGCGTCCAGCGCCCGGAGACCGTCCATACCGGGCATTTGAATATCGAGCGTCACGACAGTCGGCTGGAGTCGGCGGACCATCTCCACGGCTTCGCGCCCGTCCGAAGCGGTGCCCACGACTTCGATTCCGGGCGCCGATTTCAAATGATCCGTGATCATCTTCCGCATCAAGGCGGAATCGTCCACAACCAGCACTCGGATTTTCGCGCCGGCCATCGGTTACCTTCCCATTCCCCGAATCTCGATCCGCGTCACGAGACCGCCCGCCGGACGACGCGTCACGAAAACCCGCGTCCTCGCGATGCGATCCGGCGAAGGACGGCTGCATTTCCTACACAAACATGGCTTTTGGAACGGAGCGGGGCGGGGATGATCAACTCTCGGAGGCGTTTTCATCCGCCGGGGATAACCTCACACTCCGCGCAATCGGCAGATTCGCGCCTGCGTTCATTCCGGCGGCATATGGAACAGGCCCCGCAAGGCCTCCAGCAAGGCGCGCGACGTCCCGCGGCGAAACTCGTCCTGAAGGCGTCGCAACGGGCGATGGAGCAGTTTGTTGAGGATTCGGTCCACCGTCTCCTCGATCTCTTCGCGACCCGACTCCGGCAGATCGGAGAGCTTGTTCCACAAGCGTTGCAATTCCTCGCGTTTGATTTCCTCCCATTCCTGCCGGATGCCGCGGATCACGGGGCCTGCTTCCCGGCCGTGCAAGCGCAACAAGAGGCCCTCAACCTCTTGCTCCACGATTCGGACGGCGGCGGGTATCTCCCGGTCGCGGAATTCACGATTCCTTTCGCAAGCGGTCTTCAGGTCGTCCAAGCAGTACAAATAGACGCCCGACAACCTCGCGGCGCTCGGTTCGACATCCCGGGGAACGGCCAGATCCAAGACGAAGAGGGGCCTTTCCGGTCGGGCGGCCACGGCCGATTGCAGCATAGCCGCGGTGACAATCGGACGTTCCGAGCCGGTCGTGCTGATGATGAGGTCGGCGTCGGCCAGCAAACGGGGAAGTTCCTGCCAGCTTTCCGCTCGTCCGGCCCAGCGAGCCGCCAGTTGCTCGGCCCGTTCCCGGCTGCGGTTCACCACCGCAATCGTCCGCGCACCCTCTTCTCGCAGATAGCGGAGCGTCTCCTCAGCCATCTCGCCCGCTCCGATGACCAGGGTTTTCTTGTCATCGAAACGCTCGAACACGGCGCGTGCGAAATCGCCGATCGCCACGCTGGGAATGCTCGTCCTCCGCAGTTGGATCGCCGTCTCGGCGGCCACGCGCTTGGCGGTCTTGGCCGCCGCCTGGAAGGCCAGGTGCAAGATAGGCCCGACCGTCCCTTGCTGCACGGCGATTTGATAGGCCTGTTTGACCTGGGATGCGATTTGACTTTCCCCGAGGACCATGCTGTCCAGACTGGAACAGACGCAGAAGAGGTGCTCGACGGCCTCCCGGCCGACCATATGGTAGATCCCGCCTTCCAGGTCCTCCACGGAAATGCCGTGGAATTCCGTCAAGAAGCGGATCAATTCGTCGGGGGGCGGAGCCTGCGGCAAGTCGGTGGCCGTGTACAACTCGACCCGATTGCAGGTGGACAGCAACACCGCCTCCAACAGATCATAGCGCCCCCGCCAGCGCACCAGAAAAGCCTGCGTCTGCTGAGGACTAAATGCCAGTCGCTCCCGCAGTGCGATCGACGCCGTGCGATGGTTACAGCCCACGATCTGCAAGATCATGCCGAACGAAATATCAGCGCGGCTCCTGCCGTCGCCGCCTCATGCCTGAAGGAAAACTTCACCGGCCGCGCACGCTCCTGCTCGCCGCCGGTTCTGTGTGCTGCGTGCTTCTCCTCGGGCGCCGCCTCGGCCCTACGTCGCGGCCCCGCCCGCCCGATCCGAACGAAGTCCGCAATCCCGGCGGGGGACGATATCCAAGAGGACCGACTCGCGGGGGCTTGCGGCGCACGGCGGTCCTTGCCGTGCTGAGTCCAACCGGAGAGCATGAGGGCCAGAGCCAGCACCAAAAAAACGAAGCTCAAGAACGTGAAGTAGGCCACCTTGCGCCCCTCCCGCAACGGTCGATAAACGCTCCCCAGCAAAACGGTGCCGCTGAGCCAGGCGAACATGGCAAAGGTGCTGACCACCACGGGATCGTTCCAAGGCAAGGCGGAGTCGCCCGACTCCCCGGCGATCGCGTTCAGCACGATTCCGGAAAGGATGCCGAGCGACAAGCAGCCGATCGCCGCCAGAACGGCATGGGCGTTGGCCTTCTGCAACCACTCCAAACTGGGCGGCCGAATCCGAGTGAAACCTACGATCCCCTTTTTCACCCTGCGGACTTGCCAGAGATAGACGCTACCGGCCACTATCGCGACCAGAATGCACAGCGTAGCCCCCATGAGGGACACACCGTGCACGACCCCCCATACCTTCGAGGCCGCGCCGCGTTCAAAGGGAACCGGATCCGCCAGGAAGAAGCCCACGCCGAGCAGAATCAAGACCAACGGCAGGAACAAGGCGGCGAAAGGAAAGGCGGGACGAAAGGCCATCCACGCCAAACACACCGCCGTCAATCCCCACGCCACGCCGAAATACCAGTCCTGTTTGACGGCCAAGAAAGCCCCCGCGCTATGCAATTGATTCCAAATCACCACCGCGCGATAACCCAGAAACGCCGTATGCACAAGAAACCCCGCCAAGACCATTCCCACCGCGAGCCCGCGAACGGGAAATCGCATGATCGGCCGCGCTAATTCCAAGGCCAGCGCCAAGGCGTACAGCAACGTCACCCAGCCGACCAAGGTTTCCATCATACGCGACGCCCTTTCCGCACACCCTCACGCGAGCCCGCCGGCCGATCCTTCACGGAAACGGCGGAACGTCGGACGGCGCATCCTCCCGGCCCTTCAGCTCCGCCAACCCGTACTGCCGCAGTTTCTTGTGCAGCGTGTTGCGATTCATTCCCAACCATGCGGCGGCTTTGATCTGAATCCCGCGACAACGTTCCAACACCTGAGCCAACATTTCCCGTTCGAGCTTTTCCACCATCCGATCGTAGATATCTCCGGCCTCCGGATCGGCTTGAGCCAGAACGGCATCCACGAAGTCTCGGGCGATGGACTCCACGGTGCGACGCCGGGAACCGAGGCGCGGCCCTTTGCGGCCCAGGACGGCATGAGGCAACAGTTCCAACCCGATTTCGTCCCCGCGTGCGAGAATCACCGCGCGCTCAATGTAATTCTGCAATTCGCGGACGTTCCCCGGCCAATCGTAATTCTGCAACGCCTCCATGGCCTCGGCCGTGATATGCGGCACGTGGCGGCGATTCTTTTCGTTGTACAAGCGGAGGAAATGACCGACCAGGAGCGGAATGTCCTCGCGACGTTCGCGCAAGGGGGGCAGGTAGATCGTGACCACGTTCAAGCGATAGTAGAGATCCTCGCGAAATCGCCGCTGCTCGACCTCCTCCAAAAGATCGCGATTGCTGGCGGCGATGACGCGGACGTCAACGCGAACCGTCCTGGCGTCCCCCACCCGTTCGAATTCGTGCTCTTGCAAGACTCGCAGGAGTTTGACCTGAAGCTTGGCGGTCGTGGAATCGATTTCGTCGAGAAAGATGCTGCCGGTGTGGGCCGCCTCGAACCGCCCCGTCCGATTCTCGATGGCTCCCGTGAACGCCCCCCGCACGTGGCCGAACAGCTCGCTTTCCAATAGGCTTTCCGCCAACGCCCCGCAATTGACGCGGACGAAGGGACCGCTGTGTCGCGGGCTGAGTTGATGGATGGCCTTGGCGATCAATTCCTTTCCCGTCCCCGTTTCCCCCAGCAACAAGACCGAGGCGTCCGAGTCCGCCACCTGCCGGGTGAGGCGATAGACGTCGCGCATGGCCGACGATTCCCCGATCAATTCCGGAATCGGCGGTGAATCCTCGCTTCCGGCCCCGCCCGATCGTCGCCCGAGCGAGCGGTCACCTCGTAATTGGATTCGTGGATCGTCCAGCATGGCGGATGTACGGCCGGCTCCCAGCCCGGTTACCTGGCACCAGGGGATCGGAAATGCCTCGCGGCCACAAGCTCCGGGCGGGTCCGGCCCCCCGGTTCGCTCCTCGGTTTCATTGTAGAGAATCCACCCGGAGCAAGAGAAAGGGGAGCACGCCTCCGCCGCCGTCGCGAACTCCGGCCCGGGTCCGGGCGCCGGACTCACCCGGGCCTCACCGTCCGCTCAAGGGCGTTCCGCCGTGGTTTCGGCACGACCTTGACTGGGCATTTCGATGTAATCGAGGATCAATCCCAAAAGCTTTTGCGTCACCCGATCCAGCCGCTCACTCTGGTTG
>FWPU01011765.1_pt1 | contig 12044 bp, 10 predicted proteins | sample 2228361 | NCBI WGS metagenome assembly FWPU01 (sample SAMEA103939777, study PRJEB20133) | metagenome | reverse complement strand
GGCCTCCGGCCGCCAGCGCCGGAATCATTTCAGGGGAGGGCAAAATGTACAACAAAGTCACTCCGGCCATCCTCGCCGCGCTGGCGGAGATTGTGGGGGAGAACAATGTCCGCACCGACGCCGAGGCGCTGGAGAAATACGCCCACGACGAGACGGTGGGCCTGTGGGCCCAGCCGGAGGTCGTCGTCTATGTCCGGTCAGCCCAGCAGGTAGCGGAGATTTTCCGCCTGGCCCAGCGGGAGCGTATCCCGGTGACGCCGCGGGGGGCAGGCTACGGCCTGAGCGGCGGCGCCGTCCCCGTCTACGGCGGCATCGTCCTCTCCCTGGAGAAGATGAACCGTATCCTGGAGATTGACCACCGCAACCTGATGGTCACTGTGGAGCCGGGGGTCATCACCGGGGATATCCACCGCGCGGTGGAGGCAGAGGGGCTCTTCTACCCGCCCGATCCCGCCAGCCTGGACTCCTGTTCCATCGGGGGAAACATCGCCGAAGGAGCCGGCGGCCCGCGGGCAGTGAAGTACGGAACGACCAAAGATTATGTCTGCGGGCTGGAGGCGGTGCTCCCTTCGGGGGACATCATCACCTGCGGCGGGAAACTGGTCAAAAACGTTACCGGATACAACCTGATCCAGTTGCTCATCGGCTCCGAAGGGACGCTGGCAGTGGTGACCAGAATCATCCTGCGGCTCCTGCCACTACCGAAGGTTCGGGTGGACCTGCTGGTGCCCTACGACGACTTCCAGGCCGCCGCCGACACCGTCTCCGATATAATCGCCGCCCGCATCCTGCCGGCAACGATTGAGTTTATGGAGCAGGATAGCATCCTGGCCGTGGAGCGATTGTTGCAGAAAAAGGTGCCCTACAATGACGCCGCGGCCCATCTGCTCATCCAGTTAGACGGCAATCGTCCGGAGGCGGTGGATGCGGACTATGAGGCGGTCGGGGAGATCTGTCTGGCCCACGGGGCGCGGGATGTGCTGGTGGCGCGGGATTCCCGGACGCGCGACCGTCTCTGGGAGGCCCGCCGGGCGATTATAGATGCGCTCAAGCACGAGAGCCCGGTCAACCACATGGAAGATGTAGTCGTCCCACGGGCGGAGATTCCGGCGCTGCTGCGGGGGATCAAGGAAATCGCCCGGCGGCACGGCCTGCGCATCATCTGTTTCGGCCACGCCGGGGACGGCAACGTCCATGTCAACGCCCTTAAAGACGATATGCCCGACGACCGCTGGCAGGCGCTGGTGCCGGTTCTCTCCGAAGAAATCTACCGGCTGGCCATCTCGCTGGGCGGGACGATCACCGGGGAGCACGGAGTGGGCGCCACCCGCCGCCGGTATCTGCCCATGGCGCTGGCCCCGGTCCAGATAGAGATCATGCGGCGGATCAAGGACACCTTTGACCCGCATCACATTCTGAATCCGGGGAAGATTTTCCCGTAATCACGGGGTGGTGTTCTCCCGCACCCAGGCCAGATACCGATCCAGCCCTTGCCGGATGGGAATCTGGACGACTTCCGGGACCTCGTAGGAGTGATGCTGGCGGATGAAGTTCTCCACCTCGCCGTACCGGGCGACGGTGGTTTTGATGAAGAGCAAGTATTCGGAGTCCCGGTTCAGATGCCCTTCCCAGACGTAGTAACTGGTGATGGGCAGCACCTGCACGCAGGCCGCCAGTCTTTGGGAGACCAGTTCCCCGGCAAGACGATGCGCTTCTTCTTCCGTACCGGCTGTCGTCAGCACAACGCAGTATTCTTCCATATCTTCTTTAACCCCGCGGTTTTCCGGGTAGAGAGAAGCGGTCCATCTCCCTAACATGCGTCCATAAACAGCGAAGGGGCCGGAGCGACGGTTTCGCCGCCCGACCCCCTCCCCTCCGAAAAGCGCGCGCCCCGCGCGCTCCTCCGGCGTTGCTGGGCCCTACATCTTCTCCACCATCTCCCGGAATTCCTCAAAGGGAATCGCAGTGAGCGTCTGAGTGGTAGAGTGGCCGAAGATGTTCGCCAGCAGCGCCACTTTGGCTGCGGATTTGGCGTCGGGCGCCTCAAAGATGTGCAGGAAGTCATATTCGCCCAGCAAGGCATAACTGGCGATCCGACGCACTTCAGGGCACTCTTCTCGTAATCGCTGCTCAAACTCCCGATCCATCGCCGAAAGGGCCCGGATCTCACCGGGACTACGCAGAGAAATCTTGGAAAGAAGGATAAACGTTGCCATCCTGCACCTCCTTCCCAATTTGTGGCAATTCAGGGGAGACCGGAGATTTCAAACGTGTAGCCCAAGATAGTGAATACGCACGTCGTGGCCTGAGGACGGGCGAACTGCAATTCCACTTCTCGCGCCTCTCCTGCCGCGATGGTCCACGGAAGCGGCGGCGCGGCCACCTGCAGTTCGGCGCTCCCGGCGCGGGAACTGAGCAGGATGTCCCGCTCCGTCACTTCCAGCGGCGCCTGTCCGCCGTTGCGCACCCGCGCGACGATATGCAGCACTTCTCCCCCTTCCCCCAGGAATGCCTGGAGCACCGTCACCTCGGCCACTGCCGTCGCCACCGGTGGAGGCGTATAGGAGAGGGAAAACTGGGCGCGCACGGCCGATATCACATGCGTACCGAACACCCACCTCAAAGTGGGACCGGCGATCGCTTCTGGAATGATATAGGCAACAGTCCCCTCGGCCCTTCCTCCGGCCGGGATTTCCTCCGGCAACGGTCCATATTTACCCCGTCCTGCCAGGGATGGGATGGGGAGGTAACGATTGCCGTCTCCATCCACCAGTTCGGTCGCGAAATCACGCGGGGACAGCGAGGACGAGCCAGTGTTCTCCACTGCCACTTCCACGAAATAAGCCACCGTTCCTGCAGGGAGTTCCGGGAGCCCCCGCTCCACGTGCGCTTCCAGAACGGTCACCCGCGCGTCCCCTGCTTGCACGGGCTGGCCGGGACCGGCCGTGGGCCCGGAGGGGGCCGGGGGGGCCTCCAGCAGTTCCCGAAAATCCGCCTCCACTACCAGCCGGTCCCCTTCCGCCAGAACGACCAGCGTCAGGCCGGGACGGGATTGGGCGAAGATGGTGGGGTCGTCCGGGGCAACCGTTCGCTGCCGGACAACCCGGAAAACCGCCTGCGCTCCGCTGGATAGATGCAGGACGACCCTGTCCCCTTCCCTCAACCCGCCTGCCAGAGCCAGGTTATCTTCCGTCATTTCCAGGCCCAGGACATACGGGAGCACCGTCCCGCTGACCCAGAAGGCGGAATCACCGGATGGAGCGGGAACCTGCCAGGCCGTGCCCACTACGGTAACCGGTTGAATCGGGAAAGAGCGGTCGCCCATTTCCAGGGACGTGGGGACTGGGAGAGGAATCTCCGCGTTACCGATCTCTGCCACCGGCGGGGCAGGAAGGGGGAGAGGGCTGATAGAAGGGGAAATCCGCGTGACGGAGAGCGGGATGCCCGGCGGGCGGCGGGGGAAGAGGACAGGACGCAGGGCCAGGATGGTGATGAGCACGATGACCAGCACGGCGATGAAAATGCCGCCCAGCCAGAGGAGTGGAAACGGTATCCGGAAAGACGGTCGGCCGGGTAAGGGGGGCGGCGCGGAAGTTGCCGGCCCCGCTCCCTCTCCTTCCGCGGGGGAAATTTCAGGAGTGGGTTCTTCCATTATGGACTCCCTGAAGGAGGGGCGATGCGGATATACACGCTGGCCCCTTCTCCTTCCACCACCCGGCCGATGCCCAGGTAGGGGATGAAGAGGCGCACAGCCCCCCGGACGGCGGCGGTGAACCGGAGACGGCCCGTCTCATCCGTCACCCCTTCGGCAACCTGCTCTCCGGTGAAGGTGTCGTACGCAACGATGCGTATGCCCGCAATCCCCTCCCCGGCCCCGGGACTGCGGTCGTTGCTGGAATCGTAATAGACCAGAATGTCCAGCGGGACGAAGCGGGGAGCGGGAGTGACCTGGGGCGGCACCGGGGTGGGGGTGGAGATCAGCCGTACCGAAAGTTCTCCGGCGGGTGTCGGAGTGGGGGTGGGGAGCGGCGAGGTGAACGGAGTCGGTGTGGCCGCATCTTTCTGCGAAACCGGCGTGGCGCGCGGGGTAGCAGTGGGCGCAGGGGTGGGCAGGCCGGGGACCTCCATAGAGCAGCGCAAACTGTAGGTGCTGTTCTGCACTTCCGAGTAGGGGAGCCGTCCACCGTGACCGACTAGAATGTAGAGGTATCCTTCGTATGTGGAAAGGTAGGCAATACGGCTGCGATAATCCCCCGGGGTCACGTCGTCGTTGCCACCCAGAGGATTACGGTTGTGGTCGTAGATGATGATGTTCGTATCCACCCCTGGCCCCAGGTTGAGCGTCTCGCAGGTGTAGAGCAGCCCGGGCTTGACCCAGATTTTGTAGAAGTCGTTGTCCTCGGTAGCCCCGCCCCAGGGGACGAAATTCAGATTATCGTAGGTGATGTTTGTGGCGATGGTCGTGGCGCGGTCAAAGTCGTAATTGGGCTCAAAGCGGTCGAGGGTACCGGGCGGAGGCGGGGCAGGGGTGCCGGTTGGAGTGGGAGTAGCCGTCGGAGTGGGAGTAGCCGTCGGAGTGGCCGTGGGCGCGGAGGCGCTGGCGTCCAGGCGGTATGTCCCCCCACTGCACACGGGGGTGATCTGGAAAACCTTGAAGTAATAGGGGCCGGTGGTGGATGTCACCAGACGAACATATGCCGATGGGCCATCCAGCGGATTCACATCCGTCAGGATGGGGGTGTAATGGAGGTCGTAGACGATGATTCCCAGGTTGTAGTTTCCCAACCCATCGGGGACCGCATAGACTTCGTATGTCCAGCCGATCGTCGCGTTGTCCAGCCGGAAGTAGTCCTCTTCCGCTTCCACCTGGTCGCCTTTGTTTCCCTGAACCAGTGCCAGCCCGGTGTAATCGGCCAGGATCGCCGCGGTGTGAAAACTGTTGATACCCGGCAGGGGATCCGTGGTCGTCACTGCCAGCGTGCAGGTGACCGGGCTGGCAAGAGGAGCCGGTTGAACGCGCAGGGGCACAACGGCGCCGTGACCGGATTCCGCCTGCGAGGCAGGGGAATGGCCGGTCTGCAGTACCAGGAGCAGGGCCAGCCCGGCGATTCCCAGCCCCAGCCCTTCCCATAGAAGCGAACGGGATCGCAGCATCGTTCTCCCTTCGGCCCGGCACACACCGCTCGGGCTGTTTTTGTTATACCACAAAAAGGGCAGGAGTCAAGCCTGCAACGCTGAAGTTCGGACTTGAGTTGGGACAGGGTATTCCGGCAAACCATCTGCGGGCCTTCCAGAGTCCAGCCTGCAGTGTGATACGCTATCCAGCCTCTTTCTGCTCCCCACCTGCTAATGCCGGAAATGGCGGCGGCCGGTGAAGACCATCGCCAGGCCCAGACGGTCCGCGGCGGCGATCACCTCCGCGTCCCGCACCGACCCGCCGGGCTGGATCACCGTGGTCACCCCGGCCCGCGCCCCTTCCTCCACGCCGTCGGGGAAGGGGAAGAAGGCATCGGAGGCCATCCCGGCCCCCGCCGCCCGCGCGCCCGCCTTGAAAACGGCCATCCGCACCGCGTCCACCCGGCTCATCTGCCCGGCCCCCACTCCGACCAGGGCCCGTGCCCCTTCCACGTGACGGGCCAGAACGATGGCGTTGGATTTCACGTACCGGACGGCCCGCCAGGCGAAGCGCAGGATTTCCCATTCCTCCGGGGATGGCGCGCGTCGGGTGACCACCTGCCATTCGGACTCGTCATCGTCGCCGGTATCGGGCTCCTGAACCAGTAGCCCTCCGGGCACCCCGTGGATTTCCCAGAGAAGTCCAGGGACATCCCCTACCGGGACTTCCAGAAGCCGGAGGTTGGGGCGGTCGGAGAGGATTTCCAGCGCCTCAGGGGTGAAGGCCGGCGCGGCGATGCATTCCACAAAGAGGTCCCCCAACTGGCGCGCCGTCTCCCCGTCAAAGGGGCGGTTGACGCCGATGATGCCTCCGAAGGCGGAGACGGGGTCCCCGGCCAGGGCGGGGCCGTAGGCCGCGGCCAGCGAATCGGCCGACGCCAGCCCACAGGGGTTGGTGTGCTTCACGATGACGACGGTCGGCTCCGGGAACCCCCGCGCCGCCCGCCAGGCCGCGTGGAGGTCCAGGATGTTGTTGTACGAAAGGGCTTTCCCCTGCAGCAGACGTCCCCCCAGGGGCCCGGAAACTCCGGCGAAGTGGTATAACGCCGCGGACTGATGGGGGTTCTCGCCGTAACGGAGCACTTCGTACCGCCGGAGATGAAGCGTCAGGTGGGAGGGAAAGCGGGCCTCTTCCTGGGCAAACCCCCGCTGCCAGAAGAAGAGCCGGATAGCCTCGTCGTACGCCGCGGTGTGGGCGAAGGCTTTGGCAGCCAGGCGTCGGCGGGTGGCCTCGCTTACCTCCCCTCGTTCCCGCAGTGCGCTCAATACCGCCCCGTAATCGGCGGGGTCCGTCACCACCGTGACCCGGGCGAAGTTCTTGGCCGCCGCCCGCAGCAGGGCGACCCCGCCGATGTCTATGTTCTCCACCGCTTCCTCCAGGGAGACCTGCGGGTCGGACACCACCTGAGAGAAGGGGTAGAGGTTGCATACCACCAGGTCAATGGGCCGGATTCCCCACTCGGCCAGTTCTTCCCGATGGGACGGCGCGTCGGTCGCCAGGATGGCCGCGTGGATGGCGGGATGGAGGGTCTTGACCCGACCCCCCAGCATCTCCGGGAATCCGGTGACCTCTGCCACGTCCGTGACGGGCAGGCCGGCCTGGCGGAGAAGATGGGCCGTGCCGCCGCTGGCGATCAATTCCACCGCGCAATCGGCCAGCCCGCGGGCGAATTCCACCAGTCCGGTTTTGTCGTAGACGCTGAGCAGGGCCCTATGGATGTGTCCCATAATGTTCCTCCGTCTCATTTCGGATCGTCTGACGGATGGCCTCCACCAGCAACCGGTGCTCTACCCGATGGATGCGTTCCTCCAGGGATTCCAGGGTGTCGTTAGGCTCAATGGGCACCACCTCTTGCAGGATCACCGGCCCGGCGTCCACCGCTTCGTCGGGAACCAGATGGACCATAACTCCTGTATGGGAGATTTCGCCGCGGCGGTATGCCTCGTACGCCCGCTGGATGGCGTTGGTCCCGGGAAACATTCCGGGCAGCGCCGGATGGAGGTTGAGCACCCGGTTGGGGAAGTGGCGCAGGAAGGTGTCGCTCAGCACGTGCATCCACCCTGCCATCACGACCCATTCCACTCCGTATCGTTTCAGGATGGCGGCCAGGTCGGCATCATATTCCTGGCGGGAGCGCCCGGCGTCCCGGTAGGGCTTAAGGGGGTGGTACTCTGTAGGGATGCCGGCCCGGCGCGCCCGCTCCAGCCCGTAGGCGTTGCGCCGGTTAGAGACGACGACGGCGATCTCCACGTCGGGCAGTCGCCCCTCTGCAATCGCATCTATGATGGCTTGGAGGTTGGAGCCGAATCCGGAAATCAGAACCGCGATCCGCCTCACAGGCCACCTCCACCAGCGAAAAGGATGCGCGGTTGCCCGTCGGTATGAGGGATAACCTCGCCGATGACCGGAATTTTCTCCGGCTGTAAAGCCGCGCGGGCCGTTTCCACCTGATCGGGGGCGAGGATGACAACCATTCCAATTCCCATGTTGAACACGCGGTACATTTCCTCCTCATCCACGCCCCCCATTCGCTGGATGAGGCGAAAAATCGGCGGCACTTCCCAGGAATCCCGGTCCAGGCGGACGGCTACATCAGGGGGGAGAACGCGGGGGATGTTATCCGGGAATCCGCCACCGGTGATGTGGGCCATAGCCTTGACCTTCACCCCTGCCGCCCACAATTTCTCCACCAGCGGGAGATAGGAGCGATGGGGAGTCAGCAGAACCTCCCCCAGAGGGCTGCCGATTTCGGGGAAGACGGTTTCCCAGGGGACAGCGGCGAAGACGCGCCGGGCCAGGGAGTAGCCGTTGGTGTGCAGCCCGGAGGAGGGGAGCCCCAGGCAAAGGTCACCCGGACGGACTTCGCGCCCATCCACCATCTCGTCCCGTTCCACCCATCCGACGATGGTACCGACCAGGTCCAACGCCCCGGGGGCGTAGACGTCGGGCATTTCGGCCGTCTCCCCGCCGATCAGGGCACAGCCCGCTGCCCGGCACGCCTCGGCGCAACTACGGACAACGGTCGCCGCGACGACGGGGTCCAACCGGGCAGTAGCGATGTAGTCCACGAAGAGGAGCGGACGGGCACCGTGGACTAAAATGTCGTTGATACAGTGATTCACCAGGTCGTGACCGATAGTGTCGTAGCGCCCCATCGCAGTGGCGATGAGGGTCTTCGTTCCCACGCCGTCGGTGGAGACAACCAGGACCGGAGCCCGTGCTTTCCGTAATGCTTCGGCCGCGAAGAGGCCGCCGAACGCGCCGATGCTTCGCAGGACGGCCGGGGTATGGGTGCTGCGAACGGCCTCGGCCATCAGTTCCACGGCCCGGTTCCCGGCTTCAATGTCCACCCCGGCGTCCCGGTATGAAATTCGCGGGGAAGAAGGGCGGGCCGGGGCGACCAGCGGCAGGGGGAGTTCGTGGATACCCAGCCCCCGACCGATGTCCCGGCGATAGTGGCAGTTCTCAAAGTGAATCCGTCGGACGGCCCGGTAGGCCCGGTAGAGGGCGCCGGGGAGCGTCGCTGCTGTGGCGGTCACGGCCAGCACCCGCCCTCCGGCGGTCAGGAACCGCCCGTTTTCCCGACGGGTACCGGCGTGAAAGAGGATCACTTCCGGGTCGGTGACCTCCTCCAGGCCGAAAATCGGCTGGCCCGTATCGTACCGGTCGGGGTATCCACCAGCCGCCATCACTACACAGGCGGCAAAAGCGTTCTTCCACTTCACCTCCATCTGCCCCAGAGTCCCATCCAGGCAGGCCTCCATCACTTCCAGCAGATCGGTCTCCAGCAGAGGGAGGATAACCTGGGCCTCCGGGTCGCCCAACCGGCAGTTGAATTCCAGAACCTGGGGGCCAGTGGGGGTGAGCATCAGCCCGACGTAGAGAACGCCCCGATAGGGCGTTCCCCGGCGGCGCATCCCTTCCAGGGTGGGATGGACGATGGTCTCCATCACCTGGTGGACCAGGTCAGGGGCCATGAGCGGTGCGGGAGCATAGCAGCCCATGCCCCCGGTGTTCGGTCCCCGATCGCCGTCGTAGACCGCCTTGTGGTCCTGGGCGGGTGGCATCGCTACGGCGGTGTAACCGTCGGTAAAACAGAGCAGGGATGCCTCCTGCCCGGTCAGGCGTTCTTCTATCACGACCTCCTCGCCGGCGACGCCGAATACCCGTTCTACCATGATGCGGTGAAGTGCCGTTTCCGCCTCCGCCAGGGTGTTGCAGACGGTAACGCCCTTGCCTGCGGCCAGACCACTGGCTTTCACGACGATAGGCGCGCCAGTACGGCGGAGATAGGCCAGGGCCGCGTCCGGTGAGGAGAAGGTTTCGCCCCGGGCCGTGGGGATGCGGTTTTCCACCATAAATTGTTTGGCAAAGGCCTTAGAGCCCTCCAGCATCGCCGCGGCAGCGGTGGGGCCGAAGGCGCGCAATCCCGCAGCGGTGAACGCGTCCACTGCCCCGACGACCAGTGGAGCCTCCGGCCCGAAGACGGTGAGGTCTACAGATTGTTCCTGAGCAAAGCGTATCAGGGCGGGAATATCGGTGGGTGTGATGGGGACGTTGGAGATGGGCTGGCCTGGTGGGGCATCTGTGCCTCCGTTGCCCGGGGCGACGAAGACATGAGCGATATGAGGGGATTGGGATAACTTCCAGGCCAGCGCGTGCTCCCGTCCGCCCGAACCGACGACCAGGATCCGTTTCATGAAACCTCCTCGCACCATTCCATCAGCAGTTTATGAGATGCCTGAAGCCAATCCACCTCCACGGGGTACTCGCCGGAGAAGCAGGCCATACAGAGGGAGTCGCCCCTGGAGCCGACGGCTCTTTGCAGGCCCTCCAGGGAGAGGTAATGGATGGAATCCACTCCCAGCCATCGGCCGATCTCCTGGATGCTCATCCGATGGGCGATGAGTTCGTCATAAGTTGCCATATCCACGCCCATGAAGCAGGGGTGTCGGATGGGGGGAGAAGCGACCCGAAGGTGGACCTCTGCGGCGCCGGCCTGCCGCAGCAGGGCGATGATGGGGCGGCTGGTGTTCCCGCGGACGATGGAGTCATCCACCAGCACGATCCGTCGGCCCCGAAGGGAATCGGGGAGGGGGTTGAACTTTAAGGCCACGCCCAGGCGGCGCAGCCGGTCATCGGGCTGGATGAAGGTCCGACCGATATAGCGGTTCTTGATCAGCCCCTCGGTGAACGGGATGCCCGATGCCCAGGCGTAGCCGATGGCGTGAGCGGTGGCCGAATCGGGGACGCCCATCACGATGTCTGCCTCCACCGGGTGTTCCTGAGCCAGGGTCATCCCCAGCCGCTGGCGAACCGTATGCACCGCTTCGCTTCTAAGGACGGAGTCAGGGCGGGCAAAGTAGATGTACTCAAAGACGCAGAGGGCCTGGCGGGGAGAAGGCGGATATCCCTGGATGACGGTCAGGCCATCCCGATCCAGGCGGATGATTTCACCGGGCTGGACCTCCCGGACAAACTGGGCGCCAACGGTGGCAAGGGCGCAGGATTCGGAGGCCAGCAGCCAGCCGGACTTTCCCAATTGCCCGATGCAGAGGGGACGGAATCCCCATGGGTCCCGCACCCCGTAGACGGCATTCCGGGTGAGGAGGGTTAAGGAATAGGCTCCCTGGGCCTGGTCCATAAACGCCTGAATGCGCTCCTCCCAGGTCGCGCCTTCCGCCCCAGCCAGCATCTGGATGATGAGTTCGGTGTCGGAGGATGAGGTCAGGCCCACCCCGCGACTCAACAACTCTTGGCGCAATCGGGGCGCATTGGTCAGGTTCCCATTGTGGGCGACGGCCAGAGGCCCAAGCGCCGTTTCCAGCACGAAGGGCTGGGCGTTGGTCAGGCGAGAGGTGCCCGTGGTGGAATAGCGATTGTGGCCGATGGCCAGGTCTCCCTTGAGGAAGGCCAGGATGTCCTCGTTGAAGACCTGCGCGACCAGCCCCATCCCTTTATGAATGCGGATTGTTTTTCCGTCGGAGACGGCGATGCCCGCGCTTTCCTGTCCCCGATGCTGGAGGGCATAGAGGGCGAAGAAGGATACGCGAGCCACGTCCTCGCCAGGTGCGTATATGCCGAAAACGCCACACGCTTCCTGCATTTCTCTTGCCATTTAGAGCGCCGCTGAGCTGACAGGAGGTGGTGAAACCCCAGAGCGGTGACTACGGGCTGCGGACCGAGGACTGAGGACGGCATTGTGCAGCGATCTCCCGGTCGGCCAGGAGAATCTGTTCGGTCATCTGCTCGTGGTATTTCTGCAGCCGCTGGCGGAGGGCTGAATCCAGGAGGGATAGAATCTTGGCCGCGAGAATGGCCGCCCCTTCCGGCTCCAACACGACGGCCGGAGCAATCCCTGAGGGCATCCGTAGAGAAGAGAAGATGTCCGCACCGCCGAAGCGGTCGGAATAGGGGGGACAGGCGATCACGGGGGCGGTCACGTTGGCATCCACCAGCCCGCTCAGGGCATTGCTCCTGCCCGCTATGGTAATGTAGACTTTGGGCTGGGGGTCCGCCTCGTATTCTTCCAGGATTTTTATCAGATGGCGGACGCTTTTGTGTGCGGATGCCACGCGATATTCCCAAGGGACACCGAAGCGATCCAGCGCCGCACCGATTTCCTGAGCCAGTGGAAGGTCTGCCCTGGAGCCCATCAGGATAATCACGTGCATTGTGCTCCTCCAGATTTGTGTCGAATTGTGACTATATTGACAATGGCAAATTCTAATTTATGTTGAAAAACCGTCCGCTAAAAGTATAAACGGTTAGGACTTATGCAGTTGAACCCTTGATTGCCCATATGTGCCGACTTTTGACGCCATCGAGCACCAGATATAGCGGTTTCACCCACCAACTGCGTAACTCC
>FWPU01011762.1_pt1 | contig 12045 bp, 14 predicted proteins | sample 2228361 | NCBI WGS metagenome assembly FWPU01 (sample SAMEA103939777, study PRJEB20133) | metagenome | reverse complement strand
TAAATCAATAAAAAACTTATTCAAAATAAACCCTCTGACCTTCTTTAATATTATATTTATCCACAAAACCAGATATAACTTCTATTACATATTTATATGGCTTTTTTGAAGGATATAATTCGCACTCATTATCTGGCTTATTGCAAGGAAAAGCATCTTTTGTTATTGAAACGATTTTTTTATTTTGATCAATAAAGATAATGTCAATATTGAATTTCATGTTTTTCATCCAAAAAGAATAATTTACATCTTCGTCAAATATAAAAAGCATTCCCCTATCTTCCGGAATTTTATCTCTAAACATTAGTCCAAGCATTCTCTCTTCATCATTATCTCTAATTTCAGCAGATATACATTTTCCGGTTTCAAAACATACTACCTTTTCATTATCTGAATTTGTTATAATAAATAATAAAAAAGATTCCCCCCCTCTATAGGGAATATGAAGATAAAATGCAACTTTAAGAAAATATATGATCAATCTGGCAAAAATTATATTCAAAAAAGCTATCCGGTAGGGAAATACTAAATGAATTTGTATACCCATCTGATATGGTTCTAAGTTTAATTTGACTTTTAAGAAATTCAAAAAAATATTGAAAAAAAAATTATTATTTATTTCTCTGTAATAAACTTTAGAAAATAATTCAAAAGGAATGCTTTCATAAAAGGAAAATTGAGTATGATCCATTTCCAATATTATCGGATAGGGTTATATTAAAAAAAAGGAGAGAAACATGGCTGATGATATACAGGAATCCTCATTATCAGAAGAAGAGCTTGACAGTTTAATTTCAGATTTGGGAAGTAAAACACCAGAACCTGAGCCAAAAGGTAAGGATATTCCCGATTTGTCTCAAAATCAAAATATTGATCTGGATTCATTATTAGGTACTTCTGCAAACACAGTTACAGATGATGAATTACAGGGATTAACCAGTATGGAATCTTCTTCTCCTGTATCTTCAGCCCAATTTATGGATACTACCAGTATTCAAAGAACGGGAATTCCCTGGGAAGAACTTTATGATGTGAATGTTAAATTAACAGTGGAATTAGGAAGGACAATGCTATTTATAAAGGATATTTTACTTTTGTCCGAAGGCTCCATTGTAGAATTAGATCGAAATGTGGGAGACGAAGTTGATATTTTAGTCAATGACAAGCTTTTTGCAAGAGGAAAGCTTGTCATTTTAGATGAATTTTATGGTGTTCAAATTACTCAAATCGTAAGTCCTCAATTGATGGTAAATTTATAATTTTTTTTTATCTCCTATTATTTTAGACTTCTTTTTTTCCGAATAGTATTACAAGTATTGCATTGAGCATGGAAGCTCAAAGTAAAGTTTCATGGAGGAAACTGTATGATCATTAATCACAATTTATCTGCGATTAATTCGCATAGAGTATTAAAGTTCCAGCAATGGAATGTTGACAAAAATATGGAGAAATTGTCCTCAGGATTAAGAATAAATAGAGCCGGGGATGATGCTTCAGGACTTGCTGTTTCAGAAAAAATGAGATCACAAATCAATGGTCTTCGACAGGCTGAACGAAATACAGAAGACGGAATGAGTTTGATTCAAACAGCTGAGGGGTATTTACAGGAAATAGCAGATATCCTTCAAAGAATAAGAGTTCTGGCAGTACAATCTTCAAATGGAATCTACACGGCACAGGATAGACAGATGATTCAGGTAGAAGTTTCTCAATTAATTGATGAAGTGGATAGAATTGCTTCGCAGGCAGAATTTAATAAAATGAATTTATTTAAAGGAGATTTTGCGAGAGGTTCAAGAATTTCTTCAATGTGGTTTCATATTGGTCCTAATCAGCATCAACGCGAGAGAGTTTATATTCAAACTATGACTTCACAAGCATTAAATTTAAAACGATACGATGGTTCTTTATTAACCCTTTCAACGGCGGAATTTGCGAATGATGCTATTGGAATTCTTGATGTGGCATTACATAGATTGAATAAGCAAAGAGCTGATCTTGGTGCTTACTATAACAGACTTGAACATGCTGCTAAAGGATTAATGGTTGCTTATGAAAATACACAAGCAGCAGAATCGAGAATTCGCGATGTAGATATGGCAGAAGAGTCTGTTTTTTTTACCAAGAATCAAATTTTAGTTCAGTCGGGAACAGCAATGTTGGCTCAAGCCAATGTAAGGCCACAATCTATCTTACAACTATTGCGATAATAGCTTGCCCGTATCTGACGGGCCTCTTTTTTTTAAATTATGCCTAAGAAAAATTTTGAATATCGTCGAGAGTTTGTTAATGAAAAAGATCTGAATGTTGTTCATAAAAAAGTAATTCGTATTTTTTCCTGGAATGTTAATGGTTTGCGTGCCATTACAAAAAAAAATTTTTACAATTGGCTGGATGCAGAAAGTCCTGATATTTTTTGTTTGCAGGAAACTAAAACAACTTTTGAACAAGTACAGCTGGATAAAACTGCCAGAAAGTTACTGAATTATTCTTATCATTCGTACTGGGTAAGTTCTGAAAAAAAAGGATATTGTGGAGTAGCTACATTTTCCAGAATTAAGCCCATAAGTTATCAATTTGGATTTCAACCTGATCATCCTATGTATAAATTTAATAATGAAGGAAGAATCATTGTAACTGAATATCAAAATTTTATCTTATGGAATGTTTATTTCCCAAATGGACAGAGAGGGCCGGAAAGAGTAAAATATAAGTTAGAGTTTTATGAATATTGCTTTTCTTTCTGGCAACAGATTCGAAAAGAAAAATTTTTAATTATTACAGGTGATTTTAATACTGCTCATAAAGAAATTGATTTAGCACGGCCGGAAGAAAATAGAAATACTTCTGGTTTTTTACCTGAGGAAAGAGCTTTTCTGGATAAATTGGTTCAGAATGGGTATGTAGATATTTTTCGAAACTTTGATCCCTCTCCTCATAAATATACGTATTGGGATCCTATAACAAAAGCACGTGAAAGAAATGTAGGCTGGAGAATCGATTATTTTTTTATTACTGAAGAAACAAAAAAAATAATAAAAAATGCTTTTATTCAAATGGATGTTTTCGGCAGTGATCATTGTCCAATTGGTCTGGAAATACAAATAGGTTAATAACTAATTTCTCTGGTTTTTATTCAATATGACCTGAATCATTTCCTCGTGATTTTTGATTTTTTTTAATTCTTCAAAATCTTTTTGATTCCAGGCTTTTAAATTTTTTTTAATAGCAATTTCGGTACTTGCTCCAATATAAAGTTGATATAGTATATTGTCTGGGACTTTATCTTTCTTTTGTATTAAATCAATATAGCGTAATTCGGGATAATAGTTTTTTATAAATCCTAAAATTTCTATAAATTTATCATATGGAAAATTTTCTCCAATAGAAAGTACAGCAAAAGAATTATGTGTATAAGGTTCGGAGGTTTTTATAATTTCGGCGGGAATTTCCAGTTCTTCCATTAATATCTTTACTGAACTTACTTTTTCATTATAGGTTAGAATAATAAAGTGATTTTGTTTTTGTTCTGTGAAAGAAAAACTATGACAGTTCATCAATAAAAATAAAAAAAGTATATTATTGATTTTCATAAAAACCAATCTAATGAATAGAGATTCTATGAAAAATAAAAAAAGAGTTTTCATTATAAAAAGTTTAATTTATATTATTCTTTATGGAAGCAATTATTACTCCTCAAACAAAAATGTACGAAATTCTTGATCAATTTCCTTCAGCAAGAAGATTATTGTTTCAGAAGTTTCATATAGGTGGTTGTTCCAGTTGCGGATATTCCCTTGACGAAACCCTTGAAGAAGTTTTTACAAAACATAATAAAAAAAATCAAATGGAGGAAGCTATAAAATTGCTATATGAAAGTGCAGAGTTTGAAAAAAAAATCCAGCTTTCAGTATATCAATTAAAAGAACTTATTGAAAAAAAAGAACATTTTCTTTTACTGGATGTTCGTGAACCCTTTGAAAGAGATATTGTGAGCATAGAAGATTCTATTTTGCTTACACGCGACTTAGCTTTTGAAATTCTTCAAAAAGGTGATAAAAATCAAAAAATGATTTTTTACTGCCATACAGGTATACGATCTCTGGAAGCTGCTATATATTTTTATCATCATGGTTTTAAGAATGTATTTAATTTAAAGGGCGGCATTGATGAGTGGGTTAGAGAAATTGAACCGCATTTACCAAGATATTAATGAAATTATTATATTATCTTTATAAAAAAAATTAACTATAACTTTTAAATTAATATTTAAAAAAAATTAAAACAATAAAGTAATTAGGAAATATGATGGTTATCAAGGGTTATTTCTAAACCATCGAAATAGTTCTGTCTGTATGCTTCATAAATCAAAATCGAAACTGCATTGGCCAGGTTAAGGGAACGGCATCTTTGGGAAACAGGAATTCTTAAAAAATTTTGTGGACATATTTCATTCACTTTTTTGTGAATAAAAGAAGGTAATCCTGTAGTTTCGCTTCCAAATACAAAAATTTGATCCTTCGAAAATTGATAATTTGAATAAAGATTCTTTGCAAATCGAGAAAGAAATACTACATCTTTTATAGATTTTCCTTGTTTTTCGAGATAGAGTTCAAAATTATCCCAGTTATCAATCATATGAATCGAAATTTCCTTATAATAATCAAGCCCTGCTCTTCTTAATGAGGCATTGTCCATAGAAAACATAGGTTTTCCCACTATTGTAAGTTTTAAATTTGTACAGGCACATAAACGAATAATGTTTCCTGTATTTTGAGGAATCTGTGGTTCATATAGAACTATTTCCATAGAATCAAAAAAAATTTAATATTAATAGTGTAAATATAAAAAAACTTATTAGTTTTTGTTTACTAAATAAGTATATATAAAAAACAGCACATAAAAGGAGTTTTTTATGATAAGTTTAGCAAAAAGAATGAATAATATCACACCATCATTAACACTGGCTATAACTGCAAAAGCAAAGGAATTACAAACCCTCGGTAGAGATGTTATAAGCTTTGGAGCCGGAGAACCCGATTTTGATACTCCAGAAAATATCAAAAACGCGGCCATCCAATCAATTAAAACTGGCTTTACCAAATATACAGCTGTAGGTGGAATTCCCGAGTTAAAAAAAGCCATCATTCAAAAATACGAAAGAGATTATAATTTATCTTATAAAATTAATGAAGTAACAGTGGGCAATGGTGGAAAGCAGGTTTTGTATAATTTGATTTTTGCTATTGTGAATCCCGGAAATGAAGTAATTATTTTTTCTCCCTACTGGGTATCTTACATTGATATAGTAATGTTTGCGGATGGAAAACCTGTTATTGTAGACACAAAAATAGAAAATCAATTCATTCCCCGCATAGAAGATATTGAAAAAGCGATTACAGAAAAAACTAAGGCAATAATTTTAAACTCTCCTTCGAATCCAACCGGTTTAGTATATTCAGAAGAATTTTATAGAGAGTTTACCAAATTATTGAAAAATTATCCGGATATTTTAATTATATCTGATGATATTTATGAAAAACTCATTTATGATGGATTAAAATTTTATAATCCTTTATTAGTAGATCCTTCTTTAAAAGAAAGAACAGTAATTTTAAATGGAGTTAGTAAAACTTATAGTATGACGGGATGGAGAATTGGATATGCATTGGGACCAGCTTATATTATAGATGCTATAGAGACCATACAAGGGCAGAGTACTTCAAATGCTTCTTCTATTTCTCAAAAAGCAGCAGTAGAAGCTTTATCAGGGGATCAAAGTTATTTAAATGATTTTATTAAAAGTTTTCAGGAAAGAAGAGATTTATCCTATCGAATTTTAAATTCTATTGATAAAGTCAAAATATTTAAACCACAGGGAGCATTTTATATTTTTCCGGATCTATCTGAAATTTTCAAATCAGAAAATTTTAAAAAATTAGTTAGAGAAGGTGAGTCTAATTCTCTGGCTTTTGCGCGTTTATTATTAGAGAGACAGGATGTAGCAATTGTTCCAGGTATTGCTTTTGGTAATGATAATTGTATACGAATATCTTATGCCACAGGAGAAGAACTTATTAGAAAGGGACTCGAAAGAATTGGCAATTTTGTGTATGATTTGATGAAATGAAATCAGAGATAATAAAGAATTTTTTACATAAAAGTCAAATTTATGAATATCAACTGGAAAGTTTGGTCGAAGAAGGTTCGAATAGAGTTTATTATAGAATCCTTTATAATGAAAATCAGTCGCTTATATTGTGTGTGACATATCCATTTATTCCTGAAAGGGATGATTTTCTCGAACTGAGTTATTATTTAAAAAACCATAATTTAAAGGTTTCCCGAATTATTGATTATTCTGCTGGAGATGGATTAATTCTTTTAGAAGATGGAGGAAGTCAATCTTTACAGGATGTAATTCTCGAGTTTAAAAAAAATGGAGATAAAAAAAAAATAAAGAATTTTTATATTTCTATTCTTGATGAAATGTCTAAATGGCATTCTCTAAAAGATATACCCGATTTTGTAAAAAATCGGTATTTTAATTTTGAGAAATTAGATTTTGAAATCAATTTTCTTTACGAAAAAATGAAAATTATAAAAGATATGCCCCATCCCGGTTTTGAGTTTCAAATTTTTCTTAAAGAAGTAAATGAATTTTTATCTTCGCAAAATTTATGGGTGTTTACTCATCGCGATTTTCATTCAAGAAATATTTTGTATAAAAATTCAGAAGAAGATTCTTCGAATGATTTTTTTGTAATTGATTTTCAGGATGCACGAATGGGGCTTCCGTGGTATGATTTATCTTCATTACTTTATGATCCCTATGTGTTTCTTGATCATGAATTGATTTTTGAACTTTTTGATTATTATTATAAAAAAAATCATTATCCTCAAAAAGAAAAAGAATATCATACAAATGTATTTTATTTACAATCTCTACAAAGGTTATTAAAAGCTCTGGGAAGTTTTTATTATTTAGGACTGGAGAAAAATAAAAAACATTTTCTTGAAGCCATCCCACAAACTTTGGAGCATTTAATTGATATTTCTATTTTAGGAAAGTTTCCCGATCATTTGTATTTATATTTCAATAATTTAAAGAAATTTATAAATCAAGTATATGAGAAACAAAAATAGAAAAGCAATGATATTAGCAGCTGGTTTTGGAACGCGTATGAAAGAATATACAACAACTTTACCAAAACCTATTTTACCTATTAGAGGTATACCTATAATTGCCTATCATCTGTTTTTATTATATTTATGGAAAGTGGATTATGTGGTTATAAATTTACACTACTTAGGAGATACTATTAAATCCTTTTTAAAAACTTTTCCCTATTATGAAATTCGATACAGTGAGGAAAAGGAAATCCTAGGAACAGCAGGTGGCATTGCTTATGCTATTAAGCAAAATTTATTAAGTCACTATTTTTTAATTTTAAACTCAGATACCATTTTTTTTAATACTAATAAAGATTTATCTATTCCTTTTGAGTATCTTTCATTGTTAGAAAAAAAACAGATCAATAATTTGTTGTTCTTGCGTCAAATTCAATTATCTACAAAAGAAAAAACTTTTTCGCTTAAAGAAAAGATCTATAATGAAATTCATAAAATTGTTTTGAATACAGATGCCGAAGGTAAGTATTTTTACACAGGTATGTCTATTTTTGAAGAAAGTTTTTTTAATTATTCGCGAAACTTAGATATAGCTCTGATGAAAAAAGAACTTATTGAACTTTTAAGCCATTCGGATTTATATGGAATTATAGAAAATAAAATAAGATATGACTGTGGAACAAAAGAAAATTATGAATCTATAAAAGATAAAGATATAATCCCTGAAAACTTAAAAAAACATTGGGAAAATTTTAAAACTAGCTGGAAGGAAATATGTTAGAAATATTTATTCCTGTATTATTATATTTAAAAGAATTTTCTGTTAGTATTGATTTTAAATTAAAAAAGGAAGATTTGAGTCCTTTTCAGGAATTTTTTTCTAAGGAAGATTGGGATAAAACTGAAACAAAATTACTTATTCGTCATACTATATCTGAAATTCGAGCAGGATTTTTTTCGGGAGATTTTAAAAAAGTAAACGAAGCTATGCAAATTCTCGAAAAATATACGGATTTTCCAGAAGCAAAAGCCAATCTAATGTATTTTCAGGCTATTCTTGAATCCCGCAATCATAATCATCTAATGGCAATGAATTTATTACAGTCTGCTCTTCAGATAGATCCGGCTCTTGATTCAGCCTGGAACTTATTAGGTTATCTTTTTAGTTTAATGGGAAATCAAGAAGAGGCCATTAAATCTTTTCTTAAAGCTATAGAACTGGAACCTTTTTCTCCAACCTATCATTATAATTTAGCTTATTCTTATTGGTTAAATCAGCAAATGGATAAGGCCTTACAGAGTATTGATCGATGTATTGAGTTAAGAGATAATATTGGAGAATCCTATTATTTAAAAGGAATGATTTTACAAAACCAAAATAAAGAAGAAGCTCTAAAGAATTTTCAAATAGCTCTCGAAAGAAATTTAGATACGGATGTTTTCTTATACCATTTTCTAAATTTAGCTTATGAAGTAAAAAATATAAAATATCTCGAAGTACTGATGGAAAAAACAAAAAATAGCCAAAATATAGATATTTTAAAGATGAGGTTATTGATCCATTTGACGTTCGGTGAATACAATAAAGCTTATTCAAACTTTGTTTCAATTTTAAATTATGGTTTAATGGAGACTTTTCTGGATTCGCAGCAGGAAATTGATAAAGAATTAGTTAAAAAAATTCATGTATTTCAGTGTACTCATAAAAAAAATATAATTCAATTAATTCATAAACAGAAAAATTTAAGTGAAAAAAGCATTGATTTTCTAAGAAAAATTGCTTCTGAAAAATGTAATCGAACTCTTTTTTCAAGAGATCCCATTGTTAATCCTGTGCGATGAAGTATAATTTATCAATCTGGTTATTTATATAAATTTTTTGATTTTTGTTCTCTTTCATACTCAAAACATAAATTTCCTGAAATAAATGGATTATATCTTCATGATTTGGGTATTGTAATTGATATCCATATTTTCGATAGATTCCAGAGATAGGAATTACTTCAATTCCAATAAATTTTTTATTTTCGAGATGGAAATGTAAAATAACAAGGATATTATGGTTCTGGAGATAATTCGCTGAACCAAATAAAAAATTTCCGAGAGAATAGATAATGGCTTTATTATTTCGTAAGTCGATAGCTTGTGGAATATGAGGATGATGACCTATTATAAAATCCACACCTTTTTTTAATAAAGTATCTGCTAAATTTCTTTGGAATTGTGTGGGGAAGAGATTATATTCATTTCCCCAGTGTAAAGAAACTATCACATAATCGACATTTTTGCGAATTGATGAAAGAGAATTATAAAATTTATTTGTTGGGGATGCCACTCCTGCTTTATTATTTTTTGCAAAAATAGTTTCCGGACCGATCAGAGATAAGGAATAAAAAGCAAATTTTATATTTTTGATTTGAAAAATGGCAGGTTCAATAGCTCTGTCTTCGTCCATTTCCGCTCCTATAGCAACAATTCCTTCGCTTCTGAAATGCTCTAACATATCTTTAAGCCCCGGTTCTTCTAAATCGTAAGAGTGATTATTCCCCAGAAATCCTAAATCGATTTTTAAATAATTTAGAACTTTGAAAGCATCGGGAGAAGATTGGAAAACATATGTTTTAAAATTTTTAGATTTTCCTTCGGAAGCAATTACAGTTTCTATGTTTAGAGCTCGAAAGTCTACATTATGAAAAAGGGGAGCAATTTTTTCAACAGGGAAGTGTATCCCTTTCTGATTTTGTAAATCTTTAACTCCCCACATAAAATGAGTATCTCCTGCAAAAAGAAGAGTAACAGTATTTTTTGGTAGAAGAAATCTTTCCTGTTTTAAGTTGTCTTGGCTATAAATTGTAATTACAAAAGAAAAAAAGAAATAAAAAAGAATAAATCTTTCCATTAAGCTTCATTTATTTATTTGAATTCTTTATCTGTTGGAATTTTTAATGGATCTTTTGCAGTATTCCTTTTTATGGTCTCTTCTTCAGAAGATTTTATTTTTTCTATATTTTTTTGTGTTTGAACGAGTTTAGTTTCTTCAATTTTCCTTTCAAAGTTAGATTCTGTTTGTATTTCTTTATAAACTTTTGAATTTTTAAGTTCCTGTATAAAACTGGAAAATTCCTGAACATTTCCTTTATCTGCCGATGCCAGATCTTTCAAAAGCTTTAAAGATTCTTTAGATAAAGGTTTTAAATTTTCTTTTCGAATTTCCATATCTTTACTGATAGAAATTTCACCTGGTTCATCAAGAATTACCGATTTTCCTTTGTTATCTTTTATTTCAAGTGAACCCTCTACCAGAGCTATATTGGTATTATTCGTTTGTTTATCAACCTTTACGATAAAGCTTGTTCCTCTTACAGATGCAACAGATGTGGGGGTTACTACACTAAATTTTTCACTGGAACTCAATCTTTTTAAATGAGTTATTATAGTTCCGGAACTCTGATTAAATTCCAGATTTTCTTCTAAGAGACTTTTAATTTCAATAACTGATTCTTCGCCAATTCGAATAATTCCTCTATCTTTTAAAATTATATCTAAAGCTGCATCTTTACCGGTAAGAATTTTATCATCTTTAAGTAACATTGTATTCATTTCCAGATTTTGTATGTTCCCCTGTCTTTCGAGTTTAACATCACCTTTAATAAATTGAGGTTTTGCAATAAATTTTTCGATATTTTCTTTTTGGATTGTAACTTCTTCTTTGCAATAAGAAAATGCAAAAAGAAGTAATCCTAGCTGGATTAAAAAAAATTTTTTCATCTATAGCCTCCTTAGACCAATATAATTGATTTCTTGAAATGTTCAATAAAAAATTAAAATTAGTTTTTGTTTTCAAAAAAAATTAAATATTTTTTTGCTAAGCATTAAGTAAAATTCACAATGAAATTTAAATGAATTTGTACGTCAGTTTATTTATATTTTTAAGTATATAATTTTAAATAATAATAAAGGATAATTTAAGTTAAAGAATATTTTTGATCTTGCTAAAAAATTAATATAAAAAAAACTTTCCCTATGCATTTATTGCAGTTTTATCATTTTTCTCTTATATTCGATCTGGAATTAGAGAAATTAAAAGAATTCTTGTATAAACTTTGTACCTTTTATGAATTTAAAGGCTTAATTTTAATCGCTAAGGAAGGTATAAATTTATCAATTGCTGGTGATTTATCAAAAATACATCAATTTATGGATAATTTACAGAATCAAAATTATATTAATGTACAACAAATTCAAAAAAGAATTCAAGATGTAGGTGAAATTCAACCATACAGAAAGCTCGTTATTAAAATTAAATCACAAATTATACCTTTTCCAGAAGAGGTAGATATAAAACAAAACAAAAATCGTTTTTTGTCGCCTGAAGAATTCCATGAATTAGTTCTTCAAAATAAAGCTATTCCTGTGGATACCAGAAATTATTATGAATGGGCAATTGGTAGTTTTCAGAATGCGATAAAATTTCCCATTCGTAAATTTAGAGAATTACCTCAACAATATGAATGGTTTTTACATCATTATCAGCAAAATCCTGATAAAATCTTTGTTACCTTTTGCACAGGGGGCATTCGTTGTGAAAAAGTAGTTCCATTTTTAGTATCTAGAGGATTAGATAGAATTTATCAGATTCAAGGGGGTATATTAAGTTATTTTGAAAAATTTGCCTATCAAAAAGAGATTTTATGGGAAGGTGAATGTTTTGTTTTTGATGAAAGATATACAATATTACCTAATGGACAGAGAGGAAAGATTCTTCCCTGTTTGATATGTGGTCAGCCAGTTCTTGAAAAGAAATGTATTCGATGTGGGGCAAAACTACAGATTGCTTAAAAATTTTTTTCTAAATATTCCATCCATATTTGTAAAACTTTATCTTCTGGATTTTCCTGATACAACTCTCTAAAT
>FWPU01010553.1_pt1 | contig 12049 bp, 11 predicted proteins | sample 2228361 | NCBI WGS metagenome assembly FWPU01 (sample SAMEA103939777, study PRJEB20133) | metagenome | reverse complement strand
ATTTCCGGTTCTTCACTATCCACTGCCCGGGGAGGATCCTGAGGTGCTCCCCGTCCCGGACCACATACATTTGCTTCCACTTGGAGCCAATGGTATACACGATATCCTCTTTCTTAACCCCCGCCAGGGAGAGGGGCTCACCGGGCTGGGTGAAGTCGCCCAGAATTACCCGGGGATCGCTCCTGGCGTCCTGGAGCATCCTGGCGTGGATGGTTTCCCTCCAGCCATCGTAATGCCTGCTGTGGCAGCCCCGGCAGGCCTGAGAGCCGGTGAACTCGGCGGGTTCGGCCGGGCTGCCCGGTTCTGAACGGCGGGCAGTATCCGGCGGCCCGGCCCCTTCCTTGCCTTCCCATCGAGCACAGCCTGCCACCAACCATGACCCTGCCAGGGATATCAACAGTACCGCCAGGGCAAGCAAGGCCCGCCGGCTCAACGCTAACACCTCGCCCCCATCACCGCGTTAGTTATTGAAAGGTCCTTTTGCGCAAGACGTAGGCCGCCGCTTCCGTCCGGTTTTGGAAGTTGAGCTTGTTGAGAATGCTGGACACGTAGTTGCGCACGGTTTTTTCGCTCAGGTAGACCTGCTGCGCGATCTCCTTGTTGGTCTTCCCTTCGGCTACCAGGGCCAGGATGCGCTTCTCCTGGGGGGTGAGCAGGGAATCCTCCGATTCCCCCTGGGCAATCCGGCGCATGCGATCGAGAACGGTGGCAGTTACAGCGGGGTCGAGAAGAGACTCACCCCGCCCGACCCTTTCCACCACCTCTATCAACGCCTGGCTGCCGATCTGTTTGAGAACGTACCCCTTGGCGCCGGCCATGATGGAGGCAAAGACAGCCTCCTCGTCCGCGTAGGAGGTTAACATAATCACCTTGCTGTTAGGGTCCCGGTTGCAGATCTCCCGGCAGGCCTCGACCCCGGAATCACCGTCCATAAGCCGGATATCCATGATCACCACGTCCGGTGAGAGCTGGGCCGCTTTATCCACCGCTTCCCGGGCCGTCACCGCTTCCCCGACGATCTGGAAATTGGGGTTCCGGCTCAGCAGCCCGGCGAGCCCGATGCGCACCACCTCGTGGTCATCGACCAGTAAAATCTTGAGTGGTCCCATCCTTTACCCTCCCCTTGGTATGGTTAATCTCAGCTCTGTTCCCCGGCGGGGTAAGGAGGTTACCTCTAACCGCCCCTGGAGTATGGCAGCCCGCTCGGCCATGTTGTGAAGCCCCTGCCTCCTTCCTTGATCCCCGGGGATTGAGTCGTTACCGGGGTAAAACCCCCTGCCGTTGTCCCGGATGAGCAGTACCAGCTCCGGCCCGGTTAATTCCATGCTTACCAGCACCCTGCTGGCCCGTGCATGCTGCTGCACGTTGTTGAGGGCCTCCTGCAGGATATGAAACACGTGGGTCCACTGCTCCGCGCGCAGGTGACCGGCATCCACGTGCTTTAGGCTCAGGTGGGCCTGGATGCCGGTTGAGGATCGAAAACCGGCCACCAGGTCCCGCAGGGTGCCCAGCGGGTCGCGGGTGGAGAAGCGCTCGGGGTGCAAGGCCATTATATACCGGCGGATGTCCTTGATGGTATCGTTGAGGCGCTCCATGGCCGCCCCTATTTCCTCTCGGACGTGGCTCGACTCCGGCAGCTGGAAGGTAAGATTCTCCAGCTTTAGTCCCACCCCGTATATCGACTGGATGATACCGTCATGCAGGTCGCGGGCAATACGTTCCCTTTCTTGCAGGATATGCCGCTTCAGCTCCGATTCCTCCACCCGGCGCTGTAACTCTATATCGAACACCTCCAGCGACCTGATGGCAAAGTAGGCTATGGCCACCGCGCAAAGGATGCGCAGGGCCTCCACCGGCATTCCCGTGTACCGCGAGAAGGAAGCATGGTTAATCAGGGAGGCCGGAAAGAAAGAAGCCTTTTCGACGACGAGCCCCGCGGCGATGCCGTACACGGCGAAGGACATGGCAGCCCCCAGCAGGTGCCGCACCACCGTGGGCATATCCAGTTCGCGAAGCTCGCGTGACTGGATATACAAGGCCCGGGAAGTGATCCAGGCGCCCGGCAGGCCCAGCATATAGCGGGATATAACACCGGAGGTTACCAGCCACTTCTCTCGGGCCGCCTCCCGGAGCCAGGGATAACGGAAGATGAAGAGTCCGAGCCAGAGCGTCCAGGCCGCAGCCGGCAGCCATCGGACCAGCCTGGAATCCCGCCTTTCTCCCGCCAGCAGGTTAACCCCGAACTGGAGCAAAAGGGCAAAGGAGAAGGAAATGAGCACCTTCTGCAGCAACTCCAGGGGAACCACCAGGGCAGGAAGCAGGGTCAGGCGGTACAGGGGGAGAAGCACCTCCCCCCAGTCGGCCAGGCCGTGTACCAGGCCATAAGCCCCCAGTAGCCAGAGATTTCTTCCTAAAAGGAACTCGCTCTGGCTCCGTATTTTCATCAGGATGGCTACACCCATGACCACGAAGGTCATCCCGTACAGCAGGTAGCCGGTTATAAGGTTGGGGTTAATAACTTCCTCGGCGACGTTCATCTCTTTATGATAAGGACCTTACCCCCCGGGGTTCGTAGATGCAGAAAGGTTCCTCCTCCATGTAGTCACCCCTGGTCCCGAGGGCACGGGCACGGCAGCCGGAGCATACTACCCGGTACTCGCAGTGGCCGCACTTCCCCTTGAGTTTGGTGGCATCCCGCAGGGTCGCGAAAAGCTCCGACTCCTGGTAAATCTCGCGGAAATGCTGATGGCGAACGTTACCTGCCGGGATGGGAAAGTACCCGCAGGGGAATACCTCTCCCGTGTGGGAGATAAAACAGAAGCCCTTGCCGGCCAGGCACCCGGCTGGGCCCCTACCCGACAGGCCCTGCCCGGTCGGGCCTTCCTCCTCTCGCATCGACCGGCCTTCGGCCCTGGCGCGCTGCCGGAAGATGCGCACGTAATGGGGGCCGCAGGTAACCTTGACCGGTATGGGAGCCTTGCGGCTCACCTCGTAAATCCAGTCTAGCACCTGTTCGTACTGCTCCGGGGTTACCTCGTCCTCGATCTTTCCCCGCCCGGTAGGCACGAGCATGAAAACATCCCAGGTCACCGCCCCCAGGTCGATCACCGTCTGGAGCATGTCGGGGAGATCGTCCAGGTTCCGGCGGGTCACGGTAGTGTTGATCTGAAAGGGCAGCCCCGCTTCCCGGGCGTAAGCCAGGCCGCGCGTGGCCGCCTGGAAAGCCCCCGGCACCTGCCGGAAGGTGTCGTTCCGCTCCGGGGAGGAACCATCCAGGCTCACGGAGATGCGCATCACCCCGGAAGCCTTCATCTTTTGCACCACTTCCGGGGAAAGGAGGGTACCGTTGGGGGACATCACCACCCTGAGCCCCCGGCGCGTGGCATAGGAAGCTATATCGAAGATATCTGCCCGCATCAGGGGCTCACCGCCGGTGATAATCAAGATCGGCCGGGAGAACTCCGCAATCTCGTCCACCACCCGTAGCACTTCCGAGGTGGATAATTGTTGGGGATGATGTTCCAGTTGCGCCGAAGCCCGGCAGTGAACACAGGCCAGATTACAGGCCCGGGTAGACTCCCAGGCCACCAGGCGAGGGACAATTTCTCGCATTAACAACACCTCATGCTGTTTTTCTAGAACTATCAATCGGAATCCTGCTGCAACCGGCTCTAAAAAAAATGGGGCTACCGCCCCCTATTTCCAGCCGCGGCCTGTAAGTGTACCCTATAGCTTCTTGTGACAGGTGCCGCACCCGTCTGGCGATTTCACATCGTGGCACGAGGCACACGTTGTATTCATCAGCGAGGTGCCCCCGGGGGTCATGGGACCCGGGCCGTGCACTACCCGGCTGTGGCACTTAAGACATGAAGTCGTTCCAATAAGCTCAAGATGGCGCTGGTGAGAAAACCTCAGCTCGGCCGTTTCCGTCCGCTGGCGGACATCACCGTGACATTCAAGGCAGCGGCGGACGTCCACCCGGGCCCGGATTATATCCTCCTTCCTGCCGGCCAGGTGCGCATACACCTCCCGGAGGCCGAAGACCTTGCGCTTCACGTATCCCAGTTTTCCCGGCTCGCTGTGGCAGGTCAGGCAGGAGACGGAGCTATGGGAAGAAGTCTCCCAGCTTTTTACCGATGGGGCAATCTCGTGGCATGACATGCAGAACTTGGGCCTGGAGGTGTATTTAAACCCCGCCCAGGTAAAAAGGGCAAACCCGGCGATAACCACCCCTATTACCGCTAACTTACTGGCGCAAAAAGTCTTGCTCAACTGTACCATCCTTTCACCTGATCGCACGGGTCATGGCGCGGGCTTGGTTCCCGCGTGAATGGCCACCACACCCCCCGACAGGGGCCTCACCACTAGGTCCACCAGCCCTACCTGTCGGAAGATGGCGGCCAGATGATGGAGATCGGGGAACCGGGTCAACGAGTAGGGAAGCCAGGTATAAGGCCGCTTCCCTTCCCCGGCCGGCCACCCCTTTTCCACCAGCCGGCCCAGCAGGGGGACCACGTGGTAGAAGTAAAGATAATAACCCGACCGGAACAGCACATTCTCCGGCTTCGTCAGCTCCAGGGATACTACCCGCCCCCCGGGGGCAACCACCCGGGCCATTTCCGCCAGGACTCGTCGAATATCGCTGACGTTGCGAAGGGCAAAGCCTATGGCCGCGCAGTTAAAGGTGTTATCCGCGAAGGGGAGGTGAAGGGCGTTCCCTTCCACTAACTCGATCATGCCGGCATAGGGGCTGGACGCCACCTTGCGATGGGCCACCTCCAGCATGCGCCGCGAAAAATCGAGACCGTAGACCCGGCCGGCCCTTCCCACCTGTCGGGCCATGATCAGGGCCAGTTCCGCCGTCCCGCAACACACGTCCAGGGCCCGGTCGCCCGGCCGCAGACCGGTATAGCCCCGGAACACTTTCTGCCAGTACCGTACCAGGCCCCCCGTCAGCACGAGGTTCATCAGGTCGTAACGAGTGGCGATGGAATCAAAGAGGCGGTGAATATACTTTTCTTTGCCGGCATCCGTGTTCCTTTGGCCAACCATCACGGCCCTTTACCGCCTTGTCCCTTTAACGATGGTGATTTTGTCCCCGGCTTGCACCTCCCCTCCCCTGATCACCCGGGCGAAAATGCCTTCCCGCGGCATCACGCAATCGCCTGCCTGATAATATATAACGCACCTTTCGTGGCATTCCTTGCCGATCTGGCTTACTTCCAGCACCGCCGTTTCGCCCACGGCCAGTGCGGTGCCCACCGGCAGGGAGGCCAGGTCGATCCCGGCAGTAGTCAGGTTTTCGGCGAAGTCCCCGGGCCCCACTTCCAGCCCTTTCTGGCGCATTTTATTTATACTTTCCACCGCCAGCAGGCTCACCTGGCGGTGCCAGTTGCCGGCGTGGGCATCCCCTTCCAGGCCCCATTCCTCCCGCAGCCGGGCCCGGCCCACGTTTTTCTTCCGGGTACCTTTTTTCTCGCTTATGCTGACGGCCAGTACTTCGCCCACTTTAATCACCCCAATGACACGAATTTGTTCGACATCCTTCGCTTTTTTCCTGCCCCTTTCCAGGTGGTACCAGGGACAAATCTTTTTTTCAATCCAGTCCAGGAACACGTAAAGGGTAAATCCCAGCAGCCCCATGGCCAGAACCCCGGTAAACATCTCGTCGAAGGCCTGCCGCGACCAGGTTTCCATGATATAATACCCCAGCCCCTCGGTGGTGGCAAAGGTCTCGGCGATGAAGAGAACGGCAATGGCGGTACCCAGGGCTATGCGCACGGCCGTAAGGATCTCCGGCAACACCGCGGGGACTACCACGTGGCGGTATATCTGGGCTTCCGAAGCCCCCAGGGAAGCCATGGAAAGGATATAGTGGTGATTTACCCCCCGGGCGGCATCCCGGGTGGCAACCAGGATCTGGAAGAACACGATAAGGGAGATCAGGAAGATCTTGGCCGCATCCCCGAGCCCCAGCAGGATCATGATCAGGGGCAGGAAGACGATCTTGGGCACCGGGTACACAAGATACACCAGGGGTGCCACCAGCCGATCCAGGGCCTTAATCCTGCCGAGGGCCAATCCCAGGGGAACAGCCACGATGAAGGAAGCCAGGATGGCGGTTACCGCCCGGAAGACGCTCGTCAGGAAATGACGCCCGAGGCCCCGCACCAGGCTTCCGGCGAATAGAGAAAACACCTTCATCGGCGCCGGCAAAACGGGGCGCCCGATAATGGAAGCCGCCAGCTGCCAGGACAGCAGGATAAAGCCCCCCGCCACGAGGTATTCAAGCCAGGCGCCAGCCCTGGTCGCTGGACGCACGTTGAACGCCTCCCTCCAGCAGTCGCCTTACCTCCAGGCATTTCTCGTAATACGCCGGCCGCCGGCGGTATCCCGGCTCCCCGGCCCCCCGGTTGGCCACCTCGTGGATAATGGTGCCGGGACGCGGGGATAAGATGAAGATCCGCTGTCCGAGGAACACCGCCTCCTCGATGCTATGGGTGACCAGCACCAGGGTGAGCCCGTCCTTGCGCCACACTTCCAGCAAAAGCTCCTGAAGGTTCTCCCTGGTCAGGGCATCCAGGGAAGAGAAGGGCTCATCCATAAGCAGCAGGTCGGGATCGAGGGCCAGGGACCGGGCAATGGCCACCCGCTGCCTCTGGCCCCCGCTCAACTGCGCCGGGTAATGCTCCCTGAAATCCCAGAGGCCCAGTTCCTGGAGGATTTCCGCCCCCAACCGGGCCTGTTCATCCCGGCTTGCTCTCCTTAACTGTAGCCCCAGGACGGTATTGGCCCACACCGTCTTCCAGGGAAAGAGCCCGTAATCCTGGAGGATGAGGGCAGTTTCCCGCCGCTTCGGCCTTACCGGCTGGCCCGCGATGGCCACCTCACCTTGCGTTGGTGCCAGGAGGCCGGCCAGCACGTACAGGAGGGTGGTTTTGCCACAGCCGGAAGGCCCGATAAAGGCACAGGTTTCCCCCCTGCCCAGGCTGAAGCTCACCCCTTCCAGGGCGTTCACCCGGGAGTTTCGTTGCTGGTAAATTACCTGGAGGCCACGGACCCGGACCACGTCCTCAGCCCCCTAGCGGACAAAGCGGTCATCAACCAGTTGCTCGTAAGACAAGGGCTGCTTGAGCATGCCCTTTTTCACCATCCAGGAAACCACCCGCTCGAGGTCCTGCCGGCGGGGAGGCTGCGGCAGGGGGAAGCGATCGATCCGGTACTGGGACAGCCCCCTGGGAAGCCGGGCCTTCTCCTCCAGCAAGGAACGGTAGTCTTCGGGATTGGCGTTAATCTTCTCTACCGCCTTGGCGTAGGCAAGGAACATGCGCCGCAGGGTGTTTTCCCTATCCTTGAAGGCCGGCTCCCGGAAGAGTATTACTGTCTGGGAAAGGTTTTCCGCGGTGTCGTCGGCTACCAGCCGGGCCCCCTGGACTACGGCCAGGGTGGCCATGGGATCGGGAAGGGCCGCCGCCTTGACTTTGCCCTCCATCAACATCTGGAACCGAACGGGGATCTGGGTGATGGGCTGTTTCTTGATCTCTTCGGGCTTAAACCCCCCGCGGGTCAGGATCTCGTCCACCACGTACTCGATGATGGTATTGGGAGAAATGGCTATCTCTACATTCTTTAACTTCTCCAGGCTATCCAGTTCCAAACCGGGGGGGGTAAGGATGGCGAACCGGCCTTCCTGGGGAGTCGCTCCCAGCGAGACCGACAATATTTTCACCGGGAGACCGCTCTGGACCATGGTCGCCACGGCCAGGGGATCCCCTACCGCCCCGTCAATCTCCCCGGCCTGCAGGGCATTATCCCGCTCCAGGGCGCTGTTGAAGATGGTCAGCTTGACCTCCAGGCCCTCGGCGGTAAAGTATCCCCTTTCCTCCGCCACCAGGAAAGGCAGGGAGTCCACAATGGGAAGCAGGCCGATCCGGATGCGGTTGTCCTCCCGGGCCCCCCGGGTAGCGCATCCTCCCAGGGCCGCCATTACCAGCAAAACAGTCGCCGTCCCCGCCACCAGCTTCCAATATCTCATCCCTTGCGCCGCCTTACCAGTCACAGCAGCTCTACCCCCCTTTCGCATCCTTAATTATAAGCTGCCTGGGTGCCTAAAGGACGGTATCCAGGACGCTAAACAGAAACAGGACCACGCTTATCATCCCGTTGACGTTAAAGAAGGCGGTGTTTACCCGGGAAAGGTCGCCGGGGGAAACCAGGGAGTGCTCGTAAAGCAGCAAAGCCCCGGTTACCATTACCCCGGCCAGGTACCAGCCGCCTAACCCGAGGTATGGATAAAGATATAACAGCAACATGAAAACCACCAGGTGAACCCCCCGAGCCACCCTCAAGGCCGGCTTCAGCCCGAAGCGGGCCGGCAGGGAGTACAACCCCTCCCGCCGGTCGAAATCGTAATCCATGGTAGCATAGATAATATCGAAGCCGGCCACCCACAGCCCAACCGCGGCACCCAGGATGGCCGCCGCCGGGTCCACGCGGGCAGTGACCGCTATCCAGCCACCGAAGGGGGCAAAAAACTGTGCCGCCCCCAAGAAAAAGTGGCATCCCCAGGTAAACCTCTTGGTATAAGGGTATATAATCAGCAAGGGTACCACCAGGGGAAGGAAAGCCACGCACAGCAGGTTCAGCCGGTACGCGCTCAGGGCCAGCAGCCCCAGGGCAACTACCACCAGCAGGCTTACTTCTCCCGGCCGCACGGCGCCCCGGGGAAGGTGCCGGTTCGCGGTGCGGGGGTTGCGCGCGTCCAGGTATCGGTCCACCAGCCGGTTGACCCCCATGGCCGCGGTCCGCGCCCCGATCATGGCAGTGGTGATCCAGAAAAGCTTGAACCCCGGCGGCCACCCCCCGGCGGCCAGGAAGGCCCCCAGGTAGGCGAAGGGAAGGGCAAACACGGTGTGCTCGTACCGCACCAGTTCGGCCAGGGTCCTGGCTTTATCCCAGGCCTTGATCTTACCCCAGGCCATATTCCTTCCACTTCCTGTTCACCATTTCCACTATATCCGGCGACATGCGGATCTCATCCGGCCAGGGCCTGCCGTGCCCTTCCTCCGGCCACTTCCGCGTGGCGTCGATGCCCATCTTGGCACCAATATTGGGGCGGGGGGAGGAGTGGTCCAGCACGTCCACCGGCCCCTCCACGATAACCACGTCGCGGCGGGCATCTATGTTGTTGAAAACCTTCCACCACACCGTGGAGAGGTCGTGAACGTTCACGTCTCCATCCACCACTATGAGCAGCTTGGTAAACATCATCTGGCCCAGGCCCCAAAGGGCATGCATGACCTTTTTGGCATGGCCGGGATAGGACTTGTCGATGGATACTATGGCGCAGTTATGGAAGACCCCCTCCAGGGGCAGGTTGAGGTCCAAGATCTCCGGCAGCTGCACCTGCAGCAGGGGAAGGAAGATGCGCTCGGTAGCTTTCCCCAGGTAGCAGTCCTCCATGGGGGGACGGCCCACTATGGTGGCCGGGTATATGGGGTTGCGCCGGCGGGTTATGCATTGCACGTGGAAGACGGGATAATGATCGGCCAGGGAGTAAAAGCCGGTATGGTCTCCGAAGGGGCCCTCCAGCCGGCTTTCTTCCGGGTCCACGTATCCTTCCAGGATGAACTCCGCGCCCCTCTTGTCCAGGGGCTTATTTCCCGACCCGCACTTGGGAGAGTGGACGCAGGAAGGGCAGCCGTCCAGGTCGACCGTCCTGGCCTTCACCAGCTCCACCGGTGCCTTGCGGAGAAAGCCGGCGAAGAGAAACTCGTCCAGGTCGCGGGGAAGGGGAGCCGTGGCCGCGTATATGGTGGCCGGGTCACCCCCCAGGGCCACTGCCACTTCCATCCGCCTACCCAACCGCCGGTACCGTCGGAAGTGATGGGCGCCGTCCTTGTGCAGGTGCCAGTGCATGCCGGTGGTACGCCGGTCGTATACCTGCATGCGGTACATGCCCACGTTGCGCTTGCCCGTCTCCGGGTCGCGGGTAATGACCAGCGGCAGGGTGATGAACCTTCCGCCATCCCCCGGCCAGCACTTCAACACCGGAAGCTGCCCGAGATCGGGCTCTTCCTCCACCACCTCCTGGCAGGGGCCCTGCTTCACTACCCGGGGGAAATAGGAGGCCAACTGCCCCAGCCTGGGCAGGGCCTTGAGTTTATCCAGAAACCCACCCAGCTCGGGCGGGTCCATCAGGGCCTTGATCTCCTTGCCGATCTCGTCCAGGTTGGTCCTCTCCAGGGCCAGGCATACCCTCTCCGGGGTGCCGAATACGTTAATAAGGACGGGGTAGGGGGACCCTTCCACCTCTTCAAAGAGGAGGGCCGGGCCTCCCTGCTTGACTACCCGGTCGGTTATCTCGGTAATCTCCAGCTCGGGGCTGACCGGAACCTTCACCCGCCGCAACTGCCCCTTATTCTCCAGTACCTCCATGAACTCCCGCAGGTCGCGGTAGGCCATTTCCTCCCCCCTCAGCCTCCCCTATCCCGCCTCGTCCCTATCCTTGTTGCCGTCTTTAGCCGCCATCACGCCTGCTCAACAACCCTCCGGCCCCCTCCGGGGATTCTCTACCCGGGGCCCTTGCTTGTGACCGGTTTATACGCGGGGACTTCTCGTACTCTCCCGCCCAGGCCGATGGCCCGCAGGTTGTACCGAACCAGGGCTGAAGCCGCTCCCACCAGGGGTTCCGGCTCACCGGTGGCCAGCCAGTGAACCACCACCTCGTCGATGGTGCCCAGGAAGGCCAGGGCCGCCACCCGTGTATCCAGCCCCTCCACGATACCATCATCTACCAGCTCCCGCAGGTGTTCCTCGATGAGCTGGAGGAAGGCCCGGCGCACCAGGAAAGTCGCGGCTTGCTTGAGAGGCGCGTCCCGGAACAGGATTACCGGAGGCAGGCCGCTGGGTCCGGCGAAAAAGAGTTTGTCGAAGGCTTGGGCGTGTTTGGCATAGGCCGCGCCTACTTCCCCGCCGCCGGAGATGACAAACACGCGCACCTGGGGGTCGGCCACACACTGCTGCCCAAAGGTGCGGTTGTCCAGGCCGGCCACCAGGGTAATTTCGGGAAAAGGCCGGACCACTTCTTCAAGGATCCGGGCCACCCGGGGCGTCTGGGAGGAGCAACTGAAGCGGAAGCGGTTTCCTCCCAGGAGGGCCGAGCCTCCCACCCGGGCCAACATGACCGGAGCCGCATCGTAGGGAAAGATGGCGGCCACCACCCCATAGGGCATTTTGCCTTCCACATTAGGCGCTTCCAGCTCCATGGTGCGCAGAAAGTCCGCCGCCAGATCCACTTCCAAAGCGGCCAGCCAGTGGGGCGTGCCGATATCTTCGCCTGCGGCCGCGGCCAAATCGTCCCGCCGTGCCGCCAGGCGGCCGGCCAGCTCCTGCAATAGCTCCAAGCGGCTTGCCACATCGGAAATCATATCATTCCGCTCCTGAAAAAACCAACATGGCCTTTTTGCAAGGCAAATCCGGAAAGTTATCAAAACATGATGCGAGTTGTGGGATTAAGCTTATATTAATATCAATTTTATTCGGAGAACCTGGGTATGCAACAGCTTACCGAACAAGAACAAAGACTGGTCCGGGAAAAAATCCTGAAAAAATATGACCAGGTGGCCGCGTCTCCCACAGGCTGCTTTCAATACCCGGTGGGCCGGGAAGGCATTACTGCACTGGGTTATCCGCCGGAGCTCTGGGAGGATTTCCCGGAGACGCTCCTGGCTTCCTTCTGCGGGGTGGGCAATCCCCTCAGCCTGGGACCGATTCAGCCCGGGGAGGCGGTTCTGGACATCGGCTGCGGGGCAGGTTTCGATGTGTTTGTCGCAGCCAGGTTGACAGGCCCCCAGGGACGGGCAGTGGGCATTGATGTCACTCCTCGGATGGTGGAAAAGGCCAAGGAACATTTGAGCCGTCTGGCTCTGGAAAATGTGGCGTTCCAGGTAGGAGAAGCCGAAGCCCTGCCTTTCTCGGACAAGGAGTTTGACGTGGTCATTTCCAACGGGGTCCTGAACCTTACCCTGGACAAGAATAAGGCGGTAAG
>FWPU01011757.1_pt1 | contig 12057 bp, 15 predicted proteins | sample 2228361 | NCBI WGS metagenome assembly FWPU01 (sample SAMEA103939777, study PRJEB20133) | metagenome | reverse complement strand
CGTCTTCCTCCTGGGCTTGGGCTGGCACACCCTGGCCACAGCGCCCAGACGGGAGCTGGTGGTGCAGCGCCCCGGCTCTGGCCACCAGGCGCGACCTTCTTCACTGCCAGGCCAGGTGGCGTCAGTCCCAGCGGCGGGCCTGCTGCTGGCCGCTGGCGTGGCCGTCAGCGTCGGTAACCCCTTCTGGATCGTCTGGTGGGCCACGGTCGGCACCGCCTACATCGCCGAGGCCCTGAAGGAGGGAGCCCCTGGAGTGGCCTCTTTTTATAGCGCCCATTTCCTGACGGACCTGGGCTGGCTGAGCCTCATCGCTTTTCTCCTGGCCGGGGGACGACGCCTCATGGGCGGCCAGGCCTACCGGGGCCTTTTGCTAGCCTGCGGGATCTTCCTACTGGCCCTGGGGGGCTGGTTCCTGGCCTCAGGCTTCGGTTATGTCAATTAGTCTCCGCCTGAATAGCGCTGGCCTCTGGCCTGACGGCAGGGCCTGCGCGGCGGCCGGCCGCCCGCGCCGCGCCGAGTCGATGACAGCGACGAGGAAGGCGACAACGATGACGGGCTCTAGGACGGGATAGGGGTGGCCAAACATGGGCTATCGAGTCTGCAATCCTGCCTTCTGAGGCACTGATAGGTACAGTTTACAGCCCTCGGTCGCCAGCGGAAGGGTGATGGTGAGCCCCCTTTTTCGTGGTTAAAATTTAGTCCACTGATACCACTTGCCCAGGGGCATAGCCAGCAGGATCAGATCATGCAGGTGGCCCTGCTGGTCACGGGCGCCGTCCTGGATGGTGGCGATGCGTAAGAACCCCAGCCACTCGGCCGTCTGGATGGCTTCCGTCTCCTGATCGGCCACAGCCTCGAAGAGGACCTTGTGCAGGCCCGCGTCGTCGGCGATGTCGCACAGTTCACGGATCAGGGCCGTGCCCAGGCCGCGATGGCGATAGGAGGGAGCCACAACGATGCGCACCTCACCGATATGGCTGCGGGCGCCGCCCCGGCGGCGGATGAGGACGGCGTCGGCCACCACCTGGCCCTCGGCGAAGGCCAGCAGCGGCAGAGCCCGGCGGTAATCCAGATGCTGCGTCCAGTCGCTGATGACCTGGGGAGAGGTGACATCTTCCTTCAAGAAGAAACGTTCTTCCTCCGGGATGCCCAGGAAGAACGCCAGCAGCGCCTTTTCATCGCCTTGCTGTAGAGGTCGGACCAGGACCCTGGAGCCATCGCGCAGGGTCAGCTCTTTCGGATAAGCGCCGATGGTGTAGACCGCGCTCATGACCTACCTCCACCCCGGCCTCTCACCCGTTTAAATTAGCGGGCGGCCCGTTAGGCGCCCTAGGGACAAGGTGCCCTTCCACAGCGGGCCGAATGGCCCCTTTCGGTTGGTCAATTCGGCAAGGGTCAGCCCCAAGCCAGCGGATTGGGCCAGCGGAGGCTCCTTCTAACCGCTATAATAAGCCTTGCAGATGTCCACGTTGGGGCGTCTTCGCTGGCTAGCCATCACCGGGCCCGTGGCCTTTGCCGTGGGGGTAGGCCTGCTGAACACCCAGGTGCTGGAGGAGGCGCTGCCTAAATTTCTGGCCCACTTCATCGCCACCCTCATCGTCGCCCTGGCGGCCATCATCTTCACCATATGGATCTTCGGCCTCTTGGCCCGCATGTATGGCGAGCTGGAGATCCAGCGGGAAGAGGCCCGCCGCCGCGCCGCCGAGTGGCAAGCCCTTTTTGAACTGGGCAAGGAGGTGGCGGCCTCGCCGGACCTCCAGCTCCTCCTGGACTCGGCGGTGGAACGGGCCCGCGCCCTCCTGGCCGCGGACTTGGCCACCCTGATGCTCCTCTCGCCCGATGGCCTCCATCTGGAGATGGCGGCCCACTCGGGCCTGCGCAGCGGGGCCCTGCAACGTCTGCATCCCTTAGCCGAGCATGGCCTAGAGGGCCTGGTGCTGGAGAGGGGCGAGCCGATCATCGCGGACGACTACCGGGCGGATCCCCGCCTGAAGGACCGGCCAGCCAAGCTGGTAGAGGCCGAGGGCATCGTCTCCGCCATCGCCGTGCCTTTCTCGGCCAAAGGCAAGGTTCTGGGAACTCTGGCGGTAGCCAACCGACAGCCCACCCGGTTCCGGCCAGATCAGGCGGAGCTTTTGGCCGCCTTCGCCAACTGGGCAGCGGTGGCCGTGGAGACCAGCCAGCTTCACGAGCGGGTCAAGAGCCTAGCCCTCCTGGAAGAGCGCGAACGTATCGGTATGGACCTCCACGATGGGGTCATCCAGTCCATCTACGCCGTGGCCCTGCGCCTGGAGGATGCCGCTGAGCAGATGGAGGAATCGCCGGCCCTGGTCCGCCAGCAGCTCAGTAGGGCCATCGACGACTTGAACGAGGTGATCCGCGACATTCGCAACTACATCTTCGACCTGCGTCCCCAGGCGGCGCAGGGTACCAACCTACGGCAGGCCCTGGCCGATCTGGTGGAGGAGCTGAGGGTGAACACCCTTATCGAGGCCCACCTCCAGGTGGACGGCCCCTTGCCGCCCTTGACCCAAGAGCAGGCCATGGGCCTCTTCCACATCGCCCAGGAGGCGCTAAATAACGTTTCCAAGCACGCCCGGGCCTCCATGGTGGAGGTCTCCCTGGCCCGCAAGGGGCGCGGGCTGATACTATCGGTGGCCGATAACGGGGTGGGCTTCGACCCTGAGGCCTCGCGCAACAAGGGCCAACATGGCTTGCGCAACATGCTCGATCGAGCCCGCAGCCTAGCTGCCGTCCTGGAGATCGACAGCGCCGCCGGGCGAGGAACCGCCGTTCGCGTCACCCTGCCTTTGGCCGGCGAAGGAGGTCTGAATTGAGCGGGAAGCCGGTGCGCATCCTCATCGTGGACGACCATGAGGTGGTACGCCTGGGCCTGAAATCGCTCTTGGAGAGGCGCCCTGGCTTCCTGATTGTGGGTGAGGCCGGCGGCATGGAAGAGGCTATTCGCGTCGCTCGGCGCTCGGAGCCCGACGTGGTCATCATGGATATCCGCCTACCCGATGGCAGCGGCGTCCAGGCCTGCCGTGAGATCCGGGAGGCCAGGCCCGCCACCAAGGTCATCATGCTCACCTCCTATGCCGACGATGAGGCCCTTTTCGGCTCCATCATGGCGGGCGCCTCCGGCTATCTGCTGAAGCAGACGCGCGGGCAGGCCCTGGCCGAGGCCATCCAGCGGGTAGCGGCGGGAGAATCGCTGCTGGACCCCACCGTCACCAATAGGGTGCTGGAACGTATGCGCCAGATGGCCACCGGGGAGACCGATGAGCTGTCTAGCCTATCACCCCAGGAGCGCAAGATCCTCATCCTGATCGCCGAGGGCAAGACCAATAAAGAGATCGCTGAGGAGATATACCTCAGCGATAAGACGGTTAAGAACTACGTTTCCAGCATCCTCAGCAAGCTAAACCTGCATCGCCGCGCTGAGGCTGCGGCCTTCATAGCCCAGCGGCGGGCTAAGGGGTTGGACTAAGCCTAGGCCGCCAGGGCTAGCCGGCCACCTCTGCCCTGGAGGGCGGTCACCTTCTCGACTAAGGACCGCTCCTCTTCGGCCTTAAGGATGTAGCCGCACTGAAGGCAGCCGATGTAGGAGCCGTAGCTGTCGCTTTCCAGCAGGAGATCGCCGCCGCAGCGAGGACAAGCTTTCAGAACCACCTTCGCTCCTTTTCTAGGGGCCTGGACTCGCCCGGGACCCTTCCCCATCTGTCTGCACCCAGTCTAGGCAGCGTCAGCGCCATGCAGATGAGGATTTGGGCCGCTTTTGGGCAGGCCTTTCGTCCCTAGGCAGCGATGACCTTCGTCCCATCGCCGGTATGCAAAGGGGACCCCTTGACTCAGGCCATGAGGCAGGGCCAGCAGGGGCGCCGAAACTAGGAGAAGGGTGTACACTAGTATGTGGCGGGGGAAGGAGGTGGCTTTATGACTCGATTGCTGGAGACGCTCCCGGTTGAGGCCCGTCGCCGGCTCCGCGCCATCTCCCGAACTGCCGAGGACGTCTACTGGCCTGCCCTCCTGGCGAAGGAGTTGGGCTGGCGGGTCGCCAACCGGTTATATCAGACGGAACAGAGGAGATTGGGCCGCCTGGAGATGATGGCTCTCCTGGAAGCCCTCAACCTGCGCCCTCCTCTGGGGCCGGAGCTGGCGCGAGAGGTCTTGCTAACGGCCATCGAATTCTACCTCCGCTCCAACGGCATCGCAGCCTACCCTCGTTTGGAAGGGGATCGTATCCGCATCGATGTCAGCCACTGCCCTATCATCGAGCGGCTAGAGAACCCCAGTTGGCAGGGCGTCACCGCCTGCGGGTGTTTCGCCCGGCGCAGAGGGTGGTACGACGCCTTGGGCATCCAGGTGGACGAGCATTTGGTCCTGAACCGGAAGTGGGGGGACCACGTCTGTAGGCTCATCCTTCGCCTGCCTGAGCCTGTGGCCCTGGCAGCCTGAACCTTGTAGATGCGGCCCCGAGATGGCTAAGGAACGGTCGACAAAGACTCTGGCTACGGAAAGGCGGCGACGGCTCTCTAAGAAGCGCCCGCGCAAGGAGCCCCAGCCCCAGGAGCAGGAGAAGGGTTTCCGCTTTCAGGACCCCTGTTGGGACGACGCCTTTGCCTCCTACTATGACCCGGGGTTAAGGACCTGCTGTCGCTTTTAGGCCGCTAGCATCGGCTGGTAGACACAGGAGGGGTCCTCAGCCAGGTAGTCGCCGGTGAGGGCGTAGGCGCGGGCCCGGCTGCCCCCACAAACCTCCCGAAACTCGCAGCGGCCGCACCTTCCCCGGAGCTTGGCAGGGTCTCGTAGCTCCTGGAATAGAGATGAGTTCCGATAGATCTCAGCGATGGGCCGCTGGCGCACGTTGCCCGCCGACAGGGGCAGGAATCCAGAAGGATAAACGTCGCCGATGTGTGAGACGAAACAGAAACCCTTGCCATCGTTGACGCCCTTGGCTGGCCTGTCCAGGCCGTCCTCAAAGCGGTAGCCCGCCCCCGCCAGGGGTGAAGGCCGTTCCGGGCTGCCCGCCTGGGCCGAGCGTTGCCTCTCCCGCTGGATAACGACGCGGCGGTAGGCCGGCGCCGCAGTGGACTTGATGTCGAAGGGGACCTTACCTGTGAGATCGTATAGCCAGTGATAGACCCTCTCGTGCTCTGCCGCCGAGATCATGTCCTCCGCCTTGCCGCGGCCCGTGGGCACCAGGAAGAAGAGGCTCCACTGCACGGCGCCAAAGCGGGCCACCATCTCTACCATGGGCTCCAGCAGATGCAGGTTGTAACGGCTGATGGTGGTGTTGATCTGGAGGGAGAGGCCCCCCTCCACGACATCACGGGCGATCTCCACCGCCCGCTGGAAGGTGCCGCGGAACCCCCGGAAGGCGTCGTGGGACTCAGCAGTGGGCCCATCGATACTGATGGCCACCCGGCGCACGCCGGCCTCTTTCACCCGGGCCAGGGCCTTGGGTGACTAGGCGGGTGGTGGTGGGGGTGAGGGCGGCGCGTAGCCCCTTGTAGACGGCGTAGGCCAGGATCTCGTACAGGTCGCGGCGCATCATGGGGTCGCCGCCGGTGACCACCAGGATGGGGTCGCCCATCTCCCGGATGGCGTCGATGAGGAGGAAGGCCTCCTCGGTGGTGAGCTCGCGGGGGTCGCGCTTGGGCTGGGCCTCGGCCCGACAGTGGAGGCAGACCAGGGCGCAGGCCCTGGTGATCTCCCAGGCTAGGGTGAAGGGGGCCAGAGCAAAATCGGCCTCGGCTAGGCGGACGTCGTGGGCCTCCCTTTCCGCCCTGGCCTGGCTACTGGAAAGGTGGGCCAGCTCTCTCATGCTGCTCCCGCCATCTCCTGTACCGGCACCGGCCAGCGGGCGGCCTCCTGCGCTTCCGGGGTTCCGGCCGCCACCCCTATCTCCTCATCGCTCAGGTAGCAGGCGGGATCCGGGGCCAGGAAGTCGCCGAAGTAGCGCTCGGCCCTGACCCGCAGGTTGCCGTTGCAGATGTCCAGATAACGACAGGAGCGACAGCGGCCCTTGAGGTGGGGCTTCCTGTCCTTGAGGATGGCCATCTGCGGCTCGGTGGTGTCCAGCCAGATGAGGCTGAAGGGGCGCTGTCGCACGTTGCCGAAGGAGTAGTGCCAGGAGAATTGGTCGGCGTGGACGAAGCCCTGAGGATCCACGCAGGACACCGCTATGCCTGATTGATTGCCGCCGTTCCACCGAAGCAACTGGTAGACCTCAGGGGCTCGCTGCGGCTCCTCTTCCTGGACCCGCAGGTAGAGATAGACCCCATCGGTGTGGTTGTCCACGGTCAGGATCTCTTTCTCTAGCCCACGCCGGTGGAAATCGCGGGCCCGCGCAAAGATGTAGTCGAGGACGCCCCTCGTCTGCTGGGGCGTGAGGTCGTAGGCCTTTATGCGATTGCCGCGGCCCGCGTAGGCCAGGTGGTAAACACAGCAACGGGGGATGTCTTCGGTCTCCAGGAGGTCGAAGATGCCCGGGAGTTGGTCCAGGTTCTTCTGGTGGACGGTGAAGCGCAGGCCCACCCGGATACCCAAGTCGCGGCAGAGGCGCAGGCCCCGCAGGGCTTCCTGGAAGGCCCCTCTCTTGCCGCGGACCTTATCGTGCACCGGCCCCAGGCCGTCAAAGCTGATGCCCACATAGGAGAAGCCGGCCCCTTGGATCCTGCGAGCCACCTCAGGGGTGATGAGGGTGCCGTTGGTGGAGAGGACACAGCGGAGGCCCAGATCCCGGGCGTAGGCCGCCAGCTCGAAGAGGTCGGGCCGCAGCAAGGGCTCGCCCCCAGAGAAAAGCACGGTGGGCACAGCAAAGGCCGCCAGGTCATCCAAGAGGCGTCGGCCCTCCGCGGTGGTTAGCTCCCCAGGGTAGTCTCGATTGTGAGAATCGGAGTAGCAGTGCATGCAGAAGAGATTGCAGCGGCGGGTAACGTTCCAGACCACTATCGGCTTCTTGTCGGCAGAGAAATGCAGCAGGTGGGGAGGCATAGCGCCGGCCTGGCGGCCGTAGCGAAGGACATCCCCAGCCTCCACCGTTCCGGTCAGCAACCTGGTGACCGAAAGCATGTGTGTCTTTAAGCCTCCTCTCGCGGTTTCAGGCCGAATCAGCCTCTAGACGTAGACCGCCGCCTTGCCAGATCTGTTGGGCCCAAGCTAGATCCTCGGGTCGGTTGAGGTTGAAGAAACTGAGCCCCTGGGAATCCAGGGGCTCCCACTCCTTCTTGGTCATGGGCTCCAGCCGTACCAGCGGCAGGAGATCCCGGAGGTCCTGGCCGCCCTGGGCCAGCAAGGCTTCGATGACCGGCAGGCAGGAGCGGGCATAGATAGCGTGCAGGGTGTGCCATCGGCGGCCCTGGACAGGGACTAAGGCTTGACAGTCTCGGTCAAGGTCTATCATGTAGCGGAGAAGGTCGATGTTCAAAAAGGGCATATCGCAGGCCACCACCAGAACGCGCTCGGTGGGTACGGCGTACAGGGCGGCGTGGAGGCCCCCCAGGGGGCCCTGGCCCGGCAGGCGGTCACAGACCCAGCGTGCTGGCAGGCCCAGCTCTCTCTAGCGCTCGGGCGCATTGGTGGCCACCACCACTTCTGGGCAGACTTGGGCCAGCTTCTCCACGACGGCTCGCAGCAGGCAGCGGCCGTCCGGCAGGGTGAAGAGGGCCTTGTCGAAGCCGAGGCGGCGGGAAGCCCCCCCAGCCAGGACCACGCCGGTGACAGCTTTCAGCATCGAGTCGGCCTTCTCGGCGCCCCCAAAAGCCTGCCCCGGGCCCGGCAAAGAGGCAACCGCTGCTCCAGGAGGTCGGCCACGCCATCGGCGTCATCGAGGCCGAACTGGGGTACCGGCAGCGGAAAGGCCTGGTCCGTCACCAGGGCCAGGAGCTGGTCCGGGGGGGAGACCAGCCCGGATCCGGCAGCCCGACGGGAGACCTCTACCTTGAGGGTAGCGGCGCTCCGGTACCCTTCCGTCAGGACTAAGTCCACCCTCTGGCCCACCATAGCCACGAGTTGGGCCAGGGTGGGCTCCTCCTCCACCCTCTCGATGAGGGCCATCTTGTGAGGCGAGGCGATCATCACCGCATCGCTGCCAGCCTGGGCCAGCCGCCAGGTGTCCTTGCCAGGGTAATCCATCTCAAAGTTGTGGACGTCGTGCTTGATGCAGGCAACACGATAGCCCCGGGCCTTCAGGACGGCGACGAGCTTCTCCAGAAAGGTGGTCTTGCCAACGCCGGAGTTGCCCACGACGCTGACCACAGGGACCTGCCCTTTGCTGGCAGCCTTTGTCATCCCTCTACCCTAAGTTTAAAACAGATATTGCGCCCCTGCTATCGGGTAGAGCCGGACTAACGCGTAAGGTTTTGCCTGACAGGAAAGGAGCTAGGCGGGGGCCCGGCGCACGCGGATCCTGGCAGCGACGGTCAGGCCCAAAGGCACCTGAGCCTCGTTGACGTCCACCACAATCACGCCTGTATAAGGGGCCACCTCCAGGGCTGTCACCCTGCGCCCTGGAATGATGCCGCCCTTTTCCAGGTAGCGCAGCACCTCCAAATCCTCCTCCAGCTCCTCGGAAATGAACTCCACCGTAGCCTCATCGCCGGCGGAGAGACTGGCCAGCGGCACCAAGTCCTCGGCCAGCTTGGCTCCGCTGCCAGGGATGGGGCTGCCGTGGGGGCAAGTGGTGGGGTTGCCCAGGGCGACGAGCATCCGCTCCTCAATGCGCGGGGTGATGGCATGCTCGAAATGATGGGCTTCCTGATGGGCCTCAGCCCAGCTGAAGCCCAGAACATCGGTCAGGAAGCGCTCGGCCAGGCGATGGCGGCGCACGATGTTCTCCGCCCATTCTAGCCCTCTCGGGGTCAGGTCTATAACCTTCCTGGCGTCTAACTGGACCAAACCGTCGCGAATCATCCGGCGCACCGTGGCCCAGGCCGTCGGCGGGGTCACCCGCATTCGGCGTGCCAGCCGAGCGGATATGACCGTCTCCCCCTCTCCCCTAAGGCTGTATATGGCCTGTAGGTAGTCCTCGATAGTGGGCGACGGCCTTTCTTTAGACATTAGACTTTTCCTCCCGAAGACAATCTCAAAATTAGCATACCCTAATTCGTCCTTCGCTGCAATCATCAAGGTTCGAATTTGGGCTACCGTCTGGGCTCGGACAGGCCTTGCTGGCGGCGTCCGAAGGCAGTGGCCAGCTTGCAATCCGGCCTATCGAAAATTTTCTCACAATTTGTGTTGACATACGAACTTTGGTAGTGTAGACTAATGTCAGATCGATGCCGGCACATAGACTCCTAGGGCGCTAGAAAGAGGATTTCAGTGTTCCCATTTCGCCGGCCCCTCCTCACCCTCTTAGCCACTGCTTTCGTCGGCCTATTGGCCTTTGCCTGTGCCGGCGGGGGCCCCGGCAAACTGGTCATCGCCGTCCAGCCCACCGCCACGGCACAAGAGCTAAGTGCCCAGGCCGGAGAGCTGGAGAAGTTCCTAGAAGAGCGCCTGGGCGTGAACGTGGAGATCCGTTTCCCCACTACTTACGCCGGCGTCATTGAAGCCCTAAGGTTTGGCCACGCCGACGCCGCCTTCCTGAGCGCCTGGCCGGCGGCCCTGGCCCAGAGGGAGGCGGGCGCCGAGGTGGTCCTGGCTGAGGTACGCGAGGTCACCATCGGCGACGAGAAGACGGAGGCCCCTTACTACTTCTCCTACTGGGTGGTGCCCCAGGACAGTCCCTATTCCAGCTTAGCAGAGCTGCGGGGCAAGAAGGTGGCCTTCCCCAGCCCCCTCTCCACTTCCGGCTATGTGGGCCCTGTGGCTAGGCTTGTCGAACTGGGTCTCCTCACCCGTGAAACAGGTAAGAAGGCCGATCCCGGACGGTTCTTTGGCGAGGTCTTCTTTGCCGGCGGCTACGCCCAGGCCTGGCAGGCCCTGAAGGCCGGCCAGGTGGACGTCACCGTCATCGCCGGCGACGTCCCGGAAGAACTCTACCGGGAGGTTCTCGCCAATACGCGGGTCCTGGAGGAACAGGGCCCCTTGCCCTCTCACGCCGTCGTCTTCAGCAAGGGCCTGAAGGAGCCGCTGCGCAGCCAACTGCGGGAGGCCCTCCTGGAACTGGGCAGCCCAGAATACCGCGACCTGATGCGCAGGTTCGTCTCCGGCATCTTCGTCCGCTTTCAGGCCACCACCACGGAGGAGCATCTGGGCTCCCTGAATCGGTTCCTGGACAGCACCGGGCTGGTCTTCGCCGAGCCGCAGCAGGCGGGCGCACAGCCCACTACCGGGGTTGAGGCCCAGGAGAGGCCGCTGGCCACGCCCGTGCCCGGGTCCACCCAGGTGAAGGTGCAACTTGGCGAATGGTTCGTCCGGCCCGAGGTTAAAGAGGTGGCCGCGGGTAAGGTGTACTTCTTGGCAGAAAACACGGGCGAGGATCCCCACGAGCTGGTCATCGTCCGCACTGACCTGCCCGAGGACCGGCTGCCGGTGGAAGAGGGCCGGGTGGACGAGAGGCAGGTGGAGGTGGTGGGCCGCATCGACCCGTTCCCCGCTGGGACCACGGCCGCCGCCACCTTCGACCTGGCGGCGGGTAGATATGTGCTCATCTGCAATATCGTCGAGGTGGAGCCGGAGGAGGCGGAGGTCGAGAGCCACTACCTGCTGGGCATGCACACCGTCTTCACAGTGAGATAAGGAAGGCAGGCCATGGTTAATATGCCTTGGGCGGCTGGACAGCGACGACGGGAGGCTGAGTTAGCTCGGCTCATTAGCTTAGATCCTGGCTTGGCGCAGACATTCGTTGGCGACGGCCACTGCCTAAAGGCGCGCGACCTGTGGCTCTCTTACGACGGCTCCACCTACGTCCTGCGCGGTGTGGACATTAACGTAGAGCGGGGTGCCCTGACCATGATCCTGGGCCGCAGCGGCAGCGGCAAGACCAGCCTGCTGAAGGTCCTGAAGGGGTTAATAAAGCCCCAACGGGGGTGGGTCCATGTCCTGGGGTCGGCGGGCAGCAACGGGCAGGGGCCCCATTGTAGCGTCGCCTACGTCCCCCAGACGCTGGGCCTGGTGCGCAGCATGACGGCCTTGGAGAACGCCCTAGCCGGGGCCCTGGGCCGCACCGGCATCCTGCGCACCCTTGTCAAAGCCTTTCCTAGGTCTACCGTCGAGGAGGCCAAGGACATCCTGGCCAGCCTGGGTCTTGCCCATAAGACCTACGAGACCGTTTATAACCTGAGCGGCGGCGAACGCCAACGGGTGGCCATTGCCCGCGCTCTAATGCAAAGGCCAGCCCTGATCTTGGCCGATGAGTTCGTCTCGCAGCTAGACCCCATCACCGCCGAAGAGATCCTGGTGATGATGCGCGGCATCGCTGGCCAGGGTGTCAGCCTGCTGATAACTACCCATGAGACCGACGTGGTAGCCAACTACGCCGACCGCGTAGTGGTGATGAGTCAGGGCCGCATCATCCACGATGGAGCGGCGGCCCACCTGACCATGGCAGAAATGCTGGATCTACTGCGATGAATGGCCACCGGCTCTTTAATCGCATCGTCTTCCTGTTGGTGACCGTCGGCGCTTTCACCTCTCTCTACCGCCTGGGGCTGCTGGACCTCGGGCAGCTAGCCTCCGGCCTCCGAAATCTGAAGGACTTCGCAGCCTCCCTCTTCCCACCCGAGGGTGACGTCCTGCCGACCCTGTCCCGGGCCATGCTGGAGACGGTGGAGATCGCCTTCGTGGGCACCCTGCTGGGATTTCTTCTTTCGCTTCCCCTGGCCTTCCTGGGCACCCGCACCCTCTTTGGCCCCGCCGTCACCGTCAGCGCCCGACTGCTGGTAGGGGCCATCCGCACCGTCCCCTCCCTGCTCTGGGCCGTCGTCTTCGTAGTGGGCTTTGGCTTGGGCCCGGCGGCTGGGGCCCTGGCTGTGGCCCTCTATAGCGTAGGCTACTTGAGCAAGCTTTACTACGAAGCCTTCGAGTCTGTGGACGCGGAGGTCCTGGAGGCGGTCAAGGGCGTGGGCAGCAACCGGCCCCAGCTTATCGCCTACGCCGTCATCCCAGAGT
>FWPU01011753.1_pt1 | contig 12058 bp, 13 predicted proteins | sample 2228361 | NCBI WGS metagenome assembly FWPU01 (sample SAMEA103939777, study PRJEB20133) | metagenome | reverse complement strand
GGGGCAGGCAGGATGCCTGCGCTACACTTTTCGGATAGGCTCTTAGACGCAGCGGAGATGCCGCTGGTCCTCAGAGCAATTTCTACTTGTATTCTTCGCGGACGGGATGAAAGACGTCCAATGCCTTCGCGCCTTTCTCCGTCGCCCGCACGGAGTGGACGACGTTCGACGGCACGAACCATATGTCACCCGCCGTCAGCCGCTTGGTCTCGTCGCCGATGGTGAAGTCGAACTCACCTTCGAGCAACAGCCCCATCTGCTCGTGCGGGTGACTGTGCGGCGGGACGACGGAGTGCGGCTCCAAGTCCACCACTGACAGCATCAACTTCTCGCCCCAGACCACTCGAATCGTCACGCCGGGAAACAGTTCCCGCACCGTTCCTTGCGTTGCATCGAAAAAAGGCATAGCAATTCCAAGCATACCAGAAACCCCAAATACCGTCAAGCGCGAATTGGCTTTCTGCCCGTGCGATTTCAATTCGCTGGGATGAAGTCTTGACGAAATCCCTGAAATCTGTTAAGTTGGCAGCGTTGTTGAACTCCATCAACAGGAGCGTGTTGCGATGAAACTGATGGACGCCCTCGCGTGGAACAACGTGACCGACGAAAACCTCAGCCTGTACAAAACGTTTGGCATTGATTGCCTGCTCATTCACCTGCCGCCGGAGATGGCAGATGGACAGGACCACACGGAAGATTTCAAACGCATGAAGGCGTTCGTGGAGTCGCACGGCTTGGCACTGCACGTCCTTCATTCGGGCGCGTTGCCCCGCGATAAAATCGTATACGGTCTGCCGGGGCGAGATGAGCAGATTGACAACTGGTGCAAAGTTCTTCGCGCCATTGGCGCGGTGGGCGTGCCCGCGACGGCAACGACGTTCTATGCCATCAGCCATTTTCGCACGTCGCCCACCCTCGGACGCGGCGGGGCGAAATACAGCACCTTCGACTACGAGGAATTTCAAAAGAATCCGCCGCAGTATCCCGGCAAGGAAATCACGGAGGAGCGGTTGTGGGAAAACCTCGAATACTTTCTCAAGTGCGTCGTTCCCGTCGCGGAAGCAGCGGGCGTGCGCATCGCGCTGCACCCCGACGACCCGCCCGTGCCCGAGCCGTTGGGCGGCGCGGCGCGCATCGTGGTCAGCGTGGAGAACTACCTGCGCATCTTCGACCTCGCGCCCAGTGACGCGCTGGGCATGTTGTTCTGTCAGGGCTGCGTCGCTGAGATGGGCGCGGATGTCTTTGAGACCATTCGCCTCATGGGGTCGCGGAACAAAATCGTGTTCGTCCACTTCCGCAACATTCGCGGCGGGCGTTACAAGTTTCAGGAGACGTTCATTGACGAAGGCGACGTGGACATGGTCCGCGCCATGCAAACCTACAAAGAAGTTGGCTTCAACGGTCCGTTCATGCTCGACCACATTCCCAACGTGCCCCACCCGTCTGGCGCGTGGGCGGCGCGCGGCTTTGCGAACGGCTACATTCGGGCGTTGATGCAGGTGGTGTATCGTTGAAGTTGGGAAATTGGGAAATTGGGAAATTGGGAAATTGGGAAATTGGGAAATTGGGAAATTGGGAAATTGGGAAATTGGGAAATTGGGAAATTGGGAAATTGGGAAATTGGGAAGTTGGGAAATTGGGAAGTTGGGAAATTGAGGGAACGTAATTTCCTAATTTCCTAATTTCCTAATTTCCTAATTTCCCAATTTCCTAATTTCCTAATTTCCCAGATGAACTGCTTGACCGCCACGTTGCCACCGCCACCGCCACCGCCGAAGCCGCGCAGCATTGCGCCGAAATTCAACGGGCAATGGCGGATAAACTCAAACTCGCTGATGAGGACAATGAGGCTGCCGCCGAAGCGCGAAAGGTGATGTGGGAGGCGATTTACGAGGTCTATCGCACGCTGCCAGAATTGGGCGAAGCGTGGAACGCGCTCGCGCCGCGATTGGTGAAATAGAGTCAGGAGATGTCAAGCGAAGCAAAGCCTCCTCAACCAAACTCTTCCCGCCGCGACCGCGCCGTGCAGCGATGGCTGGGCGCGACCCTGCTGGTTGCCTACGGCTATTTTTTCTTTGCGGGCGGAAACGACAACGTGACGATTCGCATGGCGTTGGTTCACGCGATTGTCGAAGCAGGGCGACTGGAAGTTGACCGCTTCATTGACCCCAACCTGATTGACAAGGCGGAGTTCAACGGGCGCTTCTACTGCGACAAAGCCATTGGCGCAAGCCTGCTGGCGGTGCCGGTGGCGTGGGCGGTGTGGCATGTCGCCACGATAGCGGGCGTTCAGCCGCAATACGTGGAAACCCCGCGTGGATTGAGGCGGATTGACATGCGGCGGCTTTACGTTCGTTATTTTGCCAGCCTGTTTGTCGTCGCTTTGCCCACGGTTCTCGCTTGCCTGTTGCTTTATCGTTTCCTCAATGATTTTGACACGGACACAACGAATCGCCTGTGGACGACGCTGGGCTACGGGCTGGGGACGTGCGCCTGGATTTATTCCACGTGGTTCTTTGGGCATCAGTTGGCGGGGTCGCTGGCATTCGTGGCGTTCTATCTGATTTACCGAATGCGGCGCGACGGCTTTCATGCGGGGTGGCTTTTTCTCAGCGGTTTGGCGGCGGGATACAGTTTTCTGAGCGATTATCCTTGTGCGGTGATCGTGGTAGTGCTGGGATTATATGCGCTGGACGGCGTGCGAGGACAAACCACAGGACAACAGACCACGAGACCACAGGACAACAGACCACGAGACCACGATGCGACACTCGCCCATAGTCCTGTGGTCAGTGGTCAGTGGTCAGTGGTCAGCCGTCGTCTCGCGCTCTATGTGGTCGGGGCGGCGTTGCCCGCGCTGGTGTGGATGTGGTACAATTGGGCGTGTTTCGGGAATCCATTGGACACGGGTTACAAGCACGAGTTCAACCCTTACTTCCGTGAGCAGATGGCGCGAGGATTTATGGGCATTCACCTGCCGAAACTCGACGCCTTCTACGGTATCACGTTGTCGCCGCGACGCGGGTTGTTTTTTTCGTCGCCGTTTTTGCTGTTCGGCTTCGCGGGATGGTTCGCGCTGTGGCGAAGAGGCTGGCGCGCGGAGGCGTTAGTGTGCGCCGCCGTGGTAGGAACATTTCTCTTTATCAACTCGTCCTACTACCTGTGGTGGGGCGGCGCGGTGTATGGTCCGCGTTTTCTCGTCCCGTGTTTGCCGTTTCTGGCGTTTCCCGTCATTTTCGCGCTGCGGCTGTGGTCGCTGCCGGTGAAGTTGCTGATGGTATTCTCGATGTGCGTTCAGGGCGTCGTCGTGCTGACGTCGCCCAACATCGGAGAGAACGTTCCCAACCCGCTGGGAGAAAGCTTGCGCCGACTTGCGCACGGAGAAGCGAACTCCAACTTGATGACGTTTTTCAACGTCGAAGACGGGACGGCTTGGCTGCCGTTTGGGGCGGGGATGTTTCTGTGCCTGATACTGTTGTATCGGGCGATGAATAAAAAAGAGGGGGGATAAGCGATGAGCGATGACGACTCTTCATCCCTTGTCCTTCATCCCCCATCCTTGATGCTCGGTCTCTACATCCACATTCCGTTCTGCGAGCAGCGATGTCCCTACTGCGACTTTAACACCTACGCAGGAGTCAGGGCACAACTCGTAGGCGATTACGTGGACGCGCTGCGGCGGGAGTTGGTCGCGCAGTTGACGCCGTTAGCGCGAGCGGGGCGGGTGGTGGACACAATTTTCTTCGGCGGCGGCACGCCGACGTTTTTGAGCGCGGCGCAGTTAGAGGGAATTCTTCAGACCAGTCGCGAGAGCATCGTCGTGCGACCCGACGCCGAAATCACCGTCGAAGCCAATCCGTCAACGATGGCAAATCCCGAACTTTCCCCCGCGAAGTTGGAGCGTCTGCGCCGAGCAGGTTTTAACCGCCTGAGCATCGGGATACAATCGTTCGACGATGATTGTCTGCGCATCTTGGGGCGGGCGCACTCAGCGGCGGAGGCAAAAGAGACATTTCGCTTGGCAAGAGAGGTAGGATATGATAACATCAGTATAGACTTGATGTTTGCCGTGCCCGGTCAGACGATGGCGGCGTGGCAGCAGACGCTCGCGGAAGCGATTGAACTTCAACCGGAGCACGTCTCCGCCTACTGCCTGACCTACGAAAAGGAAACGCTTTTCTATCGCTGGCGCGAAACGGGACGACTGCAACCGCTCTCTGAAAACGTGGAAGCGGCGATGTTTGAGAAGGCGATGGACGCTCTGACGGACGCAGGATATGAGCAGTATGAAATCTCGAACTTCGCCCGTCCGGGCAGACGCTCGCAGCATAACCAGATTTACTGGCGCGGCGAAGACTACGTCGGCGCGGGCGCGGGCGCGCACGGTTATCTGAACGGCGTGCGATACTGGAACGAAAAACTGCCCCAGCGTTACATTGAGCGTGTGATAAAAGACGGCGGCGCGGTGGTTGGCTCTGAGCAGTTGTCGCCGCGAGAACGGTTAGGCGAGGCGACGATGTTAGGGCTGCGTTTGCTGGACGGGGTATCTCTCGATACGCTGACCGAGCGTTTTCAACTCGACCCGCGTGATGTATTTCAGCGGGAGATGAGGCGTCTAAAAGAGTTCGGTTTGTTACATCAGGAGAACGGTCGCCTGTCGCTCACGCGGCAGGGCGTTCTGTTAGCAAATCAAGTTTTCATGGAATTCGTTTAGAGGATGAGGAGGAAATCACGATGAAATGCGCTTTGACGTTCATTCTGTCCTGTGGTATTTTGTGTGGCGCCCCAATGCTGCCGCGCACCGCTTTGGCGCAAGCGCCGGTCAAAGAGGCGATGATCTACAACGGCGACCTCGCACTGTCCCCCTATCAGTTAAAATTAGGCGGCTGGGGCAGCGGCGTAGCGAAGGAGGTGGAGCAACCTTACTACCCCAAAGCCGCAGGCATCAAGTCCATCGAACTGACGACGGATGGTCCCTATGGAGGAATGAGGCTTGACCTTGGCGACGGCGGCGAACCGTTGGACATCGCGCTATTTCTAAAGGACGGACACGTTCTGCTGCGCGTGATGTTCCCCTCGACGGCTCAAGCCGGAATGGGGGGCATCGGTGGCGGGGGCTTCCCCGGCGGACCGAGCGGCGGGGGCATCGGTGACGGCGTGGGCAATCTGGGCGGCGGAGGCTTCCCTCGCGGTGGCAGCGGTGGCGTACCGGGTATGCCGGGCGGAGCGGGCGGCATGGGGACAGGCGGGACCGTGCAACCCAAAGAGCCGAAGGTTTTTAAGAACATGCGCATCGTGTTCTATCTGGAGCGCGGGGCGGTGGGGGTGGATAAATGGAAGGTCGACTGGCAGAATCCCAAGCCCGGGGACGTAGATCAAAATGGATGGACGACGGTTGACGTCCCTTTCAGTGCGATGAAAGCCTCTCCCAACGCGGGTGGGCGCGTGAAACGCATACTGATTGCCGGCGACGCTCTGATGACTTGCCATATTGGACAGATTAAATTAGTCGTTGACCACGGTCCGCTGAACGTGCGCGTGCTGGCGAACGGACAGCCCGCCAACGGCGCGAAGTTGAAAATAGATGAGGACATCGAATTTGTCGCCGACGTAGACTACGGCGTGGCGGACGTTTTAGTGCTGTGGGACTTCGACGAAAACGACAACATAGACGAGCGCGTCACGGATGAAAAAACCAGAGGGTTGCGAGTGAAAAGGAAATTCGGCAGCGCGGACGACTTCAAAGTGACCGTGACCGTCATTGACCTGCGCAACAAAAAGCCGCCGCTGACCGTGCAGGTGGACGTCAGGGTGGGATGAACGACGTATGGGAGTGTGGGGGTGTGGGTATGTCCAAAGGGAACGACAGGGAACGGCAGGAAACGGCGGAGAAGCCCGTCATTCCCCGTCGTTTCCCGTTGTTTCCCGTCGTTCCCTGCCGTTCAGTCGGGTATCAACACCGCCTTCGTCAGCCTTCCCTGTTCCATCCCCTCAAATCCCTCATGCCAATCTTCCAGCGGCAACACTGCCGAAATCATCGGTGAAATTTGAATCGCGCCGGAGGCGATGAGGCGCAGGGCGCGTTCCCACGTCGCGTAGTTGTGGCTGAAACTGCCGTGAACTGTCACGGCTTTCTGCACCATCGGGTCGAGGCTAAAATGGAGCGGCTGCGGTCCCCAGCCGATTTTTACGATTTGTCCCAGCGAGCGCACTAACTCCAACGCGAGTTGCAGCGAAACGGACACACCCGTTGTGTCCACCACGACGTCCGCGCCGAGTCCGTCGCGCAGGGATTGAATCAACTTCACCGCATCGTCTTTCTCCAGATTGACAGTGTGCGTCGCGCCCAACTGCCTTCCCAACTCCAAACGGGACTTGTCGCGCTCCAATCCAACGAGAACAACGTCTCCTGCACCGCACACGCGAGCGACCTGCGCGCTCATCAAGCCAATGGGACCGGGACCGAGAACCACCACGCAATCCCCCGGCTTAATACGTCCGCGTTCCAGCAGCCCGTTTAACGCCACGCAAGTCGGCTCGGTCAAGGCGGCTTGCTCAAACGGCAGTCCGTCGGGGAGGCGGTGCAGAATTTCGGGGCGCGCCATCACGTAGCGCGTAAACGCGCCGTCCGCTAACGCGCCGTAGCCCTTGCGGCACGGGCTGACGTTGTAAAGACCGCTGCGACAATAGACGCACTCCCCGCACACCCACGCCGCCGTCTCGCACGCGACGCGTTCGCCCACGCTCACGCCCGTGACTCCTTCGCCGACAGATTCCACTGTCCCGCAGAATTCGTGCCCCAAAATCAGCGGCACGTTTATCCTCCAACTCGCCTTGTGCTGCCACAAATGCACGTCGCTGCCGCACACGCTCGCCGCGCGCACGCGCAGCAACACCTTGCCCGGCGGGACGCGCTCCGGCTCCGGCACCTCGCGTAGTTCGACGGCATCAGGAACGTTATCATACTTGACGACGGCTTTCATCGCTTTCCCCCTCCACGCCCTCAAAAGGAGCCCGCACATTCCGTGTGCAGGCTCCTTTCTGTGGCGGTTGGTATTGTAGCACGTTCTGAGCAGAGCGGTCAAGGTTGACAAATCATTTACCGCTCAGTTATAATCCCTTCGCACAGAATCCACTTGAAGGACGAGGTGATATCATCATGTTGGGCGGCTGGACAGGAAAAATTCTGCGGGTGAACCTGACAGCGGGGACGTGCCGTGTGGAGGACGTGCCTGAGCAGTGGCGGCGCGATTACATCGGCGGGCGCGGGTTGGCGGCGAAGTATCTTTACGAGGAGATGGATCCGACGGTGGACGCCTTCAGCCCGGAGAACAAACTCATCTTTGCGACGGGTCCGCTCACGGGCACGTCCACGTCGACGAACTCGCGCTACATGGTCGTCACGAAGGGCGCGTTGACCGGCGCGATTACCACGTCGAACTCCGGCGGGCACTGGGCGGCGGAACTGAAATACGCGGGCTACGATATGGTCATCATCGAAGGCAGAGCCGCGAAACCCGTTTACCTCTTTATCTATGATGACACGGTAGAAATCCGCAGCGCGGAGCATCTCTGGGGCAAGCCGACGTCGGAGGCGGAAGACCTCATCCGCGAGGAGGTCGGAATCCCTGACGTTCACGTGGCGGGCATCGGTCCGGCGGGCGAAAACCTGGTGCGCTTCGCGTGCATCATGAACGACAAGCACCGCGCGGCGGGGCGCAGCGGCGTGGGGGCGGTGATGGGCAGCAAGAACCTGAAAGCCATCGCCGTGCGCGGCACGAAGGCGGTGCCGGTGGCGCGTCCGCAGGAGTTCCTGAAAGCGGACTGGACGATGAAGAAAACGATGTACGAGAACGAAGGGCGCAAGGGGTTGTCAGCGGGCGGCACGATTCCGACGATGGACCTCACGCAAGCGTTCGCAGGATTGCCGACGCGCAACTTCGAGAGCGGACAGTTTGAACACGCCGACGACATCAACGGCGTGGCGCTGGAGGCTTCGCGCTTAGTGCGCAACAAGGCGTGCTACGGCTGCACGATTGCCTGCGGGCGCGTCGTGAAATTGGGCGACGGCGCGGGCAAATACGCGGTCAACACCCATCCCAAAAACTGGCGGGCGGCGGGCGAAGGTCCCGAATACGAGAACGCTTGGGCGTTGGGCGCGGACTGCGGCGTGGGCGACCTCGACGCCATCATCAAAGCCAACTTGCTGTGCAACGACCTCGGCATGGACCCGATTTCGATGGGCGCGACTTTAGCGGCGGCGATGGAACTTTACGAGCGTGGCGTCATCAACGACGCGCAAACCGGTATGCCGCTCAAATTCGGCAGCGGCGATGCGCTGGTGCGCATGACCGAAGCGACGGGCTACCGCGAGGGATTTGGAAACGAACTCGCCGAAGGCTCGAAGCGGATGAGCGAAAAGTTCGGGCATCCTGAAGTGTTCATGGGCGTGAAAGGGCAGGAGTTCCCCGCCTACGACCCGCGCGGTTTTCAGGGCATGGGCATCGCGTATGCGACCTGCAATCGCGGCGCGTGTCACCTGCGGGCGTGGACGCCCATCATCGAGGCGTTCGGCGTCGCCCCTCCGCACGCGCCCGAAGGCAAGGGGACATTTGTGGCGGAAGAGCAGAACAAATCCACCGCGCACGACTCAACCGGGCTGTGCCTGTTTGTTCTCTTCTCAGGTGCGACAGCGGAAGACGTCATCGCCTGCATGAACGCAGCGACGGGCGTGGACTGGACGCTCGAAGATTACGTCAAAGCAGGGGAACGCATCTGGAATCTTGAAAAACTCTGGAACATGAAAGCCGGCTTCACCCAAGCCGACGACAACCTGCCTGAACGCCTGCTCAAAGAACCGCACAAAGACGGACCCGCCAAAGGCGTGGTCGTGCATCTGGACGTCATGCTGCCCGAATACTACGCGGCGCGCGGCTGGACGGAGAAGGGGGAGCCGACGCCGGAGAAGTTGGCAGAGTTGGGATTGGTGTGAAGCCGAACGGGGCATTGGAGTGATGGAGTGATGGAGTAATGGAGTGATGGAGTGATGAAAAGTGTCATTACTCCACTACTCCACTACTCCATTACTCCCTTGAGAGGAAATAATGCCACAACTTGACCCACAAGACGCCGCGCTGTTCGGCAAACTGAGCAGCGTCGCTATTGACACAATATGGAGCGTGCTGAACGGGCTGGGGTATCCCGACACTTTCATTGAGGGGCTGCGTCCCGTTCATGCCGATTTGGAGCGGAAGATGGTCGGACGCGCCGTGACGCTGCGGTATTTGCCGATGCGCAAAGACCTCGCGGAACGGATACGTGCGGAAGACAAGCCGTCCCTGAACGCGCGCGCCGCAGAGGAGGCACAGCCGGGGACGGTGATGGTCGTAGACTCCGGCGGTGAAATCGGCGCGGGGTTTTTGGGCGACGTGGTGGCAACGCGCTTTCAAGTCGCGGGGGGCGTCGGGTTGGTCGTGGACGGCGCGATTCGTGACCTCGCGCAAGTGCGGCACCTTGACCTCGCCGTTTACGTGCGCGGCACGCATCCCGGCGCGAGCCAGCGGCGCATCATCGGCGTCGACTACAACATCCCCGTCCGCTGCGGCGGCGTCGCCGTGCTGCCCGGCGACATTCTCGTCGGTGATGCCGAGGGCGTCATCGTCATCCCCGCGCACCTTGCCGAAGAAGTCGCCGACAAGGCGGTGGCGATGGAAGACAAAGAAAACTTCCTGCGCGAGAAACTCCTCAGAGGGTCTTCAATTTACGGCGTCTATCCGCCGAGTGAGGAGACGTTGAGGGAATATGAGGAGTGGAAGAAGAAATGACAAACTGCGCGGTTATTTCCGCCGCGTTGCACTATGGAGATGTCGGAGGCAAAAATCTCTCCACCTCCGCTTTCAGGTGTTGCGCCTTCATGTCAGCGGGATGCTTCGACAGCCACCTCCCTAAAATCTCTACCGCGTCCAGGTAAAGCCCATGCGCTTTGTAGAACTCCGCTAATCGCAGCGGGGAGTGGGCATACTTCTTCGCCGCATCCACCACGCTTTGTTCGGCGACCATGAAGAAGGCGGGTTGAGATTTCGCCGGAAGCTTGTCGCGGGCGTCTCCTGCGCTCACGCGCCATTCGTAGATTTTGCCGCGCTCCAAAGGTTTCGTGAGGGCGAGAGAAGGGGTGGCAACGGGCGCGTCTTTCGTCTGCGCCACGTCCTCTTTTCCTTTGACGCCCTGAAAACCTCTGCCCACGATTTCCACTTCGTCCACTTGAAACGTGAACGGTCCCGCGATATGGGGTGACGTCTTCGCCACCAGTTCAGGTGTCTGGGAGAGGATGATAGTCAAGTGGGGTTTCACGCCCGCGAGCGGGGGTTCGTCCGTTGGCTCCACGCTGCGATGAGCGACCTGCGATCGCGATACGGCTAAGAACCCTTTGGCGACCTCCGACAACTTCACGATAAGCGGTTCGGTCCGCTGCGGGCGCGGCTTAGGAATGACCACTGACCTCTGACCTCTGACCTCTGACCTTGAGTCGTTAGTCCTGTGGTCTGTGGTCCTGTGGTCTGTGGTCCTGTGGTCTGTGGTCAGGGCGTCCGAATTTCTGGCGATGGGGGGAGCGGTCTTGCGCACGTTGTTGTCTTTGACGACGAGTTCTTGGCGCGGCGCGTTGGGGAATAGATAGGCGCGGGCAGCAAGAAGGGCAATGAGGATGAGGACGGTGGCGGCAGCCAAGCCCCCGATGAGACGTGAAACGTGAAACGTGGCTTCCCCGCGCGCCAACGGGGTGACGCTGCGCCTCACCGCCGGGCGATGTTTTTCAAAGTTCTCCTGCGCGAGCGCAAGATGAGCGACGGCGGCGGCGCAGTGATGGCAGTCGGCGATGTGCGCGCGCACCGACTCCGCCGAGGACGAGGCGGGATTTTCGACGAACTTCGCCAGGTCTCCCAGCGAAGGACAGGAGGACTCCCTGCCCGCCGTTCCGCGCAAGGCGTCTCGAAGCAACGTTTGAAGTTCCTTATCGGTCATGTGTCTCTCCATGAGCCATCGGCGTCATCCGAACGCCGCGCTCTTCAGTGAGGTTCTTGAGAGTTTTCTCCAGAATCTTCTTCAACCTCTGCCGCGCGCGGAAGCCTTCGACGCGGACGCGAACGGAACTGACGTTGAGAAGTTTGGCGATACGGTGGGGTTTCAACGGCTGCGGGTTGAGGAACGTCCATCCAATGATGAGTCGCTGTTTGTCGGACAGTTGCTTCATCGCCTCCTGCACCGCCCGCTGAACGTGAACAGAATCGTTGCTGAGGCGTTCGAGGGCTTCAGCGGCGACATCAGTGTTGAAGTCGGCAAGCGCGTCCGCCTCCTCCCGCATCGCGTCCCATGAGACGGTCGCACGACGCTGCGTCATGCGATGGGCGTCATGAATCAAATTGTCCGTCATGCGGTTGATGTAACCAACCAGCACGTCCCAAGTATCTGCCATTTCAGTCACCTATCATTCAAACGCCTCTGACGACAAATCGTTATCAACCTGCGGGAGATTTCTTTCTTCAATCCATCGCTTCCAGAGTCGCTCCGTCACAGTCTGAGCGTATTCACGGGCGGTTTCGTCGTCCTGACCCTTGTAGTGAAATGCCCGCCAGTAGGCTTGACACCAAATCCACTCGGCGAACGTGACCTTCTCCGCCTCGGTCAATTGTCCCTGAACACAGCGCCGATGCAGGCGGCTGATTTCTTCACGCGACAGGCTGAGGTATCGGAGCAAATTACGATGCGGAGCAACGGCTTCATCGGTCACTGCCAATCCCCCACTGCCACGAACGCCGCCCAGTGATAGGGCAGCGGATAACTCTTGCCCCGCAGCATTTTCAGCTGCGCCCGTCGCAACGCCTCCGCCTTATCTATTGCGTATTGGGTGTGGCGTGTTGCGGGTTGAATTCGTCGGTAGAACTCCTGCATCAATTGCGCGGCGCTCTCATCGTTTACTTTCCACAGGCTCACCACCACTGTCGGCGTTCCGGCGTAGAGGAATCCTCGCGTCAGCCCGATGAATCCTTCGGCGTTACTTTCC
>FWPU01011752.1_pt1 | contig 12058 bp, 8 predicted proteins | sample 2228361 | NCBI WGS metagenome assembly FWPU01 (sample SAMEA103939777, study PRJEB20133) | metagenome | reverse complement strand
GAAAAAACAGTTCGGCGGCGCGCAACACAAAGGGGTCGCCGCAGCCATCGAGCGCGTTGCGCAGGATCACGTGCACGAGCTGGCTCAGGAACAACGGCGGAAACTTGAGGGCGCGGCGCACCAGATCGAGATACGCGGCTTCGAGCGTGCGATGGCGCAGCAGATGGTCGCGGAAGGCAAGCATGAACTGCCAGTTCTCGCGCGCGTCGGGGTCGGCGATGGCGGCGACGGCGTCGGCGGCGACCGGCGCGCGCGGGACGGCAAGAAGCTTCCCGTGCAGCGCGCGCTCAGCGGCGCAGGCGTCGTCCGGCGGCAGCAATTCGGGACGCGCGAGGTAGGCCTTGAGAAACTCGTCGGTGACGACGAGGCCGCCCCCGGCATCGCGGTCGAGCAGGTGATGGCCGCAGGAGAGCCAGAAATCCTTGCTTGCGCCCGCGATCATTTCTCCACCTTTTGGGTCTTTGCCAGCGCGGCCAGATCGACGTTTTCGGCCGGCTCCTCCTCGCCCTCCACATCGAGGAAGGCGAAGGCGCGCAACGGTTTCGGGCCGTCCTTCCGGCGCAGGGTGCGAAAGGTCTCGCGAATTTCACCGCCATCGCAGGAGCGGTGCACGGCGATCAGCGTGTCGCGCGGCTGGTCGCAAAGGGAGGTCGCGAAGTCGACCTCCTGTTCGGCTGCGGCACGCGCGGCGATCAGGTCCGGGGCGCCGAATTTTTCAAGAAGCCGCTGCGCGAGGATGTCGATGACGGCCGTGCGATCCTCGGCGCTTGCTTCGACGATTTGCACCAGCGTGGACCAGCCGAGCGTATCGACGCCGAGAAACCCGCTGCGAAACGCGGCGCGCGCTTTGCCTTGAAGCTCCGCAGGGTTTGCCTCGGCGAAGACGAAGGCGCCGGACACCGCCCATTCGCCAGGTTCGGCCGCGCGCTCGAAAATGAACGTGTCGGAGGGATCGAGCCGAATGGTGCGCAAAAGTTTCATCGCGGCCCCCCGGTTTCCGGATCGAGCCAGGAGGGTGCGGCGAGCGCGGGCACAAGCGCGCGACGCTCCACGGCGGTCGTGCCCATGCGGCGCACCAGCAAATCGCCGTTCGCGTCGATATCGCGGCGCGCGCCCTTCTCTGGCGCGAGCCGCGACAAATATCGCCGCGCGACTTCGGAAAAGCCGTGCGCCTGCCAGGCGTCGATCTGCAGCATCAAGTGCCGTGCGAAGCTCTCGACCAAGCGGCCGGAGCCGCCCTCAAATCCTTCCTCCTCGAGCGCGGCACTGAGCGGCCGCAAGCCCGGCTCGCCTTCGGCCAGCGAGACGGTGCGGATCATGCCGGCAAACACAAGCCATGCCGGCGGCTCGGTCTCGTCGCCCGGCGGCCAGGCGAACCGGCCGCCGCCGACGAGACCGAAATCGACCGTGATCGCGTCCGGCCATTCGAAACGGATCTGCTTTTCCGGCGGCGCCAACGCCAGCAGGGCATCGCCGAGCGCCGCCATCCCGGCGTAGAACGCGCGTCGCGCGGTGCGCAGCGGCTCCTCGGGCTCCAGCACCACCGCAAATTCGGCGAGATCGAAGCGGCCGACGTAGATCAGCGCTCCGGCCCCGAGCTCGGCGGCGTGCGCACTGGCATGGGCAAAGGCATCGCCCACCTCGCGCAAGGTCACCAGGCGGTAGCCCGGCGGCAAGTCGAGATCGGGCTTCAAGAATTCGTCAACGCGGGTTGCCGCTGGCATCGCCTCCGGACTCGTACTTTGTGTTGCAACTAATTATAACTCAATCTGCGACACGGCGAGCCTGCGGCATTCCGGTTCCAGAACATGGCGGGCCCGTGCCGGAGATACCCATGGCGGAAAAGCGCACCATCCTGGTGTGTTCGTGCGAAGACACCATGCCGCTCGACGCGGAGGCGCTGAAGCGAGGCTGTCACGGCGCGGACATCAAACAGGGGAACCAACTCTGCCGGGCGGAGCTCGAGCGCTTCCGTGCGGCGGCGGTCGGCAATGCGCCGCTGACGGTGGCCTGCACTCAGGAGGCGCCGCTGTTCGCGGAAGTCGCGGGCGAGCGCGCCGTTGCGTTCGCAAATATCCGGGAGACTGCGGGGTGGTCTTCCGATGCAGCAAGGGCGGGCCCGAAAATGGCGGCGCTGCTCGCCGCGGCGGCGGAGCCGATGCCGGAGGTGCCCTATGTCAGCCTCGAAAGCGAGGGCGTGGCCCTGATCTACGGCTCGGACGAGCGCGCCATTGAGGCCGCAAATCTCTTGAAGGATCACCTCGATGTCACGGTGCTGATCACGCGGCCAAAGGAGCTCACGCCGCCGCGCGTCACCGAGTATCCTATCGTGAAAGGAACCATCCGGACGGCCAAGGGGCGCCTCGGCGCGTTCGAGCTTGTGGTCGACGACTATGCCGCACCGGCGCCGTCTTCGCGCGCGGCCCTGTCGTTCGGTCCGGCGCGCGACGGCGCTGTCTCGCGCTGCGACATTGTGCTCGATCTTTCCGGCGGCGCGCCGCTGTTCCCGGCCGCGGATCTACGCGACGGCTACCTGCGGGCCGATCCCAACGATGCGCAGGCGGTGCTGCGCGCGGTGCTGAAAGCGCGCGATCTCGTCGGCACCTTTGACAAGCCGCGTTACGTCACCTTCGCCGAGGATTTGTGCGCGCATTCGCGCTCGCGCATCGTGGGCTGCCGACGCTGCCTCGATCTCTGTCCGACCGGCGCCATCACGCCGGCGGGCGATCATGTGGCGATCGACGCGCAGGTGTGCGCCGGCTGCGGGCAGTGCGCGGCGGCATGCCCGACCGGCGCCGCGTCCTATGCCTTGCCGCCGGCGGATGCTTTGATGCGCAAGCTGCGCGTGCTGCTTGCGACCTATCGCGAAGCGGGTGGCGCAACGCCGGTGCTGCTCGTGCACGACGCGGCGCATGGCGCGCCGCTGATCGATGCGCTGGCGCGGCACGGCGACGGACTGCCGGCGCAGGTGATGCCGGTGCAAGTGAACGAGGTGACGCAGGTGGGGCTCGAGGCGGTCGCCGCGGCGTTCGCCTACGGGGCGAGCGCGGTGCGGTTTCTTCTGCGGGGGCGGCCGCGGCACGACGTTGCCGGTCTGCACAAAACGATCGCGCTTGCGGAGCCGATTCTGGTCGGACTCGGCTTCGGTACCGGGCGCGTGGCAACGATCGAGACCGACGATCCCGACGCACTCGGCGCCGCGCTGCGCGCGATCGTATTGGCGGAGCCGGCGCCGCATCCGGCAAGCTTCACCCCGTTCGGCGCAAAGCGCGACGTGCTGCGGCTTGCGCTGCGCGAATTGCACCGCGCCGCACCGCAGCCGGTCGATGTCGTGGCGCTGCCCGAAGGCGCGCCGTTCGGCAAGGTGGTCGTAAATGTGGAGGGCTGCACGCTGTGCCTGGCCTGTGCGTCCGCCTGCCCGACCGGCGCGCTCTCCGGCGATCCCGACCGGCCGATGCTGCGGTTTGCCGAGGATGCCTGCGTGCAATGCGGCTTGTGCAAGGCGACCTGCCCGGAGAGGGTGATCAGCCTCGTGCCGCAGCTTGACTTCCGCGCCGCGACCGCTTCCGCGCGCGTGCTGAAAGAGGAGGAGCCGTTCCTGTGCGTGCGCTGCGGCAAGCCGTTCGGCGTGAAAAGCACCATCGAGCGGGTGACGGCAAAGCTCGAAGGCAAGCACTGGATGTACACCGGCTCGGCGAAGCGGCTCGAAATGATCAAGATGTGCGACAACTGTCGTATCGCGGCGGTGACCGAGGAGGAGTTCGATCCCTACGGACCGCCGCGCGCCCCGCGCACAAGCGAGGACTATTTGCGCGAACGCGAGCGACTGAAAGCCGAATACGAGGCGAGCAAGCCGAAGGGCGAGTCATAAGATCGATTCTTCCCCCGCTTGCGGAGAGAGAACAGGCAGGGCGGGCAAAGCCGCCGAAGAACAAGTAGTCCGGGTGGAGCGAAGCGACAACCGGGATTGCACGCGGGGAGGCCGATCCCGGATTTCGCTTGCGCTTTGTCCGGGCTACGCTTGCTACGAGAGCGGCCCCGTATCCGGGACGTGAACGGTCACTTGGTGGCCTTCTCCAGAAACCTGACCAGCGCCGCGCGGTCCTCAACGGAGCCGATCTTCTGCTCGGGCATCTTGGTGCCGGGCGTGTACGCCATGGGCCCGATCTCAAACAGCTTCGATACGGTCTCCGGCGTCCAGATGATGTTCAGCTTCTTGAGCGCGGGAGAAAAATTGTAGCCCGGCAGCGAGGCGATCTTGCGGCCGAAAATTCCGGCGAGCGTCGGGCCGGCGCGATTGCCCTGATCGGGCTTGAGCGTGTGGCAGGCGACGCAGGCACGGAACACCTCGGCACCGCGGTCGCCTTTGTAGGCGGCGAGCGGATCATCAATGTCGGCGCTCGCCACCGAACCGATGTGCTCGCCGGTGGCGGCATTCCAGCGGCGCACGAAGCGGTCGGTGCCGCCGGTGATAAGGGTGCGGCTGTCCGCCAGGAACACCGCGGACCATACCGGCAGGCCGGGGCCGACCAGCGTGCGGGCGAGCCTGCGCGCACCGCGCTCGATGATCGCGACCGAACCCCGGATGCCGGCGGCGGCAACGAGTGCGCCGTCGGGCGAGGTGGCGATGGCGATGATGGGCGCCTCGCTCGCCGAAACTTCGGCGAGCAGTTCGCCCTGGGGCGAGATGAAGAACACACGTCCGTCGGCCGAGCCGGCAACGATCTCGCCATCACGCGCAACCGCGACGGCATTGAGCGGCGTCGGCAGGGTGACAATGGCCGGCGCGCCTTCCGACAGCGGCCAAATGCGCACGGTGAGATCGTAACCGGCGGTCACCACCGCCTTGCCGTCCGGGGTGAAGGCGACGCCGTTGACGTTCTGCTGATGGCCCTCGAGCACGCGCACCGTTCCGCCGGAGCCGAACAGGCTGCCCCAAAGCCCGGTAGCCGGCAGCGGCCAAAGCCGCGCGGTGCGATCCCAGGAGGCGGAGGCCAGCGTCCGGCCGTCAGGGGAGATGCTCAAGGCCACGATCGGCGCGGTGTGGCCCTGCAGGACGCTCGCCGGGCTCTGGGCGCCCGGCTGCCAGACGGCGATGCGCGCATCTTCGCCGCCGGTGATGATGCGGCCGTCGCGGGCGATGGCGACGGCGTTCACCGCACTTTCGTGGAAGCGCAGTACCTGCTCCGCAACATCGCGGGTGAGCGACCAATAGATCGCTGACGAATCGAAGCTGCCGGAGACGGCATGCCTGCCATCGGGCGAAATTGCGACGGCGCGCACCGGGCCGCCATGCCCGCGCAGCTGCGCCGCCGCGGGAGCTACAACGAAGGAAACAAAAGCCGCGACCAGCAGAGAGGTGCGCATCGCCGTTCTCGCATCGGGGCGGACCATCGCATCAAAAGCAAAAGGCTACTGCATTATGGGCCGACTTGGCTGCAGGCGGAAGCGCATTCCCTCTCCGCGCGCGAAGCGGATTGCATTACAACCGGGTTACGCGGGCGTGCAGGATCGCGGTGCGACCGCCGCGGACCTCCTTCACGCAGCGCGCGAGCGCAGCGGGAACATCGGCTGGATCCGACACCTTCTCGCCGTAGGCACCGAAGGCTTGCGCGATCTTGGAAAAATCCACGTCGGGCAGCAGCTTGGCCTGGAATTCGTCGGCGGCCTTTGCCTCGCCTTTCGGGAATACGCGCAGAGTCGATTCCTTTACCGCCGACCAGCCGGCGTTGTCGGTCACGACAATGAGAATGGGTAACTTATATTGCTGGGAGGCGGAGAACACCGAGCTGGGGTTCCCGAAATAGAAACTGCCGTCGCCCACGACCTGCACCATCATGCGGTCGGGCGCGGCAAGCTTGGCGCCGAGCGCAAAGCCGCCGGACCAGCCGAGCCCGCCGCCGGCCGAGCGGATCATGGTGTTGGGCTCGGGGCGCACAATCTGCATCAGCAGCGCGGCCGCGTTGCGCACCGCCTCGTTGAACACAATGTCCTTCGGTTCGAGCAGTTTGTTGAGCTCGGCAAACAAATAGTGCGGATTGATCTCGCCCGGCTTGCCTTTGTCGGCGGCAAGCTTTTGCGCGCGTTCGGCAAGTGTGGCGTGCTCGCGCCTCCACTGCTCCATGCGGGCAGCGGCCTTCTGACGGAATCGCGGCGTGGCCCGTCGCTTCAGCTCTTCGAGCAGTTGCGCAAGGATGTGACCGCTGTCGCCCTGCAGGCGCAGATTGCCGGGGAAGGTCCACATGGGGGAAGCGGGCTTGAGAATGTCGATGTCGATATGCGCCCAGAAGGCGTCCTCCCGCGGGCGCACGTCGGCGGGGAACCACGGCACATCAATGTCCACCAGAATGCCGACATCGGCCTTGGGCAGGTGTGCATTGGGCGAATAGCCGGCGAAGCAGGGGAGCGTGTTGGGGATATTGTTGGTCATGTTGGATTCGATCACCGCGATGCCGGCGAGCTCGGACAACTCGGCGATCGCCTGCACGGCGCGCGGATTGCGGCCGGCATAGGCGGTGATCAGAACGGGATACTCGGCGTTGATGAGGCGATCGGCGAGCAGGCCGACGAGCTTGGGGTCGGCCTGGCCGCCGGAGGTGCTGCCGAATTGCTCGGCGGCGTAGCGGCGCACTTCGTCGACGCTCCATGTCTGGGTCAGCGTCTCGCGCTGCACCATCAGATACACCGGCCCGCAGGGCTCGCTCTGCATGATGGAATGGGCGCGACGCAACGCTTCCTTGACCACCACACCGGAGGGCAGCGTCCATTCCCACTTCAAATAGGGGCGTACCAGGCTCGCCTGGTCGAACGGCTCCTGCACGAAATGCACATAAGTGTCGCGCGAGCCGACCAGTTCATTGCCGGTGGTGTAAGGCGCCTTCCCGGCCATCAGCAGCACCGGCAGACGGCTGCGGAACATGTTGTGCATGGCGTTCGCCGAATTGGCGGTGCCGACGTCGACGTGCACGAGCACGCCTTGGCCGCGGCCGGTCAGCAGCGCGTAGCCGCCCGCCATGTGGGCGGCGGTGTTCTCGTGCGGGCAGCGGATCACGGCGGGAAACTTTTCCCCGAGCTTCTGGCGATGGGCCATCTCCTCGATGATCGGGGCGTGGTCGGTGCCGAAATTGCAGAACAAGTATTCGATGCCGATTTCGTTGAGCCCTTCGAGAAAGAAATAGGCGGTGGAGAATTCGGGGGCGTTACTGGTGCGTCGAGCGGGTTCTTGCATGGGTTTTGCGGTTCCTGGCGGGGTGGCGGGCTACTGTGCGCCGAGAGGGCGAGGCGATTCAAGCCGGTCCGGCCGGAGGCACAGACCCGAAAACGGGCCGGCCAAACCGGCAATTCAGCCATGACAATTTCTCGCGCACCGGTGCCACCGATGGCCGTGCGGGCGCCATTTCAGCCGGTTGCATGGCCAATGATGAAAGTTTGCGCGGTCGCGTCAGCACAGTCTTAAGCAAGACAGCAGGCGAGGCGGAACCTTTAACCCGACGTCATCATAGCGGTGGTTGCATCGGCGTCGCTGAAGCTGCGGCGGTTGCACCGTGTTTCGAGTTCTGTCGTGTCTTGGCGGAGCGCATGATTGGCGGCTGGTCGTCCTGGCCGTCGTGGTGTGTCTCTTGGCCAGTCTGGTGGCGGTCAGCCTGTTCCATCGGGCGCAGGCCAAGGCGGGGCGCGAGCGCGCTCTTTGGCTCGGGCTCGCGGGCGTTGCGACCGGCTGGGGCATCTGGGCCACCCACTTCATCGCCATGCTGGCCTATGAGCCGGGCGTGGCAATCGCCTACGACGTCGCCTTGACCGCATTGTCGTTTGTGCTGGCGGCAGTCATCACCTGCAGCGGCCTCGGGCTCGCCCTGTACGGCAAACACGTTTGGCACGCGGCTGCGGGCGGCGCCATCATCGGCTCCGGCATCGCCTCCATGCACTATACGGGCATGTGGGCGGTGGAGCTGCCGGGCCGCATCGACTGGGCGGCGGATCTCGTGATCGCCTCGATCGTGCTCGGTTTGATCTTTGGCGCCGCCGCGATGGCAATCGCCGCGCGCAGCGAAAGCAAGCGCGCCGCGCTCGGCGCCGCTGCGCTGCTCACGCTGGCGATCCTCTCCCATCATTTCACCGCCATGGGCGCAGTGCAGATCGTGCCCGATCCAAGCCGCGCGATCGACGCATTCTCCATCTCGCCGACTGCGCTTGCGGTTGCGGTGGCGAGCGCGGCCTTCGCGCTCATTGGAATGTGCTTCGCCGCCTGTCTCGTCGACCGGCGCATGAGCGAACGCGACTCCCAACTGCTCATCGCGGTCAACAACATGTCGCAGGGGCTCGTCATGTTCGACGCCAACGAGCGCCTGGTCGTGTGCAACGACCGCTACATCGAAATGTACGGCCTCTCCCGCGACGTGGTGAGACCGGGCTGCACGCTCGCCGAGGTGGTGCGCCACCGCATGACCACCGGCTCGCTCACGCGCGATCCCGGAGAGTACCGCGCCACCTTGCTCGCCACGGTCGGCAAGGGGCAAACCCACAGCTGGGTCTCGGAAGGGTCCGACGGGCGCGTGATCGCCATCACCAACCGTCCGATCGCCAACGGCTTCTGGATCGGAACGCACGAGGATATCACCGAGCGGCGGCAGGCCGAGCGTCGGGTCGAGCACTTGGCGCGGCATGACGCGCTGACCGACCTGCCCAATCGCGCCGTGCTCAACGAGCAGCTGGCGGCAGCCGTGCAACGCGCGGCCGCGGCGAAGGGGAAGTTCGCGCTGCTGTGCGCCGACCTCGACCGCTTCAAGGTCATCAACGACGTGTTCGGCCATCCGACCGGGGACAAGCTCCTGCGTGAAATCGCCCGGCGTCTGTCCAGGATGACGGAGGATGTGTTTCTGGCGCGGTACGGCGGCGACGAGTTCTGCCTCATTTCGGCCGAGGGGCCGCAGCCGGCCAAGGCCGCGGAATTGGCCGACCGGCTGCTCGCCGGGTTCTCCGAGGATTTCGAGGTCGACGGGCAGCGGCATCGCATCGGGCTGAGCATCGGCGTGGCCGTCTTTCCCGCCGACGGCGCGGACGCCGCAATGCTGATGCGGAACGCGGAGGCCGCGCTCTATCGCGCCAAGGCGGAAGGCCGCGGCACGGTTCGATTCTTCGAGGCAGACATGGACAAGCGTCTCCGCGACAAACGGGCGCTGCAACACGAATTGCGGGCCGCCCTCAACAACGGGGAGTTCTTCATCGATTATCAGCCGCAGGCCAAGATCAGCGGCGAGGTGATCGGCTTCGAGGCGCTGATGCGGTGGTATCATTCGGCGCGCGGGGCAATCCCGCCCAGCACTTTCATCCCGCTGGCGGAGGACAGCGGTCTGATCAAAGACATCGGCGCCTGGGTGTTGCGCGAGACCTGCCGGGAGGCGGCGTGCTGGCCGCGGCCGTTGCAGGTGGCGATCAATCTCTCCCCGGCGCAATTCAAACAGGGCGACCTGCCCGGCTTGGTGCATACGGTGCTGCTTGAAACGGGCCTGCCGCCCGGGCGGCTCGAACTCGAAATCACCGAGGGCGTGCTGGTCGACGACTTTTCGCGCGCGGTATCGATCCTGCGGCGACTCAAGGCGCTCGGCGTGCAGATCGCCATGGACGACTTCGGATCCGGCTACTCGTCGCTGTCATATCTGCAGGCGTTCCCGTTCGACAAGATCAAGATCGACAAGACCTTCATCTCCAATCTCGATAGCAGCCCGCAGTCGGCGACGATCGTGCGGGCGGTTATCGGGCTGGCACGTGGCCTCGGCATGCCGGTGGTGGCGGAAGGGGTCGAAAGCAAGGAACAGATCGAGTTTCTCGGCCAGGCCTCCTGCGACCTCGTGCAGGGGTATTTGATCGGACGGCCGCGGCCGATCGCCGACTACGCCGAGGTCGTGGGCCGCCGGCGGCCGGCCGCCAATCTGCGCGTGGTGGCCTGACAAAGTCGTTGTGGGTTGATACATCCGAATACAACGCGCGTCAGCCGGCGTGAATGCGCACCTGCTTGACCTGGTGCGCGTGCAACCTGGGCAGCACCTCGCGGCCGAAGCGGCGGATCTGCTCGATGAACAATTCGTGCGGCAGCGCGCCGAGATTCATGTTGAGCAGGAGCGAGTTGGCGCCGTAGTGCTCGGCGGCGTCGATCAGCCGCTCGGCCACGTGCCGGGCGTTGCCCCACGCCAGCTCATTGGCATCGATGCGGCGCTCGATGTCGGCGAGCGTCATCCGTTTCATCTTCTCGCGGTCGAGTCCAGCGTCGGCGCGGTTCTCCGGGCGTACGTAATCGAACGACGACTGGCTGAAATAGCCCGACGTGCGCACCACGGCCTCCTTCTCTTTGCTGGAGCCGTGGTGCCAGAGCGTGTGCACGAAATAGAGAAAATACGGCGCATATTCCTGCAGCGCGGCGGCCTTGCTCTCCGCCACCCAGGCGTCGGTGAAAAAGCACAAGTGGTCGGGCGTGATCGCGTGACCGTTCTGCGCAAGATTTTTCGCGTAATAGGCGATGATGTCCTCGGTGAGCCCGCGCTTGAAGTCGGGCAGCACGGCAGAAAAATTGTGCCGCGCCGCCCATTCGATGGTTTCTTTCGAGCCGGTGAAGGGAATCCAGATCGGCGGGTGCGGCTTCTGGTAGGGCCGCGGCCAGATGGCAATGTCGCGGAACTGCCAGAATTTTCCCTCGTGCGCGAATACCGGCGCGTTCCAGGCCTTCAGGATGATCTCGACCGCCTCCTCGAAACGGGCGCGCGATTCGGCCATCGGTACGTTGTAGACGTTGTACTCGCGCGGCACTCCGCGGGCGAAACCAGAAATAATGCGGCCGCGCGAGAGGCAGTCGGCCATGGCCACTTCCTCGGCGATGCGCAGCGGATTGTGGATCGGCAGCAGATTGCCAAGGATCAGGAACTTGAGCTTGGTGGTGCGCTGCGCCGCGGCGGCCGCCATCATGTTGGGCGAATTCATCAGGCCGTGCGGCGTGGTGTGGTGCTCGGTCAGGGCGACGCCGTCGAAGCCGAAACGCTCCATCTCCTCCCAAGCCTCGAAGTGTTCCTCATAGGTGCGGGCGGCGATTTCGGCGTCGAAATGATCGCCGGTGAGCGGATAGGGAATGAACTTGGCCTGCTTGTATTCCTCGAAATGCTTGCCGTAGGCCAACAAGTCAAAAATAAAAACCTTCATTGCGGCGTTCCTGATTTTCGGCGCGGGCGCATTCAACCCCCGTGGCCTGCCCGCGCGTGTCGGCAACAAGATAGGACGCGGACGGCCGGGACAAGGCCCGGTCATCGCGATGTTGTCTCAGCGCGGCTGTCTTATCTCGGCCGCCGAGTTGATGGTGGCGTGCAGGTTGCGGGCGTATTCGACAGCGCCAGCGACCGGCATGTCCGGTGCGGCCCGGATGTATTCCTTGGCCGAGCGAAGCGAGATGCTGGGTGCCTTCAGCATGTTTGCGACGAGCTTCTCGGCGGCAGAGTCAAGCTCGGCGGCCGGCACCACGTCGCTCACGATGCCGTAGGACAGGGCGCGCTCGGCGCTCACCTCGAACATGGAATAGACCAGGTAAACCATGGCCTTGCGCGGCACGCGGTCGACGAAGGAGGACATCACCATGGTGGGCATGATCTGGTGCGCCATCTCCGGCACCGAAAAGGTCGCCTTGTCGCTCGCAAGGGTGATGTCGCAGGCGGCGGCGACGGCGCAGCCGAAGCCGTGCGCGCCGCCCTGCACCACGGCAATCACCGGAACGATCGAATTGCGCAGCGCGCCGTAGGCGTCGAACACGATGTCGGAAAAGTTGCGCCGCGCGAAAGCCGTGGGCTCCACCGCGGGGCGGGCGCCCATGCCGGCGCGACCGACGCAGAAATCCCTGCCCGCGCCGCGCAGCAGGACGATATCGGAGGTCTTCGGCGCTTCCCTGATGAGCCGCGTGAGCTCCACCACCATCTCGTCGGTGACGGCGTTGCCGCGCTCGGGATGGTTGAGCGTGATGCGCAGGACCGGGCCGTCCTGCTTGACCAGAAAATCGGACATGGGGAACCTTTTTCCTTTGGTG
>FWPU01011751.1_pt1 | contig 12058 bp, 7 predicted proteins | sample 2228361 | NCBI WGS metagenome assembly FWPU01 (sample SAMEA103939777, study PRJEB20133) | metagenome | reverse complement strand
CCTGCCCAGAACACGGCAACAGGGCAGCCTTTACCCACGGCGCTCAACGTTGCGGACATCCATCCGGTCCCGGTTGACCCCTTCCGCTACGTCGGCCTGCCGGCGATTCGTAAGTTCTTCTCGCCCATTCCGGTTGCCTGCTGGCCCAGCCGGGCGATGCAACAGACCGTGGCGCAGGTCGCGCGCACCGGCCCCTGGGACGCTGTCGTCGCCTTTCAGCCGCCGGCTGCACCCTATGCGCGGCAACTGGTGGGGGTGCCGCGCCTCCTGGATGTAGATACAGCCTACAGTTATCAGGCTTATGCCCGGTATCTCGGTCAGAGGCGAGCAGCAGCGCGATTCCGCACCTGGGTAAGCTGGCAAAAGACCGTTCAGTATGAAACCCGTTTGTTCCGCAACTTTCAGGTCTGTACCCTGGTTTCCCCCCTGGAAGCTGACTATGTCCAGACCATGATGAGAGGCACGCCCGTCCAGGTCTGCCTCGCGCCCAACGGCGTGGACTGCACGCACCACCGCCCCGGCCTGGCTGATCCGGTGCCCAACAGCCTGATCTTTAACGGAGCACTGACCTACGACGTCAACTATGACGCCATGCAGCACTTCCTGGCCGAAATCTATCCTCTGATCCGACAGCAGGAACCGGCCGCTTCTTTGATCATCACCGGCTCTACGACCGGCGTCAACCTGTCGGGCCTGCGGCTGGATGGCAGCGTCCGTCTCAGCGGCTATGTGGACGATGTACGCCCACTGGTAAGCAGTGCCTGGGCCTGCGTGGTGCCCATGCGGCAGGGAGGCGGCACGCGGATCAAGATCCTGGAGGCCATGGCCCTGGGCACACCGGTGGTGGCCACCGGCAAAGGGGCCGAGGGCCTGGGCGCTACGCCCGGCCGGGACCTTTTGATCGCCGATGAACCGGCCGAGTTTGCCGCGCAGGTGGTCCGCCTGTTGCACGATCCGGCCCTGCGCGGGCAGATCGCCGCCAACGCCCGCCGCTTTGTCGAGCAGCGGTACGACTGGGAGCAGGTTGGCCGGCAGTTTGTGGGCCTGGTGGAAGAGGCCGCTCGCCCTGTGCCGATGCGAGGTCGGGGCGTATGATAGATAGCATCCGCCGCCAGATCGCCACCGGCCGGGCCTGGCCGTGGCTGGTGTCGGCCGTGGTACTGCTAGGATCTGCGATCCTGGGCGCCCTCGCCTCTGCCCGTCTGCTGGCGTTGTTTGCGCTGGCGATAGGGGCTATTGTCCTGTTGCAGCAGCCGGCCCTGGGATTGCTGGTTCTGGTGCCGGCTGCCCTCATCGTGCCGATGCAGTTTGGCACCGGCACCGAAGTCGCCCTCAACCCGGCCACGCTGCTGGTACCCGCTCTCCTTGGCCTGTGGCTGTTGGATAGCATCCGCCGCCAGGACCTCAAGCTGCCGCGCTCGACCACCACCCGGCCCCTGCTTCTCTTTCTCCTCGCCGGGCTTTTCTCCTTCCTGTTGGGCAACGCGCTGTGGGACCCAGCGGTGCCCCGGCCAGGGAACTTTGCCCTGGTGCAGATAGCCCAGTGGGCCGTCTTTGCCTTTTCAGCCGGCGCTTTTTGGCTCACCGGGAGCCTGATCCACGACGAGGCCTGGCTGCAGCGGCTGACCTGGCTGTTCCTGGCCCTGGCCGGCGGCGGTGCCTTCCTGATCGTCCTGTCGGGAGGAGTTGGCATTGTCGGCCACAGCCCCCTGACCACCGCCTTTACCCGCGCTCCCCTGTGGATGCTGCTGGCGGCCCTGGCCGGTGGGCAACTGCTCTTCAACCGCGATCTTGCGCCTGGTCGGCACCTATTCCTGCTGACCGTCCTGGGGGCCGTGTTGGTCTATGCCTTTTACTTTGAGCGCGCAACCGCCTCCAACTGGGTAGGGGTTGTGGCCGCGTTAGGGGTGTTGGCCTGGCTGCGTTGGCCGCGCCTGCGCTGGCCGGTCGTCGTCCTCCTCCTGGTGCTGGCCGCCACAGGGGTGCTCTCTTCTAGCGTCTACAGCTTTGCCGGCGGCGATGCCGAGTGGGAGGAAAGCGGCGGGGCACGCCTGGCGCTCATCGGGCGGGTGTTGGATGTGACCATGCGCAACCCCATCACCGGCATCGGGCCGGCCGGCTATCGTATGTACGCCCGCACCCAACCGTTGCCTTACATGAACGCCCTCTGGCTAGACCCGCAGGTCTCTTCCCACAACAACTATGTAGACATCTTTTCTCAGTTTGGGCTGGTGGGCCTGGGGCTTTTTTTCTGGTTCGCAGCCGAGCTGTTCCGGCTGGGATCGCGGCTGCGGGCACGCTTCCCCGCCGGATTTGCTGCCGGCTATGTGAACGCCATGCTGGCCGCCTGGGCCGGGGCACTGACGCTGATGATGTTCGCCGACTGGATCTTGCCCTTTGTCTACAACATCGGCTTTCCGGGTTTCCAGGCCAGCGCCCTGCTCTGGCTGCTCTTGGGCGGCTTGTTGACGCTGGAACAGACAAGCCGGCAAGAAAGGGTGGGCTGATGGACCTGTCTATCATCATCGTAAACTGGAATACCCGCCAGCTCCTGGCCCAATGCCTGGAATCGCTCGGCAAGTCGCTGCCGGCCGGGCACCAGGCGCTGAGCACCGAAGTGCTGGTCGTGGACAATGGGTCCGCCGATGGCAGCGCGTCCATGGTGCGCGATCGTTTCCCCTGGGTGCAGCTCATCGAAAACCTGGAGAATGTGGGCTTTGCCCGGGCCAACAACCAGGCCATTGCCCAGAGCCACGGGCGATACATTCTGCTGCTCAACAGCGATACCGAGGTTCAACCCGGCGCGTTGGAGACGATGGTTCAATTCATGGAGGAACATCCGCAGGCCGGTGGCTGCGGGCCGACACTGCTCAACGCCGACGGCAGCTTCCAGGTCTCGTGCTATCCCTTGCTGACACCGGGCCGCGAGTTCTGGCGGCTGATCTTCCTCGACCGGCTGTGGCGGCGGGCCACCTACGCCCAGGAACGCTGGCGCCGAGACACGCCGCGCCCCGTGGAGATCATCACCGGGGCCTGCCTGTTGCTACGACGCCAGGCTCTGGACCAGGTAGGGCTGCTGGATGACCGGTACTTTATGTACAGCGAAGAGATGGACCTGTGTTACCGGCTGGCGCGGGCCGGCTGGCAACTGTGGTGGGTGCCCCAGGCTACAGTCAAGCATTACGGAGCGGCTAGCTCCGCGCAGAGGGCCGAAGCCATGTATGTGCAGCTCTACCGCAGCAAGGTCCAGTTCCACCGCAAGTTCGGTGGAGCGCGCGAGGCAAACCGCTTCAAACGCTTACTTTGGATTGCTTATGCACCCCGGCTGATTGCCACATCTGTGTGCGCTCCATTCTCACCGCAAATTGCCGGCCGGGCGCGTACATACCATCGTCTACTGGCCGAGCTGGCAGAGATGTAGAGAAACACAGGAAGGGGAAAATGAGACGAACGTCCACGAAACGGCGCGTTGTTCTGGTCGTAGCTCTGCTACTATGCCTGGCGTTGGCAGCCAATCTCCTGCCGACGCCGTTGGGCCTGCCGACCTCGCGGGCCGCCATCTATACGGTCAACGCCACGGACGATAACGACGACGGCACGTGCGATGCCAGCCATTGCAGCCTGCGCGAGGCGATCCTCGCCGCCAATGCCAATGCTGGCCCCGACACGATTGCCTTCAACATCTCTGGCACAGGGGTACAAACCATCACCCCTGGCTCTCCTCTGCCTTACTTCACCGGCCCGGTGACCATAGACGGCCTGACGCAGCCCGGCGCCAGTTGCAGCAGTTGGCCGCCCACCCTGCTCATTGAGATCAGCGGTTCAAGCGGCGGCTATGCCCACGGCCTGTGGTTTTTCACCGGCAACAGCACGGTGCAAGGACTGATCATCAACAGTTTTCAACGCGACGGGCTCCGGTTCGAGGAAAGCGGGGGCAGCACGGTCGTGTGCAATTTTATCGGCACCGATGCCACCGGCACCGCCGATAGAGGGAATGGCACAAATGGCCTCTCTCTCATCGGTTCGGCCAACAACACGGTCGGCGGGACGACTCCTGGCACCCGCAACCTGATCTCCGGCAATAATCTGCATGGGGTGAGCATAGAATGGGGCAGCGCGACGGGGAACGTCGTGCAAGGCAACTACATCGGCACAAATGCCGCCGGCACCGGCGCATTGGGCAACGGGACGAGCACGGCAGGGAGCGGGGTAAACCTGCAGGATTCGGCCCATCACAACACCATCGGCCCAGGCAACCTGATCTCCGGCAACGCCTGGTACGGTGTGCGCCTCTACGGCAGCGGTGTTACGGGCAACGTTGTGCAGGGCAATTCCATCGGTACCGGTATCAACGGCACCGAGAACCTGGGAAACGGGGGTTCCGGCGTGAACATACACGGCGAGGCGCATGACAACATCGTGGGCGGGACTGCCAGCGGCCAGGCCAATCTCATCATGCACAATGGCACCTCCTCCAGCGATGAGGACGGTGTATGGGTCGGATCCGGCAGTGGCAACCTGATCTCTGGCAACCGCATTTTCGCCAATGCTGGTCTGGGGATTGACCTGGGGGCCAACGGCGTAACCCCCAACGATCCGGGAGATACCGACACCGGCGCCAACAACCTGCAAAACTTTCCCATCATTACCTCCGTCACCATCAACAATGATGGCACCACCATCCACGGCTCGTTGAACAGCACGCCCAACACCAACTTTACGATCGAGTTCTTCTATAGCACCTCCCAAGACCCCACAGGCTACGGCGAGGGTGAGCACTATCTCGGTTCGCACCCCGTGACCACCGACGATACCGGCAACACCACCTTTTCGGTGACCTTTCCCACCCAGGCCCCTTCCGGCTTCTGGATTTCAGCGACAGCCACCGATCCCAACAACAACACCTCGGAATTCAGCGCAAGCTATGGGGCCCCCACGGCTGTGGTGCTCGCGAATCTGGTGGCGCACGCTCAAAGCGGCCAGATCGTGGTCGAATGGCAGACACTCAGCGAGTTCAACGCCGCCGGCTTTCATGTCTACCGCAGCACCGCTTATGGGCAATATATCAGGCTCAATGCAGCGCTCATCCAGGCGCAGGGCGGCCCTACCTGGGGGGCGACCTACACCTTCAACGACACCGACGTTATCCGCGGCATGAACTACTACTACATGCTGGAAGACGTGGACGTGCGCGGCACCTCCACCCGCCACGGGCCGGTATCGGCTACGGTGCCGGCGTACAGCCTCTACCTGCCGCTGGTGTGCCGCTGACGGAGGAACGCAGCCCCGTGCGCATCTGCTACGTCCTGCTCTCGCCAACCTTTGGCATGCACCAATACACCGCCGACCTGGCCAATCGCCTGGCCGAGGCCGGCCACCAGGTCCATCTGGTGACGACGGCCCATCTGCCGCGCGACCGGTACGGGCCAGCCGTGGCGGTCCATACGCCGATCCAGACCGGCGACACAGGCCTTTCCCTCCAAGCCCTTCAGCCGGCAGCGATCCGCCGCGTCCTGGACACGATCCGCCGCCTAGCTCCCGACGCCGTGCATTTCACCGGCCCACATCTGTGGAATGCACTGCTCATCCAGGCGCTCACCGCCCGGCACACGCCGACCGCCCACACCCTCCACGACCTGCACCCCCACGCCGGGGCCGGCTACGGGCGGCTGCTCTATCTGTGGAACGGGTGGGTGCGGCGCAGGGCCGATCACCTGCTGGTCCACGGCGAACGGTACGCCCAGGAGCTGACGGCCCACGGCCTGGCACGGTCGCAGGTGACCTGCACCTTGCTGACCCACCTCTTCGTGAGCCACGCCCGGCAACAAAGCCTGGCCCGCTCTGCCGTGAGCGTGCAATATGAACCGTTTGTGCTCTTCTTGGGCCGCCTGGAGCGGTACAAGGGACTGGGTGTGTTGCTCGAAGCAGCTCAGCGGCTGGGTCCAACCGCTTCAGATGGGCCGGCCGTGGTCATTGCCGGCCACGGCCCCCTGGAGAACCTGGACCACCGGCAAATTCCGCCCCACGTGCAGCTACGTCATCACCTCATCGGCGACGAGGAGGCCGTGGAGCTGTTCAGCCGCTGCAGCCTGCTGGTGTTGCCCTATATCGAGGCCAGCCAGTCGGCCCTGGTGGCGGCTGCCTACTTTTTCCGCAAGCCGGTCGTCGTGACAGACGTAGGGGCGCTGCCCGAATATGTGGTCGAAGGGGAAACCGGCTGGGTCATCCCCGCCAACGATCCTCAGGCTTTGGCCGACACTCTGCAGGCAGCCCTGCGCGATCCGGCCCGGCTGGAGCGGATGGGGATGGCCGGCCGGCGGTGGTACGAGCAACAGCGAGAAGCTGAAGGAATCGCACTGCGCGAGATGTATGCCAAACTGACGGCCGGCAACCGTCGCGCCGCATGAAATGTAACAGATCGGCATCCGTTGCGCTTGTCGGGGTTGCGATCCTGATCCTGCTGGTGCCGGACTGCAGCGCACCCCCAGGCAAACAGGCCCAGGTCGCCATTGCCGCCCCTGCCGCACAGGTTGAGTCGGGTTGGCCGATGGCCGGCGCCAACCCGCAACGGACCTCCTGGACCCCGGAAGAGGTGCGTGGTCGGCTGTCGCCGCAATGGTATAGGCCCATCGAGCCATACATCCCGGCCAAAGTGCAGATCGTCGCTGCCAACGGCCTGTTGTACATTTCCACGGCGCGGGGGCTGTATGCGCTGGACGCCGACACGGGGGACATCGCCTGGGTCTACCCCACCGATCTGCCGCTTGGCCACTCCCCGACCGTCCACGGCGGGCGGGCCTATGTCGGCGGCCTGGACCACAAGATCCACGCCGTGGACTCCCTGACCGGCGCAGGGATCTGGACCTTCGAGGCAGCGCCGGATGGCATCGGCGCCGGCTTTGTCACCAACCCGCTGGTCGTGGACCTGGATGGGCAGACGCTGATCCTGGCCGGCAACCGCGACGGGTGGGTGTACGCCGTGCGTGACGATGACGCTCAACCGACACTGGTCTGGTCCTTCCAGACGGGCGGGCCGATCCTGCTTTCGGCAGCCTATCGCAACGGCGTGGTCTATTTCGCTTCCAACGACTCCTACGCCTACGCCCTGGACGCGCGGACGGGGCACCTGGTCTGGAAATCGGCCAAGCTGCCAAGCGCAGGGTTCCATTCCTGGTGGCCGGTGGTCGCCGGCAACGTGGTCATCTTTCCGGCGACGCGCGCCTATCGCTACCTGATCCCGCCCCAGACCAACTACAACACCGACCTGCTGACGAACGGCGACCTGGGCTACACCCCGCCGATGGGCCAGACCTTCCCCGATGGGACAATGGACGCCACCCAGGCCCTCCAATACCTGGAGGCCAGGCCGTGGCGGCGGTCCTACTATGTGCTGGACGCGCAGACAGGCCAGGAAATCACCTTCGATTTCGACCACGACGGCCAGCCGGAGTACGCCCCCCTGCTGCGGGTTGGCACAAACAGCGGCACGGTCTACCCGGCGGTGGTGGCCGCCGATGGCACAATCTGGACCGTGAACAACTATGCCGCCGAGGAGTATGGCCAGGGGCCGGCCGGCTGGTCGCTCGGCGCCAACCGGATCGTACCAACGACCGGCATGACGGCGGTCCCTGAGCCGCTGGCTTTTGCCATCGGCGGGCAGGTCCTCTACTGGAACCAATGCTGCGACCGCACGGCCGGCGGTTTTAGCCTGGATACAAAAGAGAGATGGGTCTATTTCTCCTACAATCTACGGGCTTTGTGCCCAGGCTATGACATCATGATGCTGGGCACGGTCGAGGCCAACGCCGTGCAGGTCTATGGCGGCTGGAACGGCGTCTATGGCTCCTCCGGCGATCAAAATCCCCCCATCCCCTACCGCGGCCGGGTGTATATGCACCGTGGGAATGCGGTGATCGCCTGGTCAGCCGGCGGCGGCTCCAGGTCGTTGCCATTGGCAAAAAGCATGGCCGTAGCACCTGTTCCCCAAGCCATTGATACCGGCACCCTCAAGCAAAAGCTGGCCTACGAAATCCAAAAGATCCTGGCTGCCGGCCACCTGCGCCCCGGCCTGGGGGTGAACGGCATCTTTGGCTTGCAGGCCAGGTCACGGCTGGGCGATAACATGACCGATTACTGGCACAGCCCGGTGGACACGATCTACACCCTCAGCCTGGCGCTCCCACACCTGGATCCCGGCTTGCAGCAACAGCTAAAGGCCTACCTCCAGGCCGAAATCGCCGGATTTATGGACTATACGCACGTCGGCTGGCAGGATGGAGCCAGCCGGGAAGCCTTTGACCTGCCGCCAGAGATTGAAGCCGGGCGGGCCAGCCAGCCCCCCAGCCGGTGGAGCACATACGACTTTGAGGGCTGGACAGGGCCTGATGAAAAGTGGGTGCCGCACACCCTGTATGCCTTGTGGAAATATGCCCAGGCGCTCGACGATCCCCAGGTGGCCAGGGACCTCTTTGACACCTACAGTGACAGGCTGTGGTCGCCGCCCGACGATGCGGTCCTGGCCGAGTACCCCTTCGCCCACAACGCCTGGATCGCCGGCTACTGGGGCTATCTTGAGCTGGAGAAACTGGCCGGCTACCCGGAATCGGCCGACGTCCGGGCCGAACTCGACCGCCTGTTGGCCCTGCGGCTGAGCAACTTTGAAAAGGACAATCCCTGGGGTCCGGACTCGCACGATTTTGGTCAGGACCTGGCCGTCGCCCGGAATTTCGTGTTTCTCACCCCCGAGCTGGGGCGGTTTCTACGCAGCCATATCCTTGACCAGGTTGAGGCGGCCGTTGACGAATATGAGCGGGTGGCCCCCTATTGGTTCGTCACCAACTTTGAGGCCAGCTACAACGAAAACGTGATCCACCACCTCTACGACTATGCAGGGTTGTTTGCAGCCGAAGCCTTTGTCCTGCACCGGCCCAGAGAGGAGTTGGTCAAGTACCTGGACGTGCCGGCCTTTGCCCGGGGGGACCTGTTCTATATCCAGAACCTCATCGCCGCCATCGAGGCCCCGCCCTCTCTGGAAAAGGTTGCCTGGCCGACGTCCGGCGATCAAGGCAGCCCAATCACCTACACCCTGAGCTTCCTGGGCAGCGGCAACACCCTGCTGCTCACCGATACCCTGCCCGGCGGCCTGAGTGCGCCGATCCACTTCAAACTGGAGGGCACGAGCGTGATCCCCATTTACCACAGCGCCCAACATCGTTTGACCTGGACCGACACGCCGCCGGCCGGCCAGCGGGTGACCATCCGCTACACCCTCCTGGTCACGACCGGCGCCCCTCAGATCCTGGTCAACACCGCCTATCTTGGCGAACCGGGCAGCGAGCCGAGCGTCGCCACGGCCCAGGTGATGGTCAATCCCTACCCGACCTACCTGCCGCTGATTTTGAAGAAAAGCTAGCGCCCGATGGCTCACATTCTGTTCTTGACCCATGTGCTGCCCTATCCGCTGAACAGCGGGGCCAAAGTGCGGGCTTGTCACATGCTGCGCCACCTTGCCCTGAATCACGACCTGACGCTGGTCTCCTTCGTCCGCCCCGACGACCCCCACGACTCGATCGATCACCTGAGAAGCATCTGTCGCGCGGTGCATCCGGTGCCGATGCGCCGCTCGCTGGGGCGCAACCTGCGGGCGGTCGCCAAGGGGCTGCTTACCGGCCAGCCTATGGTCATCGTCCGGGACGAAATCGCCGAGATGAAGGCAACGCTGCGGCAGATCACACAGCAGACGACCTTTGACGTGATCCACGCCGACCAGCTTTCTATGGCGGCCTATGGGCAGATGGCTGCTCGTTTCTCGCATCCCCATCAGCCGCGCACGCTTCTGGATGAGCACAATGCCATCTATCTGCTGACCCGCCGCATTGCCGATACAGAAACCGGCTGGCTGCGGAAGAAATTCGCCGCCCGCGAGGCGCAGGCCTTTGCCCGCTACGAAGCCGCCATGTGCCAGGCCTATGATGCCATCCTGACCGTCACAACCGAGGACCGGGATCACCTGAGGGAGCTGTTCCCCGCCGGGCAACGGGCGGCCATTGCCGCCCGGATCACACCGATCCCCATCGCCGTGGACCCGACCCAGGTCTCGCCCATCCCCCATCAGAGCGGCGGGCAGCCCACGCTGTTGCACCTGGGGACGATGTTCTGGCCACCCAACGTAAGCGGGGTGTTGTGGTTTGCCAGAGAGGTATTGCCCCTGATCCACCAGCAGGTGCCGGAAGCCCGGTTCGTGGTGGTAGGCAAAAGCCCTCCCCCCGAAGTGCAGGCGCTGGCCGCCGATGGGCGGATTCAGGTCACCGGTTACGTGGCCGACCCAACCCCTTACCTGGCCCAGGCCGATCTCTTTGTCGTGCCGTTGCACGCCGGCGGCGGGATGCGGGTCAAGATCCTGGATACCTGGCTGTGGGGCCTGCCGGTGGTTTCGACTCCCACCGGCGCAGAAGGGATTTTGATTCGAGATGGGGAAAATATCCTGATCGCCGACGACGCGCCATCTTTTGCCCAGGCCAGCCTGCGGCTACTGACCGACCCGGAACTCAACGCCCGGTTGCGGGCCAATGGCCGCCAGTGGGTGGAGACTCACTATGCCTGGCAGGCGGTCTACCGTCAGGTGGATCAGGTCTACGACCGCCTGTTATCCGGTAGTCAGCCTCCCGATCTGCGCTCTCCGCTCCAGCAAGAACAGGACTGCTAGAGTATGAAACGCCGTCCCAACAGCTATCTCTTTGCCATCTTGATCGGGTCTGTTCTCCTCCGTCTCGCTGTGGCCGTGTATCTGGGAAACGAGGTAAATGCCCCTGCCCTCCTGACCGACCAGCAGTCATACCACAGCCTGGGGGCTCGTTTGATCGCCGGTTATGGCTTTAGCTTTGATCAGGGGTGGTATCCGTTTACACCTGCCAACACTCCCACGGCCCACTGGTCCTTCCTCTACTCCCTTTTTGTAGCAGGGGTATATGCCCTGCTGGGCGTGCACCCCCTGGCCGTCCGCCTGGTACAGGCTGTGCTGGGCGGCCTCCTGTTGCCGTGGATGGCCTACCGGCTGGCCAAAGCCCTGTTCCGCCCCCCGCTGAGAGAGCCGCGTGAGTCGGAACCCCTGGCCCTGCTGGCGGCGTTGTTCACAGCCCTGTACCCCTATTTCATCCTCTACTCGGCCACGCTGATGACCGAGACCTTTTATACCGTCGCCACCTTGTGGTCCCTGGAGCGCAGCCTGGTTCTAACAGACCAGATCCGCGCCCGCCCAACGGCAAGGCCGCTGCGGTCATCGGCCGTGCCGTTGGGTCTGAGCCTGGGCATTGGCACGGTGCTGCGGCAATCGCTACTGCCCTGGGTGCCGGTACTGTTCCTCTACCTGCTGTGGGTCGGGTGGCGTGCCGGCCGGCTGCGGGCCACGGTTCAGGGCCTGGGCGTTGCCGGGTTGATTTTGGTGGCCTGCATCCTGCCCTGGACGATCCGCAACTACCTGGTCTACGACGACTTTTTGCTGCTCAACTCCAATACCGGCTACGCCATGTACTCGGCCCAACACCCCCTGCACGGCACCAACTTTCGTGAATTCGAGGCTGCCCCCCTGCCGGAGGGCTGCTGGGGACGGCCAGAGCCGGAGCTGGACCGGCTGTTGATGCGGCAGGGCATCCAGTTCATCCTGGACGACCCAGGCCGCTACCTGCTGCTTTCCCTGAGCCGGGGGCGCGCCTTCTTTGAATTCTGGCCCACCGCCGACACAACCCTGCTGCACAACGTCGGGCGCACCGCCTCTTTTGGTCTCGTTCTGCCATTCCTGATCTACGGCCTGGTTCTGGCAATTCGTGACCCAGAGTTCCGGGATCGCAACCTGTTGTTGTTTCTTTTTTCTTCTTTTTACACCTTTTTGCACATGCTTACGTGGGCGATGGTGCGCTATCGCCTGCCGATTGACGCGGCCCTGATGCCGCTGGTAGCCTGGGCGGTCAGAGACCTGGCCCACCGGGTGCGTGCCGCCGCTGCCAAAGGCGCGATCTGAGACCAGTTCAACATGCCCTTTCGGGCACCATAAAGCATGAAA
>FWPU01003474.1_pt1 | contig 12059 bp, 10 predicted proteins | sample 2228361 | NCBI WGS metagenome assembly FWPU01 (sample SAMEA103939777, study PRJEB20133) | metagenome | reverse complement strand
GGAGAGAAGGCGTGTCGGAAAATTTCCAAACCGAACCTTGGAGAGACCGTTTTCATCTCGAAAGTAATACGTATCGATGCCCTGTCGTTTTAACGATACGGCAAGCTGCGCTGCATTGCCCACATGTAAGAATGCACCAACCTGAATACAGTATCCCATTCGCTCGAGTTCCTTTCCCGCAGGCTCTTCCCCAGGTCGAGGGAGGGTTGCCTTTCGGTGAGCACACCCCTGTACAAGCACAAAGAAAACAGTAAGCTGCGCAAGGAGGAAAAGCATTACCTTCAGGTGCGTTTGCGTACCGGGCATCTGCCACTTAAGGAATATACCTGCAGAGGAATTCCTGCTGGCAAAGACAATCATCTCTCTACCATACGATAGGTTGGGATGGGTAGGCAAGGCAGACAAGTAATCGGTGAAGAATGTGGATTGGAAATGGAGGCCTTCCCTGTCTCTTTCGTACATCCTTGCCTTAAGGCTCCTCGCGAGCTGGCACACCTGTGGCCTGTGCCTCCTTCCCATCCATAGGATATACAGCCTCAGGCTGCACTCCGATCTTTGGGACAACGATCTCAAGATGAACATCCACGGGGATGGATTCGGGCAGACGTGCATATACCATGACGTCCTTCGCCAACCGAACATCGAAGATGCCATCGATAGGGATCTTTACCTCGAGATTGAGATCCAGAGGAAGGCTGAGCCTTTTGTGGACATGAACGTTGATAATGTCGTTGAGACGGACATCTATCCTGGTGGTGATGCGCACCGGTTGCTTCAGATGGATGACTGTATCGATCGGGATGGTGCCGTGTAAAGGAAACACCTTTTTTATCCCGAGTATCGAGGTCTCCACGGTCTTGCCTTCCAGAGGAACCTCTAACGTCACAGGCACCTCTGCCTCTACGTAGACATCCTGATCCACAGGTACAGAAAGAACCTGATCCACAGGTACCGCAAAATCATCATCGATCAACACATCGATGTCCTTGCGCAACGGCAGTTGCACGTGCAGTACCTTTGACAGCGATGCTGGTATGTTCTTCTCAATGGTGACCTCGACAGGGACTGAGGAAGGTATCTTCGCATTAATGGTCTTATCAACAGTGTAGACTGCCAGCGGACTAGGGGCCTTGGCATAGAAGTGGTGAACCGTCTTATAGGAGACAGCAATAACCATGCACAGCAGTGCTATAAGGCCACCGAGGATAACCATAACGATCGTCTTGCGTTTCGCCGTAAAGAACACCCTCGGTGGTGTCCGGTCTCCCTCCATTGCATCCTCACAGGGCTTGTTTTTTCCCATTTTCCTATGCCAGGCCTGATTCGCCCGAAGGTACGTGGTGTGGTAGCGACCCTCACTTCGCGACGAAAAGGTAGCCGTCGTCTTCCTCCCTGAAGACCTCAATGACAAATCCAGCAGCGCTGAAAAGCTTGTGCCTTTCCATGTAAGAAGGAATCCTGTCTCTCTCTATACAGGGCCTCCACGCTGGGCATGCATTCTGTTGAGCATCCTACTGCCCCCAAGGTGGGCAACGTCCATGAACCATTCGATCTTCGCGTGCTCCTCTATTGTATACTCTCTTATGGCCCAGTCGTCATCCTTTGCTCGATAAAAATACCTGATCTTCTCCATACGCATGCCGGCTCTCAGTTTGCCCTCTGGTGATTCGTACTCCTGCCTTCCCTGACCTCAGATTCAAACTGGTAACTTTAGCCGTCCTTGATGGCACGGGACTATTGTTCGTAACAACGCTACTCGATCTTTTACTGCTCTTCTTTCGTCGGCTATTGGCCAAGGCCTCTGGAGTGTGCGGGTGTGATGGCCTGCCGTACGATGCTGGTCAATGCACCCATAGAGGAACGCCTGACCCAAGACGCCATGCTGAGCCATGTGCACAGTCCACAAACCGCCCTGCTACCAAATGCGAGAGCATCTCTGGACCCGATACAGACATCACAGCCAGTGTTGACAGGCTGACAGATTTCGTAGTAGTAAAGGATTTGTGCTTTTTGATAGATGGTAGCTTGATCCTGAAGGGCGCCCACATTACGGGCTTAAAAGGGAAGCCGGAACGAGCCGGCACGGTCCCGCCGCTGTAACCGGGGACAAAACCTGCACGATGTCACTGCTTCCTCCCCAAGGGAAGTGGGAAGGCGCAGGGAGTAGGTTGATCCGGAAGTCAGAAGACCTGCCCTTCAGGTGGGGATATAGCGATCGCGAGGAACGATAGAAGATCCCCGCACAACAAGGACCAAGAAGCTGGGTGCAGTCCTTGGGACCTTCTCTAGAAGGTCTCAAGGACTTTTTTTTGGCCAGAAAGGGGGTGATACCAATGGCCTGGCTTTAAGCCTCGCTGTCGTGGGTATTCATAACATAAACGATGCAGGGTATCGGAAGAAAAGCCTACGAGTCCTTGTTTCCTTCTGGACGGACGCAACGCCTTATATCTGCGCAGGCAGCAGCGACGTGATGCGGTCCAACAGCAACCTCAGAAAGGAGGGATTGAGCATGAAAACTGTATACAGGGTTTTACTGGTGGCTGTGGCTTTTGTGGCCGCTTGTCTCACTGGCTGTTCAGATCCGAGACAGGCCCTCGTGATAAATAGCGCCAGTGACAACATCTCATCCATTGACATCCGTACAGGCGAGGTTACAAGCAACTGGGGAGGACTTGCTATAGGGCCGGTAGCAAATCGCATCGTTATTTCAGGTGACAAGGCGTACGTGGTAAATTCCGGTGCGTTTCCCGGCTCCACTGGTGCAAGCGTAATGGTCATCGAACTTTCGACCAATACAGTTGTAAATCACATCCCCTTTCCTGACGGTTCTAATCCCTGGGCCATTGCCCTGCTAAGTAGCACCAAGGCATATGTCACTACGCTCTATGGAAACAATGTTACGATCCTCAACCCGACCCTTCCTGCGGCCTCTGCAATCATCGGCACCATCGACCTGCCGATATTTCAAGGTCCCTATGGGGAGGTACCAGCTGGACCCGAAGGGATAGTGATATCCAAAGGCTACGCCTATACTGCTAACACAGGCTTCGATCCAGCTACATGGGGCTATGTCAGTGGATCGGTTTCGGTTATCGATACCGCATCCGATACCCTGGTAGATGTCGACGCCAATCCAGAAAATGGTACAGACACACCCATCTTTCTTCAGGGGATAAACCCTCAGGATGTTGATATCGATCAGAGTGGCCGACTCATAGTGATCTCTACTGGGGACTACTGGAGTGCGTTCGGACTTATGGAGGTGATCGATCCAGCCACCTGGACGGTCACAGCCTCAGTTCCACTGGGCGGATCGCCTGGAAATATTTCGGCGACAGGAAAATATGCGTTGATCGGTGCTGGCAATGCAGACAGTTGCGATCTCTATGTGGTGAGGACCGATACGCTCCAGGTGATAAGGGACAGTACCAATCCGCTGACCCTCATGTCGACATCAGGCTGGTGTACGGTCGGCAAGATAGGTGTTGGGGTATCATCGACAGGCTGGAAGGCGTATGTGCCAGCTGGTGCATGGGGTGCGCAAAACAAGCTGTTTGAGCTTGGAATGCTATCAGGTCCTACACTGGAAAGGACCTTTGACCTTGAGCCCCACGCCAATCTGCCTGTCGGGGTAGGACTCCTTTACTGATCAAATATGCTGCGTACCGCTCACCTCACCTGGCAAACAAAGGATCGGAAAAAGATGGCGACTCATCTCATTAAAGCAGCAGGCTGTGTGGATCGGGCCGATACAAGCCCAATCCACAATTTTTTTCACTAAGAGGAGGTAGTGGTTATGCAGGCCCAGGATATACAAGTCCAAAGTGTACTCTACAAACGTACCCTCACGGCGTTGCTCACGTTGGGTTGTGCCATCCTATACCTACCTGCCGGGTGCGGTTCTACAGAGCACAACACAAACCAATGGGACGGCTGGGCTACCGAGGTTATAGATGTACACTTCGGAGAGGATGCAGGTTTTGGTCAGGCAAACTTCCCGCATGTTGTCCTTGGTCCTCCAAAAGGGGCAGGCATGGGGTCAGGGTCTTTGGATGTGCTCTCTTTAGGTATAGGAGGAACGATCACCCTAGGATTCGGTCAGGGGAGGTGTATTCTCGACAGGCAAGGCGATGACGTTACGGTGTTGGAAAATGTCTTCCTCATTGCCGACAACCCAACAGACCGCTTTATCGAAACAGCGCGTGTAGCAGTGAGTCAAGACGGAGATACATTTATCGAATTTCCAACAAGGGTAGACGAGACGAGGACTTGCACGCCTGATCATACCGAACACTGCGGCGATCCTGAGCGTTACCAGGGTTTTGCTGGCATAGAGCCCGCAGTGCCTGGCCCTACGCCCGATGATGTCGGAGGTGACCGTTTCGATCTGGAGCAGGTAGGACTTCGGTGGGCTAGGTATGTTCGAATCACCGATACGGCTGGCGATCCTTTGGATGCAGGAGATGCGTTCGGAACGGGGTACGGAAAAGCTGGTTTCGACCTTGACGCTGTCGGCGTAATCAATCTCGGCCAGGCAGATGACTGTCCGGGCCTCTAGTCCTACTCGACCTGCGAGGCCTCAGGTTGTAAGACCCCTCTGTTGGCCAGTCCAGAAGCCAATCACTGCCTTTGGACACGTCCGAGCGCCTTGGCAAATAAAGGAGGCAAAGAACCATGAAAGAAATGTTCAGGCATTGCCTACGTTTTGTTACGTGTGTTGCTTTTCTCTCGCACACTCTTCTGGCACACGCAGGGCTCAACATCCCCGCAGGATACCAGCTGAGCGGTGTGCTTTCACCACCTCAAGGGAGTTTTCTCGGCGGTATTGATTACCTTTCCAATGGAAGCCTCATCTACTTCGACGGCACAGCAGTCCGTAAGTATACTGGCACGCCGCCTGGAGACCTCTTGTATGACCCTCCAGGGACCGTCTTTGGCTCCTTCGTAAAGGTGGTCAGTGGGACAACTATCTACTTCGGAGAGAGCACAGACATGAAAATCTATCAGATCTTTACCGGTGGTGGAGGAACATATCAAGCCACTGTTCAGAACAACTTCGACCTCGAGAATTTCGGTACTGAACTCTACATCAGCTATAATCCTACCACATATCCACACGCGAGGGTTGCCAAGATCACCCTACCTGGTGGCACGCTCGATACTATTGTCGGAGATACAGGAGGATATTGCGGACCGCTCGCGCTTGATGCGTCGGGAAGTCTGTACTACTGCGTGCCAAACCCCATCTTCGGTCAATCGCCAGTTACAGGTCTTTACCGCTTTAGCCGTGCTCAGGTTGTTTCTGCATTCGGTCCAGGCGAGTTGCAGTTGAGTGACGGACAGTATTTGGGTAATGGCCTGGATGGCTGTTACGACATGGAATACGACAACCAGCTCGCAAGGCTTTTCGTTACGACCGGGAATAATTTTGCCAACCAGATCCAGATCTATGACACAGCAACAGGAGCGGTTTCTTTGTTCGCGAGCAAAACTACTGGCTCCTGGTGGAGTACGTACCTCAGGTTTCGGCCTGGGAGCAAGCCGTTCAATCCTTACAACGGCCCTGACGCAGGGGTCCTTACCGTAGTGCAGAATGATACTGTCTATGAAATCGCCCCAAGCCAAGAACAACAGCCCTGGACAGAAGCCAATCTTGTGGCACGGCCGCTACACTACGAGCAGCCTCAGGTAGAGGTAGTTGCACACTCCAAGGCCCTTAACCGACACATTATGGTGGTTATGCCGATGTTGCTCGTCTTCCTTTTGCGACCCTTCATCTACAAGAAGAAATGCTCTCCTGAGAATCCCAAACCATACTCGTCACGTAAACCCAACGAGAAGCCTGGTAACGACCGCTTGGAGGCCAAGGAGGTGTAGTCATGAATGGATACCATATGAGGTCACGCCACATCGTGGTGTCTCTTTTGGTTGTATTTCTTTTCTGCTGGCCTTTCTCGGCCTCTGCTGGTCCCTACACAGAGCCAGGGATTGCCTCTGACAGTCCTGGTATTCAGGGATGGGCATCAGGCTGGCTAAACGAGATCAGGGGACCTATGGACATCGCTCACCCTGAGGGAGGAAATGCAACCTTTGGCTCTCCTGACACTGCTGTCGGGCCTGCCACCTGTAATGTCTACGACGTGGTCTCGCTCGGAGATGGAGGAGAGCTTACCCTTACCTTCGGTAGTCCTATCTACAACGGCCCTGGGTATGATCTCGTCCTATTTGAAAACGGCTTTTCAGTTGGAGACTGGATCTACGCCGAGCTGGCCTTTGTCGAGGTCTCGACAGACGGAGTGACGTTTGCCAGGTTTCCTTCTATCTCCCTGACCCCTGATCCAGTGGCACCGTATGGCCTGCTCGATCCGACAGATGTCTTCTATCTTGCGGGTAAGCATCCAGGCGGCAATCAAACGCCATGCTATGGTACAGGCTTTGATCTAGCCTCCTTGGAAACCGATCCAGCAGTACAGAATGGGGAGGTAAACCTCGATGAGATTAGATTCGTTAAGGTCATCGACGTAATTGGCAACGGCAGCACCCTTGATGCAACAGGAAGTCCTATTTACGATCCCTATCCCACAGCATTTGCATCAGGTGGTTTCGATCTTCAGGCAGTCGGTGCACTCCATATGATCCATTGTACTGACCAGGACGGGGACGGTTTCAGCATCGAAGGAGGACCTTGTGGACCTGTGGACTGCGATGATACAGATCCTAACGTACATCCTTTTGTACTCGAAGGACCTGGCGGAGATCCCACTTGCAGGGATGGACTCGACAATGACTGCGATGGAAAGACCGATAACGATGACCCTGAATGTGGTCAAAGTCCATCGTGGCCTGGTGCGGCGCCTGCATATGGAGATAGTCCTGGCCTCATATCATCGCCCTTGTCAGTCAGCATCAATCTTCTCGGCGCATTTCTCCTGCCAGTGTTGATTGGCCTTGCCTGCAAGCTGCTCATCAAACGTCGAACCGTACAAGGCTCGGGAAGTCGCACCACATCCCCTTTTGCAACGCAGATATGAGGAAAGACAGTGGCCGGCATGGGCACTCACGCAATCCGAACGGGCTTTCTCTGGGGTCTTCTGGTGTGGCTATCTGCCGCACTCGGCCCGGCGATCACCAAGGCAGAGACAGATGAAACACCGACCGAGTCTGGCACTGGTACTCCTGCCTATCCTATGCGGGAAATCGTGGTTCGCTCAACCCGTATACGTGAGGCCAAGGAAGACCCATCGAGCTTTACCACAGTCATTGTCCCAGAGCAGTCTGCTTCACGATTTCACACTGCTGATGAGCTGCTTTCGCATACGTCGGGGGTCTCCATAAAACGATTCGGCGGTCTCGGCCACTACAGCACCGTATCGATCCGTGGCTCTTCTGCAGAACAGGTGTTGGTATTGTTGGATGGAGTGAGACTCAATACCGGCGAGGGAGGTGCTGTAGATTTTTCCACCATACCACTGGAATCGATCGAGAGGATCGAGGTTATAAGAGGCGGGGGCACTACACTGTACGGATCAGATGCAGTCGGCGGAGTAGTCAACATTATTACCAAGCGACCAAGGCGTGGATTGGAGGCGTCAACCGCGCTTTCCTATGGATCGTTGGATACGATCAAGGGGTGGATCACCGGAAGCGGCGGCAACGATTGGGCTAGGTGTCTGCTGAGCGCCACTCATTTCCAGAGTCGAGGGGACTACCGTTATGAAACGCCAGAAATCGTACGAGAAGGCACCAGTGTCGTACCATCCCAAGAAGACATACGGCTCAACAACGATTTCTTGTCAGAAAGTGTCCTGTGCAAGGTAGATCTTTCCCTCCAAAAAAACCTGAGTGCCACGATTAGTAACGATTTTTTCTCAACGAACCGAGGGCAACCAGGGACGGTATTCGATCCACGACTCAAGGCACGGCAGAAGATCCTTCGCAATCTCACCACAATCGCGTTCAACGAAAAAGGACTCCTTTATGATGACCTGAACTCATCCATAGGGATTTCCATTCACTATGACAGGAACCACTTCAAAGACCCAGAGCCAGCAAGGGGCATATCAGGACTCAATCCAATCGACACCATAAGCAGCAACTACGCGTACGGCCTTCAACTGGGTGGTTCCTTATACAAGCAAATAGCCAGTACCACGCATGTGGTAAGTACGCAATGTGACCTGAGAAAGGAGGACCTCAAGGATCGAGTCCAGCCATGGGAACAGGGTTACGACAATCCCTCACGACTCAGCGTTGAGTGGCGCCTCCAGGACGAGGCAGTACTGGCGGCCGATACGATAAGTCTCACACCGGCACTGAGATACGAACACAGCTCGGACTTCGGAGACCACCTTACCGGAAAGCTTGGCCTTGTGGCCAAACCCCGACCATGGTTACATGTAAAATCCAACATCGAGAACTCATATAGGAAGCCAAGCTTCAGCGAACTGTACTACCCTGACCAGGGGTTCATCAGAGGCAATCCTTCGCTCAAGGCTGAAAAAGGAATAAATTTCGACGTAGGCATTGGTGTGGACCACTCACGGTTCTTCTTTCAGACTGCCTACTTCCGCAATTGGATCGAAGAGTCCATACTGTGGTTACCGATAAGCTTCTGGACTATCGGACCGATCAATACTGGCCCTGTCAGGCAGTGGGGCGTGGAGACAGAGGCTGAATGGAGACCGATTGACATGCTCTTGCTCAGCTCCAACTACACATTTCTCCACGCCGTCACAAAGGACACAGGAGAACAGCAGGACGGCAGACCCCAGCACACCATCAATTTCAAAGCCACCTTGAAAGGCCGGCTCGGCGAGATCTCTACAGGGGTGCAGTACCTGAGCGAAATCCCAGTACGTTTTACAAGGACTGCAAAACGATCGATCAGCCCAAGGACCATAGTCGATATAGGCATGACAGCAAACCTCATCGAGTTTCCCATGTTCAGACATCTGTCCTATCTAAAAAAGTGGACCCTGGGGATCGAGGTAAAAAACGTTGCCGATGTATCGGCCTACGATGCCCAATTCTTTCCACTGCCCGGCCGGATGTGGTTTGTGACCATACAAGCCGGAGTGTGACACTAGGAGGAACACCCGTAGCAGGAACGCGCTCATGGTTCAGTCGGTAAAAAAAAGGACAAGAGTAACTGGACTGATGTCCGTACTGATTCCTTGCATGTGTCTTGGTGCAAGCCTCAATTTGCCGTACGGCTGTGGCGGAGGCGCACAAATAAGGATCGAAGGCGACACCCTTGTCATAGGAAGCCAATTCGCCGTAAGCATCCTCATTCCACAACACTATGGAGGCAACACAGCATTTGTCCAGACTGCCTCGCCACCTCTCCTTGGCATCCTTATGTTCCATCTCGATTCATCGGACAGACCTTTGCAATCTGCCTTTGTGGATATGAATCATCTTATACAAGGTGTCCCTGACAGCCTGGTCATAGAAAAAGATCCTGACCTTGCCTACGTGGCCACAAGCGGCGAGCATGAAGGCATCTGGGTGTTCAATCCCCTCAATGGGTTTGAACTCCTTACCACCTACGCCTACACAAATGCGCAGTGGGATCTACCGGACAATGCCGTGGACTCCGACGGGCGTTCTATTACTACTGTCCGACCGACGTTCACTTCTGGTGTCGCTTATGTTGATAACAAGCTCTATATCCCAATATCAAACTACACCCGAGTGGGTAGCAACCCTGTGTGTGCGCCAGGGACAGTGCACGTCGTAGGATTTGATCCACAAGCAGACCCCCCTGCTTTCCTTCCCGACCGTATCCACAAACAGGTAGTAACAACAGACTTCAATCCCACTGAGGTGACCAGCTTTACATTCAATAGTTCCTCGAACGGAGACTTCTCCAAGGTCCACCGTGTGATCCTCATCACGAATACAGGGGTGCTCGCAATCCGCAACAATACAGGGATACCGCTCACACACGCCAGTGTTGACGTCCTCGATCCAGCAAGCGACTGCATTGTTGCCACATATCCTCTGGGTCGTGCTGCACCATCGTTCACCAAGATTGCAATCGCACGCCAGCAAGCCCCAAACGGCCAGCCTGTCTACAGAGGATTTCTTGGAAGCGCAGCCTACAATCATGTCTACGAACTCGATCTTACAGGTCTTGAAGACTATCTCTTGGAGGGTCTGACATCATGCCCTGAACTCACAGACGATCGTATCCTTGCACACAAGGTCCTCGCTTCACTAGAGGATCCCATACTGGCGACTACAGATCCGCCAGGGACCCCAAACTTCATGTACCAGGTGGTTGTGGATCAGCGTGAAAGGGCATATGCGACTGGCTTCAATTCTGGAACACTGTCTGTGTTCGAAGTCGAAAAGGCAACTATTTTCGATGAGGCATCCGGAAGGTATCTCCCTGTTCCGAGTCCAAAGAACCCTGCACGCGTCATACAAGTCACAGATCCCATGCCGTCGCTCAATGAGACCAGCCCTGGTCCTGTCGCAGCAAGACCTGGCCTTCCGTGTGAGGTACTGAACGAGACCGGGTGTTTTTACGGACCCGATGTGTTTGTGGTAACTGGTGCGCCCACTGGTGAGCTAAGACCGATACGCACCTATTAGCAAGCTCGACGCAACAGCTAATATCGCCTAGGCAATAAGCACAGCTACTTTGTTCTCAGCGTGCAAAAAGAAAACAAGGCCCATCCCCCGATATGCGTGTGAAGTGCTCGTGCACATCATAGACTTGGTCTTGCTCTGGATCTATGGCAAGTTGCTCGGGAAACTCCATCCGGCCGGGTTGGCCGTCTCCGACAGTGAGAAGCCCGGCTACTGTTGCCCTCTCGACATCGATCTTCACCAGGGCACCTGGCTTGAAGTCTATTCTTTTGAGAGAGGCAATAAGGTAACGACCGGCATTACTTACCACCGTATCGTAGGGTAGACTTTTTTCCTGTCCTTCGAGGGCCTGAATCTGGGACCTGCTCAGCAGTATACGTAGTCCTGGTTGCAAAACGATCTTGCTCCAGGACGTAGGGGTAGGACCATACTTGAACGCTACAAAGAATATCTGTGCAAAGCAAAAATAGACCCAGACAAAAAGACCCACCCGAAAGAGCGTGCGCTTGGGAAATCGTAGAACACGGGCCAAAAAGAAGATGAGCAATGCATCGAGCACGAGAAGGAGCAGAAAAAGGGGCCGGTCGAGGGAATAGAGTATTGCGACATACACGATGAGGTGAGCTGGAATATGGAGCAGATAGTCATTGAGAAAATGTGGGCTCAGTTTGGCTACAAGCGCGACACACGCGAAGAGGGCGAAAATCTTTACGTAAGTACGCTTCCACGCTTTTCGCACGTACGCAGCAGGCCATATGAGAAGGATGCTCCTTGCATCTGTGAAGTGGCGCCACCATGAGAGAACAGGGCTCAAGAACAGTGTAAAGAAAAAGGCCACACGTAGAAATGTGATCAAAGGACCATAGCCATAAAGGTCGATAGGCAGAAAAATAGGGATCAATGGTGCACCGATGAGGGCGACCAACCCATACAAGCGCAGGAAAGATTTTAGGAGCGAGCGAACGGAGGCCAATTGCGTATGTTTATTGTACGTCATCTGGGGACGGTTGCTAAGTGTTCCTTTGGGAAGCGGGCTATCTGTCACTGTTCTAAGAAATCATTACAGCAGATTTCTATCGGCCCATCAAATGATCAAGCGGACTATTTTTCCGTCATTCCGGGCCTGACCCGGAATCCAGAGAGGTCCCACTTAGCCCCTTGCACCACACCCGTCATTCCGGACTTGATCCGGAATCCATGGGCAACCACCTGTCCCCTATCACCCACCTTTCTGCCCCCCTCCGCAGTGACCAAGCAAGGCACTTTAAGACCACCAGACCCGTCAGCCCACACCCGTCATTCCGGACTTGATCCGGAATCCAGAGAGGTCCCACTTAGCCCTTGCACCACACCCGTCATTCCAGACTTGATCCGGAATCCATGGGCAACCACCTGTTCCCTTGCCCTGCAGTCCTCACCTGTCACCCGTCACTCATCACCCGTCATTCCGGGCCTGACCCGGA
>FWPU01006513.1_pt1 | contig 12065 bp, 9 predicted proteins | sample 2228361 | NCBI WGS metagenome assembly FWPU01 (sample SAMEA103939777, study PRJEB20133) | metagenome | reverse complement strand
AAAAAATCAGCCGGTAGTAACGGCGGATGCGCTCACCAAAACGTGCTTCCGCCCATCTTTTGGCGCGGCGAGAGGCCAGCAGCGAATGGAGTGCGCCGTAAAGCACCATGGCCAGAAGAATGCTCCAAAAACCAGTGGTCATCCAATCTATTTTATACCGGATTATTTTTAACGAAAGCAAATGAAGGGAAAATACATGAGTCTTTGTTAACCTTGCAAATTTATTAGTAAATTTTTTGTTACAAATCGGTTATGATTTAATGGTATGCGCAGAGCGGAATTCCCCTATTTACCCGACTTGCTGGTGCTGGCGCTGCGCTGGTTAGTGCTGGTTGTGTTTATCACCGCTCAGGCACTTGCCGGCACGCCTTCTGTTCCATTTTTGGGGGCAGTTGCGGCAGCCGCTGCCCTCAATCTGATTTTTTCCATTCTGGCGGTTGCCAATACCCGTTTGCCGGCACATCGGTTGATCGGGGTAGTTCTCGATGTGCTGATCAGCGCGGCGTTTTTCTACACCAGCGGCGGGCTGGGGGGTGCCCTGTCCTGGGCGGGAGTGCTGGCTATCCTCAGCGGGGCTTTGTATTATGAATGGCGCGGGGCGCTTTTCAGTACCCTGCTGGTGACCCTGCTGGAGGGCGGAATTGTCATGCAGATGATCGGTGTAGAAAGTCTTTCCGCTTACCTGCTGCCGGGCAGCGTGTTGCTGGCAATTCATCTGACGGCTATGCTGGTGCTGGGGCTGCTCAGCCGGCGAGTGATGCGCTTGCTGCGCCAGCGCTACCGCAGCCTGCTGGCATTACGTGAAGAAACCGAGCGCAAGGCTCAAATCAAAGAGCGCAAGCGGTTAGAAATTTTCTACTCGATGGTGGAAACGCTCAGTGCCACTTTAAACTACCAGGTGGTGTTGGACAGCGCCCTCAATCTCAGTCAGAGCGCGCTGGGTGAGGAAAGTGAAACGACCCGACTGATCAGCGCGGTGCTGCTGTTCGAAGGCGATCAAATGGTGATTGGCGAGGGGCGCGGGCTTTCACCGGCCGACCGCCGGGTGGTGTTTCGTGCCGAGGAGGGCGGTCTGGAACGTGCGCTCAAAAGCGGACAACCGCAGCTGATTCACAACCCGGCTGCTGACCCGGAACTCAAACGTCTGCTGGCACTCCACACCTGTCAGGCGGCCCTGGTGCTGCCACTCATCCGCGGGATGCAGGTCTTCGGAGCAATGTTATTTGCCCATCCGCAGGCTGAATTTTTCACTACCGAACGCTGCGATCTGCTGGAGATGATCAGCCATCAGGTGGTGATTGCCATCCAAAACGCCCGCCTGTTTGAGGAGGTTGAGGAAGAAAAGAATCGCATTCTCAGCGCGCAGGAAGAAACCCGTAAGAAACTGGCGCGCGATTTGCACGATGGGCCGACTCAACTGGTGGCGGGGGTTGTCGCGCGGGCTCAGATTGCGGCAAAGATGCTGAAGCACAAACCGGAAGAGCTTCCCCAAGAGCTGGAACGGATTGAAGACCTTGCCCGCCGGGCAACTCAGGAACTGCGTCACATGCTGTTTACCCTGCGTCCGCTGGCGCTGGAAAGCGAGGGGCTGACCGCCGCCCTGGAGCAGATGTCCGCCAAGATGAAAGAGGTGTATCAACAAAATGTGGCGTTGGAAATCGAGCCGCAGGCCGTTGAAGCCTTGGACCTGAACCGGCAAAATGCGGTGTTTTACCTCGTGGAGGAAGCCATCAACAATGCTCGCAAACACGCTCAGGCAAGCCTGATTCGCGTGCGGTTAAGACGGGTAGCGGAAGATGATGGGATGGTTTTTCTGGAAATAGCCGATAACGGCAAGGGATTTGATGTAAATGGTGTCCTTAATTCCTATGAAAAACGGGGAAGTTTGGGTATGATTAACCTGCGCGAGCGGGCCGAGATGATTAACGCCGCTTTGCGCGTTCAATCCGCGCCCGGTAAAGGCACTCGTGTGCAGGTCATCATCCCGCTGAACGAAGCCGCGGTGGACCGTTTACAGCGCGGACTGGCCAAAGTTCCTCAACCCAATTAACGCCGCACAGGAAAATTCAAATGCCCTTGACAGCTGGAATTTCCTATTCGCTGTACGAGGGGGGAAAAAATGACCAAAAAGCCGTTGTTCTGATTCACGGGGCGGGTGGCAGCCATTTGGACTGGCCGCCCGAATTTCGGCGGTTGACGGGTTACACCGTCTACGCCATGGATTTGCCGGGACATGGTCGTTCGACCTTACCAGGTTGCCAATCGGTCGAAGAGTATGCCGAAGCGCTGCTGGAATTCCTGGCGGCTGTGGGGCGTTTTCAGGCAGTGTTTGTTGGCCATTCTATGGGGGCTGCAATTGCTTTGTACCTGGGGTTGGAATTTCCCCAGCATGTGGCCGGCTTGGGGCTGTTTTCGGCGGCGGCCTGTTTTGATGTTCCACCACAACTGGTGGACTACCTGAGTAATCCTTCCTCGGCCGAGCTGGGCATTCGTATCATTCGCGAGCGTCTGCTGACGGGCGTTACCAGCCCTGAATGGGTTGCTCGAATATCCAGCAGCCTGCTTAAGGTGCGTACCAGCGTGCTTTACGGCGACTGGCTGGCCTGTGCCCGTTTTGACATTCGCCAGCGGGTCAACCAGATTCAAGCACCGGCCTATATTGCTTGTGGACGCAACGACCGCCTGACACCCCCTTCACGCTCTCGCTTTCTGGCTGATCAACTGCCGCTGGCGCGGCTGGACGTGATTGCGGAGTGCGGTCACCTGCTGCCCATGGAGCAGCCCGGTTTGATGGCCGGTCGGCTGATTGGTTTTTTGGACGATTTGCACATGGCGCTGGAAAATCCTGCTCTATGGATCAAACTGCCCAAAAAGGACCCGATTCAAGCTGACGACGAGTAAAAAACAACTGGAAATCTACCTGCTGGCTGTGATACAATCGGCGCATGGATCACCTCTGGTCACCGTGGCGAATGAAATACATTCAAGGCAATGAAAAAAGCAGCCAGTGTGTTTTCTGCTCCGCGCCGAAACAGGAAGATGGACACGAAAACCTGATCATTGCGCGAGGCGAGCGCGCTTTTGTCATTCTCAATCGTTTTCCATACACCAGCGGGCATATCATGGTCGTGCCATATGACCACCAACCCAGTCTGCCCCAGTTGGATGAGGCAACCCGGGCCGAGATCATCGAGTTGCTCAACCGCGGTCTGCTGGTGCTGCAAACCGTCTATAAACCTGAAGGGTTCAATGTGGGGGCGAATATCGGCAGTGTGGCAGGGGCAGGCATTGCCGAGCATTTTCACTTTCACATTGTGCCGCGTTGGGCGGGGGATACCAATTTCATGTCCACCCTGGCCGGCACGCGCGTTCTGCCCGAAGCGCTGGAAGATAGTTTTCGCCGCATCCGTGAAGGCTGGGCGGCGCTGTTCGAAAAGTAATTCACGAGAAATGAAGGAGTTGTTCAATGGCATCAGCATCGGTACAATGGATTGGCGGACAGCGGTTTGTGGGGATTGACTCGACCAACCACTCGGTTGTGCTTTCCACGCCGGATGAAGGGGTTGGAATGAAGCCATCCGAAATGCTGCTGGTGGCGCTTTCAGCCTGCACCGCCGTAGATGTGGTCAACATTCTCCAAAAGAAGCGCATCGAATTGACCTTTTTGGAGATCAAAGCCGAAGCCGTACAGGATAGTGACCCGCCATGGACCTTCCGAAAGATTCACCTTTTATATCGTTTGGGCGGTAAGGGTTTGACCCCGCAGGCCGTCGAACAGGCCATTCATCTCTCAGAAGAAAAATACTGTTCGGTTTCGAACACTGTGCGGGGGGTGGCAGAAATTACCTACTCGTACGAAATTGTCGAGTAAGACGGGGTTCTCCACCACGTTTTCTGATATAATCATTTCAGGTACTCGATAAAAGGAAATTCGATGATTAGCAGCAACCTCTAAAACCGACTTTGTTTCTGGCAGCGCCCGGCGGCGTATGTTGTGATGTCTCCGTCCGAAGGCTTCTGCCTTCGGATTTTTGTATTAAATTCGAGGTTGCTGATGCTGAGTGTTTAAAATCTCTCCAAATCATTTGGAATTAAAACCATCTTTCGGGGGGTCTCCTTTAACCTGAATGCAGGGGAACGGATTGGGCTGGTAGGTGCTAATGGCTGCGGTAAAACCACCCTGATGCGCATCTTAACCGGCAAAGAAAAAGCGGATAGCGGAACTGTCCGTTTCATCCCCGCCACACTCCGGATTGGTTATCTGCCCCAACGGGTTGAATTCGAGCCGCAGGAGACTCTGCAAGGATATTTACACCGTCTGCAAGGCGATCTGACTTTGCTCAGCCAGCGGCTGGCAGATGTCGCCGCTGCACTGATGAATCCGGTCCATTCGTCAGAATTGCAGGCGGAATACGATGCGCTCTTGAGTCAAATCGAAGCCGCTGCTCAATCCGCCGGCGAAACACCGAAAATCATGGCCGGGCTGGGACTGGATCATCTGCCACCCGACCTGCGAGTAAGCGCATTGAGCGGAGGGCAGAAAACCCGCCTCGCGCTGGCCGGCTTACTCCTTCACCGCCCGCAGTTGCTGCTTCTGGACGAACCGACCAACCATCTGGATATGGACATGCTGGAATGGCTGGAAGACTGGCTGCTGGAATTCAGGGGTGCAGCGCTGATCGTTTCTCACGACCGTACCTTTCTGGACAGGGTTGCAACGGCCATTCTGGCAATGGATTCACACCATCCAACTCCCCGCCTGTATGCAGGAAATTATACAGCTTATCTGGAAGCCAAACTTGCCGAGCAGGAGCGACAATGGCAGGCCTATCAGGATCAGCAGAGCGAGATTGCCCGCCTGCGCGCTGCCGCCGCTCAGGTACGCTCACGGGCGCGCTTTCATAAAGGGGGAAAAGCCGACCCCGCCAATACCGACGGATTCAGCGCCGGCTTTTTTGCCAACCGAGCCAAAGAAACCGTGCAGAAAGCCAAAAATATCGAAAAGCGGGTGGAACGCCTGCTCAACGAGGAACACATTGAAAAGCCGGCTCGCAGCTGGGAGATGAAAATTGAATTTAGCAGCCTGCCGGAAAGCGGACGGGATGTGCTGGTTTTGGAAAATCTGGCTGTCGGATATGAAAATCACCCCTTGCTGAGCGATTTAAACTTAACCCTGCGGTACGGCAGCCGAACAGCTTTGCTCGGCCCGAACGGATGCGGGAAAACAACCCTGCTTCGCACCATCCTTGGCTTGATTCCACCCGTGAAGGGGAGAATACGCCTTGGCAGTCAGGTGCGGGTTGGATATATGGCACAGGAACAGGAGACCTTACCCCCGGATAAGAATGCCTTGCAGGTTATCCAGGAGGCTGGCGGCTGGAATGATACGACCACACGTTCGTTCCTCTCTAAGTTTCTGTTCAAGGGTGATGAGGTTTTCACGCCGGCGGGTGTGCTTTCGTTTGGTGAACGAGCAAGGTTGCTGCTGGCCAGCCTGGTGGCACAGGGCTGCAATTTGCTGCTGTTGGATGAACCCATCAATCATCTGGATATTCCGGCGCGCACCCGCTTTGAACAGGCCCTGCAGAACTACCGCGGGACAATTCTGGCGGTGGTGCATGATCGTTATTTTTTACAGTCCTTTGCCACGCAATACTGGCGGGTGGAGGGAACACAAATACAGGTAGAGGACTTGAAGCCTGTCGCCTTGTGAAACTGTTACATTCCCGGACGAAACCGTTTGATCCATGTCTTCCAATAACATTCATGCGTCTGGAAAGATTGTTTTTTCACGTTTCTAAAACATCTTTCCAGACGCCGGGTCAGGAATTGAAGTCTGGCCGGGCAAAGGGAAAAGCATAAACATGTGGCTCTCCTCTGGTAAAATCAGGATAAATTCAGTCCGATTATCAAGAACCCTCATGGATATTCTGAATCAGCATGCCCTGTATGAACGTTTGTCCGTTGAACCGGTCACGCGCCTGTTTGTAAGTTTCGAAGCCGTTGAACTGCTGGAGATGGAGGGCGTTCAATGGTTGAAAGGATTATTTAGCCTGCCGGGGGTGCTGCCGGTGCTGATTGGCGCACCACCGCCGGAAAAGTTGCGTTCCGCCTTACCGCTGGAAGGGGTGTTATACGCCGGCTGGCATGGCAGTGTGTTTCACGAGCCGGGGGAAGCCCCCGACCGGCTGGAAAATCATCTTCACCTCAGCCAGCGGGATGCGGCGGCGCTCCGCTGTGCCTTGACCGGCTGGGTGCTGGCTAACCGCTCTCCCTCGGATGCGTTTGCAGTCTACATCGGCTGTGCGGCTTATGATCTGCTGGCCATGCAGTTGATCGAACAATTAAATGGTTGGGGGCTGTTTGGCAGGCGGGAGTGTTTACCAATTGCCGCGGATGAGTTCAAACAGCCTGCGTTTCACCTGCTCTTTTCCTGAACGGCTGGCGGGATATTACGATTTCGGCAAAATTTCCAGATTAGCGAGCGAGGCGACCAATCGCTTGAACCCGACGCTTTCAAAAAACACGTCCACGGTTTCGTCGCCGTCTTGAATGCGGCTTTCCATCACAATCCCCTCACCCCAGAGGGGGTGACGGACGCGGTCGGTGGGGTGAAAGCGCGGCTCAAGCAACGCGGCAGATGTTGGCTGCTGCGCCGCGGTGAAAAGACGGGTTCTCAAAGCGCGCGATTCGGGACTTTCCCAGCGTTCTCGCTGTCTTCGCTGTCCCTGCCGCTGAATCAACGACTCGGGCAGGTCTTCGAGAAAGCGGGAGGGTTCCTGAATTTCCGGGCCGCCGTACTGGCTGCGCTGATGGGCGCGCACCAGATAGACGCGGTCCTTGGCGCGGGTGATGCCGACATACAGCAGCCGCCGTTCTTCGGCCATTTCTTCCGGGTCATCTTTGGAGCGGGCGTGCGGCAGTAAGCCTTCATCCAGCCCGATGATGAACACAAAGCGAAACTCCAACCCCTTGGCAGCATGCAGGGTCAGCAGGGTGGCCGCATTACCGGCTTCCTCCGGCAGAGTGTCCTGATCCGAAACCAGCGCCAGATTTTCCAGAAAGGCGGTCAGCCCGCCTTCGCGGAATTCGTAAGCCAGCCGGCGCAATTCCTGGACGTTATCCCAGCGTTCTTTGCCTTCGTTGCTGCCATCGTCAATGTACTCCTGATAGCCCGTGTCCAGCAAGATGCGGTCGAATAAACCGGGCAGGCTCAATCCTTCCGCAACCGAGCGCCGCCAGCCGGCCAGCAGGCTGCCAAAATCGGCCAGTGGCAGAAGGCTGCGCCCGCTAAAACGCCCCCAGTGGGGGGACTGCTCCCCTTTTTCTCCCAATTCAATCAATAACTGACCCGCAGTCAGATTTGCCTGACGGGCAGCCAGCTGCAGGGCAACCATGGTTCTTTCCCCTACCCCGCGCGGCGGGATGTTAATGACCCGCGCCAGCGATACTTCGTCATCCGGGTTATGCACCAGACGCAGGAAGCAGATCAGGTCTTTGACTTCTCGCCGGCCGTAGAAACGCAGCGCGCCTACCAGCCGGTAGGGTAAACCAGCCCGCAGGAAGGCCTCTTCCAGCAGACGCGATTGGGCATTGGTGCGGTACATCACCGCAAAATCGCTGCCGCGGACTTTGCCGCTGTGAATCCATTGCTGGATGGTATCCACCACAAAGGCGGCTTCGGCATGCTCGTCCACCGCCTCATAAAGCACCAGTCGTTCGCCGCTGCCGCGCTCGGAGAATAAATGCTTGCGAGTGCGGTGTTTGTTGCGGTCAATGACGGCGCGGGCAGCATCCAGCACGGTTTGAGTCGAACGGTAGTTTTGTTCCAGCAGAATTTTCTGGCAGGAGGGGTAATCCTCTTCAAAGCGCAGTACGTTGCGGTAATCAGCTCCGCGCCAGCGGTAAATGGATTGATCCTCATCCCCCACCACAAACAAATTGCCGTGAACCGAAGCCAGCAGTTTGAGCAATTCGTACTGCACCAGATTGGTATCCTGAAACTCATCCACCAGAATATGCTCAAAACGGCGGGCGTAACGCTCGCGCACCTGAGGATTATCCACCAGCAGGCGCACCGTTTCCAGCAGCAGGTCATCAAAATCTACGGCATTCGAATCGCGCAGCAGCGACTGATAGCGTTCGTAAATCCGTTTGGTGATTTCATCGCGGTAGGACTGAGTGGGAAAATCGGCGGGAGTGATCAGGTTGTTCTTGGCGGTGGAGATGGCAGCATGGATGTTGGTGGGGCGGTACAGTTTTTCATCCAGGTTGAGCTCGCGAATGGCGCGTTTGACCAGCGCTTGCTGGTCGTCGCTGTCCATGATGACGAAGTTATTGTCGAACGAGAGGTATTGCGCTTCGCGCCGCAAAATGCGGGCGCAGTTGGCGTGAAACGTGCCCAGCCAGACGCCTTCGGCAGCATCCCCCAGCAGCGATTGCAGGCGGTGCTGCATCTCGCGGGCGGCTTTGTTGGTAAAGGTGACGGCGAGGATGTTGTACGGTCTGACCCCCATGGCTTCGATGAGGTAGGCAATCCGCTGGGTGAGGACGCGGGTTTTACCGGAGCCCGGCCCGGCCAGCACCAGCACCTGCCCAAGCGGAGCGGTCACGGCAGCGCGTTGTTGAGCGTTCAAATGGTCGAGGTTGATCATTGCACGGCGATTGTACCACAAGCCGCCGCTTTGCTTGGGAACTGTGAGCAGAGCCTGAGGGTGAGTTCCCTGAAACTTCTTAAAGTTTTGTAAGCCTGACGGCTTGGTTGAAAGGCTTTTTTTCCGGTATACTGGAATTACCTTGCTCATCCTGCGCAGGAGGTTGCCATGAAACGCATCCTGATTGTAGAAGATGCCCTTGATTTAGGGCGGATGTTGCGTCTGGCGTTGGAAACGCTGGATCGAACTTTGTCGGTGCGCGTGATTCAATCGGCAGAAGAGGCGCTGCTGGAATTGAGCGGCAGTCCACCGGTTGCCCTGATTATCAGCGATATCCGTCTGCCGGGTATGTCCGGGTTTGATTTATTGAAGAAGGTACGCCTGCGCAGCCCGGAAACGCGCATCATGCTGATGACCGGTTTGAGCGATGAACATGTCATCCGTCAGGCAGCCGAAGCCAAAGTAGACCGTTTCATGCGCAAGCCGATTGAGATGAGCGAATTTCTCCGCACGGCTGCCGAGTTGCTGGAACTGCCTCTGCCAACCGAAAGTGGCTCCGAAAACCTGAGCGAAGGTGAGCCGCTTCCGCCGCCCCGCGAGGACTTGCCCGGCCTGCTGACCCGCCTGCGCCGCGAGTTGGGGGCGGTGCAGGTGCTGTTGTGTGATGATCGCGGCCGGGTGGTGGCTCAGGCTGGCGAAGTCAGCGAGGTAGATTTTGAGCAGCACTGGGCACCGCCGATCATGGCGGCTTTAAGCGGGGTGGTCAAGGCGAACCGTCTCGTGCGCAGTGGACTGCCGCAAGCCGCGCTGGCGCTGCGCGGTGAATCGCGCAGCCTCATTCTGGCGCCGGTGGGTGGTTACGGGCTGGTGATTGTGCAGGAGCAGGACGGCAGCGGCCTGCGCACGGCGCTGGCTTTTGAGGCTGTGCTGCAAGCCCAAAGCGAACTGGCCGCCATCCTGCGGGCAATGCAGGTAGATTTTTACCCGCTGAGTGAGGTCGCCGCTGGAACGGGCAGCCCTTCATCGGCGGCGACGTCGGCTGTTGAAGAAGTCCTCAGCAGCGAAGAACCATTGCCATTGGAAGAACTGGAAGATCACCTGCAGCGCACGGCTGCCCGTCTCGACCCCAGCGAAGTGGATGCGTTTTGGGAGAGTGCCGCTGAGCAGCAAGTATTGGAAACGAACAACCCGGATGCGCTCAGTTATGAACAGGCGCGCCAGTTGGGACTGGCGCCCGAAGATGACAACCCCACTTAATTCGAAATTTCAGGTGATTCATGCAAAGGATTTATTGGTTGAAGCAAAAGCGTAGCTGGCTGGGGAGGGCGCTGGGCGGTGTTGTGATTGTGTTCCTGCTCACGGTTAGCGGAGCGGCGCTGGCGCAGGATTTACCGCCCGCCAGCAGCGGTGTAGAGGTGCAAAGCGAGGTGCTGCAAACGCTGGCGGAGGATGGGCGCGCCGATTTCATTCTGGTGATGGCTGAACAGCCCGATTTGAGCGCGGCTTACGAGATGGACTGGGAAGCGCGCGGCTGGTACGTGTACAACACGCTCAAAGAAACTGCCGAGCGCACGCAGGCGCCGGTCATCGCCGCGTTAGAAGCCGCCGGTGTGCGTTACCAATCCTTCATCGCCGGCAACGAGATTTACGTTTTCGACGGCAGCCGCGCCGTGCTGACCAGTGCATTGTGGGCGGGTGAGATACAGGAAGTGCGCGCGCCGGTGGAAATTACCCTGGCTGCTCCCCGTTTTGAACTGATTCAACCCGGGCCCGCCCCGCAAAACCTGATTCAGACCACGGCATGGGGGCTGGCGGATACGCACGCCCTCGACTTTTGGACGCAGTTCGGCCTGCGCGGCGAGGGCGTGCGCGTGGCCAGCATAGATACCGGTGCGCAGTGGGATCACCCCGCTCTGCGCGAGGCGTATGCCTGCAAGGACAATCCGTCAAGCCCGGCTTGCTGGCGGGATGCCACTGCTCTCTGCCCGTCCAGCTTGCCTTGCGATGATCATGGCCATGGCACGCATACGATTGGTACGATGATCGGCAGTGACAGCCCGACGGTATCCGAGCGGGTTGGCATGGCGCCCGGCACCCAGTGGATCGCCTGCAAGGGCTGTAATTCAGCCAGTTGCAGCGGTTTACATCTCGCAGCCTGTGCCGACTGGCTGCTGGCTCCCGGCGGCAATCCCAACAACCGCCCGCAGGTGGTCAACAATTCGTGGGGCGGACCGGGCGGCAACCTATGGTTTGCCGTTAAGGTGGACGCCTGGCGGGCAGCCGGGATTTTTCCGGTATTTTCGGCGGGCAACGATGGTGATAAAGGCTGTTCAAGTCTCAATTCACCGGGGGATTACCCCCAATCCTTTTCGGTGGCGGCTCACAGCCAGAGTGGTGTGATCGCTTCCTTTTCCAGCCGCGGGCCTTCGACCATTGCCGGTCAGCCGTATACCAAACCCAATCTCAGTGCACCGGGGGTCTCCATCCTTTCGGCTTGGCCGGGCAACGCATGGGTTTACTCAAGCGGCACTTCGATGGCTGCCCCGCACGTGGCCGGGGCGGCAGCGCTGCTGTACTCCTGCGCGCCGGCGCTGCGCGGGAATATGACCGCCCTCTTTGAATTATTGCAGCAGACCGCCGACCCGCCCATTTTCAGCGGCAGCTGCGGCACCCCAGACGGCGGGCTGAGCAATTACACCTATGGCTACGGCTACCTGAATGTGCTGCGCGCCGGGCAGGCGGCCTGCCCGATAGGACAGGTTCAGGGTAATGTGCGTGCGCTTTCCACTTCTCAACCGATACCCAACAGCCGGGTAGTGCTAACATGGATTGGAACTCCTCGGCAACTGGTTGCGGATTTGGCTGGATTTTTCCAAACTTCGGTTGTTGCTCAAACCTATCAGGTAACAGCGTGGGCAGAAGATTTCTGTGCGGCAACCCGGCAGGTCAGAGTTTCCCAAGGGAATACCACCTCGGTGGATTTGAGTCTGATTGAATGTCCCAATCATTTATTCTTGCCTCTAATAAATCGTTGAAGGTGACTTACCCGTAAAATTTGGAGTAGATGGGCACAGCGTGGCGGTCTCCCGCGAGATCGTTGGGACGCTAACCGGCTTATGTCATTGCGAGCGAGCGCAGCGAGCGTGGCAATCTCCCGCAAAGCCGTTGGGAAGGCGGTGGGGGAGATGTCTCACTTCGTTCGACATGACATTAACCGGTGTATACGTCACCGCGAGCCGCCGCAGGCGGCGTGGCAATCCCCCGCAAAGCGTTGGGAAGGCGGTGGGGGAGATGTCTCACTTCGTTCGACATGACATTAACCGGTGTTTACGTCACCGCGAGCCGCCGCAGGCGGCGTGGCAATCCCCCGCAAAGCGTTGGGAAGGCGGTGGGGGAGATGTCTCACTTCGT
>FWPU01011742.1_pt1 | contig 12068 bp, 11 predicted proteins | sample 2228361 | NCBI WGS metagenome assembly FWPU01 (sample SAMEA103939777, study PRJEB20133) | metagenome | reverse complement strand
CTGGGCAAGTGGGTAAAGAGGCTTATTATGGAGTCCAGTCCGCCTAAGGCGGATGTCGCTGGTCCAAATCCATTGTCCGCCTCAGGCGGAACAATGGACTCCAAAAATACACAGGGTGGGCTAACAATGGAATTCCTGAAGGAGAAGGGGTTTGAGTAACCTATTTAAAGGTCTACGTTACGACTAGGACCATCAGCATAACCATGGGAGACCCCTGCGGGGTGGGGCCTGAGGTATCGTCAAAGATTAAGTTTTGTGTTTTAAAGTCTAAAAATGATAGAAGACCTTAAAAACTATTTCAGTAAGAGGCAGGACGTAGCCTTTGCCTTCCTTTTCGGGTCTCAGGCAAGTGGGTGGGCCACCTCATTGTCAGATGTGGACATTGCCGTCTATTTTTATCCTGAAAGGCGCAGGCCCATTGAGTATGAGAACCCTGTGTACTATGAGAAGGAGGACGAGATATGGGGCGATTTGGAACTACTCCTTAAAAAGGAGGTTGAACTCCTGGTTCTAAATAGGGTATCTGCGAGCGTGGCTGCAAGCGCCATAAGGGGTATACCATTGGTGATAAACGACTGGGGGCTGTATCTGGATTTCATGGATACTGTAACAAGGGAGGCGGAAGACTTCAGGGAGATGCTTTTTGAGGACTTCCTGTTCAGGGAAAGGGTAAAGGAGTGAAGAAAGAGTTTTTGCAAAGACTGTTAAATCATTTGAGTTTCCTTGAAGAGGAGCTAAAGGACTATCCTAAGTTCAAAGAGCTTAAGTACCAAGATTATAAAGAGGATAGGGACAAACGAAGGAGTGTAGAAAGATGGGTTGAAAACATAATAAATTCTTCAGTAGACATATCTAAGCTAATCTTGACGCTTGAAGGTATCCGTTTGCCCGACAATTACAAAGAGGTAGTAAAATTAATTTCCATAGTCAAAGACTTAGACACAATGGACGCAGAGGCCCTTTCTGCGTGGGTAAAATTCAGGAACATCGTAGCCCACGAATATCTTGACGTAAGGTGGGATTCTATAAAGAGGTTCATACAGGAGACTGAGCCTTTGTATAAGAACTTATTAGAAAAGACAAAGGAATACCTAACAAAACGGCTACAAGCTTGAAGGTGGAAACTTGACCAAGGTCATCGGTATAACCATGGGGGATCCTTGCGGGGTGGGGCCTGAGGTGATACTTAAAGCAATACCCCTGCTCCCTTCAGGCCATGAGTTTGTGGTGATAGGTTCTGCTGACATACTCCAGCGTACCGCCGAGGGATTGGGTCTAAAACCTGATTGGAAGGAACGGGTAAGGATTTTAGACCTGGCCAATTTTGACTCTAAAAAGATGTCCCTGAGACAACCGAACCCTGAGGCAGGGAAGGCCTCCTCTGAATACATCCTTAGGGGGATAGAACTGATATCAAAAGGGGAACTGGGGGCACTGGTTACGGGGCCTATAAGTAAAGAGGCACTGCACCTGGCAGGCTGTCCATACCCTGGACATACGGAGATCCTAAGAGAAAAGACGGGCGTCTCCAGGGTGGCCATGATGATGGTAGTGGGAAACTTTAGGGTCTCTTTTGCAACCATCCACATCCCCTTAAAAGAAGTATCACGACTCCTTTCCACCGCAGGTATTCTGTCAACCGTGAAGCTAACCTACAAGGGGTTAAAGGAATGGTTCCACATTGAAAGACCAAGGATAGGCGTTTGTGCCCTTAACCCCCATGCAGGGGAGGGGGGGTGCTTCGGCTCAGAGGAAGGAGAGATTGTGTTACCAGCCATCAGGGAGGCCCAGAAGGCAGGGGTTAATTGCATAGGGCCTATCCCTGCAGACGTGGCCTGTCACAAGGCCCACGAGGGAGAACTGGATGCTGTAGTTGCCCTTTATCACGACCAGGGCACCATTGCAGTAAAGCTCCTGGGGTTCTTTAGCGGCGTCAACCTCACCCTCGGGTTGCCTTTTGTACGCACCTCTCCCACACATGGCACCGCCTTTGACATTGCAGGGAGGGGAGAGGCCCAGCCAGGCTCCATGCTGGAGGCCGTAAGATTGGCAGCTCGACTAAGCAAACAGTAGGGAGTAAGCAGTAAATAATGAACAGGGGGTACCCTTTACTGCCTTTGGGTCCAAATACTTGTCCTGAATGAAGTGAAGGATATGATTACTACTGGCTTTCCAGGTACACCTTCCACCCTCAAGGCACTCCTCAAAGAGAGAGGGATCAGGCCCAGAAAGCACCTCGGGCAGAACTTTCTGGTAGACCAGAACCTCCTCAAAGTTATCGTGGAAGAGGCCGATGTGGGAGCCAGGGACATTGTCCTTGAGGTAGGTAGCGGGACGGGGCTTCTCACCCAACACCTTGCCGATAGGGCCTACAAGGTGCTTGCCGTGGAGATAGACCCCAGATTGCATAATCTCACCAGAGAACTCCTCCAGGGTTACTCAAACATTCACTTCCTGAATAAAGACGTGCTTACGTCAAAGACCACCATTGACCCTGAGGTAGAGGTCATGATTACTGACCTGCTAAAGGAAGGAGAGGGACCAAAACTAAAGGTAGTATCAAATCTTCCTTACGCCATAAGTACACCCTTCATAATAGCTATCCTGGTGGGCAAATTACCCGTGGAGCTCATGGTCCTTACCCTCCAGAGAGACATCGTGGATAGGCTCCTGGCCCGTCCAGGTACCAAGGAATACGGGATATTATCCGTGGTGGCACAGTTGTTTTCTGACGTGAAACTTCTGAGAATACTACCCCCTGAGGTATTCTGGCCAGCTCCCCAGGTGGAGTCTGCAATAGTGAGGCTGGAGGTAAGGAGGGGAAGGGTTCTTGAACGAATCCCGGACTTCTCACTGTTTAACCATTTACTGATGCGAGTCTTCCAAAGCCGAAGGAAGACCTTAATGAATAGCCTTCTTAATCTGGACATACCTTCCTTAAGTAAGGAGGCCGTTGCGGACGTCCTTAAGAGGCTTGGGCTTGAGCCCCGGATAAGGGGGGAGGCCCTGGACCCAGAAGGCTTCGTTGCCCTTTCAAGGGAGATTCATCTCCGCACAGGCCCTGTACCAGAACGGTACAGGGCAGGCATTAGCACCGTTAAACGATAAGGAGGAAAAGATGTTAGAGGTTAAAGAGGCCGACTTACCAGCCATAGGCAAAAAATTCACCATAGAAACGGAGGTGGGGGAAACTGTTGTAATAATTATACGTCTTACCGGGGAAAGAGAGGTGTATCGCTTCCTCAAAGACAAGGAAGAACCGGAGTCTGTAACCAATTTCACCGAGGAGGAGGCCAGGACCATCGGAAACATCCTGGCCGGGGCCTACTTTGAACCCGTACATGAGAGGGCAGTACAACTGGTAATGAAGGAATTGTCCATGGAGTGGGTAAAGGTAGAGGAAGGTTCCCTCCTGGCCAATAAGACCATCGGTGAGGTTGGTATCAGGAAGAAGACGGGCGTGTCGGTCATCTCCATACTTAGAGAGGAAAAGTACATCCCCAACCCTTTGCCAAGCGAAAGGATGCTTGTTGGCGACACCCTCGTTGTATTAGGCAGTAGCAGGCAGATGAAAAAATTCCTGAACTTTATTGGCGGGCCAAAGGGCGGTGACCCGACCAGGGCGGGCGAGTCCGCCTAAGACGGATAAAGCAATGGTACCACGGCTATGATGGAAGTCCCAACAACACTCTTTGAGATGGGCCTCACGTGCCTGATACTCTTCCTGAGCGGTCTCCTGGCCAGAAAGATAAACCTCTCCCTCATCCCTCTGTATATTCTTACTGGACTCGCTGCCTCCCGATTCGTCAAGCCCACTATTATCATGGAATTCATGTCCACAGTAGGGCTGATTCTGCTCCTTTTTCTCATCGGCCTTGAGTTTAGCCTAGAGAGCTTCCTGAAGAATCGGAATAAAATCCTGGCAGGGGGACTGTACGACCTCGCCCTTAACCTTCCAGTAGGCTTGGTGATGGGACTGCTACTGGGTTTTGACTGGCTTTGCTCACTTTTCCTCGCAGGGATAGTTTATATGAGCAGTACGGCCATTATCTGTAAAGGCATAGTAGAACTGAAACGTTCCGCCAATCCCGAGACAGAATGCCTCCTGGGAATCCTCATATTTGAGGATTTATTCATTGTCCTTTATCTGGCCATACTATCAAGTGCAACCGCAAAAGGCGGTACCCATCTGCTTCCCATTAGTGTAGCCGTATTTAAGGCCCTTGGGTTCTGCGGGGCTTTAATAATTATTGCAAAGGTCTTCAAAAAATACATTGAAAAGGCCCTGGATGTAGAATCTACAGAACTCTTTGTCTTATTGATATTTGCTATTGTGATACTGACCGCCACAGGCGCCGAAGCTACGGGCCTATCCATGGCCATTGGGGCCTTCCTGGCGGGTATTGTTATCTCTGAGACTGACCAGAAGCCCAGGGCCCTGGAGGTAATAGCCCCCCTCCAGTATCTCACAGTAGCAATCTTCTTCGTAAGTTTCGGGCTAACATCCCAACCCACCAACCTTAAAGAGATATACTCCCTGGCCCTGCTCCTTGTGGGAGTCTCAATACCCATGAAGATCTTAACGGGCTTCTTTGCCGGTAGGGGTTACGGGCTCAGTACCCGGGCCCAGTGGAGGCTGGGACTCAGCCTCTTACCACGTGGCGAATTCTCTGTAGTCCTGGCCACGGTGGCCATGGGTGTAACGGGAGTACATCCTGTACATGCCATCACCACCCTTTACGTACTTGTAACAGCCATCCTTGGCTCCATCGCCATGAAGTACGCAGATGCTCTTGGTAAATGGATGGAGGGGAGAAAAACGGTTTAGAGAAAAACCTCACCTTGACAATGTTCCTCTTTGTGTTAATCTTGCATTCCAAATCAGTTGCCCTTAAACGAACATACAAATGGAAATCTTTTCCTTACTCCTATCCACCGTCCTCCTGCGCCCCTACGTCTTCATACTCCTCGGGCTACACCTGTTGTCAGGTGGATTACAACTCGGCCTTAAAAGGATAATTACCCTTACCCTCCTGGCCTACCTAATTGCGTTTACCTCAGAGTACAGCTCCACCCGTAACGGGATACCTTACGGCCTTTACATTTATACAGGGGAGACCCATGGAAAGGAATTATACATCTCTAACGTCCCCTTCATGGACTCCCTTTCCTATTCCTTCCTTGCCTATTTTAGCTATTCCATGGCCTTACTATTAGTATCCCCTCTAAAAAGGAACGGATGGAAATTTGAACTAATAGACCCCCCCTGGTACTCTATAGGGGTGTTGTTTCTTTCTGCTTCACTAATGATGCTACAGGACGTGGTGATTGACCCCGTGGCCCTGAGGGGCTCTCAATGGTTTCTAGGTCAGATATTTTATTACCCTGACGGGGGTATGTATTTTGGGGTACCGCTGTCCAACTTTATGGGTTGGTTCGTGGTGGGGCTGGCAATTATATATTGCTTCCAGAAGCTTGACAGGGCGATGGGGTGGGCAACGGAAAAGGCAGAAAATGCCCTTATGGGAACAGTCTGTTACTTCATTAATATGCTCTTTATTCTGTCAGTAACGTTTTATATTGGGGAGTATCGCCTTGGAATAATAAGCCTTGCCATTTTTATCCCCCTTTTCTACCTCACCCTGCTAAAAATCCGCACCACTGGAGGCTAGCGGTAGGGGCAGGTTTAAAACCTGCCCCTACTACTATCCCCCAATCTGGCACATGACAGCGTCACCGGCTCCTGAGTGTTCCGCAGGTTTCAAAATAGAGGCCTCAAGGAAGGCCCTCTTTATGGCCTCTGGCGTGGGATTACTCCTGAGGATGGCCTTCATGTCCACCTCGCCCCCGGCCAGGAGGCAGGCCCTGAGTTTGCCGTCAGAGGTGAGCCTCAGGCGGTTACAGTCTCCGCAGAAGGGCTGGCTAACAGGGGAGATGAAGCCAAGGGTACCTACAGCACCTTTCAGTCTGTAAAGCCTGGCAGGGCCTCGTAGCGATACGGTTCGATACATTCCCGATTTGCCTGATAAGGATTCATTTTCGACTGGCATAAGCTCTCCAAGACGGCTCACCCTGTCCATGACCTCCTTGCTGGATACAAACTTACGTTCTTCAATCATCCTGCATCCAAAGGCCATGTACTCTATGAACCTCACCTCAAGTGGCTTTTCAAGGCTCATACGAGCAAACTCTTCTACCTCATCCTCATTGGTGCCGCGCATTACCACCATATTTACTTTCACCTCTCGGAATCTCACCCGTAATGCCTCCTCTATACCCTGGAGGACGTCCGAGATGCGGCCTCCTCCTGTAATCTTATGGAAACGGCCCGCCTCTAGACTATCCAAGCTGACGTTCAGCCTCATGAGACCGGCCTCCTTCAGGGTGTGGGCATACTGCTTCAAGAGAACACCGTTGGTGGTCATGGCAAGGTCTTCTATACCAGGGACTTTGCTCAAGGAGGCAATGAGCCGTTCCACGTTTCTCCTGGTGAGGGGTTCACCACCGGTCAGCCTTACACTGCGTATGCCCAGCTCGGCACCGTGCCTTACTACCGTGGCTATCTCTTCAAAGCTAAGAATCTCTTTACGCTCCAGATGGGGGACACCTTGTGGTGGCTTGCAGTAGACGCAGGAGAGGTTACACAGGTCAGTTACTGATACCCTCAGGCGAGTTACTTTCCTTTGGAAACGGTCTTGCATCATCTCGTTGCCCTTTAGTATCCATGCCCTCCGCCGTGTCCACCGTATCCTCCACCATGGCCTCCACCCCCATGGATGCCATGACCACTGCCTCCATCCGCCTCAGGCGGACCGCCCCCATGCATGCCGTGACCGCTCCCTTCGTAGCTGCCACCACTTCCATGGCCACCGTGTATTCCGTACCTGGCAGCGGACCCTACCGGCTCCTTTAATCCCTCTGGGACAAAACGGTAGACCCACACGTGGGCCTCATCACTCCTGAAGACAGGCTGAAAGTACCTCAGCCCCTGCCCATGCCCGGTGCTGAGGGGGAGGAACTTGAGTATGAGCGCCTCCTTCATGTCCTGGTCACCATAGTCCTCCAGGTACCATAAGGTATAGAATTTGGGGAATATCTGGGCATAATAGGAGGTGATACCGCTGTTCTTTATCCACTGGTTGATGATGGACATGTCTCCAGCGACGCCTGTTACCGACATGGGCCTGATATTCCTTGATTCCAGCTTCAAATCTGCCTCAGCGAGACGGCTCATGGCATTTATCTCCTGGAAGTCTTCAGAACTCACCAGGATGTAAACGGGTTTGTCGGCGGGAACCAGGAGTTCCAGGATTTCTCTAGCCTTATCCTCCTTTGAGCAGAAGAATCTGGCCAGGTCTCTGGTCTTGAGCTCGTCCTCAAGACCTTCTCTGTCTTTGAACCACTTAATGAGGTAATCAAGAGTGGCCCTTTCGTATTTGCCCTTCGGCACAGAGAGACCTCTCAGGAGTTCCAGGCTGGGGCTAGAGGTTATGGTCTCTCTTTCCGTGAATAATTTTACCCTCTTCCCGTGATGCCACCAGCAAAGGATTATAGAGTCCTTCTCCGTGTAATTCTTTATAAAGTCATATGTCTTGAGCCAGGCAGGAGAAGTGAAGGACACCAGCCTACCAGTAGAGATTTCTGAGTAGTCAGTATAGTAAATAAGCGGTTCATACACTTCACTCCCGGAGCGATATCTGAGGCGATATTCTACGTCCATCAGATAGTCTTTAGGCAGGGTAATAGTGTCTTCGTCGGGAGTGGCCACGCCACCTTCTCTGGTAATGGTAAGGTCCGCAGTCAATCTCCTTTCATATTTCACCACCTTCTCAACAGGCACTACTGGGTTGGGAAGGAGTATCTGCGTAAAACTGCCTGGGTCTGTTTCTTCTACCTTTATGTACGTAAAGAGGCTCTGGTCCTGGGCCAGTCCGCCTAAGGCGGATTGAGGCAAAAACGAGATAAGCCCCAGGAGAAACAGTAGACAGCAAAGTATCTTCTTAGGTTTGGTTATCACAAGAAATATACTAGCATTTTGGTTGGGATAAAGACAAGTCCTTTTTAGGAAGGGCATGCCCACGGCAAGTGGTCTTGTCATTGCGAGCGAAGCGAAGCAATCCCTGTTGTAAGCAGAATGAGATTGCTTCGGGCCTTTGGCCCTCGCAATGACAGCCTTCGGTGATATTTGCCGTTGACAGAAACTTTCCCTGCGTTACAATGCATTTAGCCTTTCTTCCCAATCCATTTGAGTCGGGGCATGTCCGCCCGAGGCGGGATTGGATTAGCGCGTCCACCTGAGGCGGAAGGTCAGTGGTTACGCTCAAAGGTCGGGGTGTGGCGCAGCTTGGATTAGCGCGCTTGCTTGGGGTGCAAGAGGTCAGCGGTTCAAATCCGCTCACCCCGACCAGTTTTTACGCAAAATTAGGTGGGCTATGAAAAGTAGAAGGGTTTCAAGTAAAACTGGTAAAATTAGAGAACAGTTTCTTGTGAATAGAAAGGGCAAAAGACTGCCGTAGTCCTTCCAATAAAGGTTTACGAAAGGCTACTAGAAGACCTTCACGATCTTTCTGTAGTTGCGGAGCGTCGGCATGAACCAACGATTAGTCTTAATGAGTTAAAACGCCGGCTCAAGGCGGATGGGCTTATACAAGATTGAGTTCAGGCAGTCCGCCGAGCGAGATATCAGAAAGATTGCTTCCACTACCATAGACCAATCAAAGTACGCGGGTCAAGGCCACGTCCACCAAAAATTCCGCCTGAGTGCCGAGCAAGCTCGGCCACTACACTTTATTTCCTACCCCTCCCTGGGCGTTATCGTGGACTTGAAGAAGCCCAGGTGGGGTTCTTTGAAGGAATAAAGCCCGTGCACCCCACCCTCGGCCTGGGCGGAGGGGCTGCGGGTCTCGAAGCGGAGGGTGCCGTTATAAAGGGCCTCATGCAGGTCTGAGATGGTACGACAGCCCAGATCCTGGAGGGCATGTTTCAGGCTCTGCATGAAGTATTCCATGAGGTCCACCACAGAACCCCTGTCCACCACAGCGCCGGAGACACCCTGGGCTACCTTGACTTTATCCCCTTCGGAGAAATACCTCTTGGCCCCGCCTTCTTTCATAGCCTCAAGAGAGGCCATCCCCCTGTATTTCTTTAGCCTCACTCCCCCCTCGTAGAAATACTCTCCCGGGGCCTCTGTGGTCCCCGCCAGCAACGCCCCAAGCATTACGGCACTTGCCCCCAGGGCAAGGGCCTTGGCAACGTGGCCGAGGTTGGATATCCCACCGTCCGCAATGACAGGGATGTTGGCGTAATTTTTGGCAAATTTGGCGCAGTGGTAAACCGCTGAACCCTGTGCCCTGCCCACCGCCAGGGTCTCCTGGGTAATACATATACTCCCACTGCCCATGCCTATCCTCAGGGCATCTGCCCCTGCATCAATAAGGCTCTGACACTGCCTGGCCGTTACCACATTGCCCCCGATTACCTCAATATTAGGATACTTCCTCTTAATGTACTTTATCATGTTAATCTGGAAGATGCTGTCCCCCTGGGAGGAGTCTATCACCACCACGTCCAGCCCGGCCTTCACCAGTTCATCCAGTCTTTCCTTGTCCTCTTCCTTTGTTGAGATGGCTGCACCTACCAGGAGCTGCTTGGATGCGTTTTTTGAGGCCTTAGGAAAATCTTCGTTCTTGAGCAGGTCTGTACGGCTCATGAGGGAGACCAGCCGTCCCTCTTTATCCACTATGGGGAGCTTGCCCTTCTTACACTCTTTCAGGATTCGGTTGCCATCCTGAAGGGTTATACCCACCTGTGCGGTGACGAGGTCTGTAGTCATTACCTCTTTTAGTTTGCGCTGGCGATTGGTCTCAAAACATATGTCCCTGTGGGTGACTATGCCCACTAGCTTGGAACCCAGCTTGCCGTCCACGGTAATTGGTATCCCTGAAAAGCCGTACATCTCTTTAATCCTGTCGATGTCGGCGATAGTATTTTCCGGGCCGAGCACAACGGGGTCGGTGATAAAGCCATTCTCAAACCTCTTTGCCAGCTTAACCTGTTTGACCTGCTCCTCTATCGTGTTGTTGTAGTGTACGATACCGATACCCCCACAGAGGGCCACGTAAATAGCCATCTGGGACTCGGTAACAGTATCCATAGGGGAGCTCACTACAGGACTCTTCAGTTTTATGTCCTTCGTGAGACGGGTCTCTAAATCTACCTCCTCCACCCCAAAATCAATGTGCCCTGGCAAGAGGATAAAATCGTTGTAGGTAAGACCTCCCCTGTTCTCAAAGAAGGCCTCTGCGCTGAATCCATTTCCTCCGTTCTCAAACTCTAACATATTTTTACACTCCTTAGGCTTTTATAGTTTATTATATTTTATAACATACTATAGGGGTCAATATCCACTATAACCCTTACTCCTCCGGTATTACCCTTTGGTATCCCCTGCAAGAGTTCATTTATCGCCTCCCTCTGGGGGGACTTCAGGCACAACTGCCAGCGGAACTGGTTTCTAATCCTGGGAATGGGGGCGGGCGCAGGACCCACCACCTCTACGGATGTAGTGGCCGAGCTTGCTCGGCATCTAGCAGAGTAAACTCTGCCACTACCTTTCAACACCTCGGCCAGCCTTTGGGCCTTATCTCTTACTGCATCTCCTTTACGGCCCATGAGGACTATCCTTGCTATATGACCGAAAGGGGGATAGCCTAGCTCTCTGCGGTACTCCAGTTCCCTGTCGGCAAACCCTTCGTAATCATGGGCCGCCGCCGCCAGTATTGCATACTGCCTGGGATTAAAGGTCTGAATAACCACCTTCCCTCCCTTTGGACCCCTACCTGCCCGTCCTGCTACCTGGGCCAGGAGCTGGAAGGTCCTTTCGCAGGCCCTGAAGTCCGGCAGATTTAATATAGTATCGGCAGAGATAACGCCCACCAAGGTAACGTTGGGAAAGTCTAACCCTTTGGCAATCATCTGGGTACCTACGAGAATTTGAATCTCTCCCCTTTCAAACGCCTTCAGGGCCTTTTCGTGGGTGTTCCTGCCTTTCATGGTGTCACTATCCATCCTCAAGGCCTTATACCCAGGGAAATAGCGCCCCAGTTCCTCCTCAATCCTCTCCGTACCCAATCCGAAATAATTCATCCTTGCCCCTGCACATTCCGGACAGTTCTCGGGAGGCTCCGCCTCATATGAGCAGTAATGGCACAGGGCAACGTATCGCCTCTTATGGTAGGTCAAAGGTATGTCGCACCTTTTACACCTCAATACGTAACCACACCTCTGACAGCTCACAAAGGGAGAGAAACCCCTGCGATTCAGGAATAGGAGTGCCTGCCCTCCTTTTGAGAGGCACTCTTTCATATAAAGTTCCAGCCTGCGCGATATGAGCCTGGTATGCCTGCCCTCGTGGAATCCCTCCTTCATGTCCACTATATCTACTCCGGGCAAGGGCAACTGTCCAATCCTCTGACTGAGGATTGCCCTCTCGTATCTACCTGTTAAGGCATTGAAATAGGTCTCTAAAGAGGGAGTAGCCGAGCCAAGAATGACCACTGCTCCTTCCTCTCTGGCCCTCATGAGGGCTACTTCCCTTGCATGATAGCGTGGAGAGGTCTCCTGCTTATACGTAACTTCATGTTCCTCGTCCAGCACTATCAGGCCCAGGTTCTCCACTGGGGCAAAGACCGCCGAACGTGCCCCTATCACTATCCTGGCCCTTCCCTCCCTTACCGCTTGCCACTGGTCGTAACGCTCAGCCCCGGTAAGGTAGCTATGCAGGACCGCAACGTTATCAAAACGTGCACTGAAGCGTTCCACGGCCTGAGGCGTAAGAGATATCTCTGGCACCAGGACTATCGCCCCGCGTCCCATGGCAAGCACCTCTTCTATGGCCCTCAAGTATACCTCTGTCTTACCGCTCCCTGTCACCCCCTGCAGGAGTATTGTAGGGGCAGGTCTTGCACCTGCCCTATTATTTTGGGCAACCGCAAGGGTTGCCCCTACAGACAACTGGGTCTTTATAAGATTAAGGGCCTGTTCCTGCTCATGGGTTAGTTGTAGGGACA
>FWPU01004420.1_pt1 | contig 12071 bp, 10 predicted proteins | sample 2228361 | NCBI WGS metagenome assembly FWPU01 (sample SAMEA103939777, study PRJEB20133) | metagenome | reverse complement strand
GCCCTTGCGCTTCGCTAGCCTTCACCTCCATCAGGTTGGCGGAAGGACTCTCACCTTCCCAGTCATCGAGCATGCCCGGCACGCGTGGAAACACGCGATCCAGAGGATCGCGAGTCCCCGCGCGGAATCCAGCCAGTCGAGCCGGCCCTCTCCGCCCCTGTCACGTCCGGCGCCACTCATCCTTCAGCGTCCCCCACGCCACGACAGCGAACCTACCCGACCGGCACCCATCCGTCAAAAGGATCCCTCTGCTGATAACGCTTCCATATTATCAAAGGAGGAACTTGCCCACAGGCTGATGGTGGCTGAAGCCGCAATGCTCGGCAAGGTCTCTGGCCCCGACCCGGCAGAAAAACTCGCGACGCGAGACAGCCTCAGGTCGTCAAGAGCCTTGTGCTTTGCCGGTAGAAGGTTCAGGCTTTGCGGGACCTGGGAACGGGCTTCGAGGCTCGTACGCGTGAGGATCTCTTGGAGGCAGGATTCACATATCAGCAAAAATACGGTCCGCTGACGCGGTGTTTGAGAAGGTAGAGGACAGGAACGACGCGGACCCAAGCCGGGTTGTATCCGCCGCACCGGAAGGCGCGACCATCGAGCGGCTGCCTGACCGGCCATCGAGGGCCGGCCTCCAGATTCACCTTGTTGGGCTCCGCGTGTCCTGAAGGCCGGCCCCTGCGGTTCAGCCCTCCCGCTCGATCACCGTGGCCACACCCTGGCCGCCGCCGCAGCAGGCGTTCGCGAGTCCGTAGCGACCTTTCCTGGCCTCAAGGATCCGAGCGAGGGTCCCCACAAGACGGCACCCGCTGGCGCCCAGTGGATGGCCGATGGCCGTGCCGCCGCCCATCACGTTGACGCGCTCCGGATCGATCCCGAGTTCCTTGATGCAGTTCAAGGCCACGACGCAGAACGCCTCGTTGATCTCCCAGTAATCGATGTCCGCAACGGACAGGCCCGCGGCCTTGAGGGCCTTCCTGGAGGCCGGCACAGGCCCGGCGCCCATGATCGTGGGATCCACTCCGGCGAAGCCGATCGAACGGATCGTGGCGAGAGGCCGTATGCCCTTGGCCAGAGCTTTCTCCTTCTCCATGAGGACCATGCACGAGGCGCCGGCGTTCAGAGGGGAAGAGTTTCCGGCCGTGATGAGCCCGTCCGGCTTGAAGGCCGGCTTGAGCCCTGCCAGCCCCTCGAGCGTCGTATCGGCCCGGACAGCCTGGTCCCTGCTCACCTTGAGAACCTTGCCGTCGGCCTGCTCGGCTTCGATGGGCAGGATTTCTCCGTCGAAGAACCCTTCGGCCTGAGCCCGCGCCGCGCGCTGGTGGCTCCGCAGGCCCCACTCGTCCATTTCCTTTCTGCTGATTCCTGCCAGAGCGGCCAGCTTTTCGGCCGTAAACCCCATGTTCATGGACGTCATGAAATCCCAGTGCTTGTACTGCTCCTCCTGAAGGAGCCTCATGTTCGGGGAAATGGACTGGGGATTGCCGCCCATGGGAACACGCGTCATGTGCTCGAACCCGCCCGCCATGACGACGTCCGCGTTGCCGGTGGCGATCTCCATGAACCCCACGTGAATGGCGGCCATGGAGGATCCGCACTGCTGGTCCACGAATTTTGCCGCCAGGGTCTCGGGGAAATTGGCCAGGAACACGGGAAAGCGGCCGCCGTATGTCCAGTTCTCGTACACCCCCATGGCAGAACCCACGATGAAGTCGTCGAGCTCCTTGGGATCGATCTTCAGCCGCTCCAGGAGCGCGGGCATGAGCCGGGCCATGAGGTCGTCTCCCCTGAGCTTGTGGAATACGTCCCTTTCCGGCTCGCGGGGCCTGGATCTGGACTGGGCGGTCCTCAGGTAGCCTGCAATCACCACTTCTCTCATCTTGAGCCTCCTTCTTTCCGGTCGTCTTCTCAGAGTACGCAATCCGGCTGCGGCAATCCGCCGGCACTCGCGGCCTTGCTGCCCGCAGGCTCGCGTCTCCGGGCCGGGCACGCCTGGCACAGGCGGTAACCCTATCCAAACAAGCCATCCCGGTCAACCGGGCACGGCCCTTGCCGTTTTCCGCATCAAAACGATACGACCCGGCCGATCTCCTCCCTCGAAATCGCTCCCTCTCTGAGAATCCGCGGCCTCGGTCCCGCAAGATCCACCACGGTCGATCCCACGCCTGCGGCGGCCGGGCCGCCGTCGAGAACCAGGTCCAGGCCGGCCGGGAAATAGGCCGCAACCTCCGCCGCAGTCCGCGCCGCAGGAAGGCCTGACGGGTTCGCGCTCGTGGAGGTAATGGGTCTCGGGTAAACCCGGAAAAGCGAAGCAGCCACGGGATGCGGGGAAATGCGCACCCCAACCTTGCCGGATCCGGCCGTGACGCGCTCGGGCAGACCGGCCCTGGCAGGAAGGACCAGGGTAAGAGGGCCGGGCAGGAAGGCGTCCAGAAGCGCCCGGGCCGCGTCAGGCACTTCCCGCACCACTTCGAGCATCATCGCCGGGTCCCGCACGAGAACCGACACGGGCATGCCATCGGGCCTGCCCTTCAAGGCGAACAGCTTTTCCAGGGCATCTTCCCTGAACGCGTCCACGCCCAGGCCGTAAAGAGTTTCGGTGGGATAAGCCAGGACGCCGCCCGCCGCCAGGACCCGCGAGGCCTCCTCAAGGGAGGCCAAATCCGGTTTTTGGGCATCCACCGGAAGAATTCGCGCCATGGTTTCGATTCCCGCAGCACCAGAGGATATTCGGACAGGGGGCTGGAAGAGACCCGGGAGGGTTCAGGACCCGTCGCCCCCGGCTCCGGAGGCTCCGATCTTTGCCTGGAGATCCCGGTCCTTCCTCTCCACCTCTTCGGCGAGGCCCTTCTTGTACCGGAGAAGCTTGTCCCGGATCTCGGGAGAACGAAGGGCGAGAATCTGGACCGCAAGCAGGCCGGCGTTTCGGGCGCCCCCTTTGCCGATCGACATGGTGGCCACGGGAACGCCAGGGGGCATCTGGAGACTGGAGAGAAGGGCGTCGAGTCCCTGCAAAGGGGAGCTGTCGATGGGAACGCCGATCACGGGCAGCGTAGTCGCGGCCGCCACGGCCCCGGCCAGGTGGGCGGCCCAGCCGGCTCCGGCGATGAGAACCGCCAAGCCCCTGTCCGCGGCCGAAGCCGCATAGGCGCTTGTCTTCTCCGGGCTCCGGTGAGCCGAAGAGACGTGCATTTCCCAAGGGATTCCGAACTCGTCGAGCACCTTGCAGGCTTCTTCCATGACCGGAAGATCCGAAGGGCTTCCCATGAGGATGCCCACGAGAGCCTTTGTCCTTTCCATGGCGCGTCTCTCTTGTGGGAGATGAGTCCGAGGAACAGGCCCTGGCCCGCAAGACTCCGTCACGCCGCCGAGGGCCTCGCCCTGCGGTCAAGAGCCTTGCGGCCGATGTCCTTTCGGAAATGGACTCCCTGCCAGTGAATCCTGTCCACGGCGTCGTATGCCCTGCCGATGGCGTCCGCAATGGTCTCCCCCAGGGCCGTAACGCCCAGTACGCGGCCGCCGTGAGTCACGATGTCTTCGCCTTTCCGTCTCGTCCCGGCGTGGAAGATCACCGTGTCCGCAAGTTTTGCCGCCTCCTCAAGCCCCGAGATGGGAAAACCGCTTTTATAGCTCCGCGGGTATCCCTTGGAGGCCATGACCACGCAGACTGCGGCTCTCGGGTCCCAGTCCAGACGGACGCCGGAAAGACGGCCGTCGATGACGGCTTCCATCACGGGCACGATGTCGCTTTTCATGCGCACGAGCACAGGCTGCGCCTCTGGGTCGCCGAAGCGGCAGTTGAACTCCAGAACCTTGGCCTTTCCGCCGTCGATCATCAAGCCTGCGTACAAGACACCCCTGTACGGCCGGCCCATGTCGGCCATGGCCCGGATCGTGGGCCGGATGATCTCTTCGAGGATCTGCCGCTCGAGCGTCTCGGTCACAACGGGCGCCGGAGAGTAAGCGCCCATGCCGCCTGTGTTCGGCCCCCGGTCGCCGTCGAAAACAGCCTTGTGATCCTGGGAGGAAGCCAACGGAACGACCGCCTCTCCATCCGTAAGGACCATGAAAGAGGCCTCTTCCCCTTCGAGGCATTCCTCAACTACAACCTTGCGGCCCGCGTCCCCGAAGGATTCGTTGACCATGACCAGATCCACAGCGTCCAGGGCCTCTTCCAACGTGCGGCACACGATCACGCCCTTGCCGCCGCATAGGCCATCGGCCTTGACCACGATCGGCGCCCCGACTTCCCGGATATAGCGCCTGGCCGCCTCGGGATCCGTAAAAGTGGAGAAAAAGGCTGTCGGGATGCCTCTCTGCTTCATGAGTTCCTTGGCAAAGGACTTGCTCGCCTCAAGCTGGACGGCCTCGCGGGTGGGCCCGAAAATCCGCAAGCCCTCCTCCTGGAAGAGATCAACGATCCCGAGCGCCAGAGGCGCCTCGGGCCCCACGACCGTAAGATCGACTTTCCGGTCCTTTGCCGCGCGCAGAAGCCCTTCGAGATCGTTCGCTTCCACGTCCAGGCAGGCTGCCTGGGTTTCGATCCCGGCGTTGCCGGGCGCACAGAGCACCTCGGATACCCTGGGGCTCTGCCGGATCTTCCACACGAGCCCGTGTTCCCTGCCTCCATTTCCCACCACAAGCACTCTCATATGCGTCCCTCACGCGCGCCTGAACAACTCTGACAGGGTCTCCTGATATCAGAAAGCGGCTCCGCCGACCGAAACAAAGGCGGAAATCGGCGCCTGCTCCCGCAGGTCCTCGATCAGGTTCCGCATCTCCACAAGGGTGTTCTTGGCCTCTTCATAAAGGGCCTCGTCCTGAACGAGCTTGCCCAGGGTCCCCTCGCCGGCCTGTACCTTCTGTGACACGAGCTGAATCTGCTCGAGCGCGGCATTGAGGCGCTCCGAGGCGATGCGGAGCTGCTCCACGGTCTCGGTCAGGCTGCGGCGGTTGTCCAGAAGAAACCGGTGAGCCTCTTCGGTAACGCCCCGGAGGTTCTCAGCCGTCTCCGGCAGGGCGGCCAGAGTCCTGCGCACGGCTTCGCGGTTTTCCGAAACAACGCCCTGCATTTCGCCGGTCAGATCCGCCAGGTTCGTGGTGATCCTCCGGATTTCGGCCTGGTTCTCCTTGGCCATCCGGGAAAGGTCGCGACTGAGTTCCTGGGTGTTGGTCAGAATGTCCCGCAGGGCCTTCTCCCCCTCCGGACCGCCCAGGACGTTGCTGAGACTTTCGGTGACCTTCTTGATGTCGGCCGCGACCAGGCTGAGCCGGTCCAGAAACACGTCCATGGATTCCGGAACCCGGGCCGTCCGGACCTCGCCGCCCGGCTCGATCCTGGGCTTGTCGGGGCTGCCCGGCTCCACAGAAACAAAGCGGTCCCCGAGAAGCCCGTAGGTCCCCACACGGGCCGAAGCGTCCTCGTGAAGGACCACATCGTTCGAGACCGAGAGGACCACACGGGCAACGCCGCCCTTCTCCAGGCGGATCTCCTCGACCTTGCCCACATAGACCCCGGCGACCCGCACGCTGTCCCCCACGTCAAGGCCCGAAACATCCGAAAAGACCGTGGACACCCTGTATCCGGGGTGTCGCTCGAACCTCAGGTCCCCGGTCCTGTGGACCATGTAGAGGGCCGTGAACACCCCGATCACGGCAAACAGGCCGACCCAGAACTCGGTCTTGTACTTGCCCAAGGTTTCACGCCTCCAGATCGGCCGCCGTGACGGGCCCCTCGGCGCTTCCGGCGAGAAACTGCCTCAGCACCGGGTCCGGGTTGCCCCGGATCTCCTCGGGCGACCCTTCGGCGGCAATTTTACCTTTATACAGGAAAGCGATCCGATCCGCCAGCAGGAAGGCGCCCTGCACGTCGTGGCTGATGATAACAAAGGTCAGAGACAGCCTTCTCTGGGTATTGAGGATCAGCCGGTTGATGACGTCGCTCATGATCGGGTCCAGGCCGGTGGTCGGTTCGTCGAAAAGGACGATTTCGGGCTCCAGGATCAGGGCCCGGGCCAGGCCGACCCTCTTGCGCATGCCTCCGCTCAGTTCGGCCGGATACTTGTGCTCGACCCCATGGAGCCCCACCCGGCCCAGCATATCCCGGACCCGGGTCTGAATCTCCTTTTCCCGCAGCCGGCTGTGCTGTCTCAGGGGAAAGGCCACGTTGTCCCCCACGGTCATGGAGTCGAACAGGGCCGCTCCCTGAAAGAGCATGCCGAACTGCTTCCGACTCTCCCGGAGCTCCCAGCCTCTCAAGCGGCAGATATCGCGCCCGTTTACATAAATGTGCCCTGAATCGGGTCTGAGAAGGCCGATCATGTGCTTGAGGAGAACGCTCTTGCCCGCGCCGCTTCCGCCGATGATCACCGATATACCGCCCCTGGGGATCCTGAGGTTCACGCCCCTGAGAACCGGCTGTCCCTGAAAGGACTTCTTCAGATCCACGATCTCGATCAAGGCCCCCTCCGGCCGTCCGGTCCCGACCGCACTGTCGGAATTCCTCCCGCGCGGGCCTGTCAGTACAGAATGTCCGTAAGGAAATAATCGCTCACCAGGACGTGGACCGAGGAGAGAACGACCGCCTGGGTCGTGGCCCTGCCTACGCCTTCGGCCCCTTGGCCCGCGAAGTATCCTTTGTAGCAACTGATGAAAGAAACCAGAAGGCCGAACACGCAGGACTTGATCAGCCCGTGCGTGAAATCCGTGTAATCGGTGTATTTCACAATCGATTTCACGAACGGTCCGGGCTCGATCCCCAAATAGAAGACGCCCACGAAATACCCGCCCAGGATCCCCAGGAAATCGAAATACACGGTCAGGATCGGCACCATGAGGATGCCTGCCGCGACCCGCGGCACGAACAGGTACTGGAGCGAATCGACCGCCATGGCCTCGAGCGCGTCGATCTGCTCGGTCACACGCATGGTGCCCAGCTCGGCGGCCATGGCCGAGCCTGCCCGAGCCGCAACCATCAGGGCCGCCAAAACCGGCCCCAGCTCACGGGTCATGCTGAGCGCGACCGTGGCGCCGACCATGCTTTCCGCGTTGAACGTGACGAAAGCATGGTAGGTCTGGAGGGCCAGCACCATGCCGGTAAAGGAGCTCGTGAGGGTGATCACGAACAGGGACTTCACCCCCACGAATTCCATCTGGCGAAACGCCTCGTGGACACGGTAAGGAGGCAAGAAGAACCAATAAAGGGTCCTGGCGATCGTCAAAAGCAGGCGGCCCGCCTTGGAGACTTCCCCCAGGATCCAGCGACCGATCCGGCTGAAGGGATCCATCACGCGGCCTCAGTTGTCCTCGCCCTCGTCCTCTTCCGCATCCAGATCCCCTGCACCCATGGGACCGCCCCCGGCGAAGCCTTTCTGTTCCTTGTAGCCCTTCGGAACATCGTACGTGCCGGCAGGAGGGCTCTTTTCGGCCTGCTCGACGAGTTTCTCCGTTGTCTTCACGTCGGTATTCATGACCCTGGCGGTGCTCACGCTGAGCACCGGCACGCCCTTGATCTTCTCGGACTCCCTCTGCATCTGTTCGAACCCGGGCTGGCCGGCCATCCCGAAATTCCGCACCCGGTTGAAGCGGTCGCGGTCGATCTTGATCTGCTCGGTTGCCCAAACCTCGCTCTTAGAGCTCCCCAGCGACATGGACACGTTCACGTCGTAGCGCGTGCAATCCCACTTGTCGATCTTCTTCTTTTCGCCGGTCGGCGTCACGGTCATCTGCATGTTCATGGCGCCCATCATGCCCTGCATTGCCTGCTTCATCTTGGCCGCTTCCTCGGGGCTGCCGGCCTTCTCCTGGATCGCCTTGTCCATCAGGGAGCTCTTGTCGTCGAGAGGCATGACCATGAAGGTCTTGCGGCCGTGGTCCACGATTGTGAGGGTCTTCGCCTTCCCGTCCATGATGGCGCTCATGTTCTCGCCGTCGTCGAACCGGGCCTTGTCCGCGCCGACCCACGTCGTGGCCGTTGTCTTCTTCTCAGGCACGGTCTGTCCCATGATCTGATAGGCTGCGGTCGTCTTCTCGTACTTGAGGAACAGGTCCCCGTGAGCCGGACCCGCCAGGAACAAGGCGGCAACCAAAAGAGGAGCAATCAGACGTTTCATAAGAGACTCCTTTCCTGCGCATGGAAATCCCGAACAGCCGCCTGAGAACGGAAGCAGTATAGGGCACGACCCGTTCGTATGCAAAGCCGGCCCGGGGCTGCGGGGACACGCCCAGGCGCAGAGGCCGCCCCTTGGCCTTTTCGGGTCACGTGCTACAATGCCGCCGGAGAAGCGCCTTTACCCAAGCCCGTTCCCGGAGGAGAGCTCATGGAGACGACCAGACCCTGGCACCGGCATTACGACTACAACGTCCCCACCACAATCCGCTACCCGCGGCTGCCCGTTCAGGAGCTGCTCCAGATCCCGGCCAACGCCTTCCCGGACAAGGCTGCGCTGAACTTCTACGGGACCGAGATGACCTTCTGGGAGCTTCGCAACCAGGTCCGGCGGATGGCCAACGCCCTGGTGCGGCTGGGGCTGAAAAAAGGGGATCGGATCGGCCTCCACCTGCCAAACTGCCCACAATACGTGATCACCTATTATGCGGCCCTTTCTCTCGGCGCGATCGTGGTGAACATCAATCCCATGTACACAGTCGACGAACTCAGACACGTGGCCGAAGTGACAGGGCTCTCCGCCCTTGTCACCTTCGACCTGGTGCTCCCGTCCATCCGCGCACTTTGCAGGCAGATGGAACTCCCCATCGTCATCGTGACAAAGGTGACCGACTACATTCACGGAATGGGCGTGAGCACGGCCGACTCGCTCGAACTCGAAAAAGGCTGGCACCACTTCACGGCCCTTCTGGAGAGTTCGGCCGAGACGAAACGGATCCGCGCGGAAATCTCGCCCGAGGATCCGGCCCTCATTCAGTTCACGGGAGGAACCACGGGCACGCCCAAGGGGGCCGTCCTCACGCACGCGAATCTCGTCGCCGCCACCTTCCAGTGCGCCCTCTGGGGGAGCCCCACGATTTCCCTGGTGCCTCCAGAGAGACGCAACGTGCTGGCCGTGCTGCCCTTTTTCCACGTGTACGGCAACGTGGTCGTCATGAACTGGGCCATGTTCAGCTGCGCCACCATGATCCTGGTGCCGCGCTTCCAGATCGACGAACTCATGGGCCTCATGGCAGGCTTCAAGGAAATCACCTTCTTCCCGGCCGTTCCCACCATGATCACTGCGATCCTCCATCACCCGAGAGCGGCCGAGCTCGACCTGGCCCGAAAGCTCGGGCTGCTCAATTCCGGGGCTGCGCCCATGCCGGCAGAGCTCATCGAGCAGGTCCGGGACATGGGGATCTTTTTCAGCGAAGGGTACGGGCTCAGCGAATCCACGTCCCTGGGGATCTCCAACCCCATTCTGGGGCTCAAGAAAGTGGGCAGCATCGGGATCCCGTTCCCGGACAACGACGTGCGGCTCGTGGACCTGGAGACGGGCCGGAACGACGTGCCCCAGGGCGAGCCGGGCGAGATCATCATGAAGGGGCCTCTGGTCATGAAGGGCTACTGGGCCAATCCCGAGGAGACGGCGGGCCAGCTCCGGGAAGGGTGGCTTTTCACGGGCGATATCGCGGTCAGGGACGAAGACGGATACCTTTTCATCGTGGACCGCAAGAAGGACATGATCATCGCCGGCGGGTTCAACATCTACCCACGGGAAATCGACGAGGTGCTCTACAGGCACCCGAAGATTCAGGAGGCCGTGGCCGTCGGCGTGGCCGACCCTTACCGCGGCGAGACCGTCAAGGCCTACGTGGTCCTCAAGCCGGGCGAAACCGCGACCGAGGAGGAGATCATCTCGTTCTGCAGGCAGAGCCTGGCCGCCTACAAGGTGCCCAAGGCCGTGGAGTTCAGGGATTCCCTCCCGAAGTCCCTGATCGGAAAGATCCTGAGAAAGACGCTCAGAGCCGAGGAGGAGGCCAAGGCGAAAAAAGGCTGACCCGTCTTTTCTCAGCGTGCCCGAGGGGTGCCCACCAGGAGCCGGTCCGATAGACAGGCAAGGGTGCCGGCGCCCGGGAAACAGACCTCGGGCCGGTTCTCACCGCACCGTGGGATGGCGGTCTGGAATCGGCTCGCGCAGGATGATCCTCCTCAAGACCGCAAGAAACAAGAAGGGCAGGGCCAGAACGAGGGCGGCTGCAAAAGCTCTCTGCGGCGCGCCGGCTGCGGCGGGCACCGTGCCGCAGTTGTCGGCCTGGTTGCAGTTGCTGTCAACGCCGTCGTCAGTCCATTCCCAGGAGCCCTGGTCCCGGCCGTCGCAGTCCCGGTCCACGCCGTCGCTGCACGGGTCGCTGGCGCCCGGGTGAACGGCCGGGTCGGCATCATCGCAGTCCTGGCTTGCGGGCACCCGGTCGCCGTCGTCGTCCTGGCAATCGTCTCCGACGCCGTTGCCGTCGCGGTCGGCCTGGTCCGGGTTGGCGCGGGTCGGGCAGTTGTCCGCAGAGTCCGGCACCCCGTCCGCGTCCGCGTCCGAAGGGTCGGGTCGACTCAGGGCGTAAAGCCTCGCTCCCAGGGGACCGTCGCCGGCCACGATCAGCCGGCCTCCGTATACGACGGGCGCGACAGCGAGTCCGTGCCGGTCTCCGAAGCCCGGGACGTTCACCCGGCTCCAGAGCGTCCCGTTCCATCTCCACACTTCGCCACCGATAAAGGGGTTGGTGGTGCAAAGGTAAAGATCCCCTTCGAAGACCGCTCCGGAATGATAGGTTATGGCCTGGGTGTTCCGGGTGTGCAGGGGATCGAACAAGACCCGGTCCCACCGGACGCCGTCGTAGCGCCACAGTTCGGCCCCGGTCGTCTCGTTGATGGTCCCGGCGTAAAGGAAGCCCCCGTGCGAAATCATCATGGAGGTGTTTTCATTGCGCACGTTTCGGCCCGTCAGCGCGAAACCGTCCTTGTTGACCTGGGCCCAATTGAACAGGGCCGCCGGCGGGTCGCCGCCTGTGGTCCTCCAGATCTCGGTCCCGGTGCCCACCCTGAAAAGCCCATAGAAGTATCCGTTCTCCGTACCGGCGAACAGAGCCCCGTTGTGAACCGCCATGGAGGTGACGTCGGAATTGAAAGGATCCAGGAACCCGTCGAAGTTCACCTGGCTCCAGGCCGCTCCGTCCGGGCTTTTCCAGACACGGCAGCCGCCGTACAAAAACGGCAGGGCCTGCGTGAACACGCCTGCGTAAAGCTCCTCGCCCAGAACGGCCATGGAGGTGACCGCATACCCCTTGAAGGATTGCGGATCGACCCGCTCCCAGTCGGCAAGCGTGCGCGGCACGAGAACGCCGGAGCGGGTGCGCCAGAGCTGGGCCCCGGTATCCACGTTCCAGACACCCACGTACAGGCGCTCCCGAAAGACCTGCATGGCCACAACGCTGAAGTTCTGGTACCCGAGACCGTTGCCCGTTTCGAACCCCACCGGCGCGGCGAACTCCCATTTCCACGAGCCGCCCTGGTCCGGGTAGATCCTGAGCACCTCCAGACCGCCCGCAACAGGCGGGTCCGAGGTGAGATCCCTTCTTCTCTGGGTGCCGGCGTACAGAACGCCGTTGAATTCCACCATGGAGATGATCGTGAACTTCTGCTCCTGCCAGCCTTCATCGAGAACGATGGGCTGCATGAGAGGCGTGCCCGGGGAGGTCAGGCCGGGCTCCTGTCCGAAGAGCGGGCGCGGGCCGGCCGGCAGCGGCGCAAGGGAAAGGACCAAGAGGAAAGCGGTAATCCGAAGAAGCAAGTTCGCCGTCGCGCCGGCGTCTTCCGTCTGATCCATGTCTGCCGTCACCGGGGCTAAAGGGAACCGGGATTACCTGAAGCTTGACCGCGGGGAAGCCGGAGCGGAGAGCAGCGGGCGCTGGGAGAGAACTTGCTTCAGACATCTACAAGAATAAGCGAAAAAAGGCGCCTCTGTCAACAAAACGGCCCATTCGGCCGCCGGTGGGACAGGCCGGCCCCTCTCCGGGCAGGGCCGACCCGGCCTTCGGGAGAGGCAACCCGAGAGGCGCGCCTACGGGTTTACCATCTCAGAGGCCAGCAGGGC
>FWPU01000627.1_pt1 | contig 12071 bp, 4 predicted proteins | sample 2228361 | NCBI WGS metagenome assembly FWPU01 (sample SAMEA103939777, study PRJEB20133) | metagenome | reverse complement strand
CTGTGGCATCGTAAACTTTCAGAGAAATTGCGGATTGCGGATTGCGAATTGCGAATTTAATATTTGTAGCATTCTGAAATGGATTTGGATAGACCTGCATATTAAAATCTTTGATTATTTGATTCTGTGTTTCTTTGATATTGGTTTCATCGTGGATATACAGGGTGAAATAAGCGTATGATTGGAAGTTACCGTCATTACCTGTTAGATACACGGCAATTCCTACAATGGTATCTATTGGATCTTCAGCAATATGAATAACATACGGATTGGAACTGTTATCTGAAATACCACCAACATCAATGTCTCCAAAATCGGCAAGGCTGTCTGTTATGGTAACACTTTGGTTGGTTACCCTTAGAATTCCATTTACACCGGTACATATTGTATCACCATCATTCTTGATTTGAAGAACAATTTCCAGTGTTTCATTCGGTTCAGGAATGCCATTATTATTGCCACCAGCAGAATCATTAATTGCATATCCCACAAGATTTATCCATGGTGAATGCTGAATGAATGGAGGTTTTGTTGTAATCAAAAGAGCCCGGCCATTTGTTAATGGTTGTGCAGCCTGGTCATAGTTATTATTATAGACATACTGCAGTCCCCTGGTCTCGGTTTCGTCTTCCATACCCACTGTGTTTTCGTTAGGATTTGCAACTGTATTATACAAAAATAGAATCTCACCGTCTCCAGTAGGCGTTGGGTAATATTGCGGGTCAAGTAGTATCACCTGGAATGTTTCGCGCAAAGCGGGACTTCCATAATGGCAACAGTCTTTGAATTCTACTATCCAGCGGTGATTAGTTGTGTCAACATAATAGTAAATCTCACCATAACCTGTTGGTTCTGGTCTTGGGTCTAAATCATCCCAGAATGGAGCAATCAACCTTTTCGGACCACCGAGCGCTGGAATAACAGTATTTTCACCGAAGCGGTAGGTGGCATTACCCAGTTCAAAAAATCCATTAGAACATAAGCCAATTGATGAATAGTTGATTCCATAATATGGGAAATTAAATGGCAGGGGATAGGTCACAGTATCTGCATCTTCATCGGTTATTTCGCTTACAATAATTCCTGGGCCAGGAGTTGCAATCTCAAACCAGTCATATACCGGTGCATTGCCACTCAAAGTGTCAGTGTCATCATAGATAAGATATCCATACGGGTCAGGACCTGTAACGCCGTGATTTTCGCCAGTAACTGGCAATGAAAAATTACCAGTGAAGGTATCAGCCTGTGCATCAGTGATGAGAATATTGATGATGGCAGAATGGGTGGTTGCATAAGGTGAAACAGTGAAAACAAAGCAATTCAGTCCATTCTTTTCCATTCCTGGAGCAATATCTCCGTAGATTGATATACTATCTGTAAGAAATATTGTACTGTCTACTGTCCATAATTTTGCCGCGACATCTGCAGCAGGCATACCTCCGGTATTCCTGATCTTTGCCAATAAAAGAATCGTTTCTCCGGCATTAATAGTGCCATTATTGTTGCCGAGTGAATCATTTATTGAATTACTGATATATGTCAAAAATACTTCGCTACTTACGAGCTCAATTGTCCCTTCGTGTGGATAGAGATTTTTGCCTGTTACTGTGAGATTCATTGTTCCTGGAGGTGCATTGAATGCAAATTCTAAAAATCCGTTTTCATCTGTATAACCAGTCTGATAAACTGACGTATCCATTACAATGCAGACCAGGGCTGATTCAACAGGAATGCCTTGATATTTGACAGTAACACGTAGTGTTTCCTCAACATTTGCATACAAAATTGTATCATAAGTAACAGCTATGGGTCTGGGTTTTGCGGTCCATAACTGCATGGCAGGATCGCCCAGAGTAACAAACCCGCGATATTCAGATGTGCTACCATAAGTACGGAGTACACTCAACCGCCCACCCTCACATGCTTCACCAAACTTTTGTCTTTTTTCTGTAAATAGAGCATCAAAAAAACCTTTGCATACTGCACTTCTCAAATATGCCTGGTGTGAAACAACAGTTGTGGTTGCAAAATATCCGGCAGCTCCACGGGGTGAGGTGGGGGTACCGGTTAATAGCCACCGTTCAGCAGTTGCTGGAGTGGAACCAGTGCCAATTGTCACGCAGGTTATGGATAATACTACTGGTAGCATCGTACCGTTTTGAGAGTTATCTGGGTTTACATCAAATGGTGACCACCAGTTACCAACGCCCTGACCTCGATACAGAACAAATGCCCGGCCCTGGTTAACCCGCGATATCACATCATTACTATTGTTTCCTGCGGCGCGTGAAAGGGTATCAATGGTTTCATATTCATTCATTAACATCAGTGATTTTGCATGTTTGATATCACTCCAGTAAATGGAGTCACTGTATTGTTCATAGTCCTCGCGCACAATCAAACAACTTTTGACAAACCAGTTTGCAGTAGTGTCAGGATACCTTTCGTAGATTAGCATTTTATTAACCACTGTCTGCGCTTCGGTCAGACTGTGGACTGTCAAACGGCCAGACAGTATTTCGTTTTCAAGTGTGCCTGTAATATCAGTGTAATAGTTATCACTGTATGGCGAGGTCATTGACCATGGGATATAATTTGGTGCGCCTACAAAAAGAATAAATTCAGGTCTTATCTGCCAGTTGTTATAGGCATTAACAATATAGTTTCTGATTGAAGTTGAGTTCTGGGCAAGTTCAGAAGGCACGCGGACAATCTTTGTTTTGAATCCCATTTTGTGTTTCCACTGGGCATAAGGTATAATGGCATCATAGAAGTTATCGTGGGTGATAATCAGATACTTCGCTCCAGTTTCCTGTGAGAATCCGATTGCCGCCAAAAAAACAAGAAATAGAACGATATGTTTTATGGGGATAGGGTTGGTCATTTATTATTATATTAAAAATCAGACTCAAGTCAAGGCTGCGATAGAACTAATGTTAATTGTGAATTTCTTATCTGAGCAAGACCACTTTTTCTATCTGTTTAGCATTACCTGCCTCAAATTGGACAAAATAGACACCGGCAGGCACTTTGCGGCCGAGGTCGTCTGTGCCCGACCAGACAACCTGGTTATTGGGTAATTGGTAATTAAGTAATTGAGTCAAATCTTTCACTAACCTACCTGTGGCATCGTAAACTTTCAGAGAAATTGCGGATTGCGGATTGCGAATTGCGAATTCAATATTTGTAGCATTCTGAAATGGATTTGGATAGACCTCAAGTGTCTTTCCTTTAATTAGCTGTAATTCGGTTTGTTCTTCAATGTTGCCTGATGGATTGATGTCAAAATAACGCATTATTGAATCAAGAAGTGCAAGCTTGGTGGAGGGCGGTAAGCTATCAACAAGGCCGCCAAATTCAAATGATACACCAACAGTTTTATGATTTGCTGCGACACCACATCCGCGGTTATTGGGGCGATTTTTGAATATTGCGATACCATTTGTATCGGGTATGACCCAGTCAATTGAGCTTGTTTCACCAGAGTAGTTGAAGTCCATTGACTGGGTGAATGTGCCTGCTATTCCTATTACACCGTTGAACAGACCAATATTGTTTGATAATGAGCTAATACAGAAAAGCGGACGAAAGTCGTAGCCGCCCTGCAGTGGATCATAGTGCCAAACTTCACCACCTTCCAGATACATTCTGCCACCATCGTTCAAGAAATCAAGAATTTCGGGAATAACCGGGCTGTTGTTGTTTATCTTGAAAGTATTGGGATATATTCCGCAGGTTACAAACAATGTTTTGTAGATATTGAGATAGTCAGATGGGAATGTGTGTGAATAGTTTCCAACATAATGTGAATTCATGAGCTTGAGATGAATCATAAAACCACTTGAGTGATTTGGATCAGGATCCCAGACAAAATAGTCGCGCTGACCAACATAGATTTGAAAATTGATGGTATCATGATATCTGATGCCATCCAGTGCAAGTTTCAGATTCGTGGTATAACATGGAGGTGTCTGCGGACTTGCCAGCATCACGAATGGCATCAGGTTGTTTGTGGCAATACTATCGGGTTCAATATTACCATAAAAAGCACTGTCGGTGACAATTGTTATCAATGTATCATCAGATATACAGTGGGCAACTATGTTTTCCGCGAAAAACGAGCCGGCATTCTTTATTGAAACCTTAAGTATTGTTGTATCAGCAGGCAACATATACTTCAATGAATCATTAAACAAATAGTTGCCAAAAATAAGATTGGGAGCGTGATTCACCAAATTAAAATTGTAAATCCATGTTGAGTCTAAAGAATCCCTAATCAATATTTGTACCCCAATGTCGTGAAGGTCAGGACAGGTTGAATCAACAAGGATGTTGTAGCCGTCATAACCAGTGGAAGTTGAATCCTGGGGTAAAATGGTGCCAAAGAATTTCAGCGTGTCTTCAATATTGAAAAGCGAATCGTAGATTTGCTTTCTTAAAACCGCAGACACATTCTCGGCCATTGAATCACCAATATTCTGGAGCCACACTGCAAGTTCAATATTCTCGCCCGGATTTATCTGATGGTTGTTGTTGCCACCCAGAGAATCATTTATTGAATGAGATTGAAGAATGATATATGGCCGGGGACTATATACCAAAAACTCAAAGAATGAAGTCCAGATGTCACCGCTGGCACTTAATAGTGTCAGTTTTAATTTAATGGAGTGGCTATCAGGACAATCCGGGTGAATGGTTATATTAAATCCGTTCTCTGATGTGAAGGACGAATCTGAAGGCGGGATGTTACCGAATATCTTGATGGTGTCAGAAATCTGGTAGTAGTTGTCAGGTTCAACCTTTTGCAGTAAGCCTGAAACATTATGAGCAATTGAATCTCCAATATTTAGTACCCATACTGCAAGCTCAATGTCTTCGCCATTATTGGGTTGAAAATTACCATTACCACTAATCGTATCAAGAATAAGATGTTTGTAGTATGTGACAAATGCACAGCCGACAGGTCCACCGATTATTGTATCAATAGCAGGCAAAAGATTGCGACCGGTAACAGTTAAGAGTGCAGAATCGGGCATATGGAGACTGCCGATGAATACTGCTTTTCCACTAGCGTCAGTACGCTTATAGAAGTATGTTGTTGTGTCATGGAACTCCTGTATACAAATCAGCGCGCTTTCAACTGGTAGGGAATTATATTTCACTGTAACAGTATAAGTATCGCGAACCCAGAATCCTGTGTGTAGTATGTGAATTGGGCGTGGTGTTGTTGTCCATAGATTCAGTTCTGGATCACCCAGACAGGTCCAGCTGTCATACTCAAGTGTGTTGCCAAAGATATTATAGTAATTTAGTCGCCCGGCTTCAGCTGCTTTGCCAAGAGTTACAAGACTATCACGAAATATCGCCTGCATTGTTCCTTTAGCGAGTGCACTTCGGTATTCGGCTGCATTTTCAAGACCGGTGGTAGTGCCCAAAAAGCCGATAGTCCCTTTTGGCGTGTCCGGAGTTCCAGCATTTAACCATGCATCGCCAATCCCTTCTACTGTAGCGCAGGTTGCTGAAATAACAACCGGTAACTTGAGTCCATTGTGCATATCTGAAGTATCGATATCCCAGAATGGGAAATCCCAGTAGTGGAAGCTCACCCCACGATAGAGTATATAAGTTCTTCCTTCATTTATGGCATTCACGACATCAACACTTGAGTTACCGAAGCTTTCGGCGAGTGAATCAATCTGGACAAAATTTGCATATGCCATTAGTTCGTGGGCAAATCGGGTGTCAGCCCAGTAAACAGAATCTGAATAAGGTGGGTAATCATCTTCGTTGACAATTGTCGTGCCTTTTCTGAACCATGAAAGGTCTGATAAGTAGGGATTTTTTTCATAACCAAGTATTTTTGCGACGATAGTATTGACCTGGCTGGAGTCAAAAACCCACAGTCTTCCTGGAATTATTTCATTGCGAAAATCACCGGCAACATTTGTGTAGTAATTATCAGAGCAGTAGTAATCGTAGCCGGTGTGACCCATGACTGGAAAAGGTAATTGATATTTGTTACCAACGAGTAACAAAAATTCAGGTTTAATATTCCAGGAATTATAGGCATTGACAACATAATTTTTTATCTGAGTTGAATCACTACCAATCTCTGAGAGCCGAACAATCTTTGCTTTACAACCTTTTTGAGTTTTCCATTCAGCAAGTGGTTTAATAGCATTGTAGTAATTGTCGTGAGTAATTATTAGATAGCGCGCGCCTGTCTGCTGGGCAAAAAGAGCTGAAAATGCGCAAACAATTGCAAAGACTGACTTGTTGAGCATACTATTCAATTTTTATAACCTTGTTTTTGACCGTTTCTCCTGCAGAACTTAGTTCCACAAAATAGACACCAGCAGGTACTTTGCGGCCGAGGTCGTCTGTGCCCGACCATGACACTGCATACACTGAATTGCTCATGCTGCACTGAATATCACTGAATGACTTCACTAATCGACCGGTTGCATCGTAGACCTTTAAAGAAATTTCGGATTTCGGATTTCGGATTTCGGATTTAATATTTGTAGCATTCCGGAATGGATTTGGATAGGCATTTAAAATAATATGGTCAGATAGAGGTGACGAAGAGTTTTCTTTCACCCCTGGAACTTGACCAATATGCCAGTTCTCACCGCCATCTGTTGTATAAAGAATCATTCCATAACCACAGGCAATACCATGGAGTTCGTCAGAGAAGTCAATATCAAATAATGTCTGGGTTGCTGGGTTGTCCATTCTTGTCCAGTTCTCACCGCCATCTGTTGTCTTGATTATTGTTCCAAATCTACCAACTGCCCAGCCCTTCAGGGTGTCTACAAAATCAAGCGCACGCAGGTAAAACGCATTTACTGGAGCAGAAACAGCATTCCAATTATTACCGCCATCAGTTGTTTTCCAGATGAGGGGAGAGTAATCCTGCTCATTACCACCCACCACGATACCATCTGTGTGGTTAAAGAAATGGATATCAAAAAAATCTTCGTATGCAGGACTGATATAGAGCGAGTCCCAGTTAAAACCACCATCTGTTGAATGGATTATGAGTCCCTGCCTTGGAGCAAGGCTATCAGGCCAGCCTGATACTACCCAGCCTTCATTTGCATTTATGAACGAAACACCGTAGAATTCTGCCTGTGCATAGGGTGTAAAGATTTGTTCCCAGTACGTACCACCATCCGTGGTCTTGCCAACAACACCGTCACCACATACTGCCCAGCCCAGTGTATCATCAATAAACTCAATCCTTGTTGCGTATTTAGCCAGCCCCTGTATCTGGTGAATCCAGGTCTGCCCACCATTTGAGGTGTGAGTAATCTCACCAAGAATGCCACATGTCCAGGCTTTTTGATTATCCCAGCATGTTATGTCAAAGAATTTTCTCGCTGCAGCAGAATTCTGTTGTTCAGACCAGTGGACACCGCCATTCGTTGTTTTGAGCACAATCATTGAATCAATGGTTACAATCCAGCCAGTAAGATTGTCCGGTGCAAGACAGCATCCATGAAAGTTTTGATAGGCATTGAGCAGATTAAATGCAAAGACCGCAATAAAGACCAATCTTAAATTCATTTTGCCTCCTTATAATATAGAATTCTACCTTCAATGGAATCATTTTAGTAAAACCGCTTTCTTGATTTCCTTATTTTTATTAAGAATTAACACGACGAAATAGACACCAGCAGGCACTTTGCGACCCAGGTTGTCTGTGCCCGACCAAACGACCTGGTTATTAGGTAACTGGTAATTATGTAATTGAGTCAAATCTTTGACTAACCTACCTGTGGCATCGTAAACTTTCAGAGAAATCGCGGATTGCGGATTGCGAATAGGGGATTTAATATTTGTAGCATTCTGGAATGGATCAGGAAAAATTTCCAGTGCTGTGCCCTGTGCCTTATATCTTGTAGCCTCTTTTATCCCAGGGAATGGGTCAGGCTGGTCAGTGGTGAATTTTATCGCACGATTGTTTGCTAAGGTAGCAGCAGAGGCAGGATAGATATTTGCATAGGTGTATTCAAGCCCATTCCTGTGAAAGTAGTCTCTTATTCCCACAGTTGCATAGTTATGCCAGTAGTCATCATTGGTTATCTTCTTATATTGAAAAACTATTTCTCCATCACCAGTCTGGGTCGGATAATATGCGGGGTCAAAAAGGATCGCTTCAAATGTCTGGAGTTCAGCTGGTATCGGATTGGTGGGATCATGGAGGTGCTGGATTCTTGACCATTCAATGATAAAACGATGGTTGGCATTGTCATAGTAGTAGCAGACATTACCACTGGAATCTGTAGCGTTTGGATCAAGGTCATCCCAGAATGGAGCAATGAGCAAAGATGGACCACCAGCGCCAAATATATGCCAGTTATACATATCTGCAATCCAGGTTGAATCCATAGCAAGGTAGCCATTAGAGCATATTGAGATCTTATTGTAGTTTGTTCCATAATACTTGAAAACAAAAGGCAGATTTATGGTTTTTGTTTCATCGTTTTGCAAGACCAGGATAGTGCCCGGTCCGCCCAGATCAGGGTCAATTTCTATCCAGTTATAAGTGGGTGCCTCAGGATGATCTGTATCGGTGTTATCATATGCATAATAACCATAACCATCAGGACCAGTTGGTGCGTTTGAATTTACAACACCAATGATAATAGAAAATTCTGTGGTATCCCTGAAGTTATTATTCCCATTTATAATCGCGAGAAAATTTATTTGATGTCCCGGGGCGAGTTGAGAAGAGGCATTTACCCGGAATCTATCGCCTGAATTTGTAGCAGAATCGCCTATGCCAATATTACCGAATGAACCAATGGAATCAATAACTGTAACACCTGGATTTCTTGACTTCAATATTCCAGTGATGTTTGTTCCGATAAGTCCACCGACATTTTTAAGGGAAATGACCAAATCCGATGTTTCGCCGGGCTCAAGCATACCATTGCCACCATCAAGTATTTGACTTCTTTGATATGAAAACTTCGGCGCCTTTGCCGATACCCATATCACTGAATTCCAGTTTCCCTGTGAGGAAGTAATTGTGAGATTGAATTTTATCAGGTGGTCGTTTTTGGTGCTGGTTGAGACACTGAATAAATAGGGTAAACCAGTTGCAGTTCCACCAGGTGTTATATTTCCATAACTTTTTATTGAATCAGTGATTGTGATAAACGGGTCAGCAGTGGTAAGTGTTGCTGATACATTTGTGGCAGTTGTTGAGTTTCCATAATTTCTTAAAGTTACAGGCATCTGAATTATTTCGCCAGGATTTATCTCGCCATTGTTATTACCACCAGGGTCATTGATGGCATGGCTGTAATATCCAACATAGATTGCAGAATTATTCACGAGGGCATATCCGCAATAGGGAATAAAGTTGTGTTTTGTCACGGTTACAAATAGTGTATCAGCAGTGCCGGTAGAAAACTGGAAATATGCCATACCATTTATATCAGTGAATTCAACCTCCTTTACTTCATTTTTCTTATACAGACTTATCATTGCATCATTAACCGGTTGATTGGATGAATTCAGAACCTGAACCGCAAAATTATTTGTTCCAGCCGGAATTGTGGCATTGTGATTTACAGTAAGATTTTTGGGTACACCTGTCCATACTTCAAGAGAAGGGTCACCGAGGAGATTATAGGCATTGAAATAGTATTCACTTCCTGAATCCGGAGAAGTTTGATAAGGAAAATTCATATAAATTTCCATTTTTCCACGATAAGTCATTGGTGCGAGATAATATATGCTATCCCTTAATAGTCCCCGGTAGATCCCAAAATCCAGACAGTTATTCCAGCGCGTATGCGTTGTTGGGGGAGAGGCACCAAAAAAACCCACAGCTCCTCTGGGGTTTGATGGATTGCCTGCCCTTAGCCATGATTCTCCAAAACAAGGTTCTGCATTATAATTTCCAGTTAGGCATACAATGCTCGTTACAACTGGCAGTTTCCAGCCATTTGATAGGCCGACAACATCAGTGTTATAAAAACTCGGTCGGTCCCAGCCTGACCAGGAGGCGATGCCGCCGCGGTAGTTGATAAATGCTACACCTTGATTAACGGAATTGGTTATTGGAGTTTGGCCATTGGAAACCGGCGGGTAAAAAACAGTATCAACCTGAGTGTATCCTGCTTCAAGAAATTTTTCGCGAATCCACCTCTTTGTTGGCACCGGTGTTGTCATAGTATTGTCGGGATAATTGCCTCCAACCATTAATGTTCGTTTGAACCACAGGGTATCAGTCGTATAAGGATTCTTTTCGTAATTGATGATTTTTGCGATGACGGTATTCAGGTCATTAACATTAGCGACTGAAAGCCTGCCAATGAGCAGGTCGGATAAGAAATCATTGCCATCAATCGTTGTATATGGATGGTCAGTAGGATTGGATGAAATTGTAAAACTCGGAACACTGTCCTTATCACCGACCAGAATTACATATTCTGGTCTGGGATTCCAGTTTTGGTAAGCATTGGTAATATAGTTCTTAATGGCTGTGGCAGTGTTGCCTGTTTCAGAAAGTCGAGCAATTGTTACTTTCCAGCCTTTCTTCTCCTTCCAATCAGCAAGGGGTAGGACTGCGTTATAAAAAGAATTCGGGGTAATAATAATGAGACCTTGAGGTTTGGTCTCTGCGTGGTAGTTATAATTGAGAATCAAATTCTTATAAACCTGGGCAATGCTTAAAGGCAGCCAGGTTTCTGGATAATTAATAAAGTCTATCTTTAGATTGATTTTTTTGGCTTCAAGAACTCTGCCATTAGCATTAAACACAGGATGCACAATCACAGGGTAAAGGTTATAACCCCTGAGGCTTATTGCCTGTCCAAATTCAACAGGAGAATCAGCAGTCACAAAATTACCAGCTGTTGTATCACAGTTGGCTATTTTATATTTACAAACCGGCAAAAAAGGGGAGAGGATAAATCCGATGCTTACAGGTTCAATTGAAGGTTCATTGAATGCAATCTTTAAATTGATACTTAATTCGGTTCGTCCAGTTATTTCTACATTATTGTTAAAACTTCCGATAATAAATATCAGCGGTAGAATCATAATTCACTTACCTCCTTAATTATAACTAAACCCCAATCTCTGTCAACGAGAAAAACAAGCCCATTCCTGACATATATATTATATGCATAAGGAGTTGCAAGTTCTGCGTATAATACTGGAGAAGTGATTTCTGAGATATCAATTACTTTCAGTCCACGACTACCATCTGCAACATACGCAAGATCTTCTGAGACAAAAATACCCTGTGCATATCCAGGAGTGTCGTAAGAACTGACAATTGCAGGGCTTTCAGGATTTCTGACATCTATTATGATAAGTCCGTCATAGCCATCTGCAACATAGGCATAACCATCTTTCACAAAAACACTACGAGCATTGGATGGTGTGTCAATCTCTCGGATCAGGGCAGTGCTGTCAGGATTGTTTAAATTATAGATTATCAATCCCATCTGTTCACACGCAAGATAAACAATGGAGTCAACTACATGAAGATTATGAACATTGCCTGGTGTGGGAAATCTCTTTGCATAGTTCGGATACTGGGGCCAGGATACATCCTCTACAATAAACCAGTATCTTGCTGCTATGTAAACAAATTTTGTATCATTCTGTGGAGCACAGACATTATAACCATAGAACCAGTTGTCCTGCCCAACAAATAATGGTTCTGCCGGGTTCTTGATGTTTACAATCAACATGCCACCATTATTCGGAGGTCCAGCAGCAAGTGCAAGAAAGGCGAGACTATCACGGACTGCAAGACCCTGAATATTGGTCTGGTGAAGATATTTACCCACAATGAATGTTGATTCGGGATTTGAAATATCAACAATTTGCAGACCGCCCTGGTCATTCGCAATAAAGGCATAGTCTCCTTTTATATCAATATCCACTGCATAGCCCGGGAGCTTACACTGGCTTATAATTTCAAGTTGATGGGTTTCAACTTCGGGTCTGTGGCAGGTTAAGATTAGCGCAGAAAAAATCAGGAATAAGAGAAATTTTTTATTCATGGATACCTCGCTCTCGCAAGGCTAAAGCCTTGCCCT
>FWPU01011738.1_pt1 | contig 12077 bp, 10 predicted proteins | sample 2228361 | NCBI WGS metagenome assembly FWPU01 (sample SAMEA103939777, study PRJEB20133) | metagenome | reverse complement strand
TATACATAGTTATGTAGATGTTGTAAAGTTTTTGATAGAGAAGATAGAGGATATAGAGAAGATATTAGGGGAAAAGATAAATAATAGAGAGTTGCAATTAAGTTTATTTGAGAGTGGTTGAAAGGGGGGGGGAGTATGTTTTAAAAATCAGAAAAATAAAAATTTAAGTTATTGATAATCAACAGCTTAAATTTTTATTGAAAAATATTTTGGACAATAGTGGATTATAATAATAAATTCATTGTACCAATTGACAAAATTTTCACAGGTGACAATTACTATAAGATATCATTAATCAATGAATATGGAAAAGAATTGGCCCAACAAATTCATTTTTATCGTTCATTTAATTCTAAATGGCAGTTATATCCAAATCCTTTTGTTGATCCCGGTCTCTTAAAATTGAGTATTCCTAATGAATTTTTGTCTTACAAGGGCGTTTTTTCTGTATTTGATATGCAAGGAAAATTATTGTTGCAATCTGAAAAAAATATAGAACAAAACAATTACTCTATGAAAGATATTTTCCCTTATGGTATAAATAAGGAAACTTTCAATAGTTCTGTAATTTTTATTGTTGATGTTCCTGAAAAGAATTTCAAACAAAGTTTTGTATTAGTAAAATAAAAAATCCAAGAGACAATCAATTATTGCCGGAGATTAACTTTCTTGTTTTTTCATCCGACTTGCAACAAGATGTGCACAAAAAAAGCCGGAACAATGTCCGGCTTTTTTTGACATAAATGAAGGTATTAATTTTCGGTATTTTTGACAAACAGTTTTTCTTTGATTCTTGCTGCTTTACCGGAAACTTTTCTCAAATAAAACAATCGTGCCCTACGTACCTTACCACGTTTGTTTACTTCTATTCTGTCAATATAGGGAGAGTAATATGGGAAGATTCTTTCAACGCCGATTCCGGCAGAAACCTTTCTTACAGTAAACATTTTGGAGGCACCGCTGTTACGAATTTGCAGAACTACACCTTGAAACGGCTGTATTCTTTCTTTATCTCCTTCTTTAATTTTATAGTATACTGTAATAGTATCTCCCGGGTGAAATTCCGGATGATCCACTTGAGGATTCATTTCCTTTTCAATAAACTTTATTGCATCCATGACATTAGGTTTTTCAAAAATTGGGCTGCAAATATAGAAATTTATTTTTACATTTTATTCGTATTTTAAAATATCTTTAACGGAATAAATAGAAAAATGGCAGTTTTATTCGCTTTCACTTTAAAAAAATAATTTAAAACTTTTTAAAGAAAAGGAGAAATTTTGCCTTATAGGCATAATAAATCAATTACAGCATACTCCAAAACATTTTCAGACCTTGAAGATACTTATCTGTCAATCGATATTGTATATCTTCAGTCAAATATGTTTTTAAGTGAAATAATTGATTCTCTTCAACTTTTTGATTGATAAGGGAAAGGCCTTTTTGAAAAGAATTGTTTAACCAATCGGTGAACTCACTGTCTAAAGGTTTGATAGAAATCCATGCCGCAAATACAAAAGGCAATTGTGTAAAACGGTACCATTCTCCGGCTAGGTCGTAGACATAGGGAAATTCATTTTTTAGTTGCAGGGCTCTGTCTCCAATCACTAATCCGGCCGTTTCCCCTGAAATTTTTTTTTCATACCCGGGTGATGAATCGATAAACTCAATGTGATGGTATTGATAAAAGTTTTTGACTATGATTTGTAATAAACGCGAAGAGGTGCGTGATTGATAATCCAAGTATATTTTTTTGAGATTTTTTATAGGTAAATGACTTAACAATAATACGGAATTAACTTTTTTGTTGGCCCCGATGCAGTAATCAGTGATAATCTGCCATTTCTTATTGATTATCATGTCTTTGATGGGAGCCACAGGTACAATGCCTATATCTGCAATTCCGTTTTGCAGAGCTTCGAAACAGGCCGCAGGATGCAGTTTGAAAAGTTCGATGTTAACCGGAGAAAATTTCAAATTATGTTCGATTCCCCATAAAAAAGGCAATGTATTTTGATAATTAACTATAGCTATTTTAATTAACATTAGTTTCTTGTTTTTTTATCTCTAAAAAAGCTATCGTTGAAACAATGGTGGTGAAAATAGCCACAAATCCGGCAAGGAAAATACCAAGCACAGGAATGCTTAAAACAGCAGCATATAATAATCCTAAAAGGGTAACCAGCAGCCGGTGTTTACGGTAGAATTCAAATCGGTGATTCACCTTGAAATTGTTGTTTTCCAAAGCATAATCCAACATTGCCGTGCCATAAAAATAAGAACCGGTTAAAAACAACAAAACCGGAGATACTAATCCAACGATAGGTATAAAGCTTAACAAAAGTATCAGTAAAGACCAAAGGGTTTCTTTGAAAAAACTTTTAAAAGCTACAAGGATGCCTCTCAAAATATCGTTGAACCATTTTTTAAAGCTGAAAGGAAACTTTTCACCGGTGAGAAATTCTTGAGTACTCTCGGCAATAATGGATAAGAATGGAGAAATCAAAATTAAAAGCAAATAACCGCTTATGTATAAAAAAAATAGAAAAAATGAGATCTTGATTCCCCAATAAATAAAAAGGATGGCAATATCTCCAAAATTTCCTGACAACCAATCATACAGCAAGGGTTTGATAAATTCTCCCATGAATAGAGCCAATTGATCAACGGCAAAGGTCAATGCCCAAATGATAAAAATCCATAGTAAGGGAGGGATGAAATACCAAAATATAAACCGGGTTGTAAAACTTAATTGAGTTGCCCTTAAAATAGATTGGATATAGATTTGAAATATCTTGGCAGCCGGCAGACCTGTCATGTTAAAATATTAGCAAGAAATTTTGCACGAAATTAGTGTTTTTCATTTGAAAAAAGCTATTTTATTGAATAAACAAGTAATCAGAGCTGCTGAAATTTGTAACTTTACTTATAGGCTAAAATCTAGAACTTGATCAAATTTTTTCATTCAATTTTGCTTATTTTGGAACAGAAAATTAAAAAGTTATTATAGGAAAAATTGCAAATCTTGATTTTTTATTTTGCTTAATATCATAAGTTTAAAAATGCATTATTCCATTTTGCTGTTTCCTTTTTTCATTCGAACAATCAATTTAATTCTTGCAATGATAATTTAAAACGAATGTATACATTTGCAATCGGGCTGATTTGATGCAAGGATGAATTTTTGATTTGTGAGACGATTTTCTATTAGTTTGTATAGAAATTGTCCGGAAGTGTCAGTCCCGGTTTTGTATTGAATAAAAAAACATAAGTTTTAATCAGGAATTTAAAAAGCTAAAAGAAAATAGAATGACAATCATGGAAAACCAACATTGTGCACTCTGGGCTGTTTCGCCGGTTGACGGTCGGTATGCCAATAAAACGGCAATATTGAGAAATTATTTTTCCGAAGGTGCATTGATAATCTATCGGTTAAAGGTAGAAGTGGAGTATTTTATTGCGTTGAAAGAATATGGCATTGATGAATTGAAGGACATTTCCGCAGATCAATTGATTCTATTGCGAAACATTTATTTGAAATTGACCGATCGGGATATTTTAAGAATCAAAGAGATTGAAAATATTACCAACCACGACGTAAAAGCTGTAGAATACTTTTTAAAAGAAAAGTTTAATGAAATCGGCCTTGAAAGATATGTTGAATTTGTTCATTTCGGCTTAACTTCCCAAGATGTCAACAACACGGCTATACCCATGGCCATGCGGGATTTTCATCAAGAACAATTGAAGCAGCATTGGAAAACATTGCATGAAACTTTGGAACATTTTGCCTCTATGTGGAAAGATATTCCCATGCTTGCAAGAACACACGGACAGCCGGCATCTCCAACCACCATTGGTAAGGAGTTTAAAGTTTTTGCAGAAAGGTTCTCGCAACAATTGAATTATTTTAATCATATTCCTTTTGCAGCAAAGTTTGCCGGTGCAACAGGAAATTTCAATGCCCACAAAGTGGCATATCCGGACATCGATTGGTACAAGTTTGCAAAAGATTTTGTCGAAAACCGGTTGTTGTTGCATTATTCATTTCCGACAACCCAAATAGAACACTATGACCATCTGGCTGCTTATTTTGATGCCATTAAACGTCTGAATGTTATTTTGCTGGATTTATGCAGAGATGTTTGGCAATATATTTCCATGGAATATTTTGTGCAAATGATCAATGAAAACGAAGTTGGGTCCTCTGCCATGCCTCATAAGGTAAACCCCATTGATTTTGAAAATGCCGAAGGTAATTTGGGCATTTCAAATGCATTATTGATACATTTTGGTGAAAAACTACCAATCTCAAGGTTGCAAAGAGATCTCACTGACTCTACTGTATTGAGAAACCTGGGCGTTGCATTGGCGCATCATTTCATTGCTTTGCAAAGTATATTCAAAGGGTTTCAAAAGATTATGCTCAACCCCGATAAAATCAAACAAGATTTGGATGAAAATTGGGCTGTTTTGGCGGAAGCGATTCAAACATACTTGAGAAAAATCAATTATCCCCATCCTTATGAAACACTCAAAAAACTTACCCGTAGAAACGAAAAAATCAACAGGCAAACTATTCACGAGTTTATCGATTCTCTCGAGATTGGTGACGAAGAAAAAAAGTACTTGAAAAACCTATCACCTTTTAATTATACAGGAATAGCCGGCTTATGAAAGTTTGCGGATTTACAATCATCAGAAATGCAGTAAAATTTGATTATCCCGTTTTAGAATCCATCCGGTCGGTTTTGCCGCTGTGTGATGAATTTTTGGTTTCAATCGGCGATTCCGAGGACAATACAGAAGATCTTATCCGGTCTATCGATTCACCAAAAATTAAAATTATTCATTCTACCTGGGATATGTCCTTGCGCGAAGGAGGAAAGGTATTGGCTATCGAAACCAACAAGGCCATGGATGCCATCAACGACAGTTTTGACTGGTTGTTTTATATTCAAAGTGACGAAGTAGTGCACGAAAAGGATTATGAAAACATTCGTCATGCCATGCAACATTATTTGCCGGATAAAAGAGTAGAGGGGCTGTTGTTTTCCTATGTGCATTTTTATGGGACATTCGATTGGGTTGGTGCTTCCCGTAAATGGTACAGAAAGGAGATAAGAATTATTCGTAACGATAAAAGCATTCGCTCATATAAGGATGCGCAAGGTTTCAGAAAAAATGGAAAAAAATTACGTGTCAGACCTGTGGACGCAAAAATTTATCACTACGGGTGGGTGAAACATCCGAAACATCAACAGGCCAAACAAGAATCGTTCAACAAACTTTGGCACGACGATCAATGGATTGAAAAACACGTGCCGAAACAAGAAGAGTTTGATTACTCAAAAATTGATATTCTCGAAAAATTTGCAGGAACACACCCGGCTGTGATGAAAGAAAGAATCGAGCGTCTGAATTGGCATTTTGATTATGATAATCCTAAAAAGTTACCATTGAAATTAAAATTATCTTATTGGTTGGAAAAAAAATTTGGCTGGAGACCTTTTGAATACAAAAATTATAGAATCATAAAACCTTGAAAAGAAAGGTACTAATCGTTTCGTCGGCTTTTCCCTTGTATGAGTCCGAAGGACTCAACAATTTTTTACTACTTCATGCTTCAGGTTTACGAAATTTGGGGGTGGAGGTAACAGTGCTTGCCCCATACAAACGTCCTGCTTTAAGATATGAAATTATAAACGGTATTCATGTTTACAGACATTTGCAATGTTTGGTTTTTCCTGATGGAATTGCTTATGGGGCAGGAATATTGCCGAATTTGAAAAAAAATCCATTAAAATTTTTTTGTATACCCGTATACATTTATTTTCAGTTTAAAAAAATTGTTGAATTATACAGAAAAAACAAATTCGACACCATTATTGTTCATTGGCCGGTGCCGCAAGGATTTGCCATTTTGCCGGCTTTGCCTTTTTTAAAACCTCGTCCGGACATCATACCGGTATATCATGGCAGTGAGTGGTTAAAGCTAAACCAACATCTCTGGTTATTATTTCATAAGAAAATCATAAAAGAGTCGAAATATGTGGTAGCCGTGAGTGATTTTATGGCAAACGATATCGAATCAAGACTTAATATCAAACCGGTTGTCATTCCCATGCCTGTCGATACAACTATTTTTAAACCCTTTAAAAGGGAGAGTTCAGAATCTGACAAGTTGATTTATGTCGGCAATTTTATAGAAAGCAAAGGATTGGATCTATTGATGATTGCGTTTGAAGAGTGTATAAAACACAAACAAAATTTATCATTGACATTGGTAGGTGATGGACCAATGAAGGAACAATTGTTGGCATGGAAAAATAAATTATCAGAATGCAGCATTAAAATTTTACCACCGCAACCCAATCATTCATTGCCGCAATTGTTTCATCAACACGATATTTTTGTTTTTCCTTCAAGATCAGAAGGTTACTCGTTGGTATTAAGAGAAGCGCTGGCTTCAGGATTGAGATGCATTACCCCTGATTTACCTGTATTTAAAAATGATAATACATTGGATGAAATGTTACATTTTTTTGAAAATGGCAATGTGTTATCTTTGGAAAAAAAAATTATGGAAACGGTCGATTTGCCGCCATTAACAATAGAACAACAATGGTCTCAATGGAATTGGGTAAACAAAACCGGTTCGGTAGAATTTGTCTCTCGTCAATGGTATAACTTATTCAATCGGTAATATGAAAAGAATCCTCGTCAGTTGTTATAACTTGATTGTTCCATTGTTTAACCGGTTTTTTCCCGGATCGGATGTCTATTGGGAAAAAAGATATAAGAGGGGCAAAACATCCGGTAGTGGATCTTACAATCGATTGGCTTATTTTAAAGCAAGCGTAATTAATGATTTTGTTACACAGAAAAATATCAAGACAATACTTGAATTAGGTTGTGGCGACGGTGAGCAATTGAAATTGTACAATTTTCCACAATACATCGGGTTGGATGTCAGTATGAAAGCTATTGAAATTTGTAAGGAAAAATTTAAAGAAGATCGCACCAAACAATTTTTTTTATTTGAAAAAAAATTTATTCTTGAAAATTTCAATCGTCTCAAATCAGAAATGACCCTATCGGCCGATGTGATTTATCATTTGATTGAAGATGAAATATACGAAGAATATATGCAATTGCTTTTTGATTTAAGCCGGCAATGGGTCGTCATTTATTCTTCTAATTTTGAAGGGAAACAATTGTTTCACGAACGCGACAGATGTTTTACAGAATGGGTAGAAAAAAAACGTCAAGATTTTAAATTGATCATGCACATCCCCAACAGATTTCCTTATGATCCAAGCTTTCCTGATTTGACATCCAAATCAGATTTTTATATTTACAAAAAAATTCCTGGTGCATGAAGAAAATCAAATGGTGGGCTTTATTGGCTTTTTTGGTCTTATTGGGAGCATATTCCAACCATTTTGACAATGGATTTGAGTTTGACGACAGCCATACCATTGTCAATAATACTTATATTCGTGATATTCGAAATATCCCACTGTTTTTTACAGATATAAAATATTATGGAACGAATCCAGGCAATCAAAGTTACAACCCTTTGTTAACCACACTCAATGCCATTGATTATTACCTCGGTAAAGGGTTGAATCCCGTGGCATTTCATATACATATTTTCTTTTGGTATATTGTACAATTGATATTGATGTTTAAAATGTATAAAAAAATACTATCATTCACGGGGTCGACACAGGATCTTATCATATGGACGGCATTTTTGTCCACTGCATTTTATTCCATACATGCTGCCAATGCTGAAACCATCAATTATATCATAATGCGGTCTGATTCTTTTTCAGCAATGTGCATTGTTTTGGCTATGGTTCTGTATATTTGGGAAAAAAGCCGCAAATGGCACCTATATTTAATTCCGGCCGTAGCCGGCATTTTAACCAAAGAGATTGGTGCCATGTTTGCACCTTTATTGTTCATTTATGTGTTTGTTTTTGAGGAGGATGGTTCTTTTTTGCGTTTATTGAAATTTAAAGGTTGGCAAAAATTTTTTCATGCCTTAAAAAAAACATTCCCGGCATGGATCGTTTGTTTTGGTTTGTTTGCATGGATACGGATTCGCCTTATGCCCGCTGATACAGATTTGTTTAAGCCGGCTACTACGGCCGGAAATTGGGAATATTTCTACACACAATGGGTCGTGATTGCTCATTATATCGGAAACTTTATTTTGCCACTTGATTTAAGTGCCGATCCTGATTTCGAAATTTTTTCTACATGGATCAACCGGAAGGTTATTCTCGCTTTGTTTTTGCATTTGGGTTTGATTGGTTTTGCAATTTATGCAACAGAGCTGAAAAAAATGAAACCCATAGGTTTTGGCATTTTGTGGTTTTATGTTACGTTGGCACCCACCTCAAGCATTATTCCTTTTGGCCAAATTGCCAATGATCATCGGACATTTCTGCCGTATATAGGATTGATGATTGCCGCAGGGTGGGGGGGAGCCCTGATTTATGATTATTTGGTCAATATTAAACAATTGCAAGCCATAAAAAAAGTTTTTTTCACACTGCTTTCAATCATTTATGTTTTGCATGCATATGGTACATATCAACGCAATATAGTTTGGGGAGATTCGGAGTTGTTGTGGAAAGATGTAACCGAAAAAAGTCCGGGCAACGGCAGAGGATGGATGAATTACGGACTCATATTAATGAGCCGGGGCCACTTGGATGAAGCTGAAAGATGCTTCCAAAAAACCCTCGAACGTATGCCCTACTGGGCCTATATCCACATAAACATGGGAATTTTGAAAGAAGCACAAGGGAAACCATTTGAGGCCGAACAATATTTTTTGAATGCCATCAGGTTTCAACCCGAAGTGCCGGATAGTTATTATTATTATGCACGTTTCTTGATGCAACAAGGACGAATCGACGAAGCCCGACAATGGATCGCAAAAGGGCTTGAGCATAGCCCCGGTCATGTGAAACTGTCTGAAATGAAGCAAGTGTTGGAAAAAATAACGGACCCATTAAAAAGTTTTGAAGAGATGGAAAGAGAGGCATTAAATTCCAAGGATGTAAACATACTGATTGAAATAGGATTGAATTATTATCACCGAAAAATGTTCGAAAAATGCATAGACATTCATTTGAAAGCACTGGCACTGGATAGCAACAATGCAATTATTTATAATAACATTTGCAGTGCTTATATTGAATTGCAACAATACGACACAGCCATTGAATACTGTAAGAAAGCGCTTAAATTAGATCCCGGATTTACAAGAGCCCAAAATAACCTAAAATGGGCATTGTCCAAAAAAAATCTACATTAGTATTGTTAAACTCTTTACATTGTTCTAAAAATAAATTGCCAATACAAAAATGTGTGTTTAAAAATAATTGGTTAACTTTAAACGTTAAAAAGGTTAAAATAAAATTAATTGCCCGGTAAAAGGTATTTGTCGGAAAAAATCAAAATTTAGGCAAATTTTTACCGAATTAATGTTAATAAAATAAATTTAGGATATTATTTTGTTGTAAATTTATCAAACAAAATTTTAAAAAATAATTAATCAATGATGGCCACAGAAAACGCAACGTTAAAAGAGTATTTAAAAGAGTATTTTGGTTTCACTAAATTTAAAGGACAACAAGAAGCAATCATCAAAAATTTGCTTGATGGCAAAGACACGTTTGTCATCATGCCCACAGGTGGAGGCAAATCTTTATGCTATCAATTACCTGCGTTAATTAGCGAAGGAACTGCCATTATCATTTCACCGCTTATCGCATTGATGAAAAATCAGGTAGACGCCATGAGGGGATTTTCAACCAATAATGGAATTGCCCATTTTCTCAATTCTTCCCTGAATAAAACAGAAATCAATCAAGTCAAAAACGACATTTTAAGCGGCAAAACCAAAATGTTGTATGTTGCTCCGGAATCATTGACAAAGCAAGAAAATGTAGACTTTTTTAAGCAAATTAAAATTTCCTTTTTCGCTATAGACGAAGCACACTGTATATCTGAGTGGGGACATGACTTCCGTCCGGAATACCGTCGCTTGCGTCCTATTATTGAATCGATAGATCGTGTGCCGATAATTGCTCTTACTGCTACTGCTACGCCAAAAGTGCAAGAGGACATATTAAAAAATCTCGGCATGCAAGATGCCACTGTGTTTAAATCGTCCTTCAACCGCGAAAATCTCTATTATGAAGTGCGTCCCAAAAAGGATGTCATCAAACAAATCATTAAGTTTATCAAACAACATCCCGGCAAATCCGGCATTGTATATTGCCTGAGCCGTAAAAAAGTGGAAGAATTGGCGGAAATTTTACAGGCCAATGGAATCAAAGCGGTGCCATATCATGCCGGCTTAGATGCCAATACACGTTCTCGCCATCAAGATATGTTTTTGAATGAAGAGATTGATGTGATTGTGGCCACCATTGCCTTCGGAATGGGCATTGATAAACCTGACGTGCGTTTTGTCATCCACCACGATATTCCAAAAAGTATCGAAAGTTATTATCAAGAAACCGGTCGTGCCGGTCGTGACGGCGGTGAAGGTATATGTTTGGCCTTCTATAGTTATAAGGATATTGAAAAACTAGAAAAATTTCTTCAAGGAAAACCGGTGGCCGAAATTGAAGTAGGCAAACAATTGATTTTCGAGATGGTTTCTTATGCCGAATCGGCAGTATGCCGTCGAAAATTTTTATTGCATTACTTTGGAGAAGATTATACTGATACTGCCTGCAGCGAACAAGGCATGTGCGATAATTGTAAAAATCCCAAAAAGAAATTCGACGGACAAGAAGATGTTGTTACCATACTTAAAGTAATCAAAGAATTAAAAGAAGTATTTAAAACAAAATACATTGCGCAATTTTTGGCCGGAAAAGCAACAACAGAAATCAAAAATTACAAACATGACAAGCATCCTTTGTTCGGAATAGGTAAAACTGAAATTGACCTTGACCTCGTTGGAGAACAAGAGTTTTGGACCAATGACGACGATGAAGAAGAAAATGACAAATTGTATAAAGACGATAAGTATTGGGAAGCCATTATACGTCAATGTATCATTCACGGTTTTGTGTTAAAAGAAATTGAAAATTACGGAGTATTGAAGGTTACCCAAAAAGGAGAGGAGTTTTTGAAAAATCCATATCCTGTCGATATGGTATTTCCACACCGCTATGAAGAAACCGACCTGGACGACGATGATGATATTATTACATCTACCCGTGGAGGATCGACAGGTGCAGCCGATGAAGTATTGTTCAGCATGTTGAAAGATTTAAGAAAACAAGTGGCCAAAAAACACGACCTGCCTCCGTATGTTATTTTTCAAGACCCTTCGTTGGAAGAAATGTGCATCAAATATCCCATTACTATCCAGGAGCTGACAGGTATTACCGGTGTGGGCCAAGGAAAAGCCGAAAAATTTGGTAAAGAGTTCGTAGATTTGATAAAAAAATATGTAGAAGAAAACGATATCGAACGTCCTATTGATCTGGTAATTAAATCAGTTGCGAATAAATCGAGCAATAAAATATTTATCATACAATCCATCGATAAAAAAATGGATTTGAAAGACATTGCCAATGCCAAGGGGCTTTCAATGGATGAATTGATAACAGAGATTGAACAAATAGTGGCAAGTGGAACCAGATTGAATATCTCATATTATCTTGACGATATTATTGATGAAGAATATCAGGAAGAGCTTCTGGATTATTTCAGGGAAATGGAGGAAGATAACATTCAACAAGTCCTGAAAGAGTTTGGAGATGTTTATACCGAAGAAGAAATTCGTTTAATGCGTGTAAAATTCATTTCAGAAATGGGAAATTAATCGATGAAAGAATGATAAAAAAGCCACTTACTGACATAAGTGGCTTATTTTTTATAGGTGAAATGTAAAGATTTTACACCCCTATTCTTTGTAAAATTCCCATAATGACATGTATAACCTATACTGCTTATTTTCACTATTGTCCAAAATATTTTTCAATAAAAATTTAAGCTATTGATTATCAATAACTTAAATTTTTATTTTTCTG
>FWPU01011735.1_pt1 | contig 12078 bp, 13 predicted proteins | sample 2228361 | NCBI WGS metagenome assembly FWPU01 (sample SAMEA103939777, study PRJEB20133) | metagenome | reverse complement strand
CTTGCTCAATTCAGGCAGCTTGTCCGAGACGGTATCAATCCATTGTTGCAGTTGTTCTTGTGGGGTCATGCTCTCTCTCCGTTTTTGACCCGATCATACAAGCACCTGCCATTTTGAGCAAGTCCCCGCGCCACTCCTTTGAGTTGCCTCCACCCAAAAAACCTATACTTGTAAATCAAATGGGTGGGGGATGCCCATCCCTTATGGTTGCTGAGCGGCTTTTTCTTCTTAGCCATGATTCTCACCCAACCGATGTCCAACCAAGCCGCCGCCGCAGTTGTCTTGCCGGTGGCAATTCAGACTGCTTTGCAATTGGGATTGAATCCGCGCGCCTTTGCAATTATGATTGCGGTAGGTGCCAGCACTTCTTTCATCACCCCTCTCGAGCCAGCCTGTTTGATGGTGTACGGTTTAGGTCATTATCGCTTTTTTGATTTCGTCAAGGTAGGGTTCTTGTTGACGCTCTTGATTTTTGGGGTGGCAATTGTGTTGGTGCCTCTCCTCTGGCCACTGTGACCCTGATCCTCATCTTCCGGTGGGTGACGAATCTTCTAGCTCAGCAGCGGGCAGGACAATGGTAAAGGTTGTCCCCTGCCCCACGGTTGATTCTACCCAAATACGCCCTTGATGATCTTCTACAATCGATTTAACGATGGTCAAGCCTAAGCCGGTGCCAGCGGCATCCTCGGGCAGATTGCTTGCCCGATAGAACTTATCGAAGATGTAGGGTTGTTCGCTGGCTGGAATACCCACACCGCTATCCCAAACCTGTAGGATCAGTTGGCTGTCTTCTTGCCAAACCCGTATGCCCAATTTCCCTCCTTTGGGAGTGTATTTGATGGCGTTACTGATTAAGTTGGCGATCATTTGCTGAATACGTACCGTATTCCCCCAAATTAGGGGCGTGGAATGAGATATTTTTACTTCGAGTTTTTGTTCTTTCTCAGCGAGGAAAGTGTTGAAACTCTCCAGGCTCTGGCGGAGCAGAGGGCGAATGTCAATCAACTCTTTGTGTGCATCTAACCCTGCCTCGATGCGTCCAAGGTCGAGTAGGTCACTGATTAATGCTGTGATTCCCTGAACGCTGGCTTGCACGCGCTTGATGAATTCTTGTTGTCGCTCATTCAACGGGCCGACCCGACCGATCAATTCAGTGTATCCGAGGATAGCTGTCAAGGGTGAACGCAAGTCGTGAGAAACAGCGCTGACGAATTCCGATTTGACCCGATCCAACTCCTTTAAGTGGGTGATGTCGTGCATGGTGACGGCTATACCGACCTCTGCGATGGGTGTCAACTGACAGTTCCAAATCCGCCCATCTTCTAAGCGGATCTCGCCCCCTTTTGCCCATTGCGAAGCGGGTTGCTTTAACATTAAAACCAAATCTTGATTCGCAATCACGGTTTCAATGGGTTTGCCTAAGCAATCAGGCTCTTGGAGCTGGAAAGCATGTAAACAAGCCTCGTTGATTAGGATGATGCGCTGTTCTTCATCTAAAACCAGAACACCGTCACGCACATTGGTGAGGATAGTGTGCAATTTTTTTCGCTCGTGCTCGTTGGCGGTATAGTAATGGGCATTTTGGATGGCGATGGCGGCATAATCGGCTAGCGCTTCCAGAAGCATCTGATGGTAATCCGTAAAAGTCTGTTCGCGCCGCCGGTTATAAACGCCTAAGACGCCGATGGCTTGATCTCCCAAAATCAAGGGGACGTAGATGAGCGCGCGCACCAGAAAAGCCGTTTGAATTTTGGTCAGGTCACCCCCGCCGAGGATGACTGCTTTGCGGGTGCGGACGACTTCGCCTAGAAGGGTATCGTAGATAGGCACTCTCAGGAAGTTGGTTTTCTGATCACCTACGGAATGGGCAGCCCGCAAGATCAAATTGCCGCTGTCCTTATCCAAGAGCATCAAGTTGCCTTCTTCAGCCTCGGTCAGTTCCACAGCAGCGGTGACCACCTCGCTGAGCACCTGATCGAGGTTCAAAGAGGCGGTGATTTTTCCTCCGATGCGATGCAGCCGTTCGAGATCATCCACCCGTTTTTCGAGGGATTGGGTATAGCGTTTGCTCTCCTCCTGTAGCCACTTTTGCCAATCTTCCTGATGTTGAACGGCGCGGTTAATGGTCATCAGGATTTGCACTTGGTCATCCTGCGCAGACAAGACCCCGCGAAAGCCCTCATGGTAGCGTTGGACGATTTCATCTGTTTGGGTTTGGGTTGTGTAGTAGATCAGCGGCAAGGTGGGAAATTCTTTGAGAAGGGAGCGCTTCATTTTCGACGAAAGGGAATGATCGACAATCAGGGCATGGGGTAAATCCCCTTGGGAGCGTCCTTTGAGCTCTGCCCCACCTGTCAGCCGTTCGACCTGATAGCCGGCGGGCTGCAGGATTTGCACAGTCAGCCGATTGGCGGTGTTGTTATCTTCGAGGATTAGGGCAATTCGTTTCGATCGAACCATGATCTTCCTACGTTGCAAGAAATATCCCAAAATGGTTTATCAGGGTTCGGGAGCGGTAGCTTTCGAAAGCCCTTCCAGAACCTGAAACAATTGATCGCGCACATGCAGCAGCCGTTGTCGTTGGCGTCCGGTCAGCAAACCACCTTCTTCGGCTAAGAGATCGCCTAAATCCGTTTGGGCGGCTTGAATCTTTTGAATGGCAAGGCGCATTTGGGATTTGAGATGTCGAGCTTGTTTTTCGGGTTGGGATTGGAGCAGACGTTTCTCAACGGTGCGAATCAATTGTAAGTTCACCAAAGCGATGGCAGTATAATCCACCACCGCTTCGGCGAGCGACTGGGCGTGTGGTTCAAAGGGTTGGGCTGGTTTGCGTAAGAGGACGAACATCCCCAGCACATCGTTCTTGATTTTGAGGGGCAGGATCAAAGCCGATTGCCCATATTGAGATAGGATGAAGGGTTTGAGCGGTTCGCCATGAATAGAGAGCGGCTCGCCAGACTCGGCTACCAAGTTGGAAACACCATCATCCCAAGCTTTATTTATCAGCGGTTCGAACTCGGCTGGAAAATTCAGGGCAGCGCGCAAGAAGTAGGTTTGTCCTCTCTCGGCGCGCAGGAGCACCAACCCGCGGTCGGCATTGCTCAAGAAGACACAATTCTTCAGCGCAGTATCAATTAATTGTTTGGGGTCGGTGAGAGCGGTAATCGATTTTCCGGCGTTGATCAGGGTGGTTAGATCGTTGATCTGTTTCTCTAGCTCCTGATTCAAACGCGAAAGCTGGTTGATCAGTGCCTGACGTTCCTGACGGGCGCGCACTTGCTTCAAGACTCTTTCGACCGTGGCGACAACTTCCGTTTCTTGGGTAGGATAGCTCAAGAAATCGGCTGCTCCAAGCCGAAAGGCTTGCAGGATGTCACCCTCTTTGGTTTCTTCGGCGAGGACGATGAAGGGGATGTCATACCCTTGGGATTGAATGGCAACCAGTAAGTCTTTTCCGGAGAGACCAGGCAGATTCAAATTGGCAATGATCAGGTCGGGTTGCAAACGGCTGATCTCTTGCAAGGCAGCGGAAGCGTGTAGAACGATATCCACGTGGTATCCCAGAGGGCGGAGTGCCTGTCGTGCAAGGCGATCGCTGATCGAAGCGTTATTCTCGACAAGAAGAATATGCTCACGGCGCGATTTCATACTATAATCATAGCATGGAAGTGTTGAAAACGGGAACGGAGTTCAACAAAGGGGGAAAGATTTGGGCAAAAACCCTTCGCTCCCGCTAAACCCTTGAGACGAGAGAGGAGGATGGTATGTTAACCGACAGCGACCTGCGAGAACTTCTAGAGTTTCAGGCTCCAAACCCAGTCGTCAGTTTATATCTCAACACTGATCCCTCTGAAGGCAACAAGGAAACCCATCGACGTCACTTGCGTGCGCTCTTGCGCCAAGTGGACTCGCCAGCCGATGTTGAGGTCATCGAGCGGTATTTCGAACACGAATTTGATTGGACTGGACGGAGTGTGGCAGTGTTCTCCTGTGCAGCAAAAGCTTGGCTGCGCTCCTTTCCATTGGCAATTCCCCTGCGCAGTCGGGTGCGGGTGAGCGAGCGCCCACACGTCAAACCTTTGGCAGATTTGCTGGATTCTTATGGCGGATATGGGGTTGCTTTGGTGGATAAACAAGGGGCGCGCTTTTTTTACTTCCATCTTGGAGAGTTAATTGAACAGGAAGGGGTGTTAGGTGAGGCAGTTCGTCACACCAAACGTGGTGGCGGCTCGCAAGCTGCCGGACGCCGTGGCGGCAGCGCCGGGCAGACGAATTACACCGAAGAGCTTGCCGAACGCAATTTACGCGAAGCAGCCGAATTCGCAGCGCGCTTTTTTGCCGAAAACAATGTCCGCCGCGTCTTAATCGGTGGCACCGAGGAGAACGTCACCCTCTTTCGGTATCAATTGCCGAAAGCCTGGCAGAGTTTGGTGGTCGGCAGCTTTCCGATGAGCATGACGGCTAGCCATACCGAAGTATTAGAACGCGCCATGCAGATTGGAGAGGAAGCCGAGAGGCGTCAAGAAAACAAATGGGTCGACTCGCTGATCACGGCTGCTGCCAAGGGTAAAAATGCCGTGCTGGGATTGGAAGATACTCTGAAAGCATTGAACGAAGGGCGTATCCAAACCCTGTTTATTCTGGAGGGCGATCGCCAACCTGGTTATCAATGTGCGCAGTGCGCTCATTTGACCTCGATTGAAGTTCCAAGCTGTCCGTATTGCGGTGGAGATGTAAAAAGTATTCCCGATGCGGTTGAGCTTGCCGTCCGTCAGGTGATGCAAAGTGGGGGAGAGGTGGAAGTGCTGCGCCAGAACGAAGCGCTTGCCAACAAGGGGCGCATTGGCGCTTTGTTGCGCTATTGATCCTGTCGCGCGGTTCAGGAATCAACACAGCCGCCAATGTTGGCGGCTGTGTGCTTTTGTGTGATTGGGTTTAGTGGGTTTGTTCGCCGAGGTAAATTTGGATGCCCATCTGTTCGATCTGATTGAGCTGGGCTTCGAGCCAATCGAGGTGATTTTCCTCGTCTTCAAGGATATCTTCCAGCAGTTCACGTGTGCCGTTGTCGTGTAGTTCGGTGGCTAAACGGATGGCGTCGTTATACATCTTAACGGCTTCAGTCTCTGCGCCTTTGTCGCTTTTCAACTGCTCTTCGACTTCGGCGCCGATGTGAATTTTTGCCAGTTGATTGACGATCGGCCTGCCCTCCAAGAAGATGATACGGGCGATCAATTTCTCGGCATGGCGCATTTCGTCCATAGCGCGTTTTTCGTTGGCTTCATGGAGCTTTTCATAACCCCAATCGGCACACATCTCGGAGTGAACCATGTACTGGTTGATGGCAGCCAGTTCTTCGGAAAGCAAGGCATTCAGGGTTTCGATGACTTTTTCATTTCCTTTCATTTTTTTCCTCCAGCACGAGAAATCCACTGATCACGGGTTTGGGATCAGAATAGTCTAAGGGGGTAATGACCTTTTATCGAAGTATAATCGATTTTTGTTGAAAGAGTGTGATGAAAGATGCAATCACTCAAAAGTTGTTATGGAAGGGATGATTTATGGGGAGGTTCTAGCAGTTATTGGTGTGCGAATCTGTTGAAAGCAGTTGAATGCGCATTGCTGCTCTTATGATAAAAATTGTAACTGCTCAGGGGGTGTCCATTTCACCGCTGAGCACGCAGAAATCTGGAAAACGAAATATTACCAAATCAGGATGATTAGCTCCTCTCTGCGGTGCGATATCCCTGATGCGCTGAGCAATTACGAAAAATCAACGTGAGGATAGGGTATAATCAAGTAAGGATGATCGATTATTCCGAATTTCGCGAATGGATAGATGCTCTCTACCGTCACCCCGAGTGGCGTGAGGAAGTTCGCCGCGTCATCTTGACGGATGAGATGCTGGAGGTGCCGAAAATCCTTCGTGAGACGTCTGAAATCGTCCAGCAATTAGCCGAGGCGCATCAGCGCAGCGAAGAACGGCTTACGCGGCTGGAAGTTGCGGTAGCAGAGCTTGCCGAGGCACAGTGGCGCACCGAGCAGCGAGTCGAAGAGCTTGCCGAGGCACAGCGGCGCAGCGAAGAACGGCTTACGCGGCTGGAAGTTGCGGTGGCAGAGCTTGCCGAGGCACAGCGGCGCAGCGAAGAACGGCTTACGCGGCTGGAAGTTGCGGTGGCAGAGCTTGCCGAGGCACAGCGGCGTACCGAGCAGCGGGTCGATGAGTTAGCCGAAGCCCAACGCAAAACGGCAGAGGCAGTCGGAGCCTTGCAGACGGTGGTTGGCGCTACTGTAGAAGAAGAAGCTGCGGCTGTGGTGGAAGTCGTTTTGCGCCGTAAAGGCTACCGCGTTATACAACCCGCTTTTTCGCTTGCACTAGATGGAGAAATTGACGTCGTGCTGCCTTTGGAGGACACCGAGGGACGACGAGTGTGGGCGGTGGTGGAAGCAAAGGCGCGCCTCTCTAGACGCGATATCCGCTCTTGGTCGCAGCGTATGCAATCCTCCGCTTGGCATGCGAGGTTAGCAGAGAAAGGTTGCGTAGGTCCTTATTTGGTGTATGCCTACGGTATTCGCATCGACTTAAGTGCTCAGGAGACAGCTCAAGCGGAAGGGGTGGGGTTAATGAAAGGCGATGGGGAAATTTTAGCGCCACGAGCTTTGGTCGAGCCACAGACACCTTAAGGTGCAGGGTAAAAGAGCTTTTTTAGCTAATCACAACAAGCGGGCACTTTGGACAAATGCCCGCTTGTTGGATTTGGGGTTGTGATTAGTTCTTGCTCTTGATGTCGGAAACCTTCCCCTCGATCATCTTGGTTGCTTCGCTCTTCACGGCAATGCGTTTGGGTTTGGCTTCCTCAGCTTTGGGCAGATGCAGTTTCAAGACACCGGCTTCGTAGCTGGCTTCGATTTCATCCGCCTTGACTGTGCTGGGCAGGGTAATGCTGCGGCAGAAGCTGCCATAGCGTCGTTCACGGAGATGATAGCGACCTTTCTTGCTTTCCTCTTCCGACTTGACCTCGCCTTTGATGGTCAAGGTATTGCCGCTGTAGGTGATCTCTAAGTCATCCGGATTCATGCCCGGCAAGGAGGCTTCCACCACATACTCATCATCGTTTTCGACTACGTCCAGCGGTAGCTCCCAATCGAAACGGGTGTCTACATCCCAGCCGGCAAAGGCGGAGTCGAAAAGACGATCCATCATGCTTCGGATGCTCATCAATTCGCGGAAGGGATCACGACGCATAATCTGGAACATACGCCACCTCCTTTGAGTGAGATTGTTTTTTTATCCTGACGGTTAATTTAAAAAGGGAATATAAGAAAAAAGTTGGAGAGATGTTAGGATTGTATAAGAAAGTCAGTCGATCCCTTCAAATAAATCTTTTTCCAGAAATTTAGATGAAGAAGGAGGATAGGCGCGCAGGTAAGCATCTGAGCTGGCAAACAGACGGTTGATCCAGCGGGCGATGGGATTGGACATCAAGGCACCGTCGAGCTGGCTTTCATGACAGCGTGAGGCGATCTGCTTCTTTTCATAGGCTGAACCGTAGCGAATGCGCGCGTGAATGGGAAAATCTCCCTCTTCAACAAGGGTAACCAAATCGATGTCGCCATTTTTTCCAAAACGGCGCGGATCTTTGCCAAACAGGCGCAGGACGCGGATGGCGGTTTTGAGAAAGCCTTTGGGGATCAGGTGAAAGTAGAGTTTCGCTGCTTGATGAGGCGCTAAACCGTCCACAAAGCGCTCATCGCCTGCCAGATAGAATGCCTGCACGGTGGCGCGATGAATGGCGATGTGATCGGGATGTTTGTAGCCGCCGATGGGGTCGAAAGTAATCAGCACCTGAGGGCGAATTTGACGGATGAGATGAGCGATTTTCTCCGCTACTTCCTGCTGAGGAGCATTGATCAAGGCGTTTGGATGTTGATTATCCGGCGCGCCGGGCATCCCCGAATCGCGGTAGTCTAAAAAATAGAGTTCTTTTAAGCCCAAGACGCCGGCAGCACAACGCAGTTCGCTTTCGCGGCGCGCTGCAACCGAGTCGAAGCCATCCAGACAGTTTTCCTCCATTCCGCCGGCTTCGCCGCGCGTGGCGCAGATCAGATAGGTTTGCACGCCGCGCTGGGCGTAATAGGCTAGCGTGCCGCCCATCCCGAAGGTTTCATCGTCGGGATGGGCTAGAACAGCGAGTAATTTGCGGCTAGTTTCCACTTGGGTCGATTCTTCCGTCATGTAGAGTGCCTCTTCCCGATTCTCGCGCTAATAAATTGGCAGCGACGGATCTACTTCGCGCGCCCAGGCATTGATGCCGCCTTTCAGGTTTTTGACTTTGCGGAAGCCGGCGCTCAGCAACACCTCTAAGGCGCGCGCCGAGCGGGTGCCTGCTTTGCAAAAGAGGACAATTTCCTCTGTGCTATCTAGCTCGGAGAGGCGTGCGGCCAACTGACCGAGGGGAATCAACTGGGCATTCGGGATCTTTGAGATCTCCAGCTCGTGCGGCTCACGCACGTCAATCAAGCGCAAAGGGGTGCCGTTTTGCAGCCGTGCGGCTAATTCGGTAGCGGTAATGTCCCATTCTTCTCCAGCCGAACCTTCGTCATGGTCATGACCCGGCACACCGCAGAAGGCTTCATAATCGATGAGTTCGGTGATCTCTGGCTGTGGTGAGCAGATTTTACATTTGGGATTCTTCTTGAGGTTAACAAAGTCAAAAGACATATCTAGGGCGTTATACAGCAACAACCGCCCGATCAATGGCTCACCAATGCCGAGGATAAGCTTGAGGGCTTCGGTGGCTTGGATGGTGCCAATGGTGCCTGGCAAGACGCCTAGCACTCCTCCTTCGGCGCAGGTTGGCACCATGCCCGGCGGTGGCGGTTCGGGGAACAGACAGCGATAGCAAGGTCCGCGGCGAGCATCGAAGACACTGGCTTGCCCCTCGAAGCGGAAGATTGAACCATAGACGTTCGGCTTGCCCAACAAAACGCACACATCGTTGCTCAGGTAGCGCGTGGGGAAGTTATCCGTGCCATCGATGATCACATCGTAATCGGCAGCAATGCGCATGGCGTTTGCAGAGGTGAAGGGCTCGTTGTAAACCTCGACTTCGATCCAAGGGTTGAGATCGAGCATGCGGCGGCGCGCCGATTCGACCTTCAGCTCCCCTACGGTGGCAGTGCCGTGAATGACTTGCCGTTGCAAGTTCGATTCATCTACGACATCGTAATCGACCAAGCCAATGTGACCGACGCCGGCAGCAGCCAGATAGAGCGAAACTGGCGAGCCTAAACCGCCGGTACCGATGACCAAGATGGAGGCAGCTTTGAGTTTGCGCTGCCCCTCTAAGCCCACATCGGGGATCAATAAGTGGCGTGAATAACGCAGGATTTCTTCATGGGTCAGATCGGGTAGCATGGCTGGAATGAACCTCCGGCAATACTTGGAATCAGAAGAAGGCGATCTCCGTCCTGAACAGGGGTCGTGATTCCCTGTAAGTCGTTGATGTTGTCCTCGCCAATAAACAGGTTCACAAAGGGGCGCAGCTCCCCGTTCTCATTGAAGATATGGGTGCGCAGGGCGGGGTATTGTTGCACCAGATTATCCAATACTTGACCGACAGTCTTGCCGGCAATTTGCAGGTCGCTTTGACCGTTGGTATAAGGACGCAAGGGTGTAGGGATGCGAATCGTTGCCATAGAATCTACCTCACGCGCTGATTCTAACATCCTTGTCGTTCAACGACAATCTCGCAAGGCGAGGCGGGGTAAATTTGGACCGAACCGATACGTTGTACGAGCATTGCCCCCCTTTGAGGATCTTTGGCAGGGCAGCGATCGGGAGCGTGTTGGTGGCGCACAAAGTACAGCGACATGGGGAACCTCCAATTGACGAGTATTTAGGATGAAGCCGCCTGGCCCTCCGTAGGGGAGGGAAAAGACGGCAACGAGGTAGAAAGAACCTGAAAAGTGATTTCCTCGAAGGCTGAACGGTCTTCGCGCAGCATCCAACCGCGATGATCTTGGGCTTTGCCTTGGCGAACGGTGGTAATCAGGTAAATAAAAGTTGGCAGTGCCCATTGGCGATCATACTCAGAAGGAAGATTGGGTGAGTCGGGGTGCGAGTGAAACACGCCCAGCACCTCTAGGCTGGCTTGGGCTGCGCGTAGTTCGGCTTGAGCGTAATCCTGCGGAGTAATCAGGAAACGGTTATGGCGCGCTTCTGCTTCGCGGGCATTGGGGAGCGGCAGGATGGCACGTAAAACGCGCCGCTCGCCGTCTAGATCGCCGAGCAGAAAACCGGCCCCTTCGTCGGGATAAGCCGCTTCAAGGTGGGCGGCAATCTGCTCCAAAAGCTCTGGGGTGCAAATCAGGCTAGGCATCGGGTGCACCTGTGTGGGTTGAACTGTGAGGGGGTGATCATCCGCCAATTCCCCATAAGGCTTTATCGCTCAGGTATTTATAGCCTGCATCGGGGAAGATGACCACGATCGTGCCGCCTTCAATCTGTTCGGCAAGCCGCAAAGCAGCCGCTGCGGCAGCGCCGGCTGAGATACCGACGAATAACCCCTCTTCCTGAGCCAGACGACGCACCATTTGGTAAGCTTCTTCGGTTTCGATGGGAATGGTTTGATCGATTACCGATTCGTCAAAAATGCCCGGACGGATAGCGGTTGGCATGTGCTTTAATCCCTCTAAGCCGTGAAAGGGGCTATTGGGTTGAACGGCGATCAACTGCACAGCATCGGAAACCTGACGCAGATAGCGCCCGGCGCCGATCAGGGTGCCACTGGTGCCCAATCCAGCCACGAGATGGGTGATACAGCCCTTGGTCTGTTGGAAGATCTCGGGTCCGGTAGTGCAATAGTGGGCTTGCCAATTGGCAGGATTATCGTATTGGTTGGCGTAGAAGTACTGTTCAGGTTGTTGGGCGGCTAATTGGCGGGCAATGCGGATGGCGCCATCCGAGCCCTCGGCGGGATCAGAAAGGATGATTTCAGCTCCCAGGGCTCTCAGGATGGCAATTCGCTCAGGGCTGGCGTTGGCAGGCACTACCAGCGTGACTGGGATGCCTAGGGCAGCCCCAAAGGTGGCGTAGGCGATGCCCATGTTGCCTGAGGTCGAATCCAGCAGCCTTTTGCCGTTGCCGAGCTTTCCCTCGGCTAAGGCGGTGCGCAGGATGTTGAGAGCTGGGCGGTCTTTGATCGAGCCGCCCGGATTGAACCATTCTGCTTTAGCGAACACTTGCACCGTGGAGGGCAGTTTGGCTGTGAGGCGGCGCAATTGAATTAAGGGCGTGTTGCCGACAAAGGTTTCTAACCCTCCCATTTGGGGGAGAGGGGAGATTGCGATCTTCGATTGAAAGAGGCTTTGTGATGTTTGTACATCCATGCTCCTGAACTCCTTAACCGTATTGCTTAAACAAAATCGCCGACAGAGAAAGAAAGGGGTGATCCCACCGTTTGCCTTGCTAGAAAGTGCGGGGTGGTAACCACCTGAAGAATTCTGTCGGCGCTGGTTTGGTCAGAAGGCGCGGCCGGAGGGTGGTTACTTCCCCCGCCGGCTACACATGCAGATTATTCGGTAAACTCGCTTCATCTTTCAAAATCCGATAATATTTATAGTAATTATATAAGATAAACGCAGATTGTCAAGGGTGGGAGTGGCGTTGAACGGTGGGCGGTGGACAGTTGTCAGTTATGAGTTATGAGTTTTGGGTTGTGGGTTTAGAGTTCTGAGTACTGCGTTTTGGGTTTAGAGTTCTGAGTACTGCGTTTTGGGTTTTGCGTTCTGAGTTCTGGGTTTTGGCTTTAGAGGAGCAGTGTCTCCGTCCAGCGCCAAGGTGCGCAAAACTGTTAACTGTTAACCACAACCTACTCAGTGAACGATTCCCATCCCCCTCCATTAAACTCACAACGCACGACGGATGGAGAGTCGACAGTTAACAGTGATCGGTTATCAGTTCTGCGTTTTGCGTTCTGAGTTCTGGGTTTTGGGTTTTGCGTTTTGGGTTTAGAGAAGTAATGTTGCCGTCCTGCGAGAGGCACCCAAAACTGTAAACTGTAAACTGTTAACTGTTAA
>FWPU01011734.1_pt1 | contig 12079 bp, 8 predicted proteins | sample 2228361 | NCBI WGS metagenome assembly FWPU01 (sample SAMEA103939777, study PRJEB20133) | metagenome | reverse complement strand
CGAGCATCTGGCGGGCGTGGTAGCTGGAGCGGACCAGCGGCCCGCTGGCCACCTCGCGGAATCCCATTTGCCGGGCGGCCTGGCCCAGCTCGTCGAACTCCTCCGGCGGCACGTACCGCACCACCGGCAGGCTTTGCGGCGTGGGCTGAAGGTACTGTCCAAGCGTCAGGAACTGGCAGCCCGCGGCAAGGAGATCGGCCAACGTGTCGAGCAGCTCCTGGCGGGTCTCACCCAAGCCCAGCATCAGGCCGGTCTTGGTGTACACCCGAGGGGCTTTGCGGCGGATGCGGCGGAACATCTCCAGGGTCCAGCGGTAATTGGCCTTTCGGCCGCGGACCTGGCGGTACAAGCGCGGCACGGTTTCGGTATTGTGGTTATAGACTTCCGGTGCGGCCTCCAGGACGCGGTCCACCGCGGCGGGGTTGCCGGCAAAATCGGAGGGGAGGACTTCGATCGTTGCCCCCGTGGCCGCCCGAACTGCCTCGATCGTGCGGCAGAGGTGGCCGGCCCCGCCGTCGGGCAAGTCATCGCGCGTGACCATGGTGAGGACCACGTGCCGGAGCCCCAGGCGTTTGGCGGCTTCGGCCACGCGCCGCGGCTCGTCGGGGTCGGGCGCGCGGGTCTTTCCCTTGGCCACCGCACAGAAACCGCACCGCCGCGTGCACACGTCGCCCAGCACCATGAAGGTGGCCGTCTTATGGGCGTAGCACTCCATGCGGTTGGGGCAGCGGGCGTGGTCGCACACCGTTTGCAGGCGTAGTTGGTCGATCAGCCGCGCGGTGAAGTGCCCGGCGTCCCCCTTGGGGACGTTCCGTTTCAACCAGCGGGGAAGGGGATGCGAGCGCATGGGATTCCGTGGGAGAAGTGGCGGTTTGCAAAACCCAGCGGCCCAAAGGTCGCCATTACGCAAGGCGGCGGATGCAGGTCAAGCACATATCGTCGGTTGGCGGCTGGTCGCCAATGAACTGGCGGACATCTTGGAGGACCAGGCGGGCCAGGTCGAACCTTCCGGCGCCGGGGGGTGAGGCCCGGCGGCCCATTTCCCGCAGGAACTGCTCCAACCGCTCCAGCCCATAGAACTCGCCCTGGGCATTGACGGCGTCGGGGATGCCGTCGGTATGAAGGGTGAGGAACTCGCCGGGTTCCAGAAAGAGGAGATGTTCTGGGTAGAGCGATTCCTCTTCGATCCCCAGCGGCAGCCCGCTGGATTGGCGCGGGATGCTCTCGAGGGCGCCCGATCTGCGGTACACCAAAGGCGAAAGATGGCCGGCATTAACGATGCAGAACTGGTGGGCACCGGGGTCGAGCACGGCCACGACCAGGGTGACGAAGCGGCCTTCCCACCGGCCCTGGCAGAAGGTGCGGTTGAGGTGGGCCAGGGCATCGGCCGGCGTGGCGTGGCTGGCCAGCGCGTAGCGGACTTCGGCCGACAGCCGGGCCATCAACAGCGCCGCCGCAATCCCCTTGCCCGACACATCGCCCAGCGCCAAGGCCAGGCGTCCGCCCGAAAGCGGGATATAGTCGAAGTAGTCGCCCCCCAGTTCGCGGGCGGGCTCGTAGAAATCGCCCATCTCGTAGCCCGGCAGTTGCGGCGGAGCAGCGGGTAACAGTCCCTGCTGGACAGTGTGGGCCAGGCGGAGTTCGCGCTGGGTCAGTTCCTCTTGCAAGCGCTGCTCGTGGAGCTGGGCGTTTTCCACGGCCAAGGCCGCCTGGCTGGCCACGCTCACCAACAGCTCCAAATCCTCCTCGTTGAACCGGCGGCGCTGGTCCATGGTGTGGATTTGAATCAGCCCCAAGACCTCTGCCTGGCTATCCAGCAGCGGTGCGCACATCATCGAGTGGATCTGGAAATCGACGATGCTGTCGCTCATGCGGAACCGCATGTCGCTGGCCGCGTCGGCCGAAAGGATCGCCTCCTTGCGCTGTACCACGTCGTTGAGGATCGTGCGGCTGATGCGGATCTCGTCCGAATCGTCGGGCCGGCGCGACTTGACCGCCTTGGGGACCAGCCGGCCCGTGGCCTTGTCCTTCAGCAGCACGAACCCCCGGTCGGCCTGGATGAAGATGGTGAACAGGTTGTCGAGCAGCTTGGGGAGCACCTCGTCGAGGCGTACGGCCCGGGCGAGGTTCCGGCCGATATCGACCAGGGCCCGCAGCTTGACCTCGGCCCCCACCCGCACGTGGGCGCCGGTGCTGCTGGTGAGGACCTCCAGTTTGGAGACGACGGTCGAGCCGCGCCCCAGTGCCGCATCGTCCACCACCACGAGCGAATCGCTGGCCTCGGTCAGGCCCACCTGATCCGCAGGCGGCGTCTCCAGGTGGAACGAGAAAACGACGTCGCAGATGCGGATCTGGTCATTCTCCACCAGGCGCCGCCGCCCCTCCAGGCGCTCGTCGTTCACAAACGTGCCGTTGCGGCTGTGGAGGTCCTCGATGTAATACTCGCTGCCGATTTGAAGCACGCGCGCGTGCTGCCGGCTGACGGGGCCCAGGTCCAACACAATGTCGCAATCCGGGTGGCGTCCCAAGATGACCGCGGGGCGGGCCAAGGGAATGACCTGCCCGGGGTTCCATCCTCGCACTGTCTTCAGGACAGCCATGGTCACACCTGCACGGCCGGAGCCGATCGCGCACACGGGTCCCGCCGCCGCAAGGCCTTTGGGATCAAGGGGCATTGAGGGGCCGAAAGCACCCTGCGGGCCCGCCGCGCCCTGGCGGCAGTTTCGCGGCAAAGCCTCCCGGCACCGGCGTGTGTTTGCACGGGTCATTCTCCGGGCTTCCCGGCATCGGGAGGAGCACCGTCATGTGATTCTAGGTCCTGCTTGTTGGGGGCGTCAAGCGGTGCAGAGGGGTCAGCCCGACTGCGTCTGCCCCTTTTCATCGGAACCCCTCCGCGACGGCCAGAGCGAAATCCACAAAAAAACCTTCAAGACCCGATTTGACTCGGGCCACTTTTGACCTAGGTTTCAGGTAGAAGCGGACACGTCGCCTGCGATTGCCAGCCGACCGCAAGGGGCGTGACGCGGCCCGGCGGATGTCCGCCGGGCAGTCCCTGGCCTACCCGTGCGACTCGTTCGAGTAGGCTTGTCCAGCAACGCGGGGTGGCCGGGGATTTGAGGCCTGCGTGCCTCTCGTCCTCGACAAAGGCAAACCGGTCGCAAGGCCGGGACGCAAAGCCAAGGGCCGGTCCGTACTGGTCCGGCAGCCTGGCTGCCGAAAGGACGACGCTGCCTGGGCCCCGCTTGGGTGTTCGGGCAGCTCGGTACGAAAGCGGCAAGTGACGAGGAAGAGGCGAACCGTTGTTTACCGGTTCCGCAGGGTGCCGCTTGCAGGCCGCCGCCGGCGTGTGCCGGCGTGGCACCCTGGGGAACCTGTTTCCTGGTCTTTCAGGCCGGTCCTATTGATCCTGCAACTTGTTCGGACTCCGGGACCGGCCGAATTGGAGGAAAGTATGAAGTCGCTTGCTCTGAAGGTGCGCCGTTTCCTCGCCTCGGAAGATGGCCCGACCGCGGTGGAATACGCCGTGATGCTGGCGCTGATCATCATCGTCTGCTTGACGGCGATCAGCTCGCTGGGCACCGGCGCCAAGACCACGTTCGAGAACGTCACCGCGCAACTGCCCTCGGGCAGCTAATAGCGGCGCCGCCGCAAGGCCATCGCTGCAAGCGGCCCCGGTGGGGCTAGCAGGCAGCATGACCGGATCAACCCTCGTCCCCCTCGGCGAGCGCCTCGCAGCCGCCGAGGGGGAGTTTTTTGGCATAGACTTTTCGTAGGGTGGACGCTTGCACCCACGCAAAAACGCAGGGTGGGTGCTTGCACCCACGCGAAAAGCGCTGTGTCCCCCCTTGCCTTGGCGAAAGGAAAGCGGTGGCTGTTGCGCCGCTGCACAAGCGCTGCCATGTACCCTGTCGTGTGTCCTGAAATGACCGTGGCCGCCGCCGAACTTGTGGTGTACGCCGTCACCACTTTCATGGCGGCGTTGGGGCTGTTGGTGACCGGCCGCTGAGCCGCGGCTGCGGGGTGAAAGGCCAAACCGGCCCCCCCGGGCGGTCGCGGGGCGCTTGTGCGCGCCGGGTGCAAAACCGAATTCGTCTCGAGAATCCGTTTTGGGAGTCCGTTGGATATGCAAACCTTTGTGGGTGGCCTCGTGGAACACTGGCCCGTGTGGCTCCTCAGCGTGGTGCTGGTGGTGGCGGCCGTGATCGATGGTTGGAAGCTCAAGGTGCCCAACTGGCTTACCTTCCCACTGGTCGCGGGCGGATGGGTTTACAGTGGGGCGGCTTTCGGGTGGGAGGGGCTGGGCTGGAGCCTGGTGGGGACTGCGGTCGGGCTGTTGCTGCTGCTGCCGGCCTACGCGATCGGCGGGATGGGGGCCGGCGATGTGAAGCTCCTGGCCGGCGTGGGGGCGTGGGTGTGGCCCGGGGCCACGTTCTACGCCTTCTGCGTTTCGGCCATGGTGGGGGGCGTGATTGCCCTGGCCATGGTCGTCTATCGGCGCCGGTGGTGGGAGTTCCAGGCCCAGTTCCTTGGGATCGCCGGCGAGATCGTCACGGTGCGCGACCCCAATCAACTGGCGGCTCTTGCGGCCCAGCGCAAGAGTTCCATGCTCCTGCTGCCCTACGGGATTCCGATTGCGATTGGTTCCATCGCCTACTTCTTTTGGAGTGGAATGCTGCTATGACATTTCTCCAGCTTTCCCGGAATGCCCAGATTCTCCTCGGGCGGGTTGTTCCGGCGTGGGTGGTCGGCCGGAAATCGCCAGGCCAAAGGTTCACACTGGAGAAACTCCGCCGGGTTTGCCGAAAACACCGAAGCGGGGCGGCGGCGGTGGAGTTCGCGGTCGTAGCGCCCGTACTGTTTCTGCTGATTTTCGGGATGATCGAGTTCGGGCGGATGGTGATGGTCCAGCAGGTGCTGACGAACGCATCGAGAGAAGGGGCCCGCATCGCCGTGCTCGATGGGGCCACGACCAGCGACGTAACCACCGCGGTCCAGAATTACCTGGCGGGGGCCTCGGTCTCGGGTGCGACTATAACGGTCACACCCAACCCGCCCAGTTCCGCCGGTTATGGCGAACCTGTCACCGTTACCGTGTCTGTCGGTTTTAATCAAGTGAGTTGGCTTCCCGCGCCAATGTTTTTAGGCGGAAGGCAGTTGACCGCCACTTCGGTGATGCGGCGCGAAACCGTGCAATAAACCGGACCGGCCCCGGGGGGGAACCCATGCGTGCCAAATCCATTTTCCTGCTCCTGCTGGCCTTGGGATGCGGCCTGGTGGCCTCGATTGGCATCACGCAGGTGATGGCCACGCGCCACCCGGCGGGCCCCGCCACGGTGGAGACGGAAGCGATCTTCGTGGCCATGAAAGACATCGCCATGGGCGATCCGCTGACCGCCCAGATGGTGAAGCTCGAGCCGTGGCCCAAAGACAAGGTTCCGGCCGGGGCCTTGACCCGGCTGGAGGACATCGAGGGCCGCCGCCCCAAGGGCCCCATTCCGGCCGGCTCGCCCATCGTCGATAACCTCCTACTGGGCAAGGGGATTACCGAGGCGGGGGCGGGGGCGGCCATTCCCCCGGGGTTCCGCGTGGTGCCGGTCAAGGTCGATCCGGTCATGGGCAGCGCCAACATGATGCGCCCCAGCGATCGGGTCGATGTGCTGGTGCACGTCAAGCAGGACCCGGCCAAGGGAATCCCCAAGACGTTTACCCGCACCATCCTCCAGGACATCAAGGTTTTCGCCGTCAACGACCAGTTCGACGTGGCGTCGGCCGGCGGCGACAAGTCCGTGGCCGCCAAAACCATCTGGCTGCTGGTCACCCCCGAGCAGGCCCAAACGGTGATGTTGGCCACGGAACTGGGGCAGGTGCGGCTGGTGATGCGCAGCCCGATGGACAAGGAGCAGCGGAAGCTCGAAGGCGAGGACCCCAGCCGACTCCTGGAAGGCATGGTCGATACCACGACCTCGCGCGGGGCCTCCCCGGAGCCGGAACCCTCTGCGAGCGACACTTCTTTGCACGACCTGCTGAGCATGTTGGGCGGGCAATCCGCGGAGCCCAAAGAGGAGCCGCCGCCGGCGCCGCCGCCCCCCCAGGCCAAGAACCCCAGTTGGACCATCCGCATCATCGCGGGCCCCCAGGTCACCGATGCGGTGCTGGAGGCCGAGAGCCTCGCCGACGCGAGCCAAGGGGCCCCGCCGCCGCGATGGCGGGTGGCCTCGACCTCGGAATGGTCCATACCCGGCCAAGGCGCTCCGGCAGGGGGGCTCCCCCGGCCGTTCCTCAAACCGCGCCCCACACCTACGGATCCTGAACCGGCCAAGGAGACCAATAATAAATAACGGCACCCGGATCGCCCCGACGGAACGGGGTGGATGCCGGATCGGTATCGAGTGGATAATCGCCGTGGGCCTGCGGCGTGCTTTTTCCCAACCGAGCCACAGCCCACGGATGGCAACGCACATAAGGAAGGTCACGGATGGCGACGACCCTCACTCGTTCTTCGCTTTTCTGGAGCCCATTGGCCTGTGTCGTTCTTCTGGCCGTAACCGGGCTGGCTGCCGCGCAGAGCGGTCCTCGGGCGACCGAACGAGGCAAATCCTCGTCGATAATCCATAAGGTCCGCGACAGCGACCGGCTGGAAATGACGGTCAACACCAGCCGAATCCTCACGCTGGACCAAAAAATCCCGCAGATCGACGTCAATAATCCGGACGTGGTTTCGGCTACGCCCCTGGCGCCCAACCAGGTGCTGCTTTCGGCCAAAAAGCCGGGTGTCACGCAGGTGAGCCTGTGGGACGAAAACCAGCAGGTCCACACGGTCGATGTGCTGGTGTTCGGCGACGCCCGCGAGCTGAGCATGATCCTGGCCACCGAGTTCCCCAACGCGGCCTTGAAGGTCCGGCCGGTCTCGACCGGGGTGCTCATTTCGGGCCACGTAGATCAACCGGACCAGGTCAGTCGGATCATCCAGGTGGCCGAAGAGTATTATCCCAAGGTCATCAACAATATCACGGTTGGCGGTGTCCAGCAGGTGTTGCTGCACATCAAGGTGATGGAAGTGTCGCGGACCAAGCTCCGCACGCTGGGGTTCGATTTCGCCGACTTTTTCAATGACGCGTCGATGATCGCCTCTGGGGTGGCGGAGCTGGCCGGCCAAGTCGTCAGTGGCATGGCTAACTCCGGGAGGAGCACCTTCCAGTTCCGCATTATCGGGGGAGGCGACGCGTTCTACGGTTTTCTCGAAGCCCTTCGCCAAGACGACCTCGCCAAGATCCTTTCCGAACCCACCTTGGTGACGGTCAGCGGCCGGCCGGCGTATTTCGAGGTCGGGGGCGAGATACCCTACGAAGTTTCGCAGGGGCTGGGGGCGGTGAGCATCGAGTGGAAGGACTACGGCACGCGGGTCGATTTCGTCCCGATCGTCCTGGGCAATGGCCGGCTCCGCCTGGAGGTCCGCCCCCGCGTCAGCGAGGTAGATAACACCCGGAGTTCCACTTCCCGCGCGCCGGCCATCAAGTCCCGCGAAGTGGATACCGGCGTCGAGCTGATGGCGGGACAGACGCTGGCCATCGCCGGCCTGGTCCAAACCCGCATCGAGGCCCAGAACCGCGGCCTGCCGGTGGTCTCCGAGGTGCCTTACCTGGGCGCCCTGTTCCGCCGGGTGCGCGAAGAACGCAACGAAATCGAGACCCTGGTGCTGGTCACCCCCGAACTGGTCGAGGCCATGGAGCCGGAGGAAGTCCCCCAATGCGGCCCGGGCATGCGGACCACCAGCCCCAGCGACTGCGAGCTGTACTTGAAAGGCTTTTTGGAGGTCCCGAACCCCTGCCCGCCGTGTAACAACGGCAACGGATTTGCTGGCGATACGCAAAGCGCTGCCAGCTCGGGCGCTGTCGGTGCTCCTTCCGGTAACGGGAGCCCGCCGGCCGACCATCCTGGGGCTCTTGGGGCGGCCTATTTCCGGCGCCAAGCCTCGTTGGCACCGGGCAATCCGCCCCGCGAGGATTCCAGCCGGGGGGGAACAGCCAAATCCGCGCCGGGCGATGGTCCAGGTCTGCCCGGTTTTGGCGGCCCGATCGGCTACGACACCGGCATTCCGTAAGGGCCGGGCTTTTTCCGCACGCCAATAGACCACCCGGCAATTGGACGCCGCCGCGCCACGATACAAGCCGCTAGCTTTTCGCCCAGCAGAACCATCGGATCAACCCGGGCGGCGGTTTGTCGCCGCCGGGCCACGATTTGACCCGGCAGCCTCGGGCTGCCAGCGGACCTTACGGGGAAACCCCCCGCCGGCTGCAAGGCGGCCCAACCAAATCGGCGGGTGGTATTGCCCGGACCTTGGGCAAGCCTCGGGCAAAGGGGGCAAAGCGTGGGGTAAGGGACGGCGCCCATCGGCCGAGGGACGGAAAGCGTGGGCTGCCTGTCGCGTTGCGACACCGCTTTGCGTTTTTCCCCCCACGAGGTGCCAAACGTAAGCTATATCCCCTAGGAGGAATCTCGCAGCGGGTGCTCTTTGCGCCCCGCTGGGCGAGAGCGCGCACGGCCAACACGATGAGCAACGTTCTACGCCTTGCGATTGTCGATCCTAACGATTCCACCCGCGAAGCACTCAAGAGCATGCTTCTGGGGATGGACATGATCTGGCTGGAGGCCGAATGCTCGCGCTACGAGTTCTTTGCCGACGTGGTGGCCCAGACCAACCCCGATATCGGCGTGGTGGCCGTGGACCGCGACCGCGAGAAGGCCTTGGAGTTGGTGGCCCGCCTGGCCGAAACCTCCCCCGACTGCTCGATCCTGGTGATCAGCTCGTCGAACGACGGGGAGTTGATCCTGCAAGCGATGCGGGCCGGGGCCAAAGAGTTCCTTACCCAGCCGGTGCGGATCGAAGACCTCCTGGCCGCCCTGGGGCGCATCAGCGAGCGGCGATTCGGCAAAGGCGATAAGAAGCCCCGCGGCAGCCTGGTGATCGCCGTGTGCGGAGCCATTGGCGGCGTGGGGACCACCAGCATCGCCGTGAATCTCGGCTGCGCCCTGGCCCGCGACAGCAAGAACTCGGTCGCCCTGGTGGACCTGGACCTGGCCCTGGGCGACGCCGATGTGTTCCTCGACGCCATCCCCGACTATACCCTGGTCGATGTCGCCCAGAATGTGACCCGGCTGGATTTCTCGCTCTTGCGACGCTCGCTCACCCGGCATGCCTCGGGCCTGTTCCTCCTGCCCCGGCCGGTCCAGTTGGAAGACGTGTCCCTCGTTACGCCCGAGGACGTGCAGCGGGTCATCGGCCTGATGAAGGCGACCTTTACCCACCTGGTGCTCGACCTCTCGAAGAGCTACAACCCCATCGATCTTCTAGCCCTGGAGATGGCCCACCACGTGCTCCTGGTCACGCAGCTCGATCTGCCCTGCCTGCGGAACGTGGTGCGGCTGATGATGTCCTTTAGCGAGATGAAGAACATTGCCGAGAAGGTGAAGATCATCGTCAACCGTGTGGGGTTGGATCACGGGCATATCACGCTCAAGAAGGCCCGGGACACCATCGGCCGGGACATCTTCTGGCAACTGCCCAACGACTACCGGACCATGATCGAGGTCCGCAACAACGGCGTGCCGCTATTGGAGCACGCCCCCAAGGCGGCGATCACCCAGGCCATCGTCGGACTGGCCGAGGCCTTGACCGCCGACAAAAGCGAAGGGACCGGCGAACAAGGCAAGTCGGGCCTGGGCCGGCTGTTGGGGTTCCTTTCGGCCAAGGGCAAAAGCGGCGGATCCGCTTAGGCGCCCACCCGGCCCTGCCGAACCGGCACCGGCTTGCCGGACGCTGCGATGGTCCAAGCCTTGGCCGGCTGAGCCCGCGGCTCTTGGGCTTCTCGCGTTGGGTGCAGCACTTTTGCGATCGGGACCGGCCAGGGGCCGTTCGCTAACGCCCGGAAATGCGTCTCGCAGTATCCCACGGGCTTTGCTAACGCTTGCAACCCCACAAAGACGGTGCGGCGTGCGTGCACACCACACCGCCAATTCGACGACGAACCGGGAGCCGGGGGCGTAAGCCCCCAGTGGAGACCAGGCGGTCTGGCTACCGGCGGTTGCGGTGGCGAGCCTGTCCGGCAGTACAGGGCGAGCCTGTCCCGCAGTACAGGGCGAGCCTGTCCCGCAGTACAGGGCGAGCCTGTCCCGCAGTACAGAGGGCGCGAGATGCCCGTAACCGGGTGTCAGGCGTAAGGGAGCTGCTTGCACCCACGCGGTAATTCTTAGGCGTGTGTACGAAACACGCGGCAAATGTGCTGCGGCTGGCCGGGAAGCGACAAGCGGTGCGGTTGGGGCTTGCCGGCGGCGCTGGTGGAATGCGGCGCAAGCGCCCCGTTCAAAGAGACCTTGCGATTGTCACCGGAAGAAGGCGGTGGCGATGGGGCCATCCTTTCCCGGACCAGCGTCGGGCAAAAAACGATCGCGTCGTGTAGCCCATGCGGAGCGGCCTCGCGGCTACTTGACGCGGCGGAGACCGGGGATTATCGAAGTACACTGCGCAGGTGATGTTTCATGCCCCCACGCTACCAGGAGGATTTCGCATGTGTCACTGCAATCGCCGACAGTTTCTCGGGGGCGCTGCCGGTGGCGCTTTGCTGGCCGCCCACTGGGCAAGCGCCCAAGCGATGACCGCTGCCGCTGCCGCGTGGCCCCCCCTGCCCACCGCCCGCATCTACAAAGTGTATGCCGGGCGAACCGGCGACGCGTACCTCACACGTCCCGCCGAAGAGATCCCGCGCTTTGAGAAGCACCTGGCCGAACTCGAAAAAAAGCTCGAGGGTGTCAAGCTGCTGGGTGGCGACCTGGTGCCCCCCGCCAAGGTTGAAGAGGTAGCCGCCAAACTCAAGGGGGCCGACGCCCTGTTGATCATCCATCTTTCGGGCCACGGCGGCGATGCCCCTGTGCTGACGAAACTCATCGACGTGGGCCTGCCCACGGCCCTGTTCTCCCAGCCGTTCAGCGGCCATGGGTGGATGTATTTCCCCCAGTGGCACAAGGAGCGGCGCAAGGTGGTGCTCCTGCCATCGAGCGACTGGGGGGACCTGGAAAAGGCACTGTGCCTGCTCCGCACGCCGGCGATGATGAAGCAGACGCGGATCCTGGCCATCGGCGGCCCCCACGGCACGGCCGCCGCCTGCTCGGCCGGGGCCGTCAAGAAAAAACTGGGCGCCGATCTGGTCACCGTCCCCAACGCCCGGGTGATGGAAATCTTCAAGTCCATCGACCCCAAGGCCGCCGAGGCCGAAGCCAAGCAGTACTGGATCAGCCAGGCCAAGAAAATCATGGAGCCCACGGTGCCGGAGATCATCGACTCGGCCAGGCTGTATCTGGCCATCAAGCAGCTCATGACGGAGGAGAACGCCCAGGCCGTCTGTAGCGTGCACTGCATGGGCAATCCGCGGGGCTGTCTGACGTTCAGCAAGCTGAACGACCAGGCGCTGGTCGGCGCGTGCGAAGGGGATATCGACTCGACGCTGACCATGCTCCTGTTCGCCTATGCCTTCCGGGTGCCGGGGTTCATCAGCGATCCGGTCATCGATACGGCCAAGAACGCCATGGTGCACTTCCACTGCACATGCGCGACGAAGATGGACGGGCCGGCCGGCCAGCGCCTCCCCTTTGTCATCCGCACGCAGACCGACACCCGTGGCGGGGTGGCTTTGGAGGTCGAGCATCGGGTGGGCCAGCCCGTAACCTGTGCCAAGCTGGTGAATCTCGATACGATGCTGGTGGTTCCGGGCAAGATCATCGAGACGTCCAAGAGCCCGCTGGCCTGCCGCACCCAGTTCACCCAAAGCGTGCCCGACGCCCGCCGCCTGTTCCTCCAATGGGGCGAAGACGTCATCAAGGGCGACGTGATGACGCTCTTGCACCGGGTGGTGTTCTATGGCGATTACATGAGGCCCATCCAGGACCTGGGCGATCTGATGGGCTTCCGCGTGATTGAAGAGGGTGGTCGAAAGGCCTAGGCCTGTGGGCCTCGGGCCTGTGCTGGCGTAGGCCTGTGGGCCTCGGGCCTGTGCTGGCGTAGGCCTGTGGGCCTCGGGCCTGTGCT